>Ga0180007_10000704_pt1 | contig 52506 bp, 50 predicted proteins | sample MM_PC_MetaG_FD_121122 | JGI IMG/M metagenome (GOLD analysis project Ga0180007, IMG submission 121122) | Groundwater microbial communities from the Aspo Hard Rock Laboratory (HRL) deep subsurface site, Sweden - MM_PC_MetaG | ecosystem: Environmental > Aquatic > Deep subsurface > Groundwater... | reverse complement strand
TATGGTATTTATGTTATATAGGATTTTGCACTTTCGGGGTAAATATTGCAACCAAAATTGCTTGGGACTGATTACTTTATGGTTTATCAACTATTGTAACCCTTCAAATATTATATATAGCATATGCAAAATAATTTTGTTGTTTTAGTGTTTTAAAAATTTTATATGATAATATGTTTGATATCGTTTAATAAAAGTACCAAATTCATATTCAGAAAGGCTGGAATTTCTTGCGCCATATTTTTAAAATTCTTGCACTCAGCGGATTACTGCTGACATCTGCAAATTTTGCCCTGTTTGAAAAATGGATTGCACAAGCAGCAGAAGAAACGGATGTACAGTACGATACATCAATGTATGTTCAACCCGAACCCATTGGAAAACGGGAAGAAATTACATTGCAAACAGTACTGTCTTCTTCCTTAAAAATCACCCTCACCGAGGCTATTTTACTTTCACTTGAAAACAACCGTTCACTCGTAGTGGAAAGATTGAATCCTTCGATTAAAAGTACTTTTGAAGATCAGGAAAAAGCTGTGTTCGATCCGGAAACAAATGCAGAACTTTCTATCGGAAGAGAGGAAGCAGAACGCCTTGCAAGATCCGGTTCTGAAACCGAGAGTTTCACCAGAGATACTACAGACGGTGTTATTTCTCTTGAAAAGTTTTTTTCTACCGGCACAACAGTTGCCATAGAGGGAAGTACGCAACGGACGGCTTCCACCTTGTATCAGGACAACTTTTACTCAACCCGTTTAGGGATGACAATTACTCAGGCACTTCTCAAAGGTTACGGAACGGATGTCAACCTCGCCCGATTGCAACAGGCTCGCCTTGATACGCGCATGTCCGAATACGAATTGAGAGGTTTTACAGAATCTCTGATAGCTGAAGTGGAACAAACCTTTTGGGATTATGCACTTGCCGGACGTCAGATCGAGATTGTTGAAGAATCCCTTAAGGTGGCCCGTCAGCAGCTAAATGAAACAAAAGAACTGATCGAGGTCGGCCGATTGGCCAAGTCTGAATTAGCAGCTGTTCAAGCCGAGGTTGCCGGACAAGAACAGGCACTGATTGATGCCGGAAGCAATAAAGAAACTACCCGTTTAAAACTGCTGCGACTACTGAATCCTGCGGGCCCCGGTCTGTGGACGCGGGAAATCAATCTAATCTATCAGCCAACCCTGCCTGATATCAAACTTGAAAATATTGAGCTTCATGTAGCCGTGTCAATGCGTATGAGTCCAATTTTAAACGAAGCCAGGTTAAAAATTCTGCGCGGTGATTTAGATCTTGTCCAAACTAAAAACGGGTTGCTTCCACTAATGGATCTTTTTGTAACACTTGGTAAAAGCGGTTACGCAAATTCATTCGGCAAATCCATTAGCAGTCTTGATAAAGACAGCTATGACGCCCTTGCAGGCATTCGATTCAATTATCCCCTGTTTAACCGGGATGCAAAGGCTCAGCACCAGCGAGCGTTGATAGGCCGTGAGCAGTCAGGAAAAGCGCTTGAAAACCTTTCACAGCTTGTTGAAGTTGATGTACACACAGCATACATTGAAGTCAAACGCAGCAAAAAACAGATCGCCGCATCTACGGCTACACGTAGATTTAATGAGGAAAAACATCGTATCGAAACCGAAAAACTTAGAGTAGGAAAATCAACCAGCTTTCTTGTCGCTCAGGCTCAGCGGGATCTTTTGGCAAGCAGGATAGCAGAAGTCAGGGCTCTTGCAAACTACCTTCAGGCACTGGTCGACCTATACCGGCTGGATGGTTCACTGCTCGAACGCAAAGGCATTTCTGTCCCCGGCAAAGAAACTGTTACGCTATTAAAAGAGCAAAGGAAATAATATTTATGGAACAAAATTTATCTTACAACTCTTGCCAAAGAGTGCAAAAAACAATCCGTCATGAAGCAACAGACAGAATTCCAAGAGGCGAACTTTGCATAGCAGATGCTGTAATAAGCCGCGAATTAAATTGCACCAATGTCGGTTTTGATGAAAGACTTTTATTTGCCAATCAAATCGGACTCGATATTATTACTGTTTCACCTGTTTTTAAATACGGAAAAGAAAAGCTTCCAAGCCAGGGTGATTCAGACTGGCCAGATATTGACAAATGGTGCAACAACACTTCTCTGTTTACTTTTGCTCTTATTAACGGTGCGTTGGAAACAGGCATGAAGATACACGGATGGGCGGATTTTTTAAAAATTATAAGAAAATCGCCTCAAACTCTTCTGGAATTTATTGATGAAGTGGAAAAGCTAAATGTTTCAATGTTTAAAGAAGTTGCACAAAAGGGTATTGACGGTATTATACTTGCTGACGATGTTGCATATGCCAAAGGGCTTTTAGTAAATCCAAAAATTCTCCGGGAATATTTTTTTCCTTCTCTTGCAAGACAAGTTGAAGAAATCAAGCGCCTGGGCCTTTTTGCTTTCTTTCATTCAGACGGCGACTATCAGGAAATTATTCCCGACCTGATTGATCTAAATTTTGATGGCATGCAATGTATAGAAAAACGATGCGGCATGGATACTGCCAAACTACAGGAAGAATATGGAGACAGGATTTGCCTGTGGGGAAGCATTGATATTGAAGATACAGTTAGAGCAAATGAGCCGGATAATTTAAAGGCAATTACAGATTCGCTGAAAAGCCTGCAAAAAAAAGGCCTTATATTCGGCACTAACAACGGCCTTTACGAAGTAACTGACATTGCAGGCCTGAAGGCAATTTACCGGTTATTGTATTAAATCAAGTTTGATAATAGAGCCCGTGTTCAGTACATGGTATAGACAAAATATAATCAAGTTGACAATCCGGGGCAAACTCAAGAAACTGTTTTTTATAACATGTTGGAAGGCCGTCAAAAGGAACGGGGTATCCGGACAAAAATGCGGGTAAAATTGGCAGCCAGGTTATTAGTGATTGCATGGACTATGCTTAAAAACAATAAACCGTTTGATTCAAGCCGTTTAAAAACGGATACAGATTAGCATCAAACAGATATAAACTTTAATTACATCAAAGCAAATACTGCTTTGAGCATTTTCGGCGAGAAAGCCCGTGGATGGGCGTTGGAGCGAAACAACTCCGGGAGGGACAATTTAAGGGCTTCTCTCTGAATTCTTTAATCTGGATAAGGAATGATGTGGCGGTCAGCTAATAGTTGGGATGCCGGATAAACGTAACGATTAGATAAAGAGTTCGCCGCATGAGAGAACCGCCGGAAGCAAAATGCGCATTACCAAAAGTACAGCAATAGAGCTGTTCTCTCAATTTGGCGAAGAATATAAACAACTGATTATATTTGAATTATATTTTACACGTTTTTGCTTGACATAAGGAGACAATATGACCAAATCAACGCAAAAATGGTTTAAAGAATGGTCAAATGATTATGATCAAACTTTGGGCAAACTCAAGAGACATCATGAGATGCTTGATCTTGCTGTAGAAATGTCAAATGTAAAAGATGGGGAACGCATTCTTGATGTTGGATGCGGTACAGGCCTCCTGAGTTTAAAATTCCTTGAAGCAGCGAAATGTACAATAAATGGGATTGATCTGTCAGAAGATATGCTTAACATCTGGAAAGAGAAAATTGACACACTAAATCTTTCCAGCCGAGTAAAGACCAAACTGGGAGACGCCGCAACTTTAGAGTTTGAAGATTCCACATTTGAAATAATTGCTTCCACTGTAACATTGCATCATGTCAAAGATAAGCAACAGGCCTTAAATAAAATTTACAAACTATTGAAACCAAATGGGAGATTTGTAATAGGAGATTTGGATGTCGATACAAGCGGTGAATTAGTTGATATTAAAAGGTTAAGGCATATACTGGACTATTTAAAAGAAGAATTATCATTAGCACTTCAAGATGGTGGTGCAGATGCATTTATAAGGATGTATAATAATGGGAAAAAGCATATTTCAAATGATGGCGAATATTGCATAAATTTTGAAATGTGGTCTCAACTATGTAAGAATGCAGGATTTAAAAATATTACTGTTTTGCCGGTAAAATCTTTTAACTGGATGAAGGTATTATGTGCTGAAAAGTAATGTGCATCCCCTGATTTTTTGGACATAAAAATCTAACTAAAACGGAGGGAAAAGAAGCAAAAAGCCGCACCCGCTCAAAAGCACCGGTATCTTTTCAAAATGAACTGTAAATGGATGCAATGGTTACATGCTACTTGAGTACAGAATGAAAATATCTCAGGAAGAAGATTGCCAAAAGGCATTTAAATTTAAAGAAGAGATTCGTTGCATTAAAAGCATTGAACGTAGCTTTATGCAACCAGTATTCGAATAATACATCAAAAGAAAACCACTTTCTTTACCCGACCAATGTTCTGATATGCTTCACGCCGTCAGGTAAGAAATACTTTCTGAGTAGGATTAAGATATGGAGATGTACCTTAGACCGACTGATATAATTGATTGGCAGATACCGGTGATTCTTAACCATGCCAAGGCTCTTTCGGCGGACACTTCAAGTCCTATAGAAATCGCAAGGATTTGTTTTGAGTGGGTACGCGACCATATCCAGCATAGTGGTGATTACGAGGCTAATATCACTACTTGCCTGGCATCGGAGGTTATGATTGAAGGCACGGGATGGTGTTTTGCAAAAAGCCATCTTCTTGCCGCATTACTACGTGCCAACAGTATTCCTGCCGGTTTATGTTACCAACGCCTTAGCCGCGACGATGGTAACGGTTTTACTCTACACGGCTTGAATGCTGTGCACCTGCCTGAATTAGGTTGGTATAGAATTGATGCCAGAGGGAACAAACCCGGTGTTGATGCTCAATTCTGCCCGCCTAAGGAGATGTTGGCCTTTTATCCGCAAGCTGACGGGGAGTTTGATTTTTATGAGATCTGGCCAGATCCTGTCCCAATCGTTTTGGATTGTCTTACTCGGTCCAACGGATGGGCACAAGTTTTTGCAAATCTCCCGGATATTGCCATGATAAAAAAGTCATAGAACCACAAAATGCAACCAACGAATTAATGCTGAGAGTAGTTTTATTTGCAGTCTTTAACGGCTGGTTTCGGGTATTCGACTTAAATGGGAAAGGGAAAGATGTTTTTGCAGCGACACGGAGAAAGTGAAACGAATGTTTCTATGATTTTCACTTGCAGGAAATTAGACCCAGTGCTCACAGAACATGGAAAGCTTTAGAAATCGAGACATGAACCAAAAAAAAGAATAAAAATACTGCAACTTGGTAAACGGTGCTTTTTTGAATGTAAACATATTTGATTTTAAAGAAAAATTGCTGTAAAGATATAACTATTCGAAAAACAGATACTTCAGTATCTTATAATTAACCCGATTTCTCCGGCAAGTTACCCTCATAAAGGTTTTGCAGGTAAAGCGGGGTTAAATGTTTCCATTATATCCTGATTATGTTCAACAAAAGTAATAAACTGGAGACTGTAAATGAAAGATACACTGAAACCCGGAATTGAATACGAATTTAAATTCCAAATTTCAAAATCAAAGCTTGTCCCGGCTCTTTATCCTGAATCTGAAGAATTCCAGCAAATGCCGGAAGTATTTGCCACAGGATTTCTGGTTGGGTTTTTAGAGTGGGCATGTATTAAGGCCTTAAATCCTTATCTTGACTGGCCGGCTGAACAGACTGTGGGTACGCATTTTGATTTAAAGCATACTGCTGCAACTCCGGCAGGATTTGAAGCAACAGCGAAAGTAAAACTTATCGAGGTCGACAGACGACGCTTGGTTTTTGAAGTAGAGGCGTATGATGATATAGATATGATAGCAAAAGGAAAACATGAGAGATTTATAATCAACAAAGAAAAATTTGATTCCGGGATTAAAGAAAAAATTGCGAAAAAAAGCAAATGATTCATTGGAAACAATAAATTTATACTGTTACCTTATCGTCTAAACATCAAAGCAAATCGGGGTTAAAGGAGAAAAAATATGGATGTCAAAATTTTGAAAAGAAGTTTCTTCCAACGTATGCTGGGCCGTCCTGTAACATCTGAGCCCAAAGACTCAACTTGCTGGAGCTATTCCGGCGGCAAACTTACTCTTGACTTAAATAAAGCTCCTGAGCTTAAACAACCTGGCGGTGCTGTGCGTCTGGAAGGAAAAGACCTTCCGGTACGAATACTTGTATTTCTTGGAGAAGACAAAAAATATCATGTTTTCAAGAACCGCTGCTCGCATGTAGGACACCGCCGCCTTGATCCTGTTCCTGGGACAAATACTGTTCAATGTTGCAGCGTAAGCAAGTCCACATATGATTTTAGCGGAAATAAAATTTATGGTCCTGCTCCTCATCCGGTAACACAATATACTGCCAATGTGGACGGAGATAAATTAACGGCAGCAATAAGCTGACAGTTACTTTATCGGAGCTTTAGCAGAGTTTCATAAATTCGGTTACGTATTTTTCATTTTGACCATGAGACTATTATGCCACAGTCTCATGGTCGATATGGCACCAAAATTATGAAATGGAGTACTTAGTCGCTTACTACTTCTATAGATCCTTCATTTGTTTCGCATCCAGGCAATTCCGAAGACGGTGAAGGGGTTTCCTGTACTGACCTAAGGCTGCGCTCAATGGCGCGGGTTCTTGTTTCGGCGCTTTCAATGGTTTTTGAAGCTTCATCAAGCTTCTTTTTGGTTTTTGCCAGAACATCACCGAATTTTCTGAACTCGGATTTAACGGCTCCCAAAAGCTGCCAGATCTCACTTGAACGTTTTTCAATCGCAAGAGTTTTAAATCCCATCTGCAGACTGTTTAATAAAGCAGCAAGGGTCGTGGGCCCTGTAACCACAATTCTATACTCCCGCTGTAAGATATCACATAGCCCGGGTCGCCGGATTATCTCAGCATACAGGCCTTCTGTAGGAATAAACATAAGGGCGAAATCGGTTGTATCGGGAGGGCATAAATATTTATCTCTTATATCTTTTGCTTCGGCCTTTATTCTTATTTCAAGATTTTTAAGAGATCTTTCGACAAGATCTTTATCGGCGGCATCCTGAGCATCAAGAAGACGCTGATAATCTTCCAGCGGAAATTTTGCATCTATAGGCATCCAGACAACATGGTGTCCTGTAGGGTCTTGGCCTGGAAGTTTTATGGCAAATTCCACTCTTTCCCGGCTGTCTTTTTTAGTTGCAACATTTGCTTCGTACTGTTCGGGTGAAAGAATTTGCTCGAGAAGTGCGCCAAGCTGAATTTCTCCCCAGGTTCCGCGGGTTTTAACATTTGTGAGCACCTTTTTTAAATCACCAACACCGGTTGCAAGACTTCTCATTTCTCCAAGGCCTTTGTAAACCTGTTCAAGGCGCTCGCTAACCTGCTTGAAGGATTCTCCAAGGCGTGTTTCAAGAGTATTATGAAGTTTTTCGTCAACGGTGGCTCGCATTAGTTCAAGCTTTTTACTGTTTTCTTCCTGCATGGTACTTAAGCGTGATTCCATTGTAAGCCGCATAGACTCAAGCTTTTCCTCGTTTAATCTTGTCATATCAAGAAGTTGTTTTGAAAAGGTATCAAGCTGGTTTTTCTGCATGCCTGCTATTTCGGCTATTCGTTTTGATAGTGAATCGCCAAAGTCCTTCAATGAAGCGCCCTGTTCTTCACGGGCAGATTTAGAATTGTCGAAAAATTCTTTACGGTTTTCGAAAAATTCTTTTTTTACGATGCTTTCAATATTTGCCACATGTTTTTCAAGTTCTTCAAAATTATTTTTAAGCTTTATTTGTATATCTTCCGGCTTGCGTTTTAAAATGAGAATAATAAGAATTAAAGATAAGATACCAAGCAGGCAAACCAGAATAAGCAGTATATCGGTCATGTTTTCCCCAAAATTAACTGAACCTAACTCGTCTATATGACAAGGAATTTTTATGTGAATTGATTACAATAAGTTGCGTCATGCTTGAATAAGAAAATAACACATTTTAGGAAAAACAAAAACGATGGGAAAATATAAATAGCTGACATTTGGGCAAAAAAAGGCATCGTTAAGTATTTATAAAAATAAAATATATTAAAGCAAACACTTCTCCCTTAACGGATAGATACCCACTTTTTTTCTTCAGAAGGCACAAGGGGAGAGATCAAGCATGTATAATTGCAGGCTGATCGAACAAAGAACCGATCAGATTTATACGCTTGAATTATCCGTCTATGAGATTTATTTTTATACCTGCTATAGGCCTAACAGATAATAAATATTTAAGATGCCTTTTTAAGATGACTGAAAATTAGATTTTTTCCACGTTCTTTGCTGCAGGACCTTGTTTGCCCTCTTCTACATCAAAGCTAACCCGGTCACCCTCAGCAAGAGTTCTGAAACCTGACATTGTAATCGCTGAATGATGAACAAAAACATCCCCGCCCTCTTCCTTTTCGATAAAACCAAACCCCTTTTTATCGTTGAACCATTTTACAATACCTGTCGCCAAAATAAATCTCCTTTTAAAAAACGGTTTTTGTTTCATGTCAAAGATCTCAAAACCTTTGCATGGCGCTGAAGTAACAGCAGATAAACAATAGCTACGTGTTTATTTAAAATACATATTATTAAAGGTCAAGCAAAAATATAGTTTTTTATTTTACAAATATTTTTATTCCCATTTGCCGTCACCTTTGTCGTTTAAATCTATATATTCTGAGTCCGTATTATTTTTTACCCTGGTTTCTACATGGGTTTTTTTATTTATAATTGTCACTTTTTCTTCGGCAAAAAGATTAATAATCCAACTGACAAAACTGATAAACAATGAACCGATTATTGCGGCAAAAAACCCTTTAACATGAAAGCCGGGTATAAGTTTTGATGTTAAAATCAACATAAAAGCGTTTATAACAAAAGTGAATAAGCCTAAACTTACAATATTAATCGGAAGTGTTAATACTAAAGCGATAGGTCTTAAAAAAACATTTAAGATTCCCAGAACCGCAGCGGCAAAAAAAGCCGTTGAAATACCATCAACAGCTATACCTCTGGTTAAATAAGAAGTAACTATTATTGCTGCGGTAAGCACTAACCATTTAATTATAATCTGATACATTTTTATTCTAAATTCTCCACATCAGCCATATCCTGTAATCGACCGGTAGCACGCTTATTTTTCTTTAAATTTTCGATATCAATAAAATTAATTTCCACATCTCCAAGTAAAATTTGGACTTTTGCATTGTAGCAATCTTCAAAATTTAAATCCGTTAAGGTAGTTAATAAATCAATACGATTCGGAGGATATCCCAATTGTATAATTTGATCTTTTTCAAGAAAATCCTCCGGTTTGAGATTAAGCGAGCCAAAGCCAAAGTTCTCAAGCGCTCTTAAAATTCTGGCAGCATTATCAGGAGATAGTTCAATCCAGATATCAATGTCCTTAGTATAACGCGGATGACCGTGAAGAGCAACGGCATATCCACCAACCACCAGATATTTTACTTTATTTGTATTTAATAATTCTATGAACTCTTTGAAATCCTTGCTCAGCATTATATCTCCACAAGTTGTATTCTTTTCTTATTTGTTCTAATGCATACAATCGCTCTTCATATGATTTCGACTGCCAATAGCGAAAATCACTTGGTTGATTATTTGTACTGTATTTTTTTACAACTTTGGCTATTTCCATATAATCACCCACTAATTATTTTTGTTTTTGTTCAATTTTAGCCCATGAATCCCTAAGTGTGACCGTTCTGTTAAATACTAGTAACTCTTTTGATGATTCTTTGCTGTCTACACAGAAATAACCAAGTCTTTCAAACTGGCAGATACTTCCCGGAGTTGCCTTTAAAAGACCGGGTTCGACTTTACACGATTTGAGTATTTCAAGAGATCCTGGGTTTATAAAATCTTTGAAATTACTACCGTCTTTTCCATCAGCCGGATTTTCTTTCACAAACAGACGGTCATACAAACGTACTTTTGCTTCCACGCAGTGAGCAGCCGAAACCCAGTGCAATGTACCCTTGACTTTTCTACCATCATCCGAATAGCCGCCTTTTGTTTTCGGATCGTAAGTGCAATGAAGCTGTGTTATTTCACCTGTGTTTTCATCTTTGTCAATACCTACACAGGTAATATAATATGCCTGCTTAAGGCGAACCTCACGCCCCGGTGAAAGGCGAAAGAATTTTTTCGGCGGTTCTTCCCTGAAATCTTCCTTCTCGATATAAATTTCACGGGAAAAAGGAATCTTTCTGGTACCCATTGAAGAATCTTCCGGATTATTAATCGCATCAAATTCTTCTACAAGATCTTCGGGATAGTTATCAATAACAATTTTTAACGGATTTATTACACCCATAACACGAGGAGCACGTTTGTTCAAATCTTCTCGTATGCAAAATTCCAGCAGGGCCATATCGACAATGCTGTTGCTTTTTGCTACCCCTATTCGCTCACAAAAATTTCTGATAGCATCAGGTGTATAACCTCTTCTTCTCAAACCGGAGATTGTAGGCATTCTCGGATCATCCCATCCGGAAACAAATTCTCCTTCTACAAGTTCAAGAAGTTTTCTTTTGCTCAATACCGTATAGTTAAGGTTAAGACGGGCAAATTCGATCTGCTGCGGATGAAAGATATCCAGTGTATCAAGAATCCAGTCATAAAGAGGGCGATGATCTTCAAATTCAAGGGTGCATATCGAATGCGTAACGCCTTCAATAGAATCGGAAAGACCATGTGCAAAATCATACATGGGATAAATACTCCACTTGCTGCCAGTACGGTGATGATCGGCATGTAAAATGCGGTATAGCACAGGATCACGCATATTCAGATTAGGAGACGACATATCAATCCTGGCGCGAAGAACATGCGATCCATTTTTAAATTCACCATTTTTCATTCTTTCAAACAAGTCAGTATTTTCTTCAATACTACGGCTTCTGTAAGGGCTTTCGATGCCTGGCTCTGTGAGTGTGCCACGATATTTTCTTATTTCTTCCGCATTTAAGCTGCATACATAGGCTTTGCCTTTTTTGATCAGATTTAGTGCGTATTCGTAAAGTTTTTCAAAATAATCCGATGCATAATAAAGTCGGTTTTCCCAGTCAAAACCCAGCCATTTTACATCTTCTTTTATCGAATCCACATATTCTACCTCTTCTTTAGCAGGATTAGTATCATCGAATCTAAGATTGCAAAGACCTTTATATTCCCCGGCAAGACCAAAATTTAAACAGATTGATTTTGCATGCCCTATATGAAGATAGCCGTTTGGTTCAGGTGGAAATCTTGTCATAACCCTGCCGTTGTTCTTATTGGAGCTAAGGTCATTAGAAATAATATTTCGGATAAAATTCGGAGCGGCAACAGGTTCTGCCGAAACCGTACCGGATGCTTTGTTCATATTTTTATTATGGTTATCTTCGTTGCTCATTATTTCCTCAGGTTTGTATTTGCATTATTTCAAATATAAAACATCTTCGATTATTTTAAAGTACACTAAAAAAGCTCAAAATTCAATGGTGTAAGCGTTTCTAAACAGGGCACCCGCATATGCCACCTAAAAGTTAAATACTCTTAATAAAGGGAGCACAGCTTTAATTCCCCCTTAACAAAGGGGGGGGTAGGGGGTTGTTCCGTATATATACTTCTTTCAACCCATCCTTCGATAGCCCTTCATCTTTCTACCTTTCAATTGTTCCAAGAGTAAAACCTCAGATAAATCACCTTGCTTCCTGAGTTTTCGTGATAGAGCCTTCAATTTTGGGTTATACATAATTTTCATTACAACCCCCTTAATCCCCCTTTTTTAAGGGGGAATTAGTGAGAAATCCTTTTCAAAGAGAGAACTTGGGAGTAGCTTTTAATTGGTAATACTGATAGTTATTCTCATTGGTTCATCTATAATATAATATGTCGTTTTAAGTAAAATTAAAAATTTGCTTATAAGAGCCACTTCCAAAACGTTTCAGTTTGGTCAAGCTCAAGGCGGTGGAAAATGTTAACCGCAGGAATACATAGAGTATTTCGAGGATTAAAATTTTCCCCCAACGCAGAGATCGGCCAAAATGGGACGTTTTGAAACTGGCTCATAAGGCTTTTCTAAGAAAAACCGCCGAGAGCTGCCTGGAGACAGTTCCCGTTTATGCACCAGGATTCATCCAGGGCGAAAAACAGGATTGGATGGGCCGCATCCTCCGGCGACATAATTCTGCCGTCGTACCGCTCCATCATATCATTGCGTGTTTTTAACGGCACTCCCAGTTTCTCACCGGCAACTTCTTCTTCCTGCTCTTCCCTTGCTCTGGTGAGCCGGGTGTCCACGGGACCGTAAGCAATACAGTTGCAGGTGATTCCAAATCGTTCCCATTCATGCGCCACCACTTTGGTCAGCGAAATGATTCCACCCTTGGCGGAAGCATAATTTGCCTGGGTAGCCGCACCTTTTACACCGGATATTGAGGATATATTAATAATACGGCCGTTATGCCCTTTAGTCCGCATATGTTTAGCGGCTGCTCTGATACAATTAAATGTTCCTTTAAGATTTACATCTATTGCCATATCCCACTGTAAATCGGTCATTTTGTGAATCGGGGCATCTCGAGTGATACCGGCGCAATTTACAAGGATATTCAGCGCGCCGAATTTCGAAACTGTAGTATCCATTAGCCTCTGAGCGTCTTTGGGATTTACGATATCAGCAATGCAAGAAATGGCCTTACCACCTGAATCTTCTATATCTTTAGCTGATTTTGCAGCTACGGTTTCATCGGTATCATTTATTACAACCGCTGCACCTTCTCTGGAAAAAAGTTGTGCCGTAGCTTTTCCTATCCCACGGCCTGCGCCGGTAATAACAGCAATTTTTCCATCAAGTTTTCCCATACTTTTCCTCCACTCAAGTCTCACCGTCATGCCGGACTACGATCCGGCATCCAGCTTTACTATAACTTATAAACCTTATGGTGAAAGTTCATAAAATATGTAATCAATAATATTTTTTAGAAATTTTTAGATTGACCTTTTTTATTTCGCCATTATCATTTTAATAGAAGATGAAACGCATTTACAGATAATTAACATTTAAGCCGTCTGAAAAACAAACTATTTATATTTCATCGAATAAAAAAAGGGGTATATCATGGAACTCAAAGAATATTTTGAAAGTACAAATGGAACCAGTGTGTTTGCAACCGCAGATAAAGATGGAAAGGTGAATACGGCCATATATTCGCGTCCGCATTTTCTGGAAGATGGAACAATCGCTTTTATCATGCTTGACAGGCTTACTCACCACAATCTTAAATCCAATCCTTATGCAAGTTACCTTTTTATCGAGGATGATCCGGGTTACAAAGGAAAAAGGCTTTACTTGAAAAAGATCCGTGAAGAACAGGATACCGAATTATTAAAATCATTACTTAGAAAAAGATACCCCAAAGAAGAAAGCAAATATCTGGTATTTTTCAGCCTGGAAAATGAATTGCCTCTTATTGGGGATGGTAAATAATTTCTATAGTGCTTGTCCTACCAGCTATTTCTTACTTTTACATTTCTTTGATCAAGATAAGATTTGATTTCGGGAATAGTATATGTACCGTAATGTACCATAGAAGCTATTAATGCAGCATCAGCTTTTCCTTTTGTTAAAACATCACAAAGATGTTCCGGTTTGCCTGCACCGCCTGAAGCAATTACAGGAATTGAAACATTTTCCGAAACAAGTGATGTGAGATTTAACTCATATCCTTCACGGGTTCCGTCTGCATCAATTGAATTCAGACATATCTCTCCTGCACCAAGCTTTTCGGCTTCTATAGCCCATTTAAGAGCATCAATTCCCATAAAAGTTCTTCCGCCGTTTATGACTATTTCATAACCGGAAGGAATACTAGCGCTTTTTCCGACAAATTTGACATCCATTCCCAGCACTATACACTGTTTACCAAAAGCTTCGGCTCCTTTTGAAATAATATCAGGATTCTTTACGGCCGCTGAATTAACACTGACTTTTTCAGCTCCTGCAAGAAGAACTTTGCGCATATCCTCATGATTACGTATTCCGCCACCAACAGAAAAAGGAATAAATATTGTTTCGGCAACACGCCTTACAACATCTATCATAATATTTCTCTTTTCACTGGAAGCAGTAATATCGTAAAAGACAATCTCATCAGCTCCTGCCTCGTAATAATAACGAGCCATCTCAACAGGATCGCCTATATCGACATTATTTTTAAATTTTATCCCTTTTGTCGTTTTGCCTTCACGCACATCAAGGCAGGGAATAATCCGTTTGCTTAACATGGTTTCCACACACAGAAATTTTTAAGTATTGAAAGACCGGGTCTCCCGCTTTTTTCGGGATGAAACTGGGTGGCTATAATATTTTCATACCCGATAATCGATGCAAATGAAATTCCATAAGTTGTTGTTCCTATTACATGGGAATTGTCGTCAGGTGACGGATAATACCCATGAACAAAATAGAACTCATCATTGTCTTTTACATCGGAAAGAACAAAGTGGTCTTTATTAAGTATAATGCTGTTCCACCCCATATGAGGTATCTTAAGACCCGCTTCATTTTTCAGTCTTTTATCAAATCTGAAAGCAAGTACTTTCCCGCCAATAATACCTATACACTCAGTGTTATTTTCCTCACTGTAATTCATTATAATCTGAGTGCCAAGGCATATGCCAAGAATGGGTTTGGCGGATGAAAGGGCGTTTTTAATAGCTTTATCAAGGCCAAGACGCTTTATGCTTTCCATGGCAGAGCCTGCGGCACCTACGCCGGGGAATATAATGCGTTCGGCTTTGTCTATCTCTTTTGTGTCATTTGTAATGATACATTTAAATCCCAGGTGATTCACAGCACTGGCCACGCTGGTCAGATTTCCTGCATCATAGTCTATTATAGCTATCATTTTTTTATTATCATAAATATTAAAAGTATTTTTAAACTTTAAATTTGTACCCTGCTTTACTCCTCACTGCTTTTTACGGTTTCCCACATTGTATCGAATTCATTACGGGATAAGGAGTCAATATCCCGCCCACTTTGTGTAGCCATTTTTTCCATAGTTCTAAATCGTGTTTCAAACTTTTTTATGGATTCTTTCAATGCAGTTTCAGGATGGATTGCTGCAAAACGCGCAACATTTACAAGGGTAAAAAGTATGTCTCCAAACTCAAGAGCAATATTTTCCTTTTTGTTATCATCCGAATTTTCATTAAGAGCGCATTGGAATTCGTGCCATTCTTCTTCTGCTTTTTTCATCACATCGCTGATGTTATCCCAATCGAAGCCGGTTCGCGCAGCCCTTTCAGAAATTCTATATGCACGCATCAGTGCCGGAAGTTTTCCGGGTACAGAATCCAGAGTCGCCTCTATTTTTGCATGGTTTTTTTCATTCTTTTTAATTTTATGCCAGCGATTTCTCAATACGGATGAATCTTCGGCAGATTCTTGTCCGAACACATGTGGATGGCGGCGTACCATTTTTTCTGTAATCTGCTTTACAACATCATCTATTCCAAAAGATTTTTTTTCTTCAAAAAGCCTTGCGATAAAAATAATATGGAATAATACATCTCCAAGCTCTTCACATATTTCATCAAAATTTTCCGATTCGATTGCATCAACAAGTTCATATACTTCTTCCAAAAGATATACGGCCATTGTCTTAGGGGTTTGCTTCTGATCCCACGGACATCCGTTGGTACCTCTGAGAGTTTCTATAAGCTTTATTAAGTTTTCAAAGTTTTGATCTTCTCTGTTTGACCGCTTTTTTCCCAAGCTTTTTTAATATCCTTTATTTTTGTCTGGTATTCATTTTTTAAGACTTTTGGTGTCACCATGATCATCTTATCGGAAAATATCACAAGAAAAGGCGATGTTTTCGAAGAATTAATTATATTTGTGATGCCTGAAAGAAAAGACACAAATACGATTAACAGTATGCAACTGATTAGTGTGCCTTTCAATATTCCAAAAAGCGCTCCAAATATTCTATCAACCCACCCGAGAAAAACTATCTTCAGAATATATTTTATTATGACCCCAAGAATGCTGATTATTAAGAAAACAAAAATAAAAACCAGAAGAAAGCTTAACACATTTAAATAATTATGGTTAGCAACCCAATTTTGCAAGAATTTGCTGACGTCCGGATAATAGGTATAGGCAGCGTAAAAACCTCCAAGCACTCCTATCAGAGATGAAATTTCCTTTATAACACCTCTGAAAATACCACGAATAAGGCAGTAAGATAAAATTACAATTACCAAGATATCAAACAGATTCATAATCCCCCTTTTAGCCGTTTATAATTATTTTCGGCTTCGCAAGTCCCTATTGCTTAAGTTGCGTTTTATCATTTTTAATAAATCTGCACGGAGTAAATATAAGTGGCTCTATATAATATTAAAGTGTTATACTCGAAATATTTTAAATATATTATTGTAGCAGTTAAGGCATAAAATATATTCTATTTTAATTAAAATGAGGCCTGCATTATAATAAAACATTTTTAAATCCGTCAAGTTTTATCTGCCACCTTATACGCTAAATGTTTTTTGCACTACTTAATTGCATTTGATAAAATTTCTAATAAAAATAGTGCTCTTTTCCGGTTGCATAAGTCTGAACTGTAAAATTATACTTAGCCTGTTTCTGTAAAGAGTTTTGTCTATAAATGCTTTAATGTAGTTGGAAATCATGTTTTTTACTTTACAGGCCAAATTATAACTTTTTGCATGTTCAATAATTTGTTATTTGCAATATTCTTTTTAATTATGGTATTAAGGAAAACTAAATAAAAAGACTATTTTCTTTGGATAAAGTTAAGCACTCATGCTTTGTGGTTTTATCAGGCATGGGTGTAAATTTTTTTGATAGTAAATTACGCTATTCTTTTATTATGTTTTTTATATAAAACGGTGTTTTAAAATTTATCTATGAAAATCGATGTAGATGATAATCTTACTAAAATTTCTTTTTCTGATATAAATCTTGCGAAACAACTTTTTGGTGAAAACAATTCTAATCTTCAGAAAGTGGCTGATGCGGTTGCTATAAGAATACATACAAGAGGAAGCGCAGTTACAATCGAAGGTGAAAAAATTGCTTCAAATCTTGCTAAAAATTTATTGACCCAACTCTATGAACTGCTTAAGGATAATTATCCGATTTATCCGAGTGATTTCGATTATGCCATAAGGCTTCTTTCAAAAGATGATACTATCAAGATAAAGGATATTTTTCTCGATACGGTATATATTACAGCAAAGAAACAACCTATAACTCCAAAAAGCCTGGCACAAAAAGAATATATAGATGCCATGCGTCATTTTGATATCGTATTCGGTGTGGGACCTGCAGGTACAGGCAAGACTTATCTGGCGATGGCGATGGGAGTTTCCGCTCTTTCGAAAGGTTTGGTGAGCAGAATTATACTTACGCGACCAGCTGTTGAAGCTGGTGAAGCGCTTGGTTTTTTGCCTGGAGATCTTGCTGAAAAAGTTGACCCCTATTTAAGACCGCTTTATGATGCTCTTCATGATATGATGAGATTTGAAAAGGTTGCAAATCTTATGGAAAAGGGTGTAATCGAAGTTGCTCCGCTTGCCTTCATGCGGGGAAGAACATTAAATGACTCATTTATTATTCTTGATGAGGCCCAGAATACTACTTCGGAACAGATGAAGATGTTTCTTACCCGTATAGGGTTCAGCTCAAAAGCAGTTATTACGGGTGATATAACCCAGATTGATCTGCCTATGGGCAAAACATCCGGTCTTGTCGAATCCAAAAATATTTTGCAGAAAATTAACGGAATTAAATTTGTCTTCTTTTCAAAATCGGATGTTGTAAGGCATAAACTTGTACAAGATATTATTGAAGCATATGAAAATCTTGAAGCAAAGAAACGAAAAGCCGAAAACCAAAAATAAAGTAGCCAGTTTCAAAAGTTTATCAAAAAAAGAGAAAATCTTTTGAAGAACTCTTGAAAAATCAACAGACTAAAGGCTGATAAGAAATGGCCTCTGGTGAGGTATGAAACTAATAAAAATAAAAGAACCAATAATTAAGTCATTTAATTCCAGCAAAAATATCAAATGGTGGATTCTGGCCTGTATTGTTATCATATTTGCACTTACTCTTTATATAGACTTTATGCCCATCACTAAAACATATGATTTAGGGGATATTGCCGATAGAGACATAAAAGCTCCGGAAGACTTTTTAGCTGTAGACAAAGTTGCAACTGAAAAGAACAGAAAAATGGTGGCAGGCAATGTACCGGTTGTATATGATTTTGATTCAAAGCTTTTAACTAAATTAACCCAGCGTGTTCAGACGGCCTTTACAGATATAAGAAATGATTTGATAGCGGGTAAATTCAATTCTGTAAATGTTGGAACAAATGCCCAGCAGCTAACCCCCACCGAAAGATCTTTGAGAATACATAAAGAATTTGAAAAGAAAATAGGCTTTTTAGTCCCTAAAAGTGTTTTTGGTATAATTGAAAAGAGTGAATTTTCCGAAGATATTCCAAATGCTATCAATGGTATAATATCTAAATTTTTTGATACCGCCATAGTTGCCGATAAGGATTCTTTGCTTAAAGTAATTGATCAGGGAATAATATTAAGAAATATAGAAACAAAAGATGAGATTATAACTTATGAATTGAATTCCATATACAGCATTAAGGAGGCAAAAAGCAAAGTAAAAGTAGTAGGACAGCCTGTATTAAAAGACTTGCATTCGGGAAAGCGGGAGACAGTTACATATTGTGTCATGCAGTTGATTCAACCTAACATAACCTTAAACAGAAATGAGACTGAAGAAAGAACAAAAACCGCTGTAGCCGAAATGGGTGCGGTACTATACAGAGTAAAAGCGGGTGAAATGCTTTTACGCGAAGGAGAGAAGGTTTCGGAAGTACAGCTCATAAAGCTGAAAGCTCTCACGGATAAGGTAAGATACAAGCGGATATCGGCAGCTATTACCGGCGCTACCATGATTATGTTAATTCTGCTTGTTACAACATATATGATTAGCTTAAATAACGATAGGGGTACAATAGGTGCCCATAATAAGAAACTTCTTTTTCTTGCCAGCGTAGTAATTATGTGTTTTCTGCTGGCGGAAGTATCATCATTTTTGTCCAGATCCCTTTCCTTAAACGAGCTTTTTTCGATCAGAGCCACATCGGTTCAACTTTGTATTCCGGTTACTGCCGGAGCAATGCTCATTTGTCTCTTTATGGGCTTAAATACAGCCGTTGCTTTTGCCGTTATTATAGCCATTTGTACTGCAATGGTATTTCAAAACCGTTTTGAAATGCTGCTTTACTTTCTGATGAGCGGAATATTGGCGGCCTATTGGATGCAAGATTGCAGAGAACGCAAGGTTTTTATTAAATCCGGTTTAAAACTTGCTGTTTTTAACATACTGCTCACCACAGTAATAACTATTTATAATCCTGCCGCAGAAGCTGAGTTTTCGTGGATAACATTAATCTGGAATTGGGTTTTTGCATTTTTTGGAGGTATGATAACAGGTGTTGTGACTGCAGGCCTCACCCCTCTGGTAGAGGTAACTTTTAACTTTTCTACAGATATAAAACTACTGGAACTCGCAAGTCTTGATCAGCCTGTTCTAAGAAGACTTATGATTGAAGCCCCCGGAACATATCATCATTCGGTTATTATAGGTTCAATGGTAGAAGCTGCTGCATCGGAAATAGGGGCAAATCCTCTGCTTGCCAAGGTTTGTGGTTATTATCATGACATCGGCAAATTAAATAAACCCCTATATTTTATTGAAAACCAGTCGGACGGCGTAAATAAGCATGACAAGCTTTCGCCATCAATGTCCAGTCTTATACTAGTTGCTCATGTAAAGGATGGGGTTGAAATGGCAAAAAAATATAATCTTGGCAAAGAAATTGCTGACACAATCGGCCAGCATCACGGGAAAAGCCTTATACGCTTTTTTTATGACAAGGCAAAACAGCAAAAAGGTGAAAGCACAGTTAAAATCAGTGACTTCCGATATCCAGGCCCAAAACCCCAAACAAAGGAAGCAGGTCTTGTCATGCTTGCCGATGTTACGGAATCGGCTTCAAGAACCCTTGAAAATCCTACACCGGCAAGAATTCAGGGGTTAGTCCAGAATTTAATGAATAATATTTTTACAGACGGGCAGCTTGATAATTGCGAATTAACTTTAAAAGATTTGCATAATATTGCTAAAAGCTTCAATACGATTTTAAACGGAATCCATCATCATCGCATCGAATATTCCGAAACAACCGTTTCAGGCAATGTAAAAGGAAAAAATGGGAGTACTGATAAGCAACAACCAAAACAAGTACAAGATCAGGAAGATAAAAGTACGGAAAGCGGCTCAAGCCATATTAAACGACTTGGATTGTCCTGAAAGTGAACTGTCTATACTCATTGAAGATGATGATGGGATTGCTAAATTAAACAACCAATATTTGCAAAGAATCGGGCCTACCAATGTAATTTCCTTTCCTATGCGTGACAGTGATATTTTTGGAAACAACCATGATCTTCTTGGAGATGTCGTTATATCGGCTGAAACAGCAGAAAGGGAAGGAAATGATTCGGGAACCGGATTTAATATACGGTTTGCCGAGCTTTTGATACACGGAATTCTTCACCTTTTTGGATACGACCATGAGAAAAACGGCACAGAAGCTGAAATAATGGAAAGTAAAGCATCCGAACTTTTAAAACTGATTGAAAATACTTCTTTTACTTCTTCCTGATATTGGCAAAAGGAATAACCTTTGCTCCTTCCAATGTCTTTGTTTTTTCAGAAGCTTCGGTATCATTATTTTGGGTTTGAGAAGCTTTTTGATTAATTTGATCATCGGGTTGGCTATCAGGACACACAACATGTTCGATTCTTACCTTCTTTCCGTTCATAGTAAATTCAGCGCCATTTATATAAGAATCTCTTAGTATCCATGTTATGGCATGAACAGGCACTTGCAGCATCAGCAATTTAACATGATACCATGATGGCTTTGAATTCGGTAGAATTTCTTCAATTCTCGCAAATGTAAGCGGTTTGCCTTCAAAATATATAAGTATTATATCTCCTTCAGAAGTCATTTTCTCTCCGCTGCTGATTTTTTATCTGCCAACTTACAAATATAGAGCAGGCATATAAATTATGATTATATGTTTTTGCAGCCACCTATCATAATATAATTACTTTATCAATAAAAACTCTTCTTATTTGATTAAAACGGATTATATGCAATAGTTAAAAACTATATCCCAATAAGGCTTACCGCTTCCAGGGCGTCATTTTTATTGACATATCCTTTGCTTAGATGTTAGACCAAAAGTCCGAAAAGGTCGTTCTGGTTTATCACAGATATTAAAAAAATCTTAGATATAAATTAGTTATAATGAAGGAGATATATTCATGAAACCTTGGCTTGTAGCAATTATTCTAACTATCGCGGTAGCATATTTTGTTCATCGTGTTTTATACCTTATAAAACTTCTTAAGCTCGGTAAACCGGAAAACAGATTTGACAGAGTTGGCGAGCGCTTATTGATCACCATCAAGCAGAGTATTTTACAATTTTCGCAATTCAGAGTATCAAAAGGCGATTATACCTATGCCGGAATCATGCATATATTTATTATCGCAGGTTTTTTGATCCTTTTGCCCGGAGAAATCGAGTTTATTATAAGTGGGTTTGTGCCTGGTTTTGATTTTTCCTTTTTAGGCGCCCCTGCTTTCAATTTATTTCTGCTCTCCCAGGATATTTTTATCTTTTCAGTTTTAGTCGGAATAGTGATGGCTTTATTGAGACGATTTATAATGAAGCCCCCACAGATCAATTACCACTTAACAGCATATCTCATTTTGGGTTGTATTAGTATTCTGATGTTAACTCTGCTTATAATCAACTCACTGCGCATGGTTGACCCAAATGAAGTAGAATTTGCCGCTATCGCAAGCACCTGGATGCCTATAACCGCTTTTGTCGTTAAAGCAACCGGCGTAAGCGCCATGAATCATATGTTGTTTGAGGTCTGTTGGTGGTTGCATCTTCTTGTACTAATGTTTTTTCTTGATTACATTCCAAACAGCAAACATCTTCATGTATTTTCAGCAATACCGGCCAATTTTTTTAGAAATTTTCCGCCACCTCTTGTTGAACTTCCCAATATTGATTTCGAAGCTGAAGAACTTGGAGCCATGGGAGTTTCTAAGGTTGAGGATTTAACATGGAAACAACTCTTTGACGGTTATACATGTACCGAGTGCGGACGATGCACGGACCAGTGCCCTGCAAACAGCACGGGCAAGGTGCTTTCACCCAGGGAAATTGTCTTGTCTATAAAAGAAAATCTGTTTGCAAATGCAGATAAGCTTCTTTCAACCCCCAAAGAGAAATGGAGAGAAATGGAGCGGGTTGAGCTTATAGGAGACAATATAACTCAGGATGAGTTGTGGGAATGCACCACCTGCGGAGCATGTGCAAATGTTTGTCCAGTAGGGAATGAGCATCTTAGAGATATCATAGAAATGAGACGCCATCTGACAATGGAAGAAGCGGCTGCTCCTGATCTGATGGGCAAAGCAATGAAGAACATGGAAACCAGAGGCCACCCGTTTCTTGGTACCGGATTTGGCCCAACAGATTGGCAGGAAGATATGGATGTTCCTGTATTTATTCCGGGTGAAACGGAATACCTGCTTTGGATAGGGTGTTCAGTAGCTTATGAAGAGCGTGCCCAGAAGATTGCAAGATCCATGGTAAATATTCTTACGGCAGCAAATGTAAATTTTGGTGTTCTCGAAGAGTTTCGCTGCACCGGTGATCCGGCAAAGCAAATGGGAGATGAGCTCCTTTTTAATGAAACTGCCCAGATGAATATCATAGAATTTGCAGAAATGGAAATTAACAAAATTATAACATTATGTCCCCACTGTTACAACAGCTTCACCCATCATTACCCTGCGCTGGGCGGTAACTTTGATGTTATTCCCCACGCAAAGTATATTTTAGACCTGATAAGTTCCGGCAAACTAAAATTATCCAAAACATCGGAAACCATTTGCTATCATGATCCCTGCTATCTTGGAAGGCATAACGGTATCATAGATGAACCGCGCGAAGTTATAGCTAGTATAGGAGAGCTTACCGAAATGCCGAGAAATAAAAAGGCAAGTTTTTGCTGCGGCGGCGGCGGCGGCAATTACTGGGCCGAGGAAACCGGAACCAGAATCAATCAGAATAGAGCCGGTGAAGCTTTTGATACAAAAGCACAAAAAATTGCTACCGCCTGCCCTTTCTGTCTTATGATGTTAACCGATGGGGTGAAACAATTTACTGATGAGCAGAAAATATTTGACATAGCAGAAATAGTTGAATCCCATCTTATAACCTAATAGTATATGGCTGGAGGTAAAAATGGATAAAAAACGAATAGGTGTACTTTTATCCGGCTGCGGGGTTTTTGACGGGTCTGAAATTCATGAAGCAGTACTTACCTTGTTATATCTTGACGAAAAAGGTGCAAAAGTGGTTTGCATGGCTCCGGATATTTCCCAGGCACATGTAATAAATCACCTGACCCAGAAAGAAATAAATGAAAGCCGCAATGTACTTGTCGAATCGGCGAGGATTGCAAGAGGTGAAATAAAAAATATAAATGACGTCAAAGCTTCAGATATAGACGCCCTGATTATTCCGGGCGGTTTCGGTGCTGCAAAAAATCTAAGTGAATTTGCATCCAAAGGCACAAGCGGTTTGGTAAATAATGATGTTTTACGACTGATTTCAGAAATCAAAGCAGCAAAAAAACCGATCGGCGCATTGTGCATAGCACCGGCTACATTGGGTATGGCGCTTAAGGATCAGGGTGTTTCTTTAACGATAGGCAATGATGAAGGGGTTATAAGCGCTTTAAAATCTATCGGCATTAATCATATAGTATGTCCGGTTGACCAAATTGTCGTGGATGAAAAGCATAAAGTTGTTACCACCCCTGCCTATATGCTTGGACCCGGGATAAAGGATGTAGCAAAAGGCATAGAAAAACTTGTTGAAAAGATAATTGAAATGGCCTGATTTTCATTAAACAAATATACAGATATTCCCCATAAGCGCTGGTTTAAATTTCCTTATTTTAAAACAATCAGCGCTTATTTCGTTTTATACTATATAAGGGTAAACGTATTTGTATTTACCTGAAACCGCATGGGTAAACCAAAGAGAGTATGTATTTATTGGTTTATCGAGGAAGAGTTCCTCCGGATTCCCCCTTAGAAAAGGGGGATAAAGGGGGTTGTTAAAATGAAAGCTATTTCAAAAAACTTCAGAACTAAACAACCCCCTGGCCCCCTTTATTAAGGGGGAATTATTTTACCTTTATAAATCGAATTGATCTTTTGATTCCAAATTAAGGGATCATTATATTCCACAATAATGGAAATTTTTTATTATGCGCGCAGTTGTACAAAGAGTAAAAAAAAGCTTTGTTGAAGTTAACGGCAAAACCATAAGCGAAATAGATGCAGGTCTTCTGGTTCTTCTCGGAGTTGCTAAAGACGATACAAAAAAAGATGCCGATTTTTTAGCGGATAAAATATCAAACTTAAGAATTTTTGAAGATGAACAAGGCAAAATGAACAGATCACTTATTGATACAAAAGGTGAAATGCTTGTGGTTTCGCAGTTTACTCTTCTTGGTGACTGCCGTAAAGGAAGGCGTCCTTCATTCATAAATGCTGCCGAACCTGAAAGTGCAAATGAAATTTATGAATACTTTGCCTCAAGTGTAAAGAATAATGGAGTTGAGGTTAAAACCGGTCAGTTTCGTGCTATGATGGACGTACATCTTATTAATGACGGACCTGTTACTTTAATAGTCGAAAGCAGATAAAGTGTACCAAAGATATTGAGTTGTGGGCAATAAGCTATTGTAAACATCTAACATTACACAGGCAAAATAACTTAGAAAGCTTATGAACTCCAAAAGAAAATATTGTGTAACAAAAAATATTATTCTTTCATTATGTATTTCTCTTCTTTTGTACTTTCCAACCTTAAACGTATGTCTTTATGCGCAAGACAATTTTTCAGGTATCAAAAAACTTATTGGAAATGATGATGCGATTATTGTTGCAGATTCAACCGGTAAAATAATTCTTGAAAAAAATTCCGGCAAAAGACTTGTTCCGGCATCTATTCTTAAAATTCTGACATCTCTTGCAGCCTTTCACTACCTTGGACATAACTATAGATTTGAAACCGATTTTTATATAGACAATAATTCAAATCTTAAAGTAAAAGGCTATGGTGACCCTCTATTAATTTCAGAAAACATCAGCGATATAGCAGAAAAACTAAGCAGTAAAATTGAATACATTAATGATATTGTACTTGATGACTCATATTTTAGCTCCGCAATTCCTCCCGGGGCAGTAGCATTATCACCGCAGCCCTATGATTCGCCAAACGGGGCCCTTTGCGCCAATTTCAATACAGTTAATTTCAATGTTATAAACGGCAAATTTGTGAGTGCCGAAAGCCAGACACCGCTTTTACCTTTTGCCGTAAATTTAATAAAAAAATCCGATATCAGAAAGGGAAGAATTCTACTTTCATCGGAATATAATGAAAATACTCTTTATACCGGGCACCTGATTTCATGGTTTTTAGAAAGAAAAGGAATAAAAACAAAAGGACAAATAAGAAAAGGCCTTGTTTGCGATAAAACAGACAAACTTATATTAAAATACTATTCTTCCTTTTCTATTAAAGATGGTGTTTCAAAACTTCTGCTTTACTCAAACAATTTCATAGCAAACCAGCTTGTTCTTGCAATCGGCGCTAAAATGCACGGCCAGCCCGGAACACTCGAAAACGGTGTTTTTGCAATTAAAGATTATGCAACAAAAACTTTAAATATTGACGATCTTTCAATTATCGAAGGGTCAGGCATTTCAAGAAATAACAGCATATCTGCAAAAAGCTTTTTAAAAATACTCGCCGAATTTAAACCTTACATGCACCTGATGAAGCATAAAGGAAATGAATATTTCAAAACCGGCACACTTAAAGATGTGAGCACCAGATCCGGGTATATCAAAGGCCCGAAAGGCCGCTTATTTACTTTCGTAATATTGACTAATTCCAAAGGGAAATCCGCAGAAAAAATATCAAAAAGATTACGTTCTCTGTTGGACGGGTAAGCTTTATGAACGCATTCATGATTCGCCTTCCCCCGAAACCTGCTTTAATGGGTGACCACAATTGCCCCGTAGTCTGTTGAAGTCAATTGTTGCAAATATTTAATTGCCATTATTATTTATCTCCTTTCCCTTTCAGATATTCAAACTGACATATGCTACTAATTCTTTCATCCCAGATGAAGAGAAGGTCAAAGCCTGGTTGCCATCCAAACTTGTAAACCTTACCTTCGTAAAGCATGATGTCAGAACCTTTACTTGCATTCAGATGCAGCAATGCAGATTCATACTGCCAATCAATTCGTTTTGTTTCAGTATCTATTACACCGTACATGCATATTCCAGGACAGTCTTCTTTCCAGCTTATGCGCACAACTTTTTTCGTTTTGCCACCAAAGATATCAGCTGCAGTAATACTGATATCAAACCTGCCCTCATCAAATGCTTTTTTTACTTCAGGGTTTTTTTGATTCCAATTCCATTTTCGCCCCTTATCAAGAATTATCTCTTCAATTACATCCTTATATTCCTTAAATTCGAGATGTTGCCAATTAAGTTTCTGAAAACGTTTTTCATCCGCAGGAAGCGTCAAACTACAATGTATTTCATCAGGTGTTTCGCAGGTGGTATTTAGTATCTGCTCAAATGCCCTGCATACAGGCGCGGTACCTGTAATAGACCAAAAAGGCTTTCCAACAAACGGTTGTTGGCGCATCCAGCATGTAGGGTGCCACGGGGCATATGTGGTTGTAGTTTTGCCATCAATGTATTTTTCCCACTCTTGGAATTCTTCAATTCGTTCAATATAAAGAGCGGTAAATATATTCTTATAGATTACTTTTTCTATCATTTTGGGTGCTGGCTCACATCTCTCATCTCGACCTTTAATCCATCTTCTCTGGTTTTGCTTAACCTGCTCTTTGTCTTTGCCATGAAGTTTGGAAAGAAGGTGACGGTATTCTTCTGACATTTTTATATCTAATTTGGCTATCTCTGCATGAGAGCAAATAAATTTCTCAACACATGTTTTTGCTTTTCTGCAATCAAAACTCGGATATTCAGCTCCACTCGCTTGTACTACAGTAAAAATAATAACCAATAATATTATAGTCAGAAGTAAATTACAGATGTGTGGGTTGGGATTATATCTTGAACTGTGTATTATGCTTTTCATATTCTTAATTTCCTTTTCTGTTAACTCTGAATTGTGAGCTATATTGGGAAATATTTAATCAATGATTGTTGACCAGATAACTATTAAGGCGGATATGTTCAATTCTCCTTATAAGACATATATATATGGTCCAAATTATTTTATGGACTGCACACTTTGCGATTTGGCCCCACTTGCCTGATTGATTGCCGGTAACCAAGATCCGCATTTACCTTTCGTTTTGTTTCCAGAGCAACATACTTCTGCATATTTGCACCAACTCTAAGAAACAGATTTGTTGTACGTTGTTTAAACTTCTCCGGAAGTGCTTCCTCAACCCAAGCGCCATTTCGGTAAATATACTTTGAATAAACTTCACAAACTCCATTAATAGCCACAATTGCATATACAATAGGATTACCTGATTCCAGATCAAGGATTAAAGGTTTTTCTGGATATGTACCGGGAGATATTTTTGTACTTCGCCACTCAATCATTTCCCCTGGTTTATCCGGGTGGATAAATCTAATGCGATATTCCTTGGGTTTAGTGCCGCTACGGTTATGTGCCCACTCACCACCACCACCTTCACTCAACCTTTCCCGTTCAACAACTATGATCCGGTCATCACTCAACTGCACTTCTTCCTTCCATTTTTCCGAACAGCCAACGCCAAAAAAAAATACTATAATTATAATGAGCAAAATAAATACTCTCCTGGGTGAATTAAAGTCATATCTTGTACTTTTAAATATGCTTTTCATATTCTATTTTCCCTTTACTGTTTACTTTGATTTGTGAGCTATATTTGAAAATATTGAATCAATGATTGTCGAGCAAATAACTTTTAAGGCAGGAATATTTGTTATCCGTATTCATGATACGCTTTCCCCCGACCCCTGATCCCTGATCCCTGGAAACTGATGAAGAAAAGAATGATACGAAACCAATATAACTATATAAAATTAAAACTGTTGATATATATACATTTTTATATTTATTGTCAAAAATATGTTTATGAATTAATAATTGCTCAAATTATAATAGCCTGCTTCCCTTTGCACTTATATTATATATATGTATCTATAATTATTTTTCTAATTACTTGACCTGACATAGTAATTCTGATAAAAGCGCCCAATAGATCTATCTAAAAAACTTGATGAAAAAATGAACGTTTTGTCCTGAGAAACGCCAAATTGTGGAGACTTGAATGAAGGATAAATACAGTACCGCTATTAGCATCAAGGACTATATCGATAATCTTCAAACATATAACGGCCTGCTTGACACAGATGGAACACTTCTGATGGCCAACCGGGCAGCAATCGAAACATCCGGTTCATCTTATGACAATGTCATAGGAAAATATTTCCCTGATTCCTACTGGTGGTCTTATGATCCTCTTGCTAAAAAATGGGTTGAAGATGCTATTGAAAAGGCGAAAAAAGGCGAAACAGTCATCTCCGAAAGGTCTGTACGTTTTGGTTCTCACAATTTTATTTTTCAGTTAAGCTTTCGGCCTGTCTTTGATTATGATGGAAAGAAAGTTGAATATCTAGTAGCCGAAGGGCAGGATTTAACTCACATTAAAAAAACGGAAAATGAGCTTAACAAATCGTATAAGCTGATAAACTCTGTGTCGTATTTTACCGGAATTATCGATACTGACGGAAAACTTCAGATAGTAAATACAAAAATATTAGATTACTTCAAATGTTCAAAAGAAGACGTAATTGGCCTGCCTTTCTGGGAATGCAGCTGGTTTACTGCCTCATCAGTGTCTGTAAAAAAAATAAAAAAAGCTTTAAATACAGCCCTTCAGGGTAAGACAATCCAAGCAGAAGTAAAAGTTACTACAAGTGATAATCTGAAAGCTACGGCGCAGTTTATTTTTACTCCGTTAAGTGATAATTCCGGTGCAAAAATAGGGGTCTCATTTGAAGGTATGATAATACCCGAAAGCAAGGCAAAAGATGACCTGCTCTTAAATTCTGAAACAATGTATCTTGATCTTGTGACTCATATGAATGAGGGCCTTGTTATTACCAATGAGAAAAATAAATTTATTTTTATAAACCCTAAATTTTGTAAAATGCTGGAATATACTCTGGAAGAACTTATGAGTATGAGAGACAAAGATATACTGGATGACAAAAATTATAAGCTATATATTAAAGAAGCAAATCATCGGCGGACTAAAGGAAAAGTTGCACGATATGAACTCACATTTCTCACAAAAAACGGGCAAAAACGTCACTGCCTTTTATCTGCATTCCCTATTATTGAAAACGGCTTGTACAAAGGAAGTAATATCACTGTAACTGATCTGACAGAGCTTAAGGAGAAAGAAGAAGCTCTGCAAAACTCTGAAATGATGTACCGCGACCTTGTAACATCAATGAATGAAGGATTAGCTATTACCGATGAAAAAGGTTGCTGCACTTATGTTAATCCAAAACTATGTGAGATGACGGGATTTAGTGAAGATGAACTTTCTTCCATAAAAATAAATGACAGATTGGATATGCAAAGCCGTCTTTCACTTAGGAAAAAATGGGGAAAGCTGGTCACTGGTGAATCTTCAAAGCATGAAATTACAATCATTACTAAATCGGATAAAAAACTACCGGCGCTTATATCTGTATCACCTGTTATATTGAATGGAGAATTTAAAGGAACCAGAGCAGTTATTACGGATATTAAAGAAATTAAAGAAATGGAACAAAAATTGTTGCAGGCTCAGAAGATGGAGGCCATAGGAGTGCTTGCCGGAGGTTTGGCGCATGATTTTAATAATATTCTCCAAACTATTTCAGGATACACTCAAATTCTCCTTCTTAATAAAAAATCCGATAATCAAGAATTTAAAGATTTGAAAGCTATTGAAGAAGTAACCCAAAAAGCAAGTTCTCTTACAAAGCAGCTTTTGATTTTCGCTCGCAAAAACGAAAGCCACCTTAAAGCAATAGATCTTAATAATGAAGTAAATAAAATTTCTGATATTCTATCAAGAACAATTCCTAAAATGATAAATATAGAAGTTTCCCTGGCAGAAAAACTTAAGCCTATCAATGCTGATCCGGTTCAGATCGAGCAAATTATTATAAATATAGGATTGAATGCAGCACATGCTATGCCTGATGGCGGCAAGCTTATGATTGAAACCAGAAACATAAGCTCGAATGAAATATGCATTTGTACAGTTTTGGAATCAGATCAGAAAGAATATGTTGCCCTGAGTATATCTGACAACGGCATTGGCATGAACGGGGAAACACAGAAACATATATTTGAACCATTTTTTACAACCAAGGGACCCAAATATGGAACCGGCCTTGGCCTGGCAATGGTTTATGGTCTTGTCGAAAACCATAAAGGCCATATTAAATGCTACAGCACCCCGGGTTATGGAACAGTTTTTACAATATATTTTCCTGCGATAAAGAGTGTACCCTTTGAGCAGCATATTATAAAATTTGAAGAAAAAGTAATACACTCTGATAATGAAACTATTTTGCTGGTTGACGATGAAGAACCTTTGCGAAGGCTCGGCAATGAGCTGCTTAAAAGGCAGGGCTTTTCTGTCTATTTAGCTGAAAGCGGAGAAAAAGCATTAGAAATATATAAAGAAAAAAAAGAAAGCATTGATCTTGTCATTCTTGATATCAGCATGCCGGGGATGGGTGGATATCTGTGTTTTGAAGAACTTAAAAAAATAGATCCTGATATTAAAGTTATCATAGTGACCGGCTATTCTGATGATGGGAAAGTAAAAGAAATAATAAAGTCGGGGGCAGCAGGATTTGTAGGAAAACCCTATCGATTAACAAATATATTAAATAAAATTCGAGAAATTATAGATGGTAAAACAGATAAACAATAAAACTAACATGTTATATTGAAGGCTCTGTACCGGATAAAAGCCTTTTGATATTGTCTTTGTGCCGATAAAAAATAAATAAGGAAATAATTACAGCGCAACCTGTCAGTAAAAAAGAATGCCCTTCAAACCATATTGCAAACGGAAGAACCATAGAAGCTGATAAAGAGGCCGCAGCAACACGCCTGTAAAAAATCACAATAAATATAAATACTGTAATAGCAATAAGCAAAGCAACCGGAGATGTTATCAGAAAACATCCGGCAGCAGTAGCTACACCCTTTCCCCCGTCTTTGAATTTCAGATAAATAGGATAAAGATGTCCCAAAAAAGAGGCTATAATCACAATAGATATATAAAGCTCAGCATATGAGCCTTCATATTCTAAAACGCAGCAAGCAAGATATACAGGAAATGCCCCCTTCAGCAGATCTCCGGCAAGAGTCAAAACTCCGAGTGTTTTTCCCGAAACCCTCATTACATTTGTTGCACCAATGTTGCCGCTGCCTTTTGTACGTATATCCACTGAGGAAAACTTGTTTGCAAGAATTAACCCGAAAGGAATGGAACCGAGCATATAAGCTCCTATGATAAGCCCTGCAAGTTTTAAAATATAAACGGTGTCCATTACTTTCATCTAAATGAAAAATCACAAAAAAACAATGGTAAAGCTTGTTCCGCTTTCCTTTTACCTAATATATAATGCTTGAAGAAATTTGGGAACAAAAATGACACTACTTCCTTATTTACGAATAGGTATCAAAAAATCAAAGTATATAACACCATATAGGTATTGCCAATATATTAGAGCCAGTTTCAAAACGCCCCATTTTGGCCGATCTTAAGCGTTGGGCTCAGATTTCAATCCTCGAAATACTCAATGTATTCCTGTGGTTGAAATTTTCCACCGCCTTGAGCTTGACCAAACTGAAACGTTTTGAAAGTGGCTCATTATTCAAACGTTTCCCAAAAGGGGGGTATATGTTTATTGACGCAATGTATATATTCATGGTATACACAACGCATGGTTAAACCGACAAAAATATTATCTTATTGCATAGGTTTTGAATGGAACCAAGGGAATATTACCAAGAATTGGGAAAGGCATGATGTTTCAACAGGGGAGTGCGAACAGATCTTTTTTAATAAACCAATCATCGTAAAACGCGACAAAGATCATTCTATGCTTGAAAATTACTATTACGCCCTCGGTCGTACCAATATGAACCGTTTGCTTTTCGCCGTATTCACAGTTCGAGATGAAAAAATCAGAATTATTTCCGCACGGGATATGACCAAAGCGGAAATAGAAAGGTATCTAAAATGAAAAGGAAAATACCTAAATTTAATAGTGAAGCTGAAGAACGCCTTTTTTGGCAAAATAACGATTCGGCAGAATATATTGACTGGTCTGATGCGGAGGAAGCCATTTTTTCCCGGCTTAAACCTTCAACTAAAACGATATCGATCCGCCTTCCTGAATCAATGATTGAAGAATTGAAATTACTAGCTAATAAACGGGATGTTCCCTACCAGTCTCTTTTAAAGATCTTTCTTTCTGAGCGAATTGATTCTGAATTGCATCATTAATAATTTACAAATGCACAAACCTTGGCTTTCAGTGGAACAGTTGGGAAGCGCGGCCCCTGAAGCCGCCGTCAGTCATAAGGAAAACCCCGAATGAAGAATCCAGACAGAGCAACAGTATCCCGACTTATTGATCTTCCAAATATAGGAAAAGCGATAGCGAATGATCTCCAGTTGATTGGCATTGATCATCCAGGGAAATTAATCGGTAAAGACCCATATAACCTATACAAAAAATTATGCACAGTATCGGGCAATTTGCATGATCCCTGTGTTATTGATGTGTTTATATCGGCTGTTCGCTTCATGGAAGGTGGGAATCCCCTTCCCTGGTGGTCGTTTACCAATGAACGAAAAATATATATTGGAAAAAACCAAAAAAGAGCAAGAAAATAAACGTGGGAAAACATAATGTTTGAACAGACTTTTAAAAATATTGACGATACCCTCTGGAAAGATGCCGGGTGCAGTAGTGAGTTAGATTATGTGGAGCAGACCTCCTGGGTGTTGTTTCTGAAATATCTGGATGATTTAGAAAAAGACAAAGCTACAGCAGCCGAACTGACAGGAAAGACATACACCAATATTATTGCTCCCGAATTTCAATGGACAAAATGGGCAGCTCCAAAACTGGAAAATGGCAAAATTGACCACAACGCTTTAACCGGCGATGACCTTGTGGACTTTGTAAACGGTAAACTTTTCCCCTATCTGAAAAAAATTAAAACCAATGCGGAACATGCAGATACCATTGAATACAAAATTGGTGAGATATTCAGTGAACTGAAAAACAGAATTCAAAGCGGTTATAATCTCCGTGAGGTGGTAAACCTTGTTGACGAACTTCGTTTCAGGACTCACAAGGAAAAGCATGAGATGAGCCATCTGTATGAAGCGAAAATTAAAAATATGGGAAATGCCGGGCGTAATGGTGGCGAATATTACACACCCCGTCCGCTGATTAAAACCATTGTTAAAGTGGTTGCTCCCGAAATTGGTAATACAATTTATGATGGTGCGGTTGGTTCGGCGGGTTTCCTGTGTGAAGCCTTTGAGTATTTAAAAACCCGTAGGGGCGACCTTCATGGTCGCCAAAATCTTTCTACAAAAGATTTTGAGACATTGCAGAAAAAAACCTTTTACGGCAAAGAGAAAAAATCCTTGGCTTACATTATTGGCATTATGAATATGATATTGCACGGGGTTGAAGCTCCCAATATTATCCATACCAATACCCTTGCCGAAAACCTTGCCGACATACAGGAAAAAGATCGCTTTGATGTGATTCTGGCAAATCCCCCTTTTGGTGGAAAAGAGAGAGCCGAAGTACAGCAAAACTTTCCCATAAAAACAGGCGAAACTGCTTCTCTGTTTTTGCAGCACTTTATTAAAATGTTAAAAGCTGGCGGAAAAGCCGGTGTAGTAATTAAAAACACCTTTTTAAGCAATACTGATAATGCCTCTATTGCTCTGCGCAAAGAATTATTAAGCAGCTGTAACCTGCATACGGTGTTGGATTTACCGGGTGGAACATTCACAGGTGCAGGAGTTAAAACAGTTGTACTCTTTTTTGAAAAAGGAAGCTCCACTAAAAAAACATGGTTTTACCAGCTGAACCTGGATAGGAATCTTGGTAAAACAAATGCTCTAAATGAAAAAGATTTAGCTGAATTTGTAGAACTGCAAAAAAGATGGGCAGACACACAGGTCGGCCCCGACAGTGAAAACTCCTGGACTGTAAATATAAAAGATATTGACCAAACCACCTTTGACCTTTCTGCTAAAAATCCAAATACACCTGAAGAAGCACCTTTACGAAAGCCGGAAGAGATTTTGAAAGAAATGAAGGCGTTGGATAAAGAGAGCGCAAAATTAATGGATAAATTACAATTGATAATTGAAAATTAGGAGAATAATGGATAAATCGAATAAGATTCAATTATTCCAAAAACAAGCTGTAAGAACTCTGTGGGATGAGGAAAAAGAGCTTTGGTATTTTTCAATTGTTGACGTTGTTGCTATTTTAACGGAACAAAATAATTATCAGACAGCAAGAAAGTATTGGAATAAGCTCAAAGAGCGGTTAAAAAAAGAAGGAAATGAAACGGTGACAAATTGTCACCAGTTGAAAATACAAGCTGCCGATGGCAAAATGCGACTAACCGATGTTGCCGATACAGAACAACTTTTACGCCTCATTCAATCGATTCCATCTCCAAAAGCTGAACCGTTTAAGTTATGGTTGGCAAGAGTGGGCTACCAACGAATTGAAGAAACCGAAGATCCCGAACTGGCTTTTGACCGTGCTATGGAAACATATCTGAAAAAGGGATACTCCAAAGAATGGATTAACCAACGGTTAAAAAGTATTGAAGTGAGAAAAGAACTCACTGATGAGTGGCAGGAACGGGGGATGAAAAAAAATGAGGATTATGCCATTTTAACCAATGAAATAACCAAAGCATGGGCTGATAGAACTGTAAAGGATTATAAAAAGCTTAAAGGGCTGAAAAAAGAAAATTTGCGCGACAACATGACCAATTTAGAGCTGGTTCTAAACATGCTTGCCGAAGCCTCCACCACAGAAATCTCCAAAGAAAAGAAACCCAAAGGTTTGGAAGAAAATAAAGATATTGCCAGAAAAGGTGGCACAGCCGCTAAAAAAGCGCGATTGGAAATTGAAAAGCAGACTGGAAAACCAATTGTGACAGGGAAGAATGAAAAATGGAGAATTGAAAATTGAAAATTGAAAATTCTCAATTACCTGATGGCTGGGAAATAAAGAAGTTGGGGGAGGTTTGCGAAATAAAACCACCAAAGAAAGAGGCAAAGGCTAAATTAAGAGGTACTGACTTAGTTACTTTTTTGCCAATGGAAGACTTAGGCGTTTTAAATAAAGAAATCGTTGGCGTTAAAGAAAGACAGTTAAAAGATGTAGCAGGCAGTTATACTTACTTTGCTGATAACGATGTTTTGTTAGCAAAGATTACACCTTGTTTTGAAAATGGGAAAATCGGTATTGCGAGAAACCTGATTAATGGAATTGGATTTGGTTCAAGTGAATATATAGTTTTTCGTTCTAAGGGCGAAATAATTCAGGATTATTTATATTATTTTTTATCAAGAGAAGCTTTCAGAGATGAGGGCAAAAAACTTATGACTGGTGCTGTTGGTCATAAAAGAGTTTCAAAAGAATTTATTGAAAATTATCTATTACCATTCCCAAAATCACTCCCCGAGCAAAAACGCATAGTAGCCATTTTGGACAAAGCCTTTGCCGCCATAGCCAAAGCAAAAGCCAATGCCGAACAAAACCTTAAAAACGCCAAAGAACTTTTTGAGAGTTATTTGCAAGGGGTGTTTGAGAATAAAGGTGAGGGTTGGGAAGAGAAAAGAATACAAGATATCACTAAAGTTGTTAATGGATATGCTTTTGCGAGTAAAGATTTCAATGCCGCAAATTCGATCAAATCAATAAAAATAACAAATGTTGGTGTAAAGGAATTTGTTGAAGAAAATAATAATTATCTACCCGAGAGATATAGAAATGCTTTTCAAGATTATCAAGTTAGAGAAGGAAATATAGTAATTGCTTTAACAAGAACAATTATTGCGGCCGGTTTAAAAGTTGCTATTGTTCCTGAAAGTTATGATGGAGCATTAATCAATCAACGAGTTGCAGCATTAGTTCCAAATGAAAAATTGATAAATCAAAGATATTTATACAATTTTCTAATAACTGACGGCGTAGCAAAATATGTACTGGCGAATGTTAATACATTAATGCAGCCAAATCTTTCAATCAATGATTTGAAAAATTTGATTGTTCCTTGTCCTTCGTTAAAAGAACAAAAAACCATCGTCAAAAAAATAGATGCCCTTTCAGCCGAAACAAAAAAACTGGAAGCCATCTATCAGCAAAAAACAGAAGACCTGGAAGAGTTGAAAAAATCCATATTGCAAAAAGCATTCAATGGTGAATTGTAGATAAATGGCAAAATACAATCCTGATATTCATTTAAACGAATATAAAAAAATGCCCAATCATTTTCATGGAATTGTGGAAAATACGCCGATAATGGACATTGTGGAAACGGGTGTTTGTGGTGACGATGAAAAGGGCACCCACGTAGGGGCGGATTCCATATCCGCCCAAATATCCGCCCATTTATCCGCCCAAATATCCGCCCAAATATCCGCCCAAATATCAATTCAAAACGGGGTACGCGTGGATTATACACGACGGGAATGGATTGGGGAAATATAATCATGGTATACAACCCAAAAATCCATAATCGCAAATCGATTCGTTTGAAGGGATACGATTATTCGCATGCAGGATTATATTTTGTAACCATATGTTGTCAAAACAGGGAACATTTATTTGGTAAAATTATCGATGGGAAATTGGCATTAAATAATGCGGGTGTAATGATTGAAAAAATATGGCACGAAATTTCAAATGATTTTCCGAATATTCATTTAAACGAATATATAACGATGCCCAACCATATCCACGGAATAATTGAAATCCCCGTAGGGGCGGATTCCATATCCGCCCATTTATCCACCCCCATATCCACCCAAATATCCGACGATATATCCATTCGGAAAAGGAAAAGGGCAGAAATGGATTCTGCGGCAAAAAGGGCAGAAATGGATTCTGCCCCTACGGTTGGTACGGGATTATCGCGGGTTGTTCAATCATTTAAACGGCATACCACAATTGAATATATTAATATGGTAAAACAAAATATTTTACCGTCCTTTGATAAACGCATTTGGCAACGAAATTATTGGGAACACATCATTCGTAATGAAAATGAATTTGTTAAAATATCAGAATATATCAGAAATAACCCCATAAACTGGAACAGAGACAAATTAAATGGTGGCGAGGGGAATTTTGTTATGGAACCAATAACACCCTATAATGAAGAAAATTGGATGGTGTAAATTTTGAACGAAGCCGAAACAAGAGCCGAATTAATAGACCCTAAATTAAAGGCCTGTGGTTGGGGCGTGGTAGAGGGTTCTAAAATCCTTCGTGAACGAAATGTCTGTAAAATAACAGAGGGTAGAATACAGGCGGGGGGTGGCAGGAAAAAACCACTTATTGCCGATTATATTCTGGTGTACAAAGGCATTAAGCTGGCTGTTGTTGAAGCTAAAAGCGATGAACTTGAAGTGGGCGAAGGTGTGGCACAGGCAAAGCTTTACGCCGAGAAACTTAATTTAGAAACTACTTACTCCACCAATGGAAAAGAGATTTATCAAATCTGTATGAAAACGGGTTCAGAGGGTTTGGTTGCTGATTTTCTTTCGCCCCAAGAACTTTGGGATAAAACCTATTCTGATCAAAACGACTGGCGGGATAAATTTGCAAATATTGCCTTTGAAGATAAAAGCGGAACCTGGCGATTACGCTACTATCAGGAAATTGCGATAAAAAATACACTCGAAGCAGTAGCGCAAAATAAAGACAGAATTTTATTAACCCTTGCCACAGGAACAGGAAAAACGGCCATTGCTTTTCAAATAGCCTGGAAACTGTTTCAAACCCGTTGGAATTTAAATCGTGCCGGCAAAAGAAGACCAAGAATACTGTTTTTAGCCGACCGTAATTTTCTAGCTGACCAGGCATTTAACGCATTTTCAGCATTTCCGGAAGATGCAATGGTTCGCATAAGGCCCAATGATATTAAGAAAAAAGGAAAAGTGCCAACCAACGGCAGTATCTTTTTTACCATTTTTCAATCCTTTATGACCAATAATACAGCAAATAAAAAGGATGAAGAACAAGTCAAAATGCTGATGGCTGCTGAGACCCAGGCAGTGTATAAATCGGCAAACTATAATTTTGGTCAGTACCCAAAAGACTATTTTGATTTTATTGTAATTGACGAATGCCACCGTGGCGGAGCCAATGACGAAGGAAACTGGAGAGGAATTCTAGAGTACTTTTCACCAGCCGTACAATTGGGGCTTACGGCCACGCCCAAACGAAAAGATAACGTTAATACTTATAAATATTTTGGGGAACCTGTTTATATCTATTCGCTCAAAGAAGGTATTAACGATGGTTTCCTTACACCTTTCAAGGTAAAACGCATCAAAACAACACTTGACGATTATATATACACCAGTGATGACGATATTATTGAAGGAAAAATTGAAGAAGGAAAAATATACGAAGAACCCGACTTTAATAAAATTATTGAAATCAAAGAGCGGGAGGCGAAGCGTGTTCAGATTTATATGGACGAAGCCAATCAGAACGAAAAAACCATTATTTTCTGTGCCACACAAATTCACGCCGCCGCAGTTCGTGAGTTGGTAAATCAGTACAAAAAAAGTAAAGACCCGAATTATTGTGTTCGTGTAACTGCAAACGATGGTGAAAGAGGCGAACAGTTTTTGCGGGAATTTCAAGATAATGAAAAAACAATTCCAACGGTATTAACCACTTCCCAAAAACTATCAACAGGTGTTGATGCACGAAATATTCGCAACATTGTTTTAATGCGACCCATCAATCAAATGATTGAGTTTAAGCAAATCGTTGGCAGGGGAACACGTTTATTTGATGGGAAAGAATTTTTCACCATTTATGATTTTGTAGATGCTTTCCATCACTTTGCTGACCCTGAATGGGATGGAGAACCAGAGGAAGAAGATGCTTGTCCTGATTGCGGAGAAACGCCTTGTGTTTGCGAAAAGATACCGCCTAAATCTTGCAAAGTTTGCGGTCAACGCCCTTGTATCTGCGAAAAAGGACCACCAAAGCCCTGTGAAAAATGCGGACAAAGACCCTGTATCTGCATAAAGAAAGTTAAAATAAAGCTAAGAGATGGAAAAGAGCGTGAAATACAACATATGATCGCTACTTCTTTTTGGAATGCTGACGGTAAACCAATATCGTCAGAAGAATTTTTAAATAATCTGTTTGGCGAACTCCCTAACTTTTTTAAAAACGAAGAAGAACTGCGAATTTTATGGAGTAATCCAATAACACGGAAGACCTTACTTGAGAAATTGGACGAAGCAGGTTTTGGAAAAGAAGAATTAAAAACACTACAAAAACTAATTGATGCAGAGAAAAGCGATTTATACGATGTTTTGGAATATGTGTTTAACAGCGACATAAAACCGATAACAAGAGAAGAACGGGTAACAAGAGCCGAAGCAACAATTTTTGCTTTACTCAACGACAAACAAAAAGAATTCATAGAATTCGTATTGAGTAAATATATAGAAACAGGAGTTGAAGAACTCGACCAGGAAAAACTGCCAATCTTACTGACAAATAAATATCAATCGTTGGAAGATGCCAAAGAAATATTGGGAGATGTGGCAAATATCAGTTCACTATTTATAGACTTTCAGAAATATCTATATCTACAAAAAGCGGCATAAATTAAGGAAAATTCTGTTGCACAATCAAACGTCTCTTCTTAAAATCCCTAATGTTCGATTGTTTATTATGTTCCGGATCATGTTCAATGCCCGCTTTTATTATCCTGTTTTTGCAATTTTATTTCTGGATTTCGGATTAACCCTTGAACAGTTTGCACTGCTCAATGTGGCCTGGGCATTAAGCATTGTGCTTTTAGAAGTTCCTTCAGGTGCTTTGGCGGATATTATCGGACGCCGTAATCTGGTGGTATCTGCTGCGGTTATCATGGTTGTTGAAATATCACTGCTTTGTTTTGCTCCACGGGGAAATATTACGCTTCTGTTTTTCATATTTTTGGTCAACCGGATATTAAGCGGTTCAGCGGAGGCTTGTGCAAGCGGGGCTGATGAAGCCATCGCCTATGATACATTGAAAAAACTGGATCGCGCTGCTGAATGGCCGAAAGTCTTAGAAATTCAGATGCGCTACGGTGCCATGGTACGGATGGGGGTTATGATCCTCGGGGCTTTGGTTTACGATCCGGATTTAATGCAAAAGATTGTGGACTTTGCAGGCCTGCAGATTCAGATAAATCAAGGTATTACCATGCGTTTTCCGCTGTATTTGACGCTTGCAATGGCTTTAGGGACGCTTGCGGTTTCACTGAAAATGCGGGAATCAGACAGCATTGAAACCGATAGGCGAATTGACGTGGCAAAAGCGGGCAAACCGATTAGGCAAGCCTTTAAATTAACGCTGAAAGCAGGCCAATGGATATTGCAAACGCCGTTTGTTATGATGATAATTCTGGCCGGGTTGTTCTTTGATCACTGGATCAGAGTACTCATCACTTTAAATAGCGAGTATTACCGGCTTATTAATCTGCCTGAGGCGTCCTTTGGATTGATTGCCGCCTTACTCGCTTTTTTCGGACTTTTTATCCCGAAAATAGCCCGGAAAATGGGACAGACATATACCCCTCTTTCCAATGTGTATATAATGAGTATTCTCAGTATTGCAGGCTTAGCAGGCATGTTGTTGATGATCCCATATTACGGATTGATTCCGGCAATACTTCTTTTTTGCATCATGTATGTTAATACTTATTTGCAAAGTTATTATCTTAATCCTTTGACCGCATCGGAACAACGGGCAACAGTACTTAGTTTTAAGGGTTTGTCTTTCAATTTGGCTTACGGCGTTATGGGGTTGCTATATGCTGGTTTCCTGGCTCATTTACGCGAACAGACCTCAAATATCCTACCCGGATTATCCGGGCCTGAACTTGAAGATTTTGTTTTTGTTAAATCTTTGTTGGGATTCCCATTCTACTTTATAGTTGCCCTTGCAGGATTGTTCTGGTTTGGATGGAGAAAATTAAAAAACAATAAGGAATATAAAAAAGTTCAAGGATTAGAGAACATGAAGAAAATGTACCATGAAGAAAAAGAAAATTAATCTCACGGAGATACCTCAATGATGACGATCTTAGGTAATCTGGTGCACGAAGTCTGGAACATCGTTGCCATAGGACTTGGGCTATTTCTCTCTGTGCTGGCAACCGGGCACGCAGTCCTCAGCAAGCGTGATTCACGCGCCGCCATCGCATGGGTTGGTTTCATTTGGTTGGTACCAATGGCTGGGGCTGTCATGTACTTTGTCTTCGGAGTCAATCGCATTCGCCATAAGGCTGCCTTACTGAGAAGAAACCTTGAGCGGCACCAGGCACAATATGCGCAACCGGAATGCCTGCCTGAAGAGCTGCAGAGTCATCTGCCGGATCACGGGGGAAATCTCAAGCTATTGGCCCGTGTTGTCGGTAGTGTGACAGAGCAACCTTTGCTGCCGGGAAATCAGATAGATCCTTTGGTGAACGGAGACGAAGCTTATCCGGCCATGCTGGAAGCGATCCGACAAGCAAATCATACAATCTCTTTCACAAGTTATATTTTCGATCGGGACGAAGTCGGAAAGGTCTTTGCGCATGAGCTTGGCGAAGCTGTGCGCCGGGGAGTACAAGTTCGTGTACTGATTGATGCAACCGGAACCCGGTATTCATTTCCCACTATTCTTCGCAGTCTGAAACGAGAAGGGGTAAAGTATGCACGGTTTATCCCTCTGTTTCCTTTGCGGCACCTGATGTCAATGAACATGCGCACACACAGAAAGATTTTGGTGACTGATGGACGTGTTGGGTTTACCGGCGGTATGAATATCCGGGTGGGACACTGCATTCAACGCCAACCGCCAAACCCGGTACAAGACATCCATTTTCGTGTAAAAGGTCCTGTGGTAACACAACTGCAAGAGGTATTTGCCGATGATTGGCTGTTCACAACCGGCGAATTTCTGCGTGGCAATTCATGGTTTCCCAAAAACGAAAGCGAAGGGCGGATGTTGGCCCGGGGTGTGATTGATGGCCCGGATGAGAACTTCGAGAAGCTGCTTTGGACGCTTTTAGGAGCGATTTCGATTGCCCACCATTCCATTCGTATCATGACTCCTTATTTTCTGCCCGACCCTGCTCTGATCTCCGCCCTGAATCTGGCATCAATGCGGGGAGTACATGTTGATATTATTTTGCCTTCAAAGATAAATCTGCCCTTCATTCTAAGCGCCTCCCGGGCCATGTGGTCGCAAGTACTCCAATATGGATGCCGGATATGGCTGACCCAGCCTCCATTCGATCATTCCAAACTTGTTCTGGTGGATGGCTGCTGGATACTGCTTGGGTCGGCCAACTGGGATGCAAGAAGTCTGCGTCTCAATTTCGAATTTAATCTGGAATGTTACGATGTCGAACTTGCACGACAGCTTGATATGCAGATCGAAGCAAAGCGGAAATGCGCCCGTCCTGTGACGCTGGAGGAGGTCAATAGCCGGTCGCTGCCGACGCGTCTGCGTGACGGCATAGCGCGATTGTTTACACCTTACCTGTAGACCCTGAGTGTATTGATAATACACGCTAAAAGTTCTGTGTATTAACCAGGCAGGTTGGTGTAAAGTATGGGTTATCCGCACTACCGGAATTGTAGTTTGGGGGGGCTTATAACTTGCTCAGATCATCGAGTATTGCCTTATATGCTTCTTTACTTATACCGGCCTGAGGCAAACTTGCTATCAGGTCCAATGACATGGTATACCCCATTTTCAGCATTGGATTAGTCGTGCTTCCCGGAATATGTTTCTCCAGGATTGCTTTACCTTCTTCATTTTCCAACACTTCCTTTAAAGTTGAGTCACCTGAAAATCCCATGTAGATCCTCCTTTTTATCAAGTATAGTTAATAACGTTTCAAACGGAATAGATTTATAGCAATTGCTATAACCAATTCGTCATACATTTTATGCTATAGGATTTATGTGTGGTCAAAGCGGGAAAACTGCATGCTAAACGTTCCCCTGCCTTGAGTTGCCGATCTTATTGAAGTAGAATAACCAAACATACGCGAAAGAGGAACAGTTGCTTTTAACACATGTATTCCCGATCTTGCGCTGATAGATTCAATTTTTCCACCCCGTGAATTCAAATCGCCTATTATATCACCCATGAAAGCTTCAGGAACAAATATCTCGGTATCCATGATTGGTTCAAGCAGAAATGGTTCGCTTTTAGCAAGAGCATCTTTGCAGGCCATTGCAGCACTTACCTTAAAAGATATCTCGCTTCCAAGTGATTCCTTAAAAGATCCCCCGGTAACAACAGCTTTAACATCTACAACAGGGTATCCCATGATTGTGCCGCTATCAAATGCTTCAAACACACCTTTTTCAATAAAGGGTATAAATGCTTCAGGAATAGAAGAGGCATCTTTCATATCAACTTCAAATATATTGCCGCTTCCCCGGCTGAGAGGTTTAAGAATCAAATTCACTTCTCCGAAATGATGCTGTCCCGCAATTTCCCTGTCAAAAATGGCAGAGCCTTCAGATTCAGCCGCTATGGTTTCTCTATACATAACCTGAGGCTTACCAACATTGACACCTGTGTTATATTCTCTCATCATACGGCTGATTATTATCTCAAGATGAAGCTCTCCCATACCGGATAAAATTGTTTGCCCCGTATCTTCATCTTTGCGAACTCTCAATGTCGGATCTTCATCTGCAAACTTTGTTAAAACCTCATCTAGTTTTTCCTGATCAGCATGAGTTTTCGGTTCAATAGCTATAGATATGACAGGTTCATAAAATTCAATATTTTCCAGCAGGACAGGATAATTGGAAGAACAAAGAGTTTCTCCGGTTGAAGATGTTTTGAGGCCGACTACCCCTACAATGCTTCCGGCGCCTGCTTCTTCGATGCGGTCTCTTTTCCCGGCATGCATTTTTAATATGCGGGAAAGTTTTTCCTTTATATTACGCGAAGGGTTATATACCTCTGCCCCCGTTTTTAAAGTTCCGCTGTAAACTCTTACAAATGTAACCTTGCGCCCTTCCATTAAAGATACTTTAAATATCAATGCAGCTAGCGGACCATTATCCTTGGCTTCAAATAACAAAGTTTCCCCGGTTTCAGGGTGAATTCCTTGTACAGAAGCAACTTCAAGAGGACTGGGAAGATAATTTACGATTGCGTCCAGAAGAGGTTGTATGCCCTTGTTTCTCAATGCCGACCCGCAAAGGACAGGAACTATTTTAAGATTAACAGTTGCTTTTCTTATGGAAGAAATGAGCAATTCTTCTGATATAGGAGTTTCGGATAAATAGGCTTCCATAATCTCATCGTCAACTTCAGAAAGGGTTTCTATAAGTTTTTCCCTGAATTCCAAAGCATTTTCAAGAAGATCGGCAGAGATGTCATTTTTAGAAAATGTAGCGCCAAGAGATTCGTTATCCCACATTATCTGCTTCATACCGACAAGATCTATTACTCCGGCAAAATCTCCTTCAGATCCGACAGGAATTTGAAGAATAAGCGTATTTGCATGGAGCCTTTCTTTCATCATATCTATCGTTCCCAGATAATCGGCACCGATTCTGTCCAGCTTATTAATAAAAGCAATTTTGGGAACTTTATATTTATCAGCCTGACGCCATACGGTTTCAGATTGCGGTTCAACACCTCCTACTGCGCAAAAAACACCAACAGCACCATCAAGCACTCTTAATGATCGCTCAACTTCAATTGTAAAATCAACATGCCCGGGAGTATCTATAATCTGTATATCTTTTCCATCCCAAATACATGTGGTAACCGCAGAAGTAATCGTAATGCCGCGTTCCTGCTCATCCTGCATCCAGTCCATTACTGCTTCGCCGTCATGCACTTCTCCTATTTTGTAAGAACGGCCGGTATAATACAGTATTCGCTCAGTCACAGTTGTCTTGCCTGCATCAATATGAGCAATAACTCCGATATTTCTGAATTTGTTTATCTTGTCTTTTTTCATGTCATTAGGCTACTATTTCTTAAAATGCCGCAATTTATATGGGAGATAAGCATGTATGAACCATTATCAAACTTTACGGCTTATTGATCATAAAGCTTATGAAGGTACGATTTTTAAGACAATATACTTATCGTGTCAAGTTTTCTTCGTCTTTTCCGGCACTATTTTCATCGCCTTTAACAGCTTCTTCAACAGATTTATAAATAGCCTTAAATGATTCATTAAAACCTGTGGGAGAAATCCTTCCGGTTTCAATAAACTTTACAACTATTTCCTTTGCCGTTCTTAGTATATGTTCATCCAAAGATCCCATTATATACTCCTTTTAAACTCAGCAACTTATTAATAACACAAAGCTTTTATTAACAACTTTAAATATATATACCAATACCCAAATAATTATAATATGTTGCAATTGCAATAATAGCCGGGGATAACCGTGAAGGATTAACGATGATACGTCATGAGGGCTTGTTCAGTCAACCGATAACCATATTTAAAGGAAAATTTTTTATGAGCTGGGCAATCCCTGTCTTGTAACCATAGCAATCCTCACTCCTGGCCAGGACATCTGTCCGGTCTCAGCCCTTGCGATTGAAATTATAAAATCAGGATTAAAGAGTAACGGTTTTCTTTACACATTCAATTTTGCATGTTTTCAATCTATTCTGCCGTAGCCGCTACGCCTTAGCAGCCTGTGCTATCTGATAGAAAAGTTCAGAATTCCGAAGAAGTGATGGTACTGTCGGAAAACTTTACAATATCCATATTGAACATATATCATAGTTATCATATTAATATAAAACAATATATTGCTATTACACTCTTTCCATACCTCGCAAATTGCCGAAATGACTGTCGGGATTCTTTACAAAATAGCATGAGACAACTAAAATATAAAATGTGATCAATGATTATCGGAAAAACACAATAAAACGTTTAGCAATTATATTGGTTGCTTATATGTATTTCGCAAGGAACCGGCAAGAAACGGTGGAATTGGCATATATTTTGCGGTTACTTTCAAATGACGAGTTGTTACTATTTGCTCTCTAAATAGATAAAAATTTATTTTATAATAATCCAATTATTATTCCTATGATATGCCCACCTTGAAGGAGGAAAAGATGAAAAAACAAGTTTTGGGATTATCGCTTCTGCTTCTGTTTCTGTTCTGTGCACCGGCTCGGGCGACCCATATTCAGTACTTTGATTATGCAGATGTGACCGAAGCTAGCTTCTCCAGTAGTGGTGACACGTGGAGCTGGACTTTTAGCTTAACAGCGGACTCTATGAAATTATGGGATATTGACGATAATATTCAACTAACTGATGGCTCGTACAACCCAGCATATGCTCTCCACTATGTAACCCTGAGAATAAACCCGAATAATTACACAGGTGGTCCTACATCAAACTATATCGATCTGAAAGTGAACGGTATTCAAATCAAAGACTGGGAAAACCCCATTCGGCTCTATGACTGGGGAGTCCCAGGAGGCTCTGTTTCTGATAAATATGGAATTGCTAGTATTGGTAATAATTATGAAATCACAATTGATCTCTATGGATTAGGAGAACTATCAAACTTGGCTACTAATAAGATCCCTTTAAAAATCGACAATGTCAATCTTGAAGGCTGTTTTGATGTCCCGGAACCAGCGACCCTGCTTCTACTTGGACTTGGGCTTGTAGGGTTGGCAGGAGTCAGGAGAAAGTTTCAAAAGTAACAAAACACATTAGAGCCAGTTTCAAAACGCCCCATTTTGGCCGATCTTAAGCGTTTGGCTCAAATTTCAATCCTCGAAATACTTAATGTATTACTGTGGTTGAAATTTTCCCCCGCCTTGAGCTTGACCAAACTGAAACGTTTTGAAAGTGGCTCATTAGTGTATATTTGCACAAAGGCAGGGCCGGATGGCCCTGCCTTTCTTTGTTTTTTTGCGCACCACAAGCCTTAAACAGCTGTTATTATCTCAGGATTAAGCAGGCGGTAGTTCATATTACCGACTCCTGCTGTATGCGCTTTTTCTATATAAGCAAGTTCTTCTACTCTTTTGCCAAGAAGTGTTGCGCCATATGCATCAACGGCAACCTGATCGGTTCCTGCTATCATTGTATTTGTTTGTTTTAAATCGGAAAGTGATCCGCCTGTAGGCCCGTTTGACATCATGGTTGTTGTCCCGTCAAGAATTACAAGAGTAGGTTTAACCATGATGGCAAGCTCTTTTATTATATTGTTTATATCCTGATGAAAAATATTTCTTCTTCCGCCAAGAAGCCCGTACCAGTTTTTCATTGTCATGGATGCACCGCTTCTGTGGTGATCTTTTAACGGGGCTATACCAATAAGCTTATCGGCATTCATAAGCGGTTTATACAAAACAGGCCAGTCTTTAATCAGTTTACCACCTTCAATTGATAAAGGAGCAAAAAAGCTCTTATCAGGAAGTATTATTTTTGCTCCTTTACTTTTTGCGGCATTTTCTATTCCGGTGAGTGAAAAACATGACACAGGGTCATTAATAGGATTGTCCGTAATAACTACAGATACAGCTCCTGCCGCATAACACAATCTTATTATTTCTTTTAAAAGCTCAGGGTTAGTAGTTGCAGAAAGTATGGGAGGAGATGCAAAAGCGGCATTTACTTTTAAAAGTACACGGTCTCCTTTTTTTATAAATGTTTCAATACCGCCTAAAGCTTTTAGGGCAAGATTGATCGTTTTAACCCTGTCGGCCCCTTTTGCAATTGCGATTTTACCGGCTTTCTCCTTAATAGAAAAATCCGGAAGCCCTGTCATAGATTCTGCTTTAACAGATGAAACCAAATTTTTATTGTTATAAAAGAGATATCCGGTAATACAGGATGAAAGGATCAGAAGCCCTGCTTTAGAAGATCTGATTATAAACTCTCTTCTGCTCGTTTCTTTATCCACGTTTTTATCGGGCATGAGAATTTTTCTCCAGATTATTATTTATTACAAACGCAAGGTCTTTTGCATCATTTAAATCTTTTGCCGAATGTATACCGGCAAGAAAAGAACCGTTTGTAAAGATAATTTCATATTCATCCATAATTTCAATTATTGTCAAATCATCCAGTTTAATATCCGGTTTTATGGTTTGGCCGCCAAGAAAAAGCAAAAATCCTGAATAACTTTTAGCAAGATCTTTAGCTTGGGCCTGATCCGCCCTTTTTGAAATAAATGCTTTTATTTTATTATTTTGTATTTTGTAATCTGCAGCAAAAATCATATTCAGCTTATCAAACCCGAAAGCATTTGTTGTTAAAAGCGAAATGCTTTTTGTATCAAGATTATCTGTCGGAAACATGTTGAGTTCGGCAATAGTGTCTTGTTTGCCACCGGTTTTTTTAATAAAATCCTTAGCAAAAGCAACCATAGAATCCATAAGAAACTCTGATGGTTTTGAAGATACAATCTCAACATAATAATTATTCCATATAAAAAAGATAGCATTTTCCGTTTTATATGAGAACTTGCTCACATCAAGATCTAAAGAGGCTTCCCTTCTTTGCATGCTGTAAACTGCAAAAGAATTTATGATGTTTCCCATGTCGTAAATAAATGTTTCAAGCCATAAATCAGGATCATCCGGCTTTTTATATCTTTGGCAGGCCAGGCTTTTAAATCCGGCAGAAAGATATAACTCGGCTTTGCCGTTAATTTTTTCTGAAAGATTTTCTGCGTTAAAAGTTTCAGGAGAAGATAATGGTTCCATATTATTAAAAGATAAGATACTCTTTGTTAATATTTGAGATGAAGGCTGACCGGAAGTTTCATATAAAGTATTGCCGGTAGTAAAATCAGGTGTATCATATCGAAACTGCTCAAAAAATATTAAAGTTGCTATCAATGCAAGAAGCAGGAGAATAGCTATACCTGAATAAGTCTCAAGGGGTTGCGGATAAGCCGATTTTCTCACAGAAGATTTCATTATTTTTCCTCCCGATTATTAACCCCAAAAATAATAATACAAAAATTATTGCTCTGCTATTTCTGTTTGACTAAACAAAGCTTGAAGTTACTTTATCAAATTAATTTAAAAGTATATATAATCTATTGACAGATTTTTCGCAATAAAATAAGCAGTAATATGCAAGCACGCAACAGCCTGCATTTTTCGCTACAGTTTCTCCGGCCATTTATTGCAGGCTGTCTATGATTCTCTGCTGTTTGCAGTGGAGGGCCCCAATAATTATAAAAAAAAGCAGCAGCTTGAAAAAGCATATTGCATAAGGGTACGGAAAAATCAGAAGAATAACCAAAAATAAAAACAATTCAGGTAATAAATAATGACCCCCATTATATCAATAGTTGGCAAAGCTGAATCAGGCAAAACAACACTTATTGAAAGATTGATCCTCGAACTTAAAAAAAGGGGATATAAAATTGGTACTTTAAAACATGCCTTTCACGGTTTTGATATGGATAAAAAAGGAAAAGACAGTCAGCGCCATATTGATGCCGGAGCAGATACTACAATAATTGTTTCAAAAGATCGCATTGTGATAAATAAAAATAATGACGGTGAGTCTCTTGATTTGATAGCAGGCTATATTACCGGTGTGGATATCGTAATAACCGAAGGATTCAAAAAAGATAATAAGCCTAAAATTGAGGTTTTCAGAAAAGCCAGACATGAGGAACCTGCCTGCATTGATGATAATAACCTGTTTGCATTTGTAACAGATGATAAAATAGATATCACTGTGCCAAAATTTTCTCATAAAGATATAAATGGCATAGCTGATCTTATAGAAAATAAGTTTCTATGAATACGGATACCTTAACCCTTTTAAAAAGCTGGTTTACCGGTTATGTGTCGGGCTTCTATAAAGATGACCTGGAATATAACCGCCCCGTTAGTCTTAAAGAACATCATACCAGGCGTGTTTGCAGTAACATAACAATGATAGGCAAAGAACTTGGTCTTGGTTCACAGGACTTGATAATTGCAGAAGTGATTGCATTATTACATGATATCGGAAGGTTCCGGCAGTATGAGATATATCATACTTTCATTGATTCTATTTCTGAAAATCATGCCAGACTGGGGGTAAAGCAGATAGGGATTCACAAAGTATTGTCAAAATTTTCAAAAACTGACAAACGCTTGATAGCAAAGGCTATAGCATATCATAATGCCTTATCTCTTCCTAAAGAAGATGAAAAGACGCTTTTTTTTATGAAGCTTATAAGGGATGCTGATAAACTGGATATTTGGAGGGTTTTTGCAGATTATTACATTGAAAAATGGCCCAACAATACTATCGCACTTGATCTTCCTGATTTGCCGGTATGTTCAAAACACATTATTGATTCTTTTTATAAACATGCAATTATTGATATGAAGGATTTAAAAACATTAAATGATTTTAAGTTACTTCAGATAAGCTGGGTGTTTGACATAAATTTTATACCGTCATTTAAAATAATTAAGAATAATAATTATATAGAAATGATAGCAAAAACTCTTCCCGCCAACAAAGAAATATCGGAACTTGTAAAAACGGCATTTGATTATGTTGATTCACAGCTTGGTATATCCTTATAAAAGCGTAGTATAACGAAATGGAATTATAATGTCGGTACGACTAAAAGCTTATTTGATGATTTTGATGACGCTTGCACTTTTCTTCGGCTTTCTTCATATTTTTATTATGGATGGAAAAGTATATAATTTTGAAAGACTTCATATATTTCTTTTTAATTTATGCAGCGGCGGAACTATACTGTTGTATTTCAGCGAAGGCAAAGAACATCTTACAAAAAAAACTCTTCTCTTTTCTGCCCTTGCACTAAGTTACGCACTTTTTGCTTTTTTAAAGCTATATTTTGTTTCAATGCTTATAGCCTTGGTGCTTGCTGTTATTGTTGAAAAAATAAGACTTAAGAAATTTACTTTTTTCCCGTACAATTTTTTTACCAATTCACCTGTTTCGGATAAGTTTCATCAGGCATCCCTTTTATGCCTTTCGGTCGGACTTGTAATATCTGCTCTTGTTATTGCAAATAACGAATATTTAAGGCTTGTTTCTTTTTCAAAACTTACAATGGATACATTTTTTTTGGGATTTTCATTTCCTTTATCCTTAATTACAATGTCTGTAATGTTTTCTCTTATGAAAGATGATGCAAGTTTTAACATACGTCTGTTAAAGGATGCCGGTTTCTGGATGGTTAATCTGGGAGTAATAATATTTTTTCTTTTTATCATGTTTGAAAAACTCAAATCCCAGCTTATTGTAACAACTCTTCTTTTTTTTGCGGTAGTTATGATTTTTGTGCTTTTTGCAAAACTTGGAATAAAAGCTCAACAGAAAAACTTTTTGACTTCAGGTATGGTATTTCTTCTTTTTACTGCTGTGACAGGCATACTATATATTCTTATGAAATTTCTTCCCGGTTACAACCAGGATGAATTAAAACTCCTGTTAAGACTGCATGCCTTTGCTTCTCTTTACGGATGGAATTTAAGCGGGCTTGCGATTTTATGCAGATACAATGATTTTCCGATAATGCTTGACTCAAAAGCAATCATTGTTGTTCACTGGATTACGGTAGTAATCCTTGCACCACTTGGTTACTATTTTAAACCCTTTGCTGTTTTTGCAGTAATTTTTTACGCTGTTATGCTATATTTTATTCTTTTCAGCAGGAGTTCTGAAAAAACACTTAACGCTTGAGCCACTTTCAAAACGTTTCAGTTTGGTCAAGCTCAAGGCGGGCGAAAATTTCAACCACAGGAATACATTGAGTATTTCGAGGATTGAAATTTGAGCCCAACGCAGAGATCGGCCAAAAT
>Ga0180007_10000703_pt1 | contig 52572 bp, 49 predicted proteins | sample MM_PC_MetaG_FD_121122 | JGI IMG/M metagenome (GOLD analysis project Ga0180007, IMG submission 121122) | Groundwater microbial communities from the Aspo Hard Rock Laboratory (HRL) deep subsurface site, Sweden - MM_PC_MetaG | ecosystem: Environmental > Aquatic > Deep subsurface > Groundwater... | reverse complement strand
CCGAGGCATCGACCGCAGCAAGCAGTCGTTCAGGTTCGTCACCGGGATCGACCAGGATCGCTTCGCCGGTGGACGCAGAGGTGATCAGGTACGAGTTCATCAGCAAGGGGCCCACGGTGATCCGCTCGAGGCGCCAATCGCATCCGGGCAATTCGAAGATCGAGGTCATCGTTCCTCCAAAGAACGGGCGGGACCAAAGCCCCGCCCGCAGACGTTTTCCGTCGTTTCGTGATGCCGGTCTAGCGGTCGTCCAGGCTCACGTCTTCGTAATACTCCCGACCGAGGTGGGTGATGAGCTCTTCGCCCATCATCCAGCGCAACGTGTTCTTCATCTTCTTCTGCTGGATGAAGAGATCGTGCTCAGGTTCGAGTCCCGCCGGTGTCACCGGGCTCTTCAGGTAGAAGGAGAGCCACTCTTGGATTCCCGACATGTTCGCGCGCTTGGCCAGGTCCAGGAACAGGGCCAGGTCCAGCACGATCGGTGCGGCCAGGATCGAGTCGCGGCAGAGGAAGTCGACCTTGATTTGCATCGGCATGCCGAGCCAGCCGAAGATGTCGATGTTGTCCCACCCCTCCTTGTTGTCCCCGCGGGGCGGATAGTAGTTGATCCGCACCTTGTGGTAGAGGTTGCCGTAGAGGTCGGGGTACAGCTCAGGCTGCAGGATCGTGTCGAGCACACTGAGCTTCGACTCTTCCTTGGTCTTGAAGGACTCGGGATCATCGAGCACTTCGCCGTCCCGGTTGCCCAGGATGTTCGTGGAGAACCAGCCGCTCACGCCTAGTAGGCGGGCCTTGAAGCCGGGGGCGAGGATAGTCTTCATCAGGGTCTGGCCCGTCTTGAAGTCCTTGCCCATGGTCGGGGAGCCGGTCTTCTTGGCAAGCTGCTCGAGGGCGGGGAAGTCGGCGCTCAGGTTCGGGGCGCCGTTGGCATAGGGGATACCCATCTTGATCGCGGCGTAGGCATAGATCATGCTCGGCGCGATGTCCTTATGGTTGTTTCGCAGCCCTTCCTCGAAGGCTTCGATCGACTGATGCACTTCCGACGGCTTTAGGTAGATCTCGGTTGAGCCGCACCACACCATCACCAGGCGGCTGCAGCCCTTTTCCTTCTTGAAGTTCTCCATGTCTGCCATGAGCTGCTCGGCGAGCTCCATCTTGTTGGCACCCTTCTTGACATGGGTGCCGTCGAGCTTCTTGACGTAGTAGTTGTCGAAAACCGCGGTCATGGGCTTGATAGCTTCAAGCTCAGGCTTGATCTCGTCGAGCAGATCCTTGGGCAGGACGCCGCACTTGACGGCGGCTTCGTAGACAGAATCCTCGAAGATGTCCCAACCACCAAACTCGATTTCGGAAAGCTCGGTCAGGGGGACGAAGTTCTTGATCAGCGGCTGACGTTTGTCTGTCCGCTTGCCGAGGCGGATGTGTCCGAGCTGCGTCACGCTGCCGACGGGCTGGCGCAGTCCTTTGCGCACGGCGATGACACCGGCGATGAAGGTGGACGACACGGCTCCCATGCCGGGAGTGAGAATGCCGAGTTTTCCTTCTGCCGGCGCAACGTTGAGACCCTGAGGCATCGGGTGCTCCTCTCTCTGAGACCGCTCCGAGCGGTCGCTTGCATCGTTCTTTCAAGTTGACTGAGGTGCGGCCGAAAACTAGGTTGGCCGCACGCTCGCAAGCGTGAAGGTCCGGGATCACATTGGACCGGATCCTGCACGAATAAACCAGTTTTGTACTGGAACGCAAGCCTTTTGTGGCGGGTGAAAAGATGCCTGAACTCGAAGTATGACGATCGGCGCAGGGTCGGGGAGGCCCCCGACCCGAGCTCGCTGACCGTGGTCCGAACCTGAGAGTTGACGCTTTCAATCACCTGCCGAATCGACTGGAGATGCTCATGACGCCCTCGAATCTCACAGTGCCCTTTCTGGATCTGAAGGCCCAGGTTGCTCCGATCCGGAAAGAGCTCGATGCTGCGATTGCCGACGTCGTCGACAACACAGCGTTCATTCTCGGTGGCCGCGTGGAGACTTTCGAATCCCATTTTGCCTCCTATTGCGAATCGAAGCACGCCATCGGCGTCGATTCCGGAACCCAGGCCCTGCACCTGATCCTCAGAGCCATGGGTATCGGTGCAGGGGACGAGGTCATCACGGTTCCCAACACGTTCATCGCCACGATCGAGGCCATCGTCTACACGGGGGCCCGCCCGGTCTTTGTCGATGTCGATCCGGACACTTGGCTGATGGACCCGAGCAAGCTCGCCGGTGCCATCACGCCGAAGACCAAGGCCATCCTGCCAGTTCATCTTTTCGGCAACGTACTGCCCATGGATGAGATTCTCGCGGCAGCCGGCAGCATCCCTGTGATCGAGGATGCCTGTCAGGCCCATGGTGCTCGTTACAAGGGTCGACGCACCGGCTCCCTCGGCATCGCTGCTGGATTCAGTTTCTACCCAGGCAAGAACCTCGGTGCCTTCGGGGATGGCGGCGCAGTCACCACCGACGATGATGACATCCGCGATGCCATCCTCAGCTTCCGGCACCACGGCCAGGGGACCGTCAAGAACATCCACGATCGGATCGGCTATACTGGGCGCCTCGACGCGCTCCAGGCGGTCGTGCTCGACATCAAGCTGAAGCACCTCGACTCATGGAACGCGAGCCGCCGGGTCATCGCCGCCCGCTACCGCGATCGCCTGGCCGGCCATTATCGCATGCCGACGATCATCGGAGGCACCGAACCTGTGCATCATCTCTTCCCGATCAACGCCGACGATCCGGAAGGACTGATCGGCCGTCTTGGGGAGCAAAAAGTCTTCTGTGGGCGTCATTACCCCATTGCCTGCCATCTCCAGCCGGCCCTCAGGGGCGATCAGAAGCCCAGGGGCACTTTTCCTGTCGCTGAGGAGTTGTGCGATAAAATCGTTTCCCTGCCGATTTTTGCAGAAATGAGCATGGAGATGGTAGACGCGGTCTGTGACATTCTGCTATAATCATGATCGGTCGGCGGGAGCGGAGGCTCCGTTTCCGCTGATCGACAGCTTAGCGAGGGGGGTTGGATGACTTCAAGCTAACGCGTTACTTCAACGCTATGCAACTTATGGTAAGGACCAGGAGTCCAACGACATGAATGAAGACGCGGTAGCTTTTGCGGCGGTAGCCGACGATGTGCTGTCCCCAGCACCTGCCCTCTACATCGTAGCTGACACGACGCGCCTCGCAGGCCTTCAAGGATTGATCAAGCGATCACTCGACTTGCTGTTGAGTGGTTCTGCTTTGTTGATTCTCTCTCCGGCCTTGGCGGTGATTTCCCTGCTTGTACGCAAGTCCAGCCCAGGACCCATTTTCTTCGTCCAGGAACGGATCGGGAAGAATGGCGTTCCCTTCGATTTCTACAAGTTCCGGACCATGGTGCACAACAGTGACGATGCCATCCATCGACAGTTTGCAGCCATGTTCATTCATGGTGGTGCCGAGTCCGAGAAGAAGGACAGCGGCAAGGTCTTCAAAATGACCAACGACCCCCGGGTCACGGCTATCGGCCGTTGGCTGCGCAAGACCTCCCTGGACGAATTGCCCCAGTTGTGGAACATCCTTATGGGCGAGATGACCCTCGTCGGACCGCGCCCCCCGATCGCCTACGAGCTGGATCATTATCAGCCTTGGCATCATGAGCGTCTGCGCGTGACGCCGGGTTTGACGGGACTCTGGCAGGTCAGCGGCCGCAGCAACGTGCCTTTCGAGGAGATGGTGCGGCTGGACCTCCATTACATCAATTCCTGGAGTGTCGGCGAGGATGTGCGGATCATGCTGAAGACCATACCGGTTGTTCTCAGGGGTTCCGGCGGTTACTAGACGAGGTTAGACTCAAGGTCCGTCGTGATTGAACGATAAACTTCAACGGGGTCACAGTCCGGGAACGACGGACGGCCCCGTTTTCTTTCGCCCAACAATAATGTCGTCGCCCAAGGAGTTCGTCATGCTGAAGATGGCTGCCATCGGTTGTGGATACTGGGGACCGAACCTGATTCGGAACTTCAACGCCCATCCCGAAGTGGAGCTCACCCGGATCTGCGATCTGGATGAGAAACGTCGCAACCACATGGCTGGGCTCTACCCCCAAGTCGATGTCGTCTCCGATTTTCATCTGATTACCGACGATGCCTCGATCGATGCGGTCGTGGTGGCGACGCCGGTCTCAACCCACTACCCCCTGGGCAAGGCCGTTCTCGAATCCGGCAAGCACCTGTTCATCGAAAAGCCCATGGCCGCAAGTGCCGCCGAATGTGAAGAGCTCAACGCCATCGCTGCGAGCAAAGGACTGCAGATCATGGTCGGGCACACTTTCCTGTTCGTCCCGGCTGTCCGCAAAATCAGGACCCTGATGGACGAGGGTGAACTCGGGGATATTTTCTACGTCAACATCCGGCGCCTGAACCTCGGTATCTTCCAGCGCGACGCCAATGTGGTCTGGGATCTCGTGCCCCACGACATCGCCATGCTCAACTTCCTTTTCCGCGCTTCGCCTGTGAACGTCAGCGCGACTGGGCAGTGCTTCGTCCAGACCGATAAGAACCTTGAAGATGTGGCGTTCGTCACTCTCGAGTATCCGAGCGGACAGGTGGCCCACATCCACGTCAGCTGGCTCGACCCCAACAAGATTCGCGAGGCAACCTTCGTCGGCAGCAAGAAGATGGTGGTCTACGACGACGTGGCGATGACCGAGAAGATCCGCATCTACGATAAAGGTGTCGACGTCATGCCCCATTACGACAGCTACGGTGAATTCCACCTGGCCTACCGCCATGGCGATATTCTGATTCCCAAGATCGACCAGCTCGAGCCTCTCAAGGTGGAGACCAATCACTTCGTGGATGTCGTGATGGGACGCGAGGAATCCCTGAGTGACGGATATCTGGGGCTCCAGGTCGTTGAAACGCTTGAAAAGGCCTGCATTTCGATCAAGGATGGCGGTAAGCCTCAGAACCTTGCCTACTCCACCGCCTAGGGGGAACTCAGGAGGAATCGTGAAACCGATGCTCCGTGTCGCCATGATCGGCCAAAAAGGTTACCCGCCGGTCCATGGTGGCATCGAGCGCCATGTGGCCGAGCTCTCCGTGCGACTGGCCCAACGCGGCATCGCCGTGGACATCTATTCACGCCCTCACTACAGCAACGCCGATGGCCCGACCACCGAACCTCATGTTCGGGTCATTCGTATGGCGAGTCTCCCGACCAAGCATTTCGATGCCATCACCCACACGGTTCTCTCGACGATCGACAGTCTGCGCCGGGATCACGATATCGTCCACTATCATGCCCTCGGGCCGGGACTGTTGGCGGGTTGGCCCCGCTGGTTGCGTGGACGTCCCACCGTGACGACGGTCCACGGACTGGACTGGCAGCGTGAAAAATGGGGTCCCTTGGCCAGAGGGATCCTCAGGCTGGGCGAAAGCGCCAGCGCCCGGCTGCCGGATCGAACGATCGTCGTCTCGAGAGCCCTAGCAGCTCACTACAGCCGGGTCCACGGGCGCGACGCCGTCTGCATCCCTAACGGGATCAACGAGCCGATCCTGCGCGAACCGACTTCTCTGGGCGCCTTCGGGATCACCGGCGATTACGTACTCTTCGTGGGCAGGCTGGTTCCGGAAAAGGGCTGTCACCTGCTTGTCGAAGCGTATGGGCGACTGCCCGAGGAAGTCCGAAAGCGTTATCAACTTGTCATCGCTGGAGACGCTGGATTCACCGAGGACTATGTCACCCGATTGAAGAGCCAGGCGTCGCCCGGAACCGTGTTCACCGGGTTTGTCCATGGACAGGTCCTCGACGAGTTGTACACCGGAGCCTCCCTGGTCACGCTGCCCTCGTCGCTCGAGGGCCTGTCGATCGCGTTACTCGAAAGCATGAGTTACGGCAACGCCTGTCTTGTCAGTGATATCCCACCGAATCTGGAGGCCGGGGCAGACGCTGTGGCCTATGTCCCCTCCGGTGATGTGGCTGCGCTCGCCCGGGGCATAGAAGAGCTCCTCGGCGACCCTGAACGTCGTCGGACACTCGCGTCGAAAGCACGCGTCCGCGCTCTTGCAGAATATTCCTGGGATCGTGCAGCCGATGAGACCGCAGCACTTTATCGCTCGATCGCCCGTTGACATTTTCCTCTTTGACACAAGCACGGCAGGGGTTATCATTTGCCTTCACCGCTCACGCGGCGCGGGAATAGCTCAGTTGGTAGAGCACCACCTTGCCAAGGTGGATGTCGCGGGTTCGAGTCCCGTTTCCCGCTCCAAAACGTCAAGGGGGGCAACGACTTACGAAAGCGTTGCCCCCTGATTTTTTGAAGGATGGGCTGTGATTGATCTGTGATCGATCGGGAAGCGGCCGAGAGACCATCTGTGCTGAACGGAACCCCCGCCGCCCGCCGGGAGAGTTCAAAACCTGTTGATCACAGGCTCCACGACTTCCCCATTCAGCTCGGCCTGTGGGCGGAGCGGCGGCTTGACAGCGAAGGGCTCAAACCTCATTCTTGGGATCACGGAGGCGGCATAGCCAAGTGGTAAGGCGACGGTCTGCAAAATCGTTATCCCCAGTTCGAGTCTGGGTGCCGCCTCCAGCATCTTCCAGAAAATCCCGTCCCGTTCGGACGGGATTTTCTTGCTCTCTGGTATCGGCTGTTTCACTCGAACTACGGGGAGGCGGATCGTTGACATCGTCCTGATCCGCAGCCATGATGTCCACGTTGCCGGGGTGGCGAAATTGGTAGACGCAAGGGACTTAAAATCCCTCGGTGCGTAGCACCGTGCCGGTTCAAGCCCGGCCCTCGGCACCAGAATCCAGATCCATGGGGACACTGAACCGGAGTGTGGTCCTTGCGCCTCGCATTTCTTTCCATCGGGCGACACATCCACACAGAGCGGTGGATCCGCTGGTTCGCCGACCGTGGTGATGACTGCCACCTCCTGACCGTCCAGCCCGGTGAAATCCCCGGTGTTACGGTGCACGACATCCAGGTCGGCGGCGGCCCAAAGCCTTGGCGATACTGGACGTCGCTCGGTGTCGTGCGCGCCCGCCTCGGAGAACTCGCGCCGGATCTTCTCAACACACACTTCCTGACTGGTTACGGATACTGGGGGCACTTCAGCGGCTTCCATCCCAATGTGCTGACTGTCTGGGGAGACGATGTCTATGTCACTCCCTTTGAGAGTCCTCTCAAGGGGTGGCTGGCCCGTCGGGCGGTCAGTTCCTGCGACGCCTTGACTGGTGACAGCACCGACATCCTGGATGTTGCCGCTAAGCTCCTCGGAGCGCGGCCTGACCGATCGTTCAGGATCCTGTGGGGTGTGGATTTCGAACGTTTTCGCCCGCGCGGGGCGAACTCCTGGCGCCGCGCTCTTGGGTTCGCGGACGAGGACCTGCTGTACTTCTCAGCGCGAAGCTACACCCAGCCCTACTACAACATCGATATCATCATCGAAGCGGCAGCCCGGATTCGGGACGAAGTGCCCCAAGCCCGATTCCTCTTTGCCGGGTATGAGGGTGACCCGACACCGTTCCTCTCCAAAGTCGAAAAGGCCGGTTTGGCGGACGTGACCCGTGTGCTCGGGCGGATCCCCCACGAGGAATTCTCCACGGCGCTGAACGCCTGCGACGTCTTTCTGTCGGTGCCGTCGGTCGACGCCACAGCAGTCAGTCTGCTCGAGGCCATGGCCAGCGGGTGCGCGATCATCGTGTCGGACCTTCCCTCGTCGTTGGAATGGGTGCGTGACGGGGAATCCGCTCTTGTGGTCGCTCCCCGTGATGTCGCCGGGTTGGCTGAAGCGATGAAGAGATACGCCCGACTGCCGCAAGAGCGCCTGGACTTCGGGGCTCGGGCCCTCGCTCGTGCCCATGAAGTTGCGGGCTTTGAAGCCAACATGCAGCTGGTCGCCGACGTTTTCACGGCCGTCCTGGACGCCGACGGCACTCGTTGGCCGCGATCGGTCTCCTTGGCGGAACTCGGCGGAGGGTCCCAGTGAACCCTGTCTTCACGGTCGTGGTGCCGACATTCGGGAAACGCGGGCTGCTGGAGCGAACACTGAACGCCCTCGCTGTTCAGGATCTGGAGCCCGATCTCTGGAATCTGGTGGTCGTAAACGACGGCTCACCTGATGACACCGCAGGCTTTCTGGAGCAAGCCCGCCGAGTCTGGAGCGAACGCCTTACTGTGGTGACGCCGGAGCAAAACGTGGGCCGAGCCAAGGCCAGGAACCTGGGGGCCGAGCGGGCGGACGGGGTGTGGATCCTGTTCCTGGACGACGACATCGTCGCCCAGCCGGATCTGCTCTCAAGTCACAGGAGAGCCTTGAAGGACCGACCGAAGCATGGAACAATCGGCCTGGTGCAGACCTCCCCGGAGCTGATCGACGCCCCCCATTTCCACTACATTGACACGCGGGGGGCAGCCAAAGTTCGTGCAGATGTCGTGCCGGCCCGGTATCTCGTCACCCAGAACACAGCCGTCCCCCGAGACTCGTTTCTGGCCTGTGGAGGCTTCGACGAAGCCTTCCAGGCTTATGGTTTCGAAGATGGAGACTTGGGGTTTCGCCTGGAGCGTGAAGGAGTCATTTTCCATCCTTTGCGTCATCCTGTCCCTCACCATGTGCATCACCATACGTTCGCCGAGTGGGTCTCCAAGAAGCGTGAATGCGGGCATGGACCGCTTCAGCTCATGGGTGCATCATGGCCCGATCGGCTGAGTGAACTGGCGGTCGACTGGATCGTCGATCCTCCTGGAACCCGACCCAGCGAGGTGCGGAAAATTCTGCGCCTGCTTGCCCGCTCCGTTCTCTCGCCGGTTCTCGGTCTCGTGCTGCCCCGATGGCCGACCAGGCCCGGTCACGTGCCCCTGCTGAGACCTTTGTACGACCAGTTGATGAACGCCCAGGTCCTGTCAGCATTCTGCCAGGGAGTGGCAGACCATGACAGCCGTTCCATACCCGAGGACTGACAAGAGACAGACAAGATGGCATATTCGGTGGCAGCCGCCATTCCTCTCTTTTCCCCTAATCTTGAAACACTAAGTTAAGAAACAAGTTAGAATATCTCACCCATGGCCACCCTTGGCACGGTCCTTGGTAAGGCACTAGGAGAAACATGATCATAAACGTCGGGAGGACGTGATGGGTAAGATTATTGGCATCGACCTGGGAACCACCAACAGTGTCGTGAGCATGATGGAAGGTGGCGAGCCGATCGTCATCACCAATAAGGAAGGCAACCGCACCACTCCGTCGGTCGTCGCCTGGAACAAGAACGGGGAGCGCCTCGTTGGTCTGCTTGCCAAGCGTCAGGCCGTGACCAACTCGCAGAACACCGTCGCTTCGGTGAAGCGGTTCATGGGCCGCAAGCACTCCGAAGTCGCAACGGAAATCTCCGAAGTGCCCTACCAGGTGATCGCAGGCAAGAACGGTGATGCACGCATCAAGACCAGTGCCGGCGAGTTCGCTCCGCCGGAGATTTCCGCGATCGTGCTTCAGGCCCTCAAAGAGACCGCCGAGGAGTTTCTTGGTGAACCGGTCAGCGGTGCAGTGATCACGGTTCCGGCCTACTTCAACGATAGCCAGAGGCAAGCCACCAAGGACGCTGGTAAGATCGCCGGACTCGACGTCAAGCGCATCATCAATGAACCGACAGCAGCTGCCCTGGCTTACGGATTCGACAGCAAGAAGGATGAAACGGTCGCGGTTTTCGATCTCGGCGGCGGCACCTTCGACATCTCGATCCTGGAGATCGGGGATGACGTCTTCAGCGTTCTGGCCACCAACGGTGATACCCACCTCGGCGGCGACGATTTCGACCAGCGGGTCGTGGACCACCTGGCCAGCACCTTCCTCAAGGACGAGGGTATTGATCTGACCAAGGATCCCATGGCGACCCAGCGTCTTAAGGAAGCCGCCGAGCGCGCCAAATGCGAACTCAGCACCTCGACCCAAGCGGAGATCAATCTGCCCTTCATCACCGCGGACGATTCCGGTCCGAAGCACATGACCATGACCCTGACCCGGGCCAAGTTCGAACAACTGGTCGACGATCTCATCGAGCGCACGGCCGCTCCCTGTCTCAATTGCCTGAAGGATGCAGGCCTGAATCCGGCGGACATCCACGAGGTCATCCTGGTAGGCGGTTCGACCCGAATTCCCGCAGTGCAGGCGAAAGTCAAAGCCCTTTTCGGCAAAGAGCCGAACCGTTCGGTGAATCCGGACGAGGTCGTGGCCATGGGAGCCGCCATCCAGGGCGGTGTTCTCGCTGGTGACGATGTCGGCGTTGTGCTGCTCGACGTGACCCCCTTGACCCTGGGCATCGAAACGCTCGGGGCTGTGCGGACACCGCTCATCGAGCGCAACACGACGATCCCGACCAAAAAGAGTCAGACCTTTTCGACCGCCGCCGACAATCAGGACACCGTGGAAATCCACGTCCTGCAGGGCGAGCGCGAAATGGCCGCGGACAACAAGACGATCGGACGCTTTCAGCTGACGGGAATACCGCCCGCCCCCCGAGGGATTCCTCAGGTCGAGGTCACCTTTGACATCGACGCCAACGGCATCCTGTCGGTCAGCGCCGTGGACAAGGCCACTGGTAAACAGCAGTCCATCAAGATCCAGGCTTCGAGCGGGCTGTCCGACGATGAAGTCAAGCGCATGGTGCACGACGCTGAGTCCAACGCCGATCTCGACCGCAAAAAACGTGAACTGATCGATGCTCGCAACGGAGCCGACAGCGCCATCCACCAGGTCCGCAAGAGTCTCACTGATCTCAAGGATGACGTGGATGATGAATTGAAGAGCGACTGTGAGATCAAGATCAAGGCCCTCGAGGAGACCCTCAAGGGCGAGGACGCCGAAATCATCAAGACGGCCACCGACTCGCTGATGCAAAGCATGCAGGCCCTCGCGAGCAAGGCCTACGAGAAAGCGGCGGCGGAGCAGGAAGCGACCGCAGGTCAGACCTCGGAAGCTCATACTCAAAACAAGCCAAGGAGTCAATCTTCCAAGGATGAGGTCGACGCTGATTACGAAGTCGTCGATGACTAGGAGAAGACCCCTGAAGGGCCGATTCGTCGGCCCTTTTTTATGGCCCTGAAAAAAGAAGACTAAAATAGGATAGAAATGTTGACAAGACCTGTTCGGCCTCCTAGTATTGAAAACGAGAATGAAAACCGATTATGTATTTCGCATTTCGGGAACTCTCGAAGGCCAGGAGCGTTAGAGGCGTCACATGACTTTTGTCACGGATGAGCACTTCGCGACACGAACGAGATGTGATGCACCAAGGAACCCAGTCCAGGGGAGGCCCATCCGTGTACGAGATCGAATTGAGCAGCGATCGACGCGAAGACCCCCATTTGCAGCATTACCTGAAAACCATCGGGCAGTACGACCTTCTGACTCGCGAGGAAGAATTCGAGCTGGCGCGCAAGATCCGCGACGGCGACAAGGAAGCCCTTGATCACCTGATCAACGCCAACCTGCGATTCGTGGTGAGCGTGGCTAAGAAGTTCCTCAATCAGGGCCTCAGCTACATGGATCTGATCGCCGAAGGCAACGTCGGTCTCATAACCGCAGGCAAGAGGTTCGATGAACGTCGGGAGTTCCGGTTCATCTCCTATGCTGTGTGGTGGATCCGCCAGGCCATCCAGAAGGCTATTGCGGAGCAAACCAATACCGTGCGCCTACCGATCAATCGGACCCAGCAGGCCCAGCGCATGAAGAAGGCGGCCCGGCGTCTGGAGCAGAATTCCGGGCGCAAATCCCGCGAAGAAGACATCGCCGAGGAATTGGGGCTGACGCTTCGCAAGATGAACCAGATCAGCAACGCCAGTCGTCCGATGGCCAGCCTCGATGATAGTGTCTACGACGATGACGGAGTGACTCTTGCCGAAACCCTGACTGATCCGGACAACCTCGATCCCGAGGAGATGTTCGTGACGGTCGAAATGCTGCAGGAATTGGGCTCGGCCTTGCAGATGCTCGCCGAGCGAGAGCGCAGCATCATCGTGCGCTACTATGGTTTAGGGGAAGAAGAGCCCCAGTCCCTCGAAACGATCGGCCAGGATATCAGCCTGAGCCGTGAGCGGGTGCGCCAGATTCGCAACCAGGCTCTGCGCCGCATCCAGAAAGCGGCCTCGGGATCCCGGCTCGTGGACTATCTGACCTGATTTGAATGCAGTCGCTTGACAGGGGACCGGCTCGCGAATAGTTTTGGGCTCCACCAAGTGGGAGATTAGCTCAGCTGGTTAGAGTACTTGCTCGACACGCAAGGGGTCGCTGGTTCGAATCCAGTATCTCCCACCATGTAGATCAAGAGGGATGGGGTGGGTCAACGACTCGCCCCATCTTTCTCTTTGGGCGTCCGCTCCGGCTTCGGCTGGAGGCGCGCCCCACGAGGAGATCCCGATGGCCGATTTCCAACTCACGCTGCCTGATGGAAAGAACCTGCCGGTACCCGCGGGCGCGACTTTTCGTGATGCGATCGAATCCCTCAGTCCCGGCCTGATGCGAAGCGCTCTGGCAGTGACACTCGATGCCATCCACTTCACCCTGGACGAAGTCGTCCCTGCCGGAGGCTCTTTCAGGATCATCACCCGCAACGGCGACGAGGGACTCGAGGCCCTGCGGCATTCCGCGGCCCACCTGCTGGCCTGGGCCGTGCAGGATCTTTTTCCTGGCACGCGGTTCGCCTTCGGCCCGTCGATCGAGAACGGCTTCTACTACGATTTTGACCGCGATGAGCCTTTCACCGAAGAGGATCTCGCCACCATCGAGAAGCGCATGCTCGAACTGGCCAAGACCAAGACGGATATCGTTCGGAGCACCATCTCTGCTGCTCAGGGACGCCAGATCTTCGCGGACCAGCCGTTCAAGCTCCATCAGATCGAGAGCCTCGGCGATGTGGAACTCTCCGCCTACAAGATGGGGGGATTCACGGATCTCTGCGAAGGCCCGCACGTTCCGAACTCCGGCGAGATCAAGGCCGTCAAGCTCATCAACGTGGCCGGAGCCTACTGGTTGGGCAGCAGCGAGAACCAACAACTGCAGCGCATCTACGGTACGGCCTTCTTCAAGAAGAAGGACCTCGACGACCACCTCGTGATGCTCGAGGAGGCGCGCAAGCGGGATCATCGCAAGCTCGGCAAGGAACTCGACCTTTTCGGGATCATGGACGAGGCTGGAGCCGGACTCTCATTCTGGTTTCCCAAGGGCGATGTGCTGCGAGACGAAATCATCGCTTACTGGAAGCATCTCCATCGGCGGAACGGCTATCAGACCGTGACCACTCCCCACATTTCCCAGGCAGACCTGTGGGTCACTTCGGGTCATATGGAATACTACCGCGACGACATGTACGTCTTCGAGCAGGACGGCCGCGACTATGTGGTCAAGCCGATGAACTGTCCGGGGCACATCCTGATCTACAAGCGCCAGAAGCGCAGCTTCCGCTCCCTGCCGGTCCGCTACGCCGAGCTGGGCACCGTTTATCGGGCCGAACTCAAGGGGGCCCTGCACGGATTGATGCGCGTCCGCGGTTTCACCCAGGACGACGCCCACATCTTCTGTACGCCGGAGCAGCTTGAAGACGAGGTTTGCAGTGTCCTCGACCTGGTCAAGGAGCTGCTCGGCACGTTTGGGTTCAACCAGTTCAAGGTCGAGCTCTCGGTCCGGGATCCCGGAAATCTGCAAAAGTACGCCGGCACGGATGAGGAATGGGAGATGGCCGAGCGATCTCTGGTGCGGGCTCTCGATAAGCACGGCCTCGAGTACACCCGTGAAGAGGGCGAAGCGGTCTTCTATGGCCCCAAGATCGACGTCAAACTGATCGACGCCATCGGCCGCAAGTGGCAGACCTCGACAGTGCAGTTCGACTTCAACCTGCCCCGCCGCTTCGACGTGACCTATGTCGACACGAGCGGGGAGGACAAGTACGTCTACATGGTCCACCGGGCGATCATGGGCTCCCTTGAGCGGTTCATCGGGATTCTGACAGAGCATTTCGCCGGCGATTTTCCTCTGTGGCTCTCGCCGGAGCACGCCCGCGTCCTGTCAGTCAGTCAGGATCAGCACGCCTACGCCGAGGAGGTTGCGCTGGCGTTGCGCGATCGTGGTCTGCGGGTCGCCGCGGACACGCGCGAGGAAAAGATCGGCTACAAGATACGTGAGGCCGAAACCCAGAAGGTACCGTTCATGCTGGTGGTGGGTGGTCGGGAGCAGGACGAAGGCACCGTGTCCGTGCGGGCGCGCCACCGGGATGACCCTGGTGTCATTTCCTTGGAGGCCTTGGCTACGAAGCTCCTTGACGAAATCGCAGCCAAGAGTTAGATTCCGTCGGTCGGTGCTCCGGTACCGACACTACATAAACCAATATGGCGCCAAGCAGGGGGATCTGCCCCCTCACCGTTATCGGCCCTCGAGGAAGGAACGGTTCGCCCATCGATTGAGGCGGACCATTGTGTCCGCTTTTTTGTTGTGGACCGATCGATCCGGGGGATATAGCGCCATTGCTCTTGCAGGAGGTCCAGGACCATCAGTGAAGATAGGCAACTCCGAGTCAATCGATTAATCCGGATCCCTCGGGTTCTGGTAGTCGACGAAAACGGCGAACAACTCGGTGTGATGGAGACGAGGGATGCCCAGGACCTTGCCACGGAGCGCGGTCTCGACTTGGTCGAGGTTGCGCCCACCGCACGTCCTCCGGTCTGCCGCATCATGGATTTCGGTCGGTACAAGTACGAGCTAAGCAAGAAGGCCAAGCTGGCGAAACAGAAATCGCACCAGGTCAAGCTCAAGACCGTCAAGTTCCGACCCAAGACCGATGACCACGACTACAACTTCAAGAAGGAACATATCATTGACTTCCTCGCGAAGGGTTTCAAGGTCAAGATCATGATGCAATTCCGGGGACGCGAGATGTCCCACATGGAGCTCGGCATCGACATCCTGAAATCTCTGGTCGATGAACTCGTTGGACATGGAGTTCCCGAATCGCGTCCCTCGAAGGAGGGGCGAACTGTCTCCCTGATCATGACACCCAAAAAGGACGACTAAGACGACCACGATCGCTGCCGTTCATCGCTCATGAGACGGGGGCGGGGGTGTTGATCGAGAAAGGTGAAGAGAATGAAGGGTCCCAAGTTGAAGACCAACCGGGCTGCCGCGAAACGCTTCAAGCGAACGGCGTCCGGCCGCATCAAGCGGAATCATGCCTATCACGGGCATTTGATGACTCGCAAGAGCCCCAAGCGCCTGCGCAACCTGCGCAAGGCTACGATGCTTGCCTCGTGTGACGAAGGCCGCGTCAACAGGATGCTCGGCGGCAGGTAAATCCTGCACGTCACAAGTTTCGACCCCAGACAGGAGGCAACGGTATGCCAAGAGCAACAAATAATGCTGCCGCGAAGCAGAAGCGAAATAAGGTGATGAAGCTGGCCCGTGGGTACGTCGCGGGCCGCAGCAGTCAGTTCCGCATGGCCCGCGAGCAGGTCGAGCGCGCCGGCGTTCACGCCTACATCGATCGCAAGAGACGCAAGAGGGATTTCCGTCGGCTCTGGATCGTGCGCATCAATGCCGCCGCACGCATCCACGGCATGAGCTACAGCCATCTGATCGACGGCCTGAAGAAGGCCAACATCGAAGTCGATCGCAAGCAGCTCGCCGATCTCGCCGTGCGCGACATGGCTGGATTCGCGAAGCTGACCGAGGTCGCCCGCGCTGCCCTGTAGCGACTGGATTCGATCCCGAACAAGCTCATCCACGATGTTGGGGGAGCCAGGAGGCGCCAGCCATGCAGGACGTTCTCGACCGCCTCCGCATCGAAGGCCTCGCCCGTATCGGCGAGGCCTCCGACGTGGAGGGACTCGATGCGATCCGGGTGGAATACCTGGGACGCAAGGGCCACGTCACGCTTCAACTTCGTGGGTTGAAAGATCTTCCGGACGGTGATCGACCAGCCGCCGGGGCGGCGCTCAACGATCTCAAGGTGGCTCTCGAGGCGGCCTGGGAAGAGCGCAAGGCGGCCCTGCAGAGAGTCAGCGATCAGGCCGGCCCCAGCGGAGTCGATCTCTCGCTGCCTTCGATTTCGAAATCGGGTCTTGGCACTTTGCATCCGCTGACATCGATCATCGAGGAAATCTGCGACATTTTTCGGGGCATGGGATTCAGTCGCTCCGACGGCCCCGATGTCGAGTTGGACTACTACAACTTCACGGCTCTGAACTTCCCTGACGATCATCCCGCGCGAGACATCCAGGACACTTTCTACATCGACGACAAGCGTCTCCTGCGTACGCAGACCTCGCCGGCTCAGGTGCGGATCATGGAACGTCACAAGCCCCCTTTGGCTGTTGTGGTTCCTGGGCGTGTCTATCGGAACGAAGCGGTCGACGCTTCCCATGCCTCTGAGTTCTTTCAGATCGAAGGGCTCTATGTGGATCGGAACGTGAGTCTCCGTGACCTCCGTACGACGGTGAGCGAGTTCATCCATCTGCTCTACGGTTCGAACACGGACATCCGCTTCAGACCCCACTATTTCCCTTTCACCGAACCTTCGGTCGAAGTGGACATGCGGTGTTTCGGGTGCGGCGGCGACGGCTGCACTCTCTGTGGCCGGACCGGCTGGATCGAGATCATGGGAGCGGGCATGGTGCACCCGAACGTGTTCAGGGCCGTCGGGTATGATCCCGACGCCTATACGGGATTCGCGTTCGGGCTTGGTATTGATCGCATCGCCATGCTGCGCTACGGCATCGACGACATCCGCCTGCTCTACGAGAACGACCTTCGGTTCCTCCAGCAATTCCGGGGTGTGCGGTGAAGATCAGTTTGAATTGGCTTTCCGAGTATGTGACCTGGAACGGCTCGCCCGAGCTGTTGGCCGAACGGCTGACCCTCGCCGGCCTGAATGTCGAAAGCATCGATCCAGTTGAGCTGACGTTTCCGGACGTCGTGGTTGCCGACGTCCTCACTCGGGATCAGCATCCCGACGCCGACAAGCTCAGCGTCTGCACCGTCCACGATGGAGAGCAGGAGCTTCAGGTCGTCTGCGGAGCCCCGAACGTGCGCGCCGGGCTGAAGGTCTTGCTGGCTCGCACGGGAGCCGTGTTGCCTGGCAGTCTCAAGATCAAGAAGAGCAAGATTCGCGGCGTCGAATCCTGCGGCATGATCTGCTCCTCGATCGAGCTCGGCCTAGGGGAGGATTCCGACGGAATCATGGAGCTGGAGACCGACTTGCCTGCAGGAACTCCAGCCGACGAACTCTACGGCTTTCGGGACACCGTATTCGACATCGAGGTCACCCCGAACCGGCCCGACTGGCTGAGTCACTACGGGATAGCCCGCGAGATCGCGGCCCTCGAGAAGACTCTCCTCGATTCGCCGGTGCTGTGGACTCCTCCGCGAAACCCTTCGGATAAACCCGAGATGTCGGTGGAGATCGGTGATTTTTCCGACTGTCCGCGGTACACGGCGCACTTCGCGCGAAACGTCCGCCTGGGGCCCTCACCCAGTTGGATGCAGCAGCGCCTGCGCGCGGTGGGAATGCGTCCGATCAACAACATCGTCGACATCACCAACTACGTCCTTCTCGAACTCGGCCAGCCTCTCCACGCCTTCGATCAGGACCGTTTCAACGGCAAACGCATCATTGTGCGAAGGGCCAAGTCGGGTGAGACACTGCGAACACTCGACGGTCTCCAGCGTGAACTGCTTACCGAGGACCTGGTCATCGCCGATGGGAACGGGCCGGTGGCCCTGGCGGGCGTCATGGGGGGCTCAGGTTCGGAGGTCAGGGAAGAGACGGTCGACATCCTGATCGAAAGCGCGTCCTTCCATCCCCGACTTGTGCGTCGGACTTCACGGCGGCTGCAACTGATCAGCGAATCCTCCTACCGTTTCGAACGGGGGACCGACTGGGAGGGCGTCGACATCGGGGCCAAACGGGCCATGGCCCTGCTTCATGAGTACGCCGGAGCGACCATTTCCTCGGTTGTCGTGGATCGCCAGGATCCGGACCGCAAGGCGCCGGCCGACATCGCCCTGCGGGTCGAGCAGGTCAACAGACTGCTCGGAACGGAATTGACCGCTCCGAAGGTGATTGCCTACCTGAATGCCTTACTGTTCAAGTGTCAGCCTCTTGGCCAGGCCAGCGACCGAGACAGCCGGGCGGGCAAGATCATGGTCACCGTTCCTTCCTTCCGCCGCGACGTCGTGCAGGAAGTCGATCTTATTGAAGAGATCGCCCGGATGCACGGATTCGATCAAGGCTCTGCGGACTCTTGCTTCCGGAGTCGCGCCGTCCTTGTGGATCGGGACGAGGATCGGGTGCTGGAGACGATGCGGCGTCAGTTGGCCTCGATCGGGTTCCATGAAATCGTCACGTCCTCGTTCATGGACCGCGTCGATTGCGACCACCTCGGCTTGGCGCAGGACGATCCTCGACGCGTCATGCTCTCGATCGACAACCCGCACCACGGGGGAGAGACGCTGCTGCGGACATCCGCCCTGCCTTCTCTGCTTGGAGTCGTCAGGCACAATCTGCACGCCGACCGCCCGACACCGTTCCGTCTGTTTCACCACGGCCGCGAATTCCTACCCGAAGGCCGACGCACTGAAGACATCCGTCACGAGGATGAGCGCCTGCTGCCCGAGGAGCCGAGAGTGCTCCAGGGGGCGATCATCGGACGCAACGACGTCGTGTACGGCGAGGTTCCTGCCGCCCTGATGGAGGCCAAGGCCATCCTCGAAGACCTGGCTGCCGGGGCCCGTCTCGTAGTGACATTCGAGACCGACGACAGCGAACCCTACCTGCGCAAGGGGCTTCAGTGGCGCCTGATCGGCCATGACGGACGATCTCTTGGTTGGCTTGGGGTCCTTGCGCCCTCAGTCGCCCGAGCCTATGAGCTTGATGTGGGCGTGGTGGCCTGGTCCTGGAACCTTGCCGACACGACCTTGTCGCCTGATCCCTTGCGCTATGAACACTTTTCCAGGTATCCAGCCGTGAAACGGGACCTCTCGCTGATCGTGCCTGACACCGTGCCTTATTCGCGCATCAAGGCGCTGCTCGTCGACTCGGGGGGCGCTTTACTCAAGTCTGTCGAGCTTTTCGATCATTTCCGGGGCGGGAAGCTTGAGGCAGGCGTCTCGGCATTGGGAATTCGCTTGAAGTTCCAGTCCGCCAAAGGTAATCTCAAGTCCAAGGCCGTGGACAAAGCCATCGACGCCATGACGACTCGCCTGGAAGGCGATCTGGGCGTGCGAATCAGGTCTTGAGCTACTTCGGGTCCAACGTGAACGGATTCGCAAAACCGGAGGTCTACCAAGCCAATGCAGGAGAACAGCCTGAGTCTGCTGGAGGAGAAAGTCCTTCATGCCGTGCAACGAATCCAGGATTTGAAGGCTGAGAACGAAGTCCTCCGCCAGGCTCGATCCGAGATGGAGGGGCAACTCTCCATGCTCCGGGATCAGTACGAATCGGCTCAACGCGACCTGAACGAGGCGCGTGGCCGGGCTGCTGCGGCGGAGCAGCTCGAAGACAATCGTAGAATCATCGAAGAGAAAGTTGGAGGCCTTTTGGACAAACTCGACGCCATAGAATGACGTTCTCCCGCACCGGGATAGGATCCCGATGCGGAGCGCAACCGGCCCCTGGTCGGAATGGGAAAGCGAGAGCGATGTCCGAGTCCAAGAGCGTGACCGTGACCATCTATGGTCAGGACTATACCCTGCGTGGGGATGCCGACTCGACCTATGTCGAAAAGGTCGCATCCCTGGTCGATAGAAAGATGCGCGAGATCGCCTCGCGATCAGAGCTCGCCTCGACCGGCAAGGTCGCCATTTTGGCTGCTGTCAATCTGGCGGACGAGCTATTGCGCGAGCAGCAAAAGCACCAGGAAGCCCTGACTTTGCTAGACGAGCGAACGGGACAGATCACCTCGTTCCTCGAAGGCGAGATGGACAAGCTCTGAGTTGATCAACGCAGTCGACCGGCTGCGCTGAATGACTCGTCTCGGATGGATTCCCTGCTGGGCCCGTGATGGTTCGACTAATTGAGCCAACACTCTAGTAGCGGGCAGCCGGAGTTCATGAACTGATGATCATGCCCCTCGGGGAAGGTCGAAGTTCGTGGCAGGTCGCCCACCTGAAGCAACGGTTCAATTGCTTCCGGCCACACGACCTCGCGGGGAATCTGTCTATCGTTCTGAATTGATCCCGGCTCGAGCCTCCTGTCTTTCTCTTCTTCCCCTGATGAGTGACCTGAAGTCACCCATCATGGAAGGAGATCACTGCCATGACGCAGTATGCGACTCCATTGACGGCCGGGGTGTTAGCCCTGGTCGGTTTCGTGTTGGGATGGTTTCTCCATAGGAATCGACAGGAACGCCTCCACGGAAACGCGCACGAGCTCAGGGAAACCCTACTCAAGTCTGCAGAACGAGACGCCGCCGCCTTTCGCAAATCGGCGGAACTGGATCTCAAGGAGGAACAGCTCAGGATCAAGCAGGCCTTCGCAGCCGAGACCGAGTCGACCCGCAAGGAACTCGATCGGCGAACCGAACATCTCGATCAACGGGATTCGAGCCTGGACAAGAAGATCTCCTACGTCGATCAGAAGGATGCAAAGCTCGAATTGCGCGAGCAGACACTGCAGGCCCGCATCGATGAACTCGATGCCATCCAGAAGCGACTTGACCAGGCCGCGGAACATGAGCAGAGGCGTCTCGAGGAACTCGCCGGCATGAGCTCGGAACACGCCAGGGATATCCTCATGGAGCGCATGATCAGTGACGCACGCATGAGTGCCGCCCGCAGTGTGAAGGAGATCCGGGACGAGGCGGAACGCAACGCCCGCAAGGAAGCCCAGAAGATTCTCAGCCAGGCGATCCAGCGCTATGCCTCGGAACACGTCGCCGAATCCTCGGTCTCTGTGGTCGATCTGCCCAACGACGACATGAAGGGACGCATCATCGGCCGGGAAGGTCGCAATATCCGCGCATTCGAGCTGGCCTGTGGCGTCGACGTCATCATCGACGACACGCCAGAGGCGGTCATCATCTCTGGCTTTGATCCGGTCCGGCGCGAGATCGCCTGCCGCTCTCTGCAGGCCTTGATCCGCGACGGACGAATTCACCCGGGACGCATCGAGGAGGTCGTCCGCAAGGAAGAGGATGAGATGAAGGAGCAGATCCGCGAGATCGGAGAGCAGGCCTGTCTCGATCTGGATCTTCAGGATGTCGATCCACGACTGCACCCCTACATCGGCCGACTCCACTACCGCACCAGCTATGGCCAGAGTCTCCTTCTGCACAGCAAGGAAGTCGCCGGAGTGGCAGCGGTCATGGCTTCGGAACTGGGGCTGGATCCCGTCATGGCGCGCAGATGTGGTTTTCTCCATGATATCGGCAAGGCAGCCAGCCACGAAGTCGACGGCCCGCACGCTGCGATCGGCGGACAGATCGCCCGCAAATACCGTGAAAATGAGATCGTTGTGAATGCCATTGAGGGTCACCACGAGGACGTCGAGCCCCTGTCGCCCTACACGTTCCTCACTGCTGCGGCCGACGCCGTCTCAGCCTCGCGGCCGGGCGCTCGTCGGGAGAGTTTCGACAACTACATCAAGCGTCTGGAAAACCTGGAGCGGATCGCTTGCAGCTTCGACGGCGTCGAGAAGTCCTATGCAATCCAGGCTGGCCGCGAGATTCGAATCCTCGTGGATCACAAGAAGATCAACGACGACCAGGCTGTGCTGTTGGCCGAGGAAATCGGCCGTCGCATTGAGGGAGAGCTCGAGTATCCCGGACAGATCAAGGTCATGGTCCTGCGGGAAAGCCGGGCCGTTTCCTATGCACGATGACCTAGACTGCGCCCAGCTTGGTCGGCGCTTCGAAGGAGCAGCATGACGAGCCGTATCCTATCCGGACTGGAGGTTCGTGATCACGTCTTCACCGACCTGACCCGTCGAGTCGCGGAAGCCCGCAACCGTCCTGGCCTAGCGGTCATCCTGGTCGGTGACGATCCTGCCTCCGCTGTCTACGTCCGCAGCAAAGGCAAGGCCTGCGACCAGGTCGGCTATCATCATGTGACCCACCTGCTCCCGGCATCCACCTCCGAGAGCGAGGTCCTCGAGCTCATCGCGGACCTCAATGCGGACCAGGATATCCACGGCATCCTGATCCAGATTCCTCTGCCGCCTCAGATCAACGAGGCGCGTGTCCAGCAAGCCGTCGACCCCCGCAAGGACGTGGATGGTTTCCATCCTGAAAGCCTGGGCCGCCTGCTGGCAGGCCAGCCAAGCTTCGTGCCCTGCACCCCCCTGGGAGTTCAGGTCATGCTGGAGTACTACGGGATCTCCGTGGCGGGACGGGACGTCGCTGTGGTCGGCCGCAGCGTGATCGTCGGCCGCCCGCTGGCCATGCTCCTGTCACGCAAGGGCAGCAACGCCAATGCGACGGTCACACTCTGCCATTCGGCGACGAGGAATCTCGCCGAAATATGCCGTCGCGCCGATATCGTGGTGGCGGCCATGGGCGTGCCGGGTGCCCTGTCCAGGGATCACGTCGCTGAAGGTGCCGTCGTGATCGATGTCGGGATCAATCGTATCGGCGACCCGACCCGGAAGAAGGGTTACCGGATCGTGGGCGACGTGGCTCCGGAAGCCATGGCCGGATGGGCTTCGGCGTACTCGCCTGTACCAGGTGGAGTTGGCCCGATGACCATCGCGATGCTTCTGCGCAACACCTGGGACGCAGCCGCAGCCCTCGGCGCCCTATGACTCGGCAGAAGTCGACAAGCGGCTTGGAGCTTCAATTGGATTCGGATCGCCGAGCCATCGAGCGCCGCCTCGGTGAGCTCTTGAAGTCCGAGCCCGGTATTCCCGAACGACTGCATCGAGCGATGGCGCATTCCCTGCTCGCAGGTGGCAAGCGGCTGCGCCCGGTGCTGCTGCTCTGGACGGCCAGAGCTTTCGGAGCGGTTCCGATGGGCTGCGATCACATCGACGCTGCCTGCGCGATCGAGATGATTCACACTTATTCCCTGATCCACGATGATCTTCCCCCGATGGACGATGATGTCCTGCGACGAGGACTTCCGACCTGTCATGTGGCCTTCGACGAGGCGACGGCGATCCTGGCCGGCGATGGGCTCCAGGCCCTGGCCATGGCGACCCTGGCCCGGCTTCCGCGAAAGGGGGCCGAGCTGGTGAATGTCCTGGCCACGGCGGCCGGACCGGGAGGCATGGTCGGTGGGCAGCAGCGCGACCTCGACGCCGAAGGTCAGTTGGTGACTGCAGCCATGGTCCGCGCCATTCACAGGGACAAGACCGCACGCCTGATCGCTGCCCCGTTGGTCATGGGGGGAATCCTCGGAGGAGCCGAAGCGCCACAACAGAAGACGCTCGAAAAGGCGGGCCTGAAGCTAGGGCTCGCCTTCCAGGCAGCCGACGACTGCCTGGATGTGGAGAGCGATACCGCGACCCTCGGCAAGACAGCCGGCAAGGACGCCATCGCGGAAAAATCCACCTGGGTTCGTCTGGAGGGCCTTGCGGCCGCCCGCATCAGGACTCGACGCTACGGGCGCGAGGGCCGTCACTTGCTGACATCGGTTCTGCCTGCCGGACCGGCGACCAACGCCTTATTGGATCTCTCGGGTCGTCTCTGGAACAGGGGATATTGACAGCTGTGGTGTCCCTTGCCGGATCAGGGTCATCGGGGCTATTGTAGGCCCATCAGGAAGCGCACTTCAACGTTGGGCAGCCGAAATTGCCCAGGGAGCCATGACTCGACATCTCGACCAATTGATTTCTCCGAGCGCTATCGCCCAACTGACCCAGCGTCAGATGCTGGGTCTGTGTCGCGAACTCCGCGAAGAGATCATCGGCACTGTCGCCAGCACCGGGGGACATCTTGGAGCGAGCCTGGGTGTCGTAGAACTGACGGTCGCGCTTCACCGGATCTTCGAATCGCCGCGGGACAAGATCATCTGGGACGTCGGGCATCAGGCCTATGGCCATAAACTTATCACCGGACGTCTCGATCGGTTCTCGACACTACGCCAACGGGGGGGCATCAGCGGTTTCCCCAAGCGCTCCGAAAGCGAGCACGACATGTTCGGCGTGGGGCATGCCAGCACGTCGATCAGCGCCGCTCTCGGTTATGCCAAGGCCAGGGACATCAAGGGCGAGAACCACTCGGTGATCGCGGTGATCGGTGACGGTGCCCTCACCGGCGGTCTCGCCTTCGAGGGCCTGAACAACGCCGGCCAGTCGGGAACCAATCTCATCGTGATCCTCAACGACAACGAGATGAGCATCTCGCCCAATGTCGGCGCCATTTCCCGCTATCTCACCCGGATCACCTCGGGTCAGCTCTACACACGCTTCGAAGCCGATCTTTGGAAGATTCTCGGCAAGCTCCCCAAGGGAGCGTTCGCCCAGAAGCTTGCGAGTCGAATCAAGGAGGGTCTCAAGCAGATCATCGTGCCGACGATCCTGTTCGAGGAACTCGGCTTCAAGTATTTCGGCCCCATCGACGGTCATGATCTCCCGCTGCTGGTCCGGACACTGCAGTCGGTCAAGAAACTCCAGGGACCCATCCTCGTGCACGTGGTGACGACCAAGGGCAAGGGCTACGCTCCAGCTGAGAAGGAGCGGGTCAAGTACCACGGCGTGGGCCGGTTTGATCGCGAAGACGGTGTGCAGCCTTCGACGTCCTCGCTTCCCAGTTACACGGATGTCTTCGGACTGTCCATGCTGGAAGAGGCCGATCGCGACGAGCGGGTTGTGGCCATCACCGCCGCCATGCCGGGTGGCACGGGTCTCGGCAGATTTCGTCTGCAGCACCCCGATCGGTTCTTCGACGTCGGGATCGCCGAAGGCCATGCTGTGACCTTCGCCGCAGGACTGGCCTGCGACGGCCTACGCCCGGTGGTCGCGATCTACTCGACTTTCCTCCAGCGTTGCTATGACCAGATCATTCACGACGTCGCCCTGCAGAAGCTTCCGGTCGTGTTCGCCGTGGACCGCGGTGGCGTTGTCGGGGAGGACGGGCCGACCCATCATGGCGTTTTCGACCTGAGCTTTCTGCGGATCGTGCCGAACCTGATCGTCGCCGCGCCACGGAACGAGAACGAGTTGCGGCGCCTTCTGCGGACAGCCCTGTTGCATGAAGGTGGCCCGATGGCAATCCGTTATCCACGTGGGGCGGGGAGCGGCGTGGCGCTCGATGAAATCGTCGAGCCTGTTCCCATCGGACAGGGAGAGATCCTGCTCCGTGGCACCGGGATCGTCATCCTTTCGGCGGGCGCGACCGTGGCTCCGGCGCTGGAGGCGGCCCGTATCCTGGCAGACGAGGGCATCAACGTTTCACTCGCCGATCTGCGTTTCATCAAGCCGCTGGATGCTGACCTGCTGAGCTGGGCCTTCGGGAGTCATGACCGTGTCGTGACGGTTGAGGAGAACGCTCTTGCGGGGGGTCTTGGATCGGCCATTCTCGAGTGGCGGGAGCACAGGGCTGACATCCCACAGGTTCCGGTGACACCGTTGGGTATTGCGGACCGATTCGTCGAGCACGCTTCGCGTTCAGAACTCCTCGATCAGATCGGATTGAGTGCCGAGCGACTCGCCGCGACGATCCGGGGCCTTGTGAAAAAGGAACAACGATCCCTGCGATCGGAGGCCTGAGCATGACCGTGAGCCATGTGATCAAGACCATCGGGCTCTTCGGGAACCCGGACAAGGTTGAGATCTCCGCGGCGATCGCGACGACCATCGAACTGGTCGAGGCCTCCGGTTGCGATTTCCTTTTCCCCCATATCCTCGCCCCCCATGTCGACAACCGTGGACCAGGTGTCGACCTTGACGTCCTGGCGGCTCGCTCGGACGTCATTATCGCCTTCGGCGGCGACGGCACGATGCTGCGGGCGGCTCGCTTCATCGGCGACATGGGAACCCCGATGCTGGGCATCAATCTCGGCTCGCTCGGCTATCTGACCGATGTGCCACTCAATGAGCTGCCCCAGGCCGTGAGCAATGTCCTCGCGGGGGAGTTTTTCATCACCGAGCGGCGTCGCATCGCGGCCACGGTTCACCACCTGGGTGGCGAAGTGGTCAATTACCGGGCTCTCAACGACATCGTGATCAATATGGGGCCGCTCCCTCGTGCCCTGGACATGGAACTGCGTCTGGACAAGGTGACCCTCGGACGGTTTCTCGGCGATGGTCTGATCGTCAGCACCTCGACGGGATCGACGGCCTACAACCTGTCGGCAGGCGGCCCCATCGTCCACCCGAGCGTGCCGGGATTCATCGTTACACCGATCTGTCCTCACAGCTTGGCGGTGCGCCCCATCCTGGTTCCCGAAACGATGCGAGTGGGTCTCAAGCTCCACGATGTCGGGCAGGGCGCCACTCTCACAGCCGACGGCCAGTCCGCATCTCCTCTCGAACGGGGGGATCGTGTCGTGTTTTTCAGCGACGACTCGCCGGTTCGATTGGTCAAGTTCCCGAACTCCGATTTTTTCCGCGCCATGAGGCGCAAACTCCAGTGGGGTGCCATCAAGCGCCGCCACAACCGGGACTGACATGCTGCTCGAGTTGAGAATCGGCCAGATCGGTCTGGTGGAGGACTTGGCCCTGCCCTGTGCTCCCGGCCTGACGGTCCTGACCGGGGAGACCGGGGCCGGCAAGTCGATGATCGCCGGCGCTCTGGCCCTGCTTCGCGGAGGAGCAACTGACCGGGACCTGGTGCGCGAAGGCGAGGACCAGGGATGGGTCGAGGCCGTCTTCGATCTCGTCGAGTCACCAGCGATGCTCAGAGAATGCAGCCGGGCAGGAGTCCATCTCGCCGACGACGGGATCCTGGTCCTGCGTCGGGAACTGCGACGCGAGGGGCGAGGCCGTGTCCTGATCAACGGACGCCTCTCTTCGCTGTCGGTCCTCGAAGCCCTCGGCTCCCGGCTGCTCACCATTCAGAGCCAACACCAGCAGCTCGACCTGGCGCGCCCCGGTTATGCCCGCGACGTGCTCGACTCCACCCTGCACCTGACCGAATTGCGGCGGGAGATGAGGGCCCGTTGGAGTGAATGGCGTGAGTTGCAGGAACGTCTGCGCCGCCGCCGTCGGGAGACCGAAGCGGAGCGGGAGCAGGTTGACCTCTGGCGTTACCAGCGGGACGAGTTGGCTGCCGCCGAACTGGACCCGTGCGAAGAAGAGCGCCTGTTAGAGACTCTTCTGGTGCAGCAGAACGCGGCAGCCATCCGCGATGCCGTCGGCGCAGCGGTGGACACCCTTGAGGCGGGAGAGGGCGATGTCATTTCCCGCCTCGGGCGCAGCCTGCGGCTCCTGGATCAGCACGGCAGCGCCAGCCCACGCTTGCGGGACGTTCTCGGCATGCTGCAGGAAGCTAGCGACATCGTGGGAGAGGCTCGACTTGGTCTCGATCGTTTCCTCGACAGTCTCGACGTGGACCCCGCCGGTCTGGATGAACTCCAGGAGAGGAAATCCCTCTACGAGGATCTCCGCCGGAAATATCGGACGGATATCCCCACCCTGATCGAGCGTCTGCACGATCTTGAGGAAAGGCTGGCCAGGGACCAATCCGCCGATGCCGACCTCGAAGAACTTGAGGCGAACGTCACCGAGGCGCGGCAAGCCGCATGTGACGTCGCCGAACGCCTGCACCGGCTTCGTGGCAACGGTGCCGTCGATGTCGCCCGCCGAGCGCTCGAAATCATCCGTCCTCTCGCCCTTCAAGACCTGAAACTCGTTTTCTCGGTCCAGCCAAGGATCGACGACACCGCAGAAACCATTATCGACGGACACCCCTGCCGGCTCGACTCCGACGGAGCCGACGAGGTGACGCTCATGGTGGCGACCAACATCGGCGAGAATCTGCGGCCAGTGGATCGTGTCGCCTCCGGAGGGGAACGCTCGAGGATGCATCTGGGCCTGACCGTTCTGATGCGCGCCGGCGAAGAGCCGCCGCTGCTGCTCCTCGACGAGGTCGACGCCGGCCTTGGCATGGACGCCGCACGTCCGGTAGCCGGCCTCCTGCGCGACCTGGCCGCCGATGCCCAGCTGATTTGCATCACTCATCTGCCGACCATGGCCGTCCACGGAGGAAACCACTGGTGCGTCGCGAAGAGTGAGCGCGGCGGCCGCACCCTCCTGCAGGTGATCGCGGTGACGGGGGAAAGCCGCGTGGGTGAAATCGAGCGCCTTCTCGGCGGGGTGGGCAGCGATGAACTGGGGCAGGATCGCCGGGCTTTCGCTCGCTCCCTCCTTGAGGAAGCAGGCTGTGCCTGATCTCCGCCAATTGCCGGTTGACCCGTCAGTGCCCGTTCCCCATACTTTCCCGATCTGTCTTGCGCCCGTAGCTCAGCTGGATAGAGTGTCTGCCTCCGGAGCAGAAGGTCGTGGGTTCGAATCCCGCCGGGCGTACCATCCTCTCCCAGGAGCGTTTGATGATTCTCAAGCTCCTCTTCATGGTCGGTTTCTATCTCCTGCTGCGAACCCTGTTCGCCTCTCTGCGTCGCTCCCAGCGGAGTCGCGCTGCCGCTCGGGATCAATCCGAGTCTCCGGAGCAGTACAAGGATCTGACGAGTCAGGAGATCAGTGATGCCGACTTCGAAGACCTCCCGGACGAACCGTCCTGACCACGCCTTTCGATCCCGTTTCGACCAGGCGGAGGATCTTTTTCCGCTCCGCCAGTATTTGCGGATCAGGGAGGAGCTGGTGCGGCGATCGATCACCTCGGTCGTGCTGATCGCCTTCGCCGTGGCTCTGGCGATGTTCGGTCGCAGCATGCACCGCATGATCGCCCGTCACGGCGACGGGGGAGCGACCTGGCTCGAGCCGACGGCATGGACTCTGGTCGCCGTGAGTCTGCTGTTAACGGCCCGCCGGATATGGCGGAACGTCAACGCCGTCTTGGAGTTGCGGACGGAACTGAATCGTTACAAATCCGAAGTCGACGATCTGCGGATCAGAGAGAAGGAATCGGGAGGATCCGGGAACGAGGCTTGAACTAGGTTGCCTGCGGTGGCAACCTCCTGCAGAATCCCGTCAATGCAGCCGATCAGGTGCCGATGCATGACAAGCTTCCCGCATACAGATTGCGGGAGGGGGAAACATCACTCGACCGTGAAGGAATGCGAACCGTGAAGATCTGCGAAGCTTTTCAGTCGAAACAGGCGACCCTCGGTGTGATCGGTCTCGGATACGTCGGTCTTCCGCTTGCTGTTGAATATGGTAAGGCCGGCTTCAAGGTCATCGGCATCGACGTGGACCAGCACAAGGTCGACCAGATCAACGCAGGCATCAGTTACATCATCGACGTCCCGTCCGAGGACGTAGCCGAGCTGGTGAACGCGGGACTGCTGACCGCGACCACCGAAAGCACCGCGCTGCGGGATTGCCAGAGCGTAAACATCTGCGTGCCGACGCCCCTGGGGAAGACCAAGGATCCCGACATCAGCTATATCCAGTCAGCTGTTTCGGCGATCGCGCCCAATCTGCACGAAGGCATGCTCGTCGTGCTCGAAAGCACGACCTACCCGGGAACCTGCGAGGAGGTCATCCTGCCCATGCTGGCTGAAGGCGGCCTGGAGGTGGGCAAGGATTTCTATCTGGCCTTTTCGCCGGAGCGGGTTGATCCCGGTAATCCGGTCTACCAGACCAAGAACATTCCCAAAGTTGTGGGCGGCATGACGCCTGCTTGCTGCAAGGCTGCAGCTTCTCTCTATGAGCAGGTCATGGATTCCGTTGTTCTGGTCTCGAGCGCCCGCGTGGCCGAGACGGTCAAACTTCTGGAAAACACCTTCCGCAGCGTCAACATCGCCCTGGTCAACGAAATCGCGTTGATGTGCCACTCCCTGGACATCAACGTCTGGGAAGTGATCGAAGCGGCCGCGACTAAGCCCTTCGGCTTCATGCCTTTCTATCCTGGACCGGGCCTCGGCGGTCACTGCATCCCGATCGATCCCTTCTATCTTTCCTGGAAGGCCAAGCAGGTCGGACAGGAAGCCCGCTTCATCGAATTGGCTGGGCAAGTGAACGGCAACATGCCTCGCCATGTAGTCGGTCTGGTAGGGGATGCCCTGAACGACCGTAGTCGCGCCGTGAAGGGGAGCCGCATCCTGATCGTCGGTGTCGCCTACAAACCCAACATCGATGACGTGCGGGAATCGCCAGCTTTGGATATCATGCGAATGTTGCAGCTTAAGGGCGCGACCATCGACTGGTACGATCCCCACGTCCCAGCCCTGAGCGGGATGGAGGGCATGGCCAAAGTCGATGCCTGGAACGAGACGGCGTTGGGAATCTATGATGCCGTGGTGATCATCACGCCCCACAAGGTCGTCGATCACACCATGCTGCTCGAATTGGACGCAGCCATCGTTGATACTCGCAACGCCCTCAAGGGGCACACGGCCGACAATCTTAGCCGACTGTAGTTGGACTTTCTGGAGGGAACCATGACTCGCTGTCTCGTGACCGGAGGAGCCGGATTTATCGGATCACACCTTTCCCAGGCCTTGGTGGACAAGGGGTGGGATGTGCGGATCCTGGATAACCTGTCGACCGGAAAACTCGAAAACATGGACGGATTCCGCGATGAGGTGGAATTCATCGAGGGATCGATCACCGACCTGGAGACCGCCACATCCTGCTGTGAGGGCATCGACGTCGTGTTCCACGAGGCTGCTCTCGCGTCCGTGCCGCGCAGTGTCGACGAGCCGTTGATCTCGAACTTCCACAACGTGGATGGCACGCTTACGATGCTGGTAGCCGCCCGCGACGCAGGGGTGAAACGATTCGTCTACGCCGCCAGCAGCTCCGCCTACGGAGACTCGCCCGAGCTTCCCAAACGTGAAGATATGAGCTACGATCCCATGTCTCCCTATGCGGTGAACAAGTACGTCGGTGAACTTTATCTTTCGGTGTTCGATCGTCTGTACGGACTGAGCTGCGTGGGACTCCGTTACTTCAACGTCTTTGGTGAGCGGCAAGACCCTAAAAGCCAGTACGCGGCCGTCATCCCGCTGTTCATCACCCAGATGCTCGGGGGCGTGGCTCCGCTCATCAACGGAGATGGAACGTTCAGCCGTGATTTCACGTACATCCAGAATGTGGTGCACGCCAACATCTGCGCCGCGGGGGCCAAGTCCCCTGGCGGGCGGACCGTCAATGTTGCCTGTGGCGATCGCTTCAGCCTGAATGATCTTTTTCATGCGATCCAGCTCTATGCCGGCACGACACTCGTGCCGACCTACGGACCCGTACGTGCAGGTGACGTACCACACTCTCAGGCGGACATTTCCCTTGCCCGAAGCGTGCTCGGCTATGAACCCGAAGTGACTTTCGAAGCTGGTCTGGAAAAAACCGTCGCTTGGTACAAGCAGAACATGGGATAGGCCTCCTCGCGAACAGCGTGGCAGCCGTAGGATTACGAATGGGGGAGAGGGAACATGACACGGCAGAGCTTCATCATCCTTGTCAGCGCGATGATCCTGTTGCTCATCGGGTCGGCCATCGGCCAGACATCTTCTGAAGTCTACCTGATCGGCCCCGGCGATGTCCTGCAATTGAACGTCCTGCAACAACCGGGTCTCGACCAGGAACTCAGGGTCCGCCCTGACGGCACCACGGTCGTCCCAATGGTTGGGGAAGTCGAGATCGCCGGCCTCTCGGTCCATGCGGCCGAACAGCTGATCACCCAGAAGCTTCGACTCTTCGATCGGGACATTCGAGATATCTCCCTGACGATCACCCAATACAACGCTCTGCGTATCTACGTGCTCGGTGCCGTCGTGCGACCCGGCAATTTCACCTTCGAATCCGAACCATCCCTTTGGGCAGTTCTTCGGGAAGCCGGCGGGATCAGCCCCACCGCCAACCCCGCTGCGATCAGGGTCGTCTCGATCGTTGGCGGTGTCGCCTCCACATCGATCTACGACATTTCCGCCTTCGTCTCGGGAAGCGGAGCGCCGCCGGCTGTGACCCTCAGGACCGGCGATACGATCGTCGTCCCGAGCCTCGAAGAGGCGTCGGTCACTCCGGAAGAAGGCGTGCAAGTCTTTGGCGGTGTCGCCGAGCCGGGAGTCTATCCGATCACCGAGCCGACACCCCTGATGTCGGTCCTCATGCTCGCGGGGGCTCCCTCCGAGGCCGGCGATTTGCGCAAGGTCTGGTGGGTGCACCGACAGGATGACGGGGATTACATCTCGAGCCTGGTGGATCTCAAGTTGTATCTTGAATTGGGCGATTTGACTGGCAACCCGCTGGTATACCCTGGTGATACCATCCATATGGAGAATCGGAATCCAGGTTTCTGGCGTGGGACCTTTCCGATCCTCCTCGGGGTGATTACCTCGGCGGCGACCGTGGCGCTGGCCTTTGATCGACTTCGAAATTAACAGAAAAATGGTAGGATAAGCAGTAATAACAGCCGTCATGACAAAATAATTGATCGCAAGGGAAGGTTCTGCTAAACTGATTATGGTTTCGGCCGAACCTCTATCGACAGACAAGATGGGATGGGATTCTCAAAGACGTCGGGGGGACGTCGGAGGGGGTAAAGTGGAGAGCGTGAAAAACGCTGCCCTGCCGAATGAGGGAGGGCCGATCGGCGGATTGTATTTCTCGGACCATGACACGACGGCGCTTCACTACGCATCGTCCGTAAGGATCGGGGATATTCTCGATGGTGTCGATCCTTACTACACGTCCAGAACCAAGCGTATCATCGACATCGTGATTTCGGTTGTCGCTCTTTCTGTGTTTGGCTTATTGATGCCCTTGCTCGCCCTGTGGATCAAAATCGACTCACCGGGCCCCATCTTCTTTCGCCAGTCCCGCATCGGTCGCGACAGTCGTCGGTACCGACGCTCCGACTGTGCGAGCGACGGCGATCGCCGCAACATCGTTTACCCGGGTCGCCCTTTCGACATCATCAAGCTGCGCACCATGCGGATCGATGCCGAAAAGAATGGCCCCCAGTGGGCTTCGAAGAACGATTCGCGAATCACGTCGTTCGGAAACTTCCTGCGGAAATCCCGTCTCGACGAATTTCCCCAATTCGTCAACGTGCTGAAGGGTGACATGAGCGTGATCGGGCCGCGCCCCGAGCGTCTCTGCTTCATCCGCCAGCTGGAACACGACGTGCCCTGCTATCTCGACCGACTGGCCGTCCTGCCGGGAATCACAGGCTTGGCGCAGATCATCAACGGTTACGACACGGATCTTGAATCCGTGCAGCGAAAAGTGGCGCTCGATCGACAGTACATTCGGAACCTCGGGTGGAAAAGCGACCTGAGGATATTCCTGATGACGTTCCGGGTCCTGCTCAGCGGCGATGGAGCCCGCTAGAAAGCCTCCCTTCCTCTTCTCGGGTTGCACGACATCGACATGGGCGCGATAATGCACCGGTGTCCCTGACCCTTGGCCGAGGAACCCTGCATGAGCGCTCATCTGCTGATCGTCGACGACCAGATGCCCATCCTTCAGTTCCTGCGCAGGACCCTCGAGGAAGAGGGCCATCGCGTCACGGCCGCTTCCTCGGTGGCCGAATGTCTGGAGCGTGTGAGGGAGGATATTCCCGATCTCGTGCTGCTCGACATGATGCTTCCGGACGGGAACGGCCTCGATATCCTGCGCCAGCTGCATGTGGAATTTCCTCACCTCGCCATGATCCTGATGACGGCCTACGGCAATGTCGAAACCGCTGTCGAAGCGGTCCAGGCCGGGGCCCAGGACTTCATCCTCAAGCCCTTCAATCTCCAGCAACTTCTGCTCTCGGTCGAACGCGCCTTGGGCAACACCAAGACCGCTCGGCGTCTCTACACGTCTCGCCGCCGCGAACAGTTCTTCCATGTCTCACCGGGAATCGTCATGAGTGCTGCCCCGGTCATGGCGGACATCTATGAGACGGTGCGCAAGCTGGCGAAAGGTGATCGCACGACGGTCCTGATCCAGGGAGAAAGCGGTGTCGGCAAGGACATCCTGGCCAATATGATCCACTCCTCGTCGGGGCGAAGCGAAGAGGCGATCCTCGAACTCAACTGCGCCGCCCTGCCTGAAAAGCTGCTGGAATCGGAACTCTTCGGCCACGAAGAGGGTGCCTTCACCGGTGCGGTTCGGACCAAGCCAGGTCTGCTCGAACTCGCCCACAAGGGAACCCTGTTTCTCGACGAAATCGGTGAGTTGAGCCTGTCCCTCCAGGTCAAGCTCCTTCGAGTCCTGGAAAAGCAGATCTTCCGACGCGTGGGTGGGGTGAGTGATATCGGTGTCGACGTGCGGTTCATCGCCGCGACCAACCGCAATCTCGAGACCATGGTCGCCGCGGGCGGATTTCGGGAAGACCTGTTCTACCGTCTGAACGTGGTCCTGTTGACGGTTCCTCCACTGCGAGACCGGTCTATCGATGTCATGCCGCTCGCGGAGCATTTCCTGCTGCTTTTCAATTCCCAGTTCTCGAAACACTTCCGCCACTTCGAGGACGATGCCGTTCAAGTCCTGGAATCGTACCCCTGGCCAGGAAACGTTCGTGAAGTCAGGAACGTCATCGAACGGGCTGTGTTGCTTGCGGACGGGGAGGTCTTGACCGCTGCGATGCTCAACCTCGGAGCGCCTCCAACGACGACGTCCTCGATGCTCGCCGCTGTTGAACCGGGTTCACCGCTGGCGACCGCCTTGGCTCTCGCTTTCTCGGAACCCTGGCCGGAGTCCGGAATCCGGTTGGAGGACCTCGTCGGTCGATTGGAAACGGATCTCATCGAACGAGCCTACGTTGCCGCAAGTGGCAACCAGAGTCGTGCTGCGAAAATGCTGGGTCTCAACCGGGACAAGCTGCGTTCGAGGGTCAAGAAATACGGAATCGAATCATGAGCAATCACCTGCGCTTGTCCGCGATCTCCACTCTTGTTCTGGCTTCGCTGGTCGGGTGTGGGGTCTATTCCACTTCCACCGGTCGTGTCGACGATTCGATCCGTCGCATCACCATCCCGTTTCTCGAGAACCGGACCGCGGAGCCCACCATCGGTATCGACTTGACCGAGCTGATCATTCAGGCGATCCAGGAAGACAACACGCTCAAAGTGACTTCGGAAGACGACGCAGTCATGGAGTTGATCGGTGCGGTCACCCGTTACAACCGGAAAGAGGCTTTCACCACCCAGAATCTGCAGGTCGACGAGTACCAGGTTCAGATCCAGGTCGAGCTGACCTTCCGTCCGCGCAGCGGGGGAGACGCTCTGTTCGAAAAGAAGCGTGTCCAAGGAACTGGCAATTACATCCTCGATGACCCGAACGGTTCATCGGAGCTGACAGCTCGCGAGGAGGCTGCGGCGGAGATCGTCCGGGGCGTCCTGGCGGCTATCGTGGAGGACTGGTAATGGCCTTCGCCCGAAAGCCGTCCGGACCCGGTTTCAGCGAATTGCGTCAACACCTCTCCGAAGGTATTTCGCTGCCGGTCTACTGCCTTTTCGGCGACGATCAGCTGCGAGTGCGATCCATCGTGGAATGGATGCGCAAGACGACCATCGGCGAAGCCGGCTCCGCCTTCAACTATCATGTCTTTGACGGCGAGGACTCCGGACTGGGCAAAGTCGTCCAGCAGGCTATGAGTTTTCCCATGATGAGCGCCCATCAGCTGGTGTGGGTCCGCCGTGCCGATCTGCTCATCAGCAGTGTCGATGATGAAGACGCCCTCTGCCGTTACCTTGAGAAAGCTCCAAAAGAAACTGTTCTCGTTCTCAGTGGGGACAAGGCAGATGGGCGGCGAAAATGGGTCAAACTCGCCAAATCGCAGGGTTACTTTTTCGACATGTTGACTCCAAGCGGACGCGATCTGGTGACTTGGGTAGAAAAGGCCGGACGCGAACGTTCCCTGGCCTTGACGACGGATCTGGCCACTTTGCTGGTGGAACTGGTTGGCGAGGATCTGCAGGCCCTCAGCAATGAACTCGACAAATTGGCGGTCGCCTGCCTGGACGAAGCCAGCCGTCTGGATGAATCAGCCCTCCAGGACTTGATTTTGCTCCAACGGCCCGTCGATCCGTTTGTCCTGGTCAAATCCCTCGGACCTGGGCAGGCTGCCCGTGGCATCGAAACTCTGAGTCAGTTCATGGCTGAGGGACGCAGCGTCTTCGAGTTGGCACCTCTGTTGATCTGGCGCATCAAGCAGGTAGCTCAGGTTTCTGCACTCCTGCGTGAAGGGCTGGATCAAAGGCAACTGGCTTCGGTCCTGGGAGCTTCGCCGTACGCCATCAAGCAGGCCGTGGATGTTGCCAGGGATTGGGGCCGCGAAGGTGTTGACCGGGCGTTCAACGCCTGCGCTGAAGCCGAGAGAAGCCTCAAGAGCAGTCCATTGGGAGCGGATCTTGTCTTGGAACGGGCGATTCATGAAATCTGCAAAGCACCATGAGTTGTGCCTTAGTTAACATAATATACATTATGCGCAATACATGAAGACAGTTCGCTAAGATGTTGAGCCAGAACGGATCAACTCCCCTGGGAATCTGATCCAGTGACCGGGACCTTGTCGGCTATGTCATCGAGATACGGAATGGCCCAGCTCTCGCCAGCCAGGGCCTTGACGAAACCAAGAACCGAAATGGCCAGGGCTACGAGCAGGACCACCAGATGAAGGATGACAGAAATCAGGAGGCCGAGGATTGGGATCGCGCCGATGGTGGAGTCGATGACGAACAGAATGATCAAGGCGACGACCTGGGCGAAGAACAGAGCGAAACCCTGTTGGCAGTGTCGCGCAAGGAACAGAGACTTATCCCGCACCAGAGCCATGGGGACAAGGACCAGAACGTTCAGATAACACAGACAGGCATTCCAACGTTCAGACGAAGTCAGCGTGGACATGACATCTCCCCTGCGATGAATGGATTCCTGTTGAGGATACCCCAGTTCGAATGGAATCACACGTGAAAGTCAGCAACAAAGCCGGTAAAAGCCCATTGTGGTGGCATCTGATCCCGATCGATGCCTTGTCGGTCGTGCCGATCGTGCGCTCCGAGGAAGCGTCGGATTCTCACATCGATCTGCTTGTCCCCCGATTTCGGGGCGGCTGCCTGGGCTGGCTTCAGCGGCGACTCCCGGCTGAGCGACAATTCGAGCGTCTTGTTCTGGATGCGAGAGGCTCGACGATCTGGCGAGCCCTGGGATCTGAGGTATCGATCGAACATCTGATCATGCTTTACTGCCAGGCACATCCTGAGGATGTCGCGGACGCCGAGGCGAGGGTTCTCCGTTTTCTGGCGGCGATGGAAACAGAGTCCTTCGTGCGGATGCAGAAACTTGATGAGCGGCCTTAGAAACCCCTCATATCCTATTGCTATCATATTGGATAAGAAAATCGAGCCACGACATCTTGTCGCGGCTCAGGCATGGTACCCCAGACAGGAATTGAACCTGTGACCCCTGGTTTAGGAAACCAGTGCTCTATCCAACTGAGCTACTGGGGCCCGATGAGAACTCATCTGCCATCGAAACGTCAGTGAAGGCCGAACGCGAAACCTAGGACTGAACGCCTTCGATGACAAGAGAAAAGACCGGGTCCTCGCCGAGTGCTTCTCTCCCACCCAGGAAGGCCAGTTCGACCAGGAACAGGTGCCCGATCAGTGTCGCGTCGAGGCGACGAATCAGGCGAGCCGCAGCAGCGGCGGTTCCGCCTGTGGCCAGCAGATCGTCCACGATGACCACGCGTTCATCGCTGCAAAGACCATCCCGATGCACTTCGAGTGTCGCTTCACCGTATTCGAGGGCATAACTCTCGCTGACCGTGTCGGCCGGGAGCTTGCCTGGTTTGCGCAGGATCGTCAGTCGCTTGCCGAGCCGATCGGCCAAGGGAGCAGCCAAGAGGAATCCCCGGGATTCTACTGCCGCAAAGGTCTCGAACTCGACTTCGGACAGCAGATCGGTCAGACCATCCAGGGCATATCTGAAGGCCGCTGGATCGCGAAACAGAGGCGTGATATCACGAAACATGATGCCCGGCTTCGGAAAATCAGGCACGTCCCGGATGATCTTGCTGAGATTCATGACACCTCCGAACGGGAAAGTCAGTCGATCAATCGAGCAGGATCAATGGCTTCGTTGGATCGACGCAGCTCGATATGCAGGTACGGGCGGTCGCCTTTTGCCGGAGAACCGGAACGACCCAGGATCTCTCCCCGACGCACCATCGAGGCTGTGGCGACGCGCAGGGAACCCGGGTCGAAGGGGCCGAGGACCGTGATGTAATCCCCGCCGTGCTCGAGAATGATGATGGAGCCGTAACCCTTCTGCACTCCTGTATACCGGACCACGCCGGTGGCCGGGGCCAGGATGTTCGAGCCGGGAGGATAGGCGATCTCGACTCCGGTGCGTCGGGTGGTGAGACGTCCATTCTTTTGCTGTCCGAAGGGTCGAAGGACCTCTCCCCTGTTTCCAGAAAAAGGACGGCTCCATCGGATCGAAGCCGCGGGGGTCCGTCGGAATGGCGAAGGGACCCGAAGCTGCTGGCCGGGATGGATCAGATCGGAGGCGAGATTGTTGGCCTCCTTTAGATCCTCGACAGATGACCCGAAGACCGCAGCGATGTGGCTGAGGTAGTCGCCGGCAACGACGGTGTAGTTGCCCACAAAACCTTCACGGGCATCGAGAGGCGCGACAGCCAGCACCATGACCAGCAGGCAACCCAGAGGAGCAAGTGTTTTGGTCGTCACGGGTACCATCCCCGGTGAGTTCGAGGTCTTCTGAAGTCGTGATCATGCCGATCAACACCTGCGTGAGCAAGGAGTTTCAGGCGCAAAAAAACGGACCGCCGAAGCGGTCCGTTCAGAACTGGTCGGGGCGGGGAGATTTGAACTCCCGACCTCCTGCTCCCGAAGCAGGCGCGCTAACCGGGCTGCGCTACGCCCCGACTGAACTGTTCAGGGTGCAACACCCTGATGGAAAATCTAGGACCATAGATGCAGAACACCCATGGAGGCCAAGGTGACGACACCTCCGGCCAAACAGACGCCCAAGATGATACAAGGGATCGCCAAACGCAAGGGTAGCTTGAAGAGGTAAGCCGCGACCGAGCCGGTCCAGGCTCCGGTCATCGGAGCGGGAATCGCCACGAAGAGAATCAATCCCAGGGCCTGGTAGCGGCGGATCAGACTGCTGCGTTTTTCCGTACGGAGAAACAGCCAATCCAGGAATCGGTCGACGCGCCCGAAGCGTCGCAGATGTCGTTCCGCTGGGCCGAGCAGAGTCAGGATCGGCACCACGGGCACGAGGTTTCCGAAGACGGCGAGGAGGTAGGTCGCCAGGGGATGGACACTCCCCCATTGCCCGGCCAGGGGCGAATAGGCGAACGGGATCGCGCCGCGCAATTCGAAGATCGGCAGCATGGCAATCAGGACGATGGCCACCGGAGTCGGCAGGGTCTCGAAATGAGACAGGATCGATTCACGCATGGTGCTCCTTCCGAACCACGCCGGGTAACAGGGGGACGAAACGGCAATCCACCGATCGTTCGATCTTCGGTTCGCCGCCGACCTTGCGATAGCGATAAAGGCGCTGGGTCTCGCCGGCGCCGATGGGAATGATCAACGTCCCGCCCTCGGCGAGTTGGTGGAAGAGACCAGGAGGCAGTCGTTCGGCGCAAGCGGTCGTGATCACGGCGTCGTAGGGGCCGTGTTCAGGCACGCCGTTGCTGGCGTCGCTGGCGTAGACCTCGACGTTGGTATAGCCGAGTTCTTCAAGGATTCGCGAGGCTCTCAGGGCCAGGGGTTCCACCCTCTCCACTGAGACCACTCGCCGTGCCAGTCGAGAGAGAACCGCAGCCTGATAGCCTGACCCTGTTCCGACCTCGAGCACGAGTTCGGTACCCTTCAGCTCGAGCAGCGCCGTCATCAGGGCTACGATGAAGGGCTGACTGATGGTCTGGTCGTAGCCGATGGGCAAGGCGCAGCCATGGTAGGCCCGATGGCGGAGCATGGCGGGCAGGAAGCGGTGACGCGGGATGTCCCGCATCGTCTGCAGAACGGCAGGATCGGTGACGCCGGCTTCCTCGATCTGTTCGGCGACCATGCGGGAACGGGCGACGGACAGTTCGTGGATCATGACGTCTCTCCACCGAGAAGACCATCGCGAGACAGACCGCTCAATCTGTGAAGCAGCGACTCGTGGGTCATGTCGACCTTCAGGGGTGTCACCACGATGTACCCCTGATGGTTCAGCACGGCATCGGTTCCGGGCCGGTCGGACCACGACGGACCGTTGCCGCCGATCCAGAGGTAGGGGTGACCGCGGGGATCCTTCTGCTCGCTGATGACGTCGGAATAGGATCGACTGCCGAGGGGGCAGACCCTGATGCCCAGGATCTCCGCGGCCGGAAGGTCGGGGATGTTGATGTTGAGGAGGCTGCCCAGATCGAGAGGAGCCGCGAGCAGGTCGTCGAGGTGGTGACGAAGGAACATCTCGACGCCAGACCAATGTCTGGGGTGCCAGGAAGTGCAGCTCAGGGCATAGCTCGGCAAGCCCATGATGGCGCCCTCGAGGGCGGCGGCGACCGTACCTGAGTAGGTGACATCCTCCCCCATGTTGGCGCCGTGGTTGACGCCGCTGATCACCAGGTCGGGTGGATCGTCCTTCAGGATGTGCTCGACGGCGACCAGCACGCAGTCGGTCGGCGTGCCGGTCACTCCATAGCGGCCGTTTCCGAATTCGACGACGCGCAACGGCACGCGCAGGGTCAGTGAATGGCTTGTCGCGCTCTGCTGGTCTGTGGGAGCGACGATACTGATCCGCATGTCATCACGCTCGGCAAGGACCGATGCCAGAAGATTGAGGCCGTGGGCGTCGATGCCGTCGTCGTTGGTCAGCAGGATGTGTTTCATGAGGTCGAACTCCCCGGGGCATCGTCATGGTCGCGGCTGAGGCGCGAGGCGAGGCGGAAGAAGCGAATCGTGTCACGCCAGGGATGGATGGCGCTGATCTCTTCGCCGTAGACCGTCGCCACCGGTACCGAGGTGATCCGTGCGCCGCGTCGTGCCAGGCGAACGAGGATCTCCGATTCCATGTCGAAGTTGGTGGTCGTCAGGCGGAGGTCGTGCAGGAACGAAACCCGGAACATCCGGTACCCGTTCTGCGAATCGGGAATCGGCGTGCCGGCGAGTCGTCCCACGATCGCACTGGTGAAGCGGTTGGTCATCTCTCGGATCCAGGGCATGCCCTCGACCGCTGCCATGCGGTTGCCGACCACGACGTCGGCGCTGTCCGCCTCGACGAAGGCCAGAAACGACGCTAGGTCGGCCGGAAGATGCTGGCCGTCGGAATCCATGGTCAGGACCCAGTCGAGGTTTCGGTTTCTGGCCCACTCGAATCCGGTCAACAAGGCCTGGCCCTTGCCCCGGTTGATCTCATGGGTGCTGACCTCCGCCCCGTGGGCACCGGCCGTCTCGCCGGTCCCGTCGGTGCTGCCGTCATCGACCACGAGCAGATGCAACTGCGGATGCCGAAGGTTGATATCGTCGAGCAACGGCCCAAGGAAACGGGCTGCGTTAAGCGCGGGGAGAATGATGCCGGTGCCGGGCATGGGACCTCGCTGAGTACGGGTTGGACCAGAGCCAGGATCGTAAGAGATCTGCCGGACAGACGAAAGGGCCGCTTGCGGCGGCCCCGTCATCGCTGTCTGTCTGGTCGGGGCGAAAGGATTTGAACCTTCGACCCCTTGCCCCCCATGCAAGTGCGCTACCGGGCTGCGCCACGCCCCGACCGAGACTGTCGCCCTGGCTTTCGCCCGAGCGGGCCCCCAATCTAATACGAGCCCCGGCAACGGACAAGGGCGGAGTGGTCAACCCTTGTCCTTTTCATTGGACGGTTTGAGATCTCTGACAAGATCGAGCACCTCCAGGAGGCCTTCGCGGATCTGGCGGATTTTCTCCGGTCGATCGAGTTCCGAAAAGGGCATGGCCAGTTGGGGCTTCGGGGTCTTGTCCGACTGAGCGGCTGACTTCTGGCGGTCGCGCAATGCCTTGCGGGCGCCATCGATCCGATATCCCTCCTCGTGGAGAAGCCGACGGATCGTCAGGATGTCGTCGATGTCCTTGCGGCGGTACGCCCGGGTTCCACCACGGTTGCGTTTGGGGCGCAACGAAGGAAATTCGCTCTCCCAGTAACGCAGGACATGGGGCTCGATCCCGGTATGCTCGGAGACTTCCCGAATGGAGTAATAGAGTTTGTCGGGAAGGTCAGCCATCGTGCTCCTCAGATGGACCGTTGGCGGCTTATTCGGCTTCAGGCCTCAGGGCGCGTTCCATGAGGTCGCGCATCGCCTGACGGGGATCTTTGCCTGAGAATAGCACGTGATGAACCTCCTGTGTTATCGGAAGTTCGATCGAATGCTTCGCGCAAAGCTTCAATGCAGCGCGGGTCATGACGGCCCCTTCGACGACCTGGGACGCATGATCGAGCAGGGACTGGGGGTCTTCGCGCCCGGTGGCGACGGCCTCGCCGTAGTTGCGGTTCCTCGAATGACTGCTGGTGCAGGTGGTGATCATGTCGCCGATCCCCGCGAGGCCGTAGAAGGTTTCGTGCTGCCCGCCAAGGGCGATGCCGAGTCGTGCCATTTCGTTGATGCCACGTGTCATCAGGGCGCCGCGAGCGTTGTCGCCGAGTCCGAGACCATCACACACGCCGACCGCGATGGCGATCACGTTCTTGAACGCCGAAGCGATCTCGACACCGACCATGTCGTGGTTGGTGTAGACGCGGAACGTGGGGCTGCTGAGATGGGGTTGCCAGTCGTGCCAGCTGGACCCGTGTCCGGCCAGGACGACAGCCGTTGGCAGTCCTCGAACCACTTCTTCCGCATGGCTGGGACCCAGCAGAACCGCGACCCGGTGTCGTGCCGAACGGTCGCCGCCGCTGAGCTCCTCTTCCAGAACCGTACTCAGGCGCTTCAGGCTGCTCAGCTCGAGGCCTTTGCTCAGGCAGATCACCGGCACCGTCGATGCCGGCGCAATGGTGTGGATGCGGGCGGCGACATCCCGCACGGCCTGGCTCGGCAGGACGACGAAGATCGCGTCGGCTCCCTCGAGGCAAGTCGCCAGATCGCCGGTCGCATCGAGGTTGTCAGGCAAGGTGAGCTCTTCGAAAAAGGCAGGATTGGCATGGAGACGATTGATCGCGTCGATCTGGTCCTGCTCGATGCCCCAAAGAGTCACACGGGACCACGTGTCGGCAAGGTGATGTCCGAAGGCGGTCCCCCAGCTTCCTGTTCCCAGGATGGCGGCCTTCATGGGCTCTTCTCCCCGTTCTTCTGATCATTCGGGGAAGTGGCGAGACGCTGCTCAGTCCCGCTCTGAAGCCGCTTGATATTCGCGCGGTGACGGACGATCACCCAGGCACTGAGCACGAACGTGACGATCGTGATGGTCTTGGAGAACGCATGGGATTGAAGCTCAAAGAACAGGACGGCGAAAGGCAGGATCACCGCAGCTGCGATGCTGGCGAGGGAGACGATGCGTGTGACACCCATCATGGCCGCGAACATGGCCAGGGCGATGAGGATGGGATAGGGTGCCAGGACGAAGTAGGCGCCTGCGGTGGTGGCGACGCCCTTGCCTCCCTTGAATCCGACGAACGGCGAGCTCGTATGACCGAGCGAGGCTACGACCCCGGCGATGATTCTCCAGATGTCTGCGGGCAATCCCAGGGGCGGGCGATCTCCTGGAACGACAAGGTTGATGGCCATGGTCATGACCAGGACGGCCACGGCACCTTTGGCCATGTCCAGCAGCAGAACGCCGACGCCCCAGGCGGGGCCCAACGTTCGGTACACATTGGTGGCGCCGAGATTCCCGCTGCCCTCGACCCGTAGGTCGATGCCAAACCAACGTCGGCCTGCGATATAACTGAAAGGGATAGACCCGATGAGATAGGCTAAAAGCAAGGCTCCCAGAACGATCATGTGGCGACTCTCCGTTTCATGCTCCCCTCAGCCGTCAATGGGCCTTGGTCTTGATGAAGATGCGCGTGCCCAGGAAGCCATACTGGGCCCTGAACTGGTTATTGAGGAAGCGCAGGTAGCTTCGGTCGAAGAACTTCGGGTTGTTGACCGACAGCATGATCGACGGTGGCGCGGTTTCGACCTGGGTGGCGTAGTAGATCTTGCCTAGGCCACCACCGTGATAACGGGGCGGTTGCCGCTGAATGATCGACTCCAGGAACCGGTTGAGCTCACTGGTGTCGATCCGGTACTGGCGGGCTTCGACCACCTTCCAGACCAGATCCATGACCTTGCCCGAACGTTGGCGGGTCACGGCCGACAGCGTAAACCAGGGGGCATAGGTCACGAAGGGAACTTCGCGGCAGAAGGTTTCCCAGGCTTCGAGATGCGTGTTGTGGTCCTTCTCGACGAGGTCCCATTTGTTGAAGGCCACGACGACTCCCTTGCCGGAGTCGTGGATCAGCGAGGCGATCTTGGAGTCCTGGGTGACCGCCGGCGCGGAAGCGTCGACCATCATCACCGCTACGTCGCACTGCTCGATTGCACGGATCGTGCGCATGTTGCTGAAGGCCTCGATCGCTTCCTTGACCCTGGACTTGCGGCGCAGCCCCGCCGTATCGATCAGGCGGATGGTCTTGCCATGCCATTGGAGATCGGTGTGGATCGAGTCGCGGGTCGTACCGGCGAGCTCGCTGACCAGGGCGTCGCGCTTTCCTGTCAGGAGGTTCAGCAGACTCGATTTTCCCACGTTCGGACGGCCGACGATGGCAACGCGGGCGTCGCAGGGCGCCTCGATTTCCTGGATCGGAAAACCCTCGACCACCTTGTCGAGCAGGTCACCGATGTTCAATCCCTGGAGGGCCGAGATCCCGAAGGGTTCTCCGAGCCCGAGGGCATGGAAATCGTGGACCGAGTACTGCTGGTGGGCTTTTTCGACCTTGTTCACGGCCAGGACCACGGGTTTGCCGCAGCGACGCAGGTCATTAGCGATGGCGTCATCCCAGCTGGACAGGCCCCCCGCGCCGTCGACCATGAAGAGGACGACATCGGCCTCGACAATGGCTTCGCGGGCGATCTCTGTCACCAGGGCATCATAGCGGGTGACTTCTTCGCCGAACGGCACGATTCCGCCGGTGTCCAGCAGCTGGAAGGCGTGGCCAGCCCAATCGGTCAGTTCGGCGATACGATCACGCGTGACTCCCGCGGTTTCGTGGACCACGGAACGGCGCTGGCCGATGATTCGGTTGAAGAGCGTGGACTTGCCGACATTGGGGCGTCCCACGATCACAACGGTGCGGGTGGACACGTCTTAGTCTCCGGCCGAAGGGGTTCAAAAAACATGAAACACGGGATGGAACCGGTTGAGTCGAAAGCCTTTGGACAACCTAGCGGATACCCCTCCAGAAGTCAATGAGACCTTCTTCGTCCGGCACATGCAATCGATGAGGGCTCGTGGCTGCGAGGTCCTCGAGACGTTGATCATCGAGGGTCACGCCGTCGCTGTTGAACATTCTCGGCGGCAAGAGCAGGTCCCGCACTGGTTCAGCCGGCAGCGCGTCCAAAGCCCGCCGGATGTCTCCAGCGGACAGCAATCCGGCAACGGTTACACTGTCGCCGTAGAACCGGTTCTCGACCCCGATGATATCGATCGGCGGTAGATCCGGCTGACGCAGGAGGTCGACCAGGCGCTGTTCGAAGGCGAGCTTGCCGAGAGGTCCGGTCATGATCGTGATCGGGCGCGTGGGAAGATCATTCGTCTCGCGGGCTGCGTCAAGGTCGTCACGCCACATGTCGCCGAGCAGGGCGGTGACGCCGATGCCGTTGTCGATTTGGGCGAATTCCCCGTACTGCTCCAACGGAGGAAACGGACGACCGGTCAGCAGGTAAAATTCGTCGCTGAGATGGACGAACGCCTGGCCGATCTCAGAGGTCAAACGTTCCTGCCAGGCATGGACAAGATCGATGACATCGTCGGCGATGGCCGGAGTGACCGGGTCCAGTCTGGTCAATCCTTCGCGATGAGCCGAGAGGCCGACCGGCACGACCGCCAGGGTTTCAACTCCCGGGTACAGGCTTGCCAGTTCTCGGATCGAACGGTCGAGGATCTCGCCTTCGTTCCAGCCGGGACAGAGGACGATCTGGGACTGGACGGTGATGCCGCCGGCGGTCAACTGCTTCAGGAGTTCCATGACATCGATGCGTCGCTTGATTCCGAGCATGCGTGTTCGCACGTCGATGTCGGTGGCGTGGACCGAGACGTAGAGGGGGCTCATCTTCTGGTTGATGATGCGCTCGATCCCCCGCCGCCCCAGGGACGTCAGGGTGATGTAGTTGCCGTACAGGAAACTGAGCCGGTAGTCCTCGTCCTTGACGTAGATACTCGAGCGCATCTGGCCGGGATTCTGGTCGATGAAGCAGAACACGCAATCGCAGGCGCAGGTCTTGAACTCCATGGCGGCGAAGCAGGACATGACCTGATCAAGGGCGTAGGGCTCCATGACCACCTCGGTGCTGGTCAGATCCAGGCGATTGATCTTGAGGGTCATCGTCGTACCGCGGGGCATGTAGTAGTAGAGATCGAGCATGTCTTCGATGGGCTGACCGTCCACCGCGACGACGCTATCGCCCTCACACCAATCGTGCAGGCGGTTCAGGGGCGTTGGAAAGGGCTGGATCAGCTTGATCATGGTGTCCTCCTGTCGGCCCGACAGAATACCAACAAACGGTATCGGGCACCAGAGCCGGCCAGTTTCCAGGGCAGCGGCTCGTCAACAGAGAGAGAGGCAGCGACTCCTGTCGCTGCCTCTCGGGTGATCCATGGAGCGGGCTACGGGGTTCGAACCCGCGACCACCAGCTTGGGAAGCTGGTGCTCTACCAACTGAGCTAAGCCCGCCCGATGACCGCCAAGGTAAGCGGCCTCGCCCCGGCCTGTCAAGCTGTCCCGCACCGGCCGAGCAGGCGGATCAGGGCCTCTTGCACTGACGCATCCTCCGGCGTGCCGACGTGATCGTGGACGCGATGTCGGAACCAGGTCTCCTGTCTCTTGGCATACTGACGCGTGCGCAGGATGATCTCCCCACGGACCCTTTCCCGTGACCACTCCCCTCTCAGCCAGCGCAGGATCTCGCGATAACCGAGCGTCCGCAGCGCGGCCACATCGGACGGCCACAGGTCGAGGGCGGCGCGGGTTTCCTCGATCCACCCGGTCTCGAGCATCCGGTCTGTTCGAAAGGCGATGCGCTCGCGCAATTCCTCCCGGGGGCGCTCCAGCAGCACACTGGGAAACGAGAAACCGCCGGCGGGCCGGGCACGGTGTTCCCGTTGCCACTCGCTGAAGGTCCTGCCGGTCAGTCGTTCGATTTCGAGGGCGCGACGGGTGCGGTAACCGTCTCCAGGCGGAATACGCAGCCAGCTTTCAGGATCCAGAACTTGCAATCGGATACGGGCTTCGTCATCGCTCAGCACGGCGAACTCAGCGCGAACCTGGGTCAGGGCACTCGGATCGGTGGGGATTTCGAGGAGCCCTTCGCGCAGGACATGAAGATAGAGACCGGCTCCGCCGACCAGCAGTGGGATCCTCCCCCGGCCGCGGATGTCGGCGATAATCTCGAGGACGTCGTCGCGGAACTGCTGGGCTGAGTAAGTCTGATCCAGAGGAAGGAAATCCACTAGGTGATGGGGGCAGGCCTCCCGTTCGCTCTGGGTCGGTTGAGCGGTTCCGATGCGTAGGCCGGCATAGACCTGACGGCTGTCCAGGGAAACGACTTCGAGGGGGTAACGAGCGGTGAGGCCGAGGACGAGATCGGTCTTGCCCACGGCCGTTGGACCGACCAGGGCGGGACAGATCCCGGATAAGGCAGTCACATCAACGCCTCCCGAAACGCTTCTCGAGTTCTTCAAGGGAGAACTGAATCAGCGTCGGTCGCCCGTGGGGACAGGACAGCGGTACGTCGGTGGCGAAGAGCTTGTCGACAAGGTTCTGCATCTCCGGGACGGTCAGCAGGGCTCCGGCGCGAATGGCACCGTGGCAGGCAAAACTCGCGACGAGATCGTTGGTGTCCTCATTCTGGCTCTGTCCGCGTTCACTGAGGTCATCGAGCATATCGAGCAGCAGGCGACCTTCGTTCCAGTTTCTCAGGGACGAAGGAATCCCCTGCACCAGGATCGACTGCCCGCCGAACGGCTGCACCAGGAATCCGAGCCTTTCGAGCTGGTCGGCATGGATCTGGAAGGCCTGGATCTGCAGGGGTGTCAGGTCAAGGTTCACCGGGAAGAGCAGTTGCTGGACCGGAATGCTGAACGCCCCTTCGGCGATGGACTTCAAGGCCTCGTTGTAGAGGATCCTCTCGTGACTGTTGTGTTGGTCGATGATGACCAGACCGCCCTTGGTCTGGGTGCAGATGAAGGTGCGGTGAAGTTGCCAGAACGGTGCGGAACGTAGAGGCGAGGTTTCCTCTCGGTGCTCCTGGATCTCGCCGGGTACGGCAGCGGGAGCGTCGGATTCGGGCCTGGGCATGAAAAGATTCTGCTGACCTGAGCGTTCGTCCAGACGGGAATCAGCTCCGGGATCCTCGAACTGGCGGCGCAGGTAGTCCTCCTGAGCCGAAGCGATTCTCTGAAGGGGTCCGTTGCTGCCGGTCGGGAATTCGTTGGGTTGAATATTCGGCTGCACCTGGAAATTCTGGTGGCTGCTCAGATCCAGACCCTTGCGCAATCCGCGATGGATCAGGCCGAAGATCGAACGTTCGAGCATCAATCGGACTTGAGTCTTCGCGGGATGGACATTGACATCGACTTCACCGGGCGGCACCTGGAGAAAGACGATCACCACGGGATGACGCCCCGGCGGAATAACGTCGCGATAGGCCTGATAAACGGCCTGGGACAGCATGGCGCTCTGGACCGGCCGACGATTGACATAGAGGAACTGGTGGGAACGGTTGGGCCGTGTAAGGGTCGGCCGCGAGGCCAGTCCGCCCACGGTGATGCCACCCTCCTCCAGAGAGAAACGCGCTAGATGTTCCCCGACAGCTACTCCGAGGATGTCCCTGGCTCGGATGGGCAGGGAGTCGGCCGGCAACAGATCGATGATCGTCTGGCCGTCGGCCTCGAGCCGCCATCGCACTTCGGGATAGGCCATGGCGATGCTGTTGATCGTCTGGATGATCGCCTTCTTCTCCGACTGGGGCGAGTTGAGATACTTGCGTCGGGCCGGCGTGTTGAAGAAGAGATCCTCGACGGTGACCGTAGTGCCGCGGTTCCGCGGCGCCGGTTCGCGTTTTTCGGTGACGCTGCCGCTGACGCGGATCAGGCCGCCCACGTCCTCGCCCTCGATCCTGGACAACAGGGTCACGCGACCCACCGCTGCGATGCTCGCCATGGCTTCGCCCCGGAATCCGAACGAGGAAACCTGAAGGATGTCGATAGCCGACACGATCTTGCTGGTGGCGTGGCGTTCGAAGACCAGAGGAAGCTCCCGAAAGGGAATGCCATGACCGTCGTCCTCGACGGTCAGTGACGTCGTACCGCCATCCCGAATGCTGACGCGAAGGGAAGCAGCACCGGCGTCGAGGGCGTTTTCGATCAATTCCTTGATGACCGAAGCCGGGCGCTCGATGACCTCCCCGGCGGCGATGCGGTCGATCGACGCACTGTCCAGGATGCGGATAGGTTGTCGGGGCTTGCGGATCATGGCGTCCCGGTGGATGAAAGCTATGGAGTATCAGAGACGCCAAGATAAGGGTTGGCCCTCCGAACCGTCAACGGTGATGCAGGTTTCGGTGCAGATCAGGAGTCGTTGAGTTTGCCGAGGGCGTGGCTGATCATCTCGTCGGGTGTGGAGAACGGACCGGGATAAATGGCTCGCCCATGCTGCACCGACAATCTGGGACGTTGCAGGAGTTCGCGCATCAGCTCCACGATCCTGGTTTCGAGATGGGAAACAGCGTTGGTTTCCTCGGGCGCCAGAATGACAGTCACGCCGTCCGGCAGGATGGTGAAAGAGTCGGAGCTTCGCAGCCGGGGTCGGAGGCTTTCCACCAGATCGAGAACCGCGTCGTTGGAGATCTCGGGCGGCAACCGAAAGGCCGAAAGAGAGAAGGCGACATGGTAGCGGTCCGAGCGATCCATCTCGCGCCGCAGCTGGGAGGCGAGTCCTTGAACCATCCCGACGGCCCCGGGCTCCGCTTCCGGCTGCCGGTTCTCAGCTGTGGAAACGCGTTCGTTCGCAAACAAACGAGGCAGCACCTTGGAGAATCGCAGAGCGAGCTCGGCGTCGAAAGAGTTGAAGCCCGCGCTGTCCCCTTCGTAGTGGCGATTCTTGCCGATCAGGACCAGGCCCGTCCGGTCAGAGCCTGGAGAAGGAATCACGAGTAGGGACGCATCAGGATCATCAGAGCGGCCGGGTGACAGAGTGGTGTTCATCCATTGGCCGTGGCTGACTTCGGCGAGCAGTCGGGAGGCGTGGTTCTCCCAATCCTCCGGCGCGACATCCGGAGGCAGGTAGGCGACACCGGCGAGCAGGCGACCGTGTTGCAGGATGGCTGCATGCCGTCCACCAACGATCCGGGCCAGGGCGACCCGGAATGCGGCGATCCGGTTTGCGGCGGTGGAGCTTTCAAAATCGATCGAAGCGAGGTATCCGGCGAGTTCGTCCTGACGGCTCAGTTGGTCCTGTCGCCGAAACCGTTCGAGCAGGCTCGGCAGGCGGCCCTGCAGCAGATCCACGACAGCGTTGGCCCGACCCTGGAAGCGGTGGGCCTGGGCGTGCCCCTGGAAGGTCATCCCCAGGATGGCCAGCAGACTCGGCGTGCCGATCGGCAGGAAGAACAGGGTGAGCTCCTCTTCTTCGTCGTCCTGTGACACCTGACGTGCCACGACGCGGCGGCGAGTCTGAAGCACGTGGTCCCAAGCCGGATGGTTCTGGGCCATGCTTCCAACACGGGTCTCGCCGGTGGCGTCGCCCTCGGCCACGAGCAGGGAACCGTCGTCGCGCACGACAGCCAGCGAAGCGTTCTGGGCTTCGAGGTCGAGGGTGATGGCACCCGCCCAGCCAGCCAGGGCGGATTCCAGGCTCTCGGCGTCTTCGGACAGGGTCGCCAGGTGATGGGTCAGGCGGTGACGGATCGAACCCTCGCGTGTTCGAGCCACACCCTCGGAACGGCTCAGGATTCGTCCGATCCGGCGCGCGACATCCCCGAAATCCTGCAAATCCATTTCGGTATAGGGGGCTCCCCCGACGTCCCGATTGACGTTCACGACACCGAGGAGGTCGTCGCCCCAAATCAGGGGGGCCGACATCGCCGAGACGATGTCGTGGCGATCCCGTCCAGGGTCCCCTGGAGTCGTGAGCACCAGCTCGGCGCACCGGGTCCTGGCCACCCGTCCTGCGATGCTTTCGCCGAGCCCGAGTCGCGTCGTGTGGATCGTCCGGGTTTGCAGACCCTTGGCGACGACGATGAACAACTCGTCGCAGGTCTGATCGAAGAGCATCACCGATCCACCCTGGGCGTCGGTGGTTTCGAGGCTCAACGACAGGAGCCACGGCATCAAGGCGTCCCGATCGAGGGCTTCGTCGATGCGATCGAGGGTTCGGCGAACTTTCAGACCGGCTGCGGGATTGACGGGAGTCTCGACGGTGGCGGCGGCCGACGCTTTCGGCACGGACGGCGGTGCTGGTTTTTCGAGCAGCGAAAGGAATTCCGGAGTGGACATGCTTCGGAACCGGGATCGTTCCTCCGCGAGGGGCGAATCGCTCGTCATGAGATTGGCGGGACCAACCAGGATCGTGTCAGCGGGGAGTTTCGCAGCCTGGAAGGAGAGATGGATCGGCCAGCCCAGGGCTTCGGTCAGTGGAGTTCCCAGTGCCATGCCAGACGGATCCACGACCCCGACTGCACGGGTCCCGGATGTCGGTCCGAGTCGCGAAAGCAGGGCTATTTCTTCCTCGCCAGGCATGTACAGGGCAATCGTCCACATGGTGCCAATCCCGGTCGTTGAAGCACTATCCAACTCCTGAAGTATCGGCTGTGTCAACGAGAACCTGAGTCGGCTGATCAGGAATCATCAAGCCCCCGTCGAACCCGGACCAGCCAGAGGAAGGCGTCCATGGGGCTGATCCTGTCGAGATCGATCTCCCGCAGATCATCGATGGTGGCCCGTTCCCGGTCGTTGAACAGAGACAGCTGAGAGGACCCGGCCGCGTCGGCAGCCAGAGCGTGCCCGGCGGATTCGGCAGGATATCGGTGGGCTTCATGAAGCAGGGCCTCACCGCGGGACAGATCCGCCAGGAGAACTTCGGCACGCCTGAGGACTGTTTCCGGGACACCGGCGAGTCGGGCGACGTGGATGCCGTAACTTTCGTCGCTGCATCCCGGCTTGACCACATGGAGGAAGATGATCCTCCCCTCCCACTGCTTGACGTCCATGCGCATGTTCACCAGACGGGACAGGCTAGTTTCGAGGGAAGTCAGTTCGTGATAATGGGTGGCGAAAAGTGTCTTCACCCCCATCGCCACCATCGAACGCATGACTGCGTAGGCGATCGACATGCCGTCCTGGGT
>Ga0180007_10000702_pt1 | contig 52667 bp, 40 predicted proteins | sample MM_PC_MetaG_FD_121122 | JGI IMG/M metagenome (GOLD analysis project Ga0180007, IMG submission 121122) | Groundwater microbial communities from the Aspo Hard Rock Laboratory (HRL) deep subsurface site, Sweden - MM_PC_MetaG | ecosystem: Environmental > Aquatic > Deep subsurface > Groundwater... | reverse complement strand
GCTTAAAGCGCTGTGTTACCACATCGCCTCCAAAGACTCGCTACCCGGTGGATGGCCTTCCTTCCGGGACGGGATTCTCACCCGCTCGATTACACGACCTTGCCCGGCCGCACTATTTGCCTGCCCCATATTTTCTTTCAGGATTGTCAATAATTAAGTAAGTTGCCCCCCGAATTTCCGAATTGCGCAGATGTCCCCAGAATTCGTCCAGTCAGGCGGTTGATCCAATTTGAAGGGCGAATATATTACGACCCTGCCGGGTGCCAACACAGATAAGCGGGATTCGGTCTGCGATTTTTCCAAAACCCATTTGTCCAGATTATTAAAATCTATCCCCAATTAGGTCCGCGGGTAAAAGGTCTGTTCTTGGCTCTTTCACAGCAGGTAGTGACAAAATCTACCGTTAGAATGAGTCAAGGACAGACCTTCCCCGTTATTCGGATACTGTTGGTCGCTATGGTTTTTGGACCTTAAAATTCGATGGAGGAGCCAATGTAACGTTCTCCTCACCCTGTACTCTTATATTATCAAGCTGAACAGATGCAGGGCCCATAGATGAGTACCAGCTAAATGCCAGCTGGATAAAATGACTTGCATTCGAAAATTTAGATAAATTCCATGATAAGGTTCCCTGGAGTTCAGGGTCGTTCACACTCATATTTTTACCTAATACATCAACTGTATGATGGCCTACTGACTCAGCCGAAGTGGATTTATCGTTGATTGTTAAAATTGAAATGGTTAAGGTATCTTCACCAACACCTGCGCCTTGGGCTTTGAAATAAATATCGACGAGCAGAGTTATATCTTTATATTTTCCGACATCAATCAGAGGGCTTATCATCCAGACTTGAGTATCTATAAACTCAGAGGAATTAGAGTGAACTGAAGCATATCTGCCACTTCCGCCAGTACGGTTGGGTGCGTCATTATATTCAGGGTATGAAAGCTCCCACCGACCTGCTAATATTGGAGCTCCGCCGATGCTCCATGAACTAAAAACTGCATTTGTTCGATCTTCGTTTGGAAGACTTGCCCCCTGAAACCCAGGTCCGTTACCATCAAAATCTGCATAAAAAATATCTGTTGCCATTTATTATCTCCTATTGTTTGTTTTTCAATTAATTAAAAATCATCTGACAAACATACGGTTTAATTTAAGCTTTGATTTTTTTATAGCCTTCTTTTTGCTAATAATTCAGATCGTCAACCAGACAGGAGAGACATCATCTGGCGTATACCGTTGCTACCCTTAAACTAATTTACTCAAATTACTAAAGTTCTGTTTATATGGTCTGCGACCTTGATGTGTCTCCCATATTCCCGAGCCACCCCTTTGAGAACATGCTCTGGCCTATGGCTCCGGAGTCGCGGATCGTAGCCATGGCGAAGGCTGCTGGTGTCATGTAAACTGGCCAAATCGAATTCAGGATTACTGCCATCCGTATCTTCCAAGACGACGGTTTTCTCCAATTTTAGGATTATTCTTTCTGACGACAACGATACAATTTTCGGGCTCAATGTGACATCATCGCATCAATTGATTAGATGAAAACCTCCTGCCACCTGGGATTTTAGAAGCAAGGACAAAGACCGAACGAGCAAGACACCCTCACAGGCATTTCGTTTCAAGGTTGAGACGGTCTCCGAACTCGATAAACTCGTAAAAAGTTGACAGATGGCTATGGAAAAAGGTCCATAGGCAAGGCATAGTGTTTGGCCGGGCGTGAAGGCGTACACGAGCGTATGTCGAACGTCTGGCTAAACACTATAACGACGCATATGGAACTTTTTACGACGCCATCAAACGTGAGAGCCACCCTGAAAGATCATCTCATGTCTTCTTATCTTTATTCTTCCGAAAGAGCAAAATAAAAAAACACCCTATGGGGTGAGGTTGTTCATGTTTTTATTTCTGTTGGATACCCATGAAATAATTTCTTCTTTGCCGTGTGAGCAGAGTGAGAACGAAAGATTCAGTCGCGTGAGGTACGAGCGTCGGCTGCAAGAGAATTGTTCGGTTTTTATATATTTCAGGTAGATACTACAGGTTCTTTATGTATTTACTGACCTTTTCACCATTTGAAGAATCTTCAATCCAAACGTTTCCAAGCCATTTATTTTTCCCTTCGACACGGTCGGTAACGTTGAATTTCACCAGGTAAGTGGTTTTCATCATACTACGTTTTTATATCCCATCATAATTATAAAACCGCTATGGGTCACGGGGCCTTGAGCTCAGCGGAAGGCTCCCGTACACCTGTTTGTTAAAAATAATTTAAAAAACTGAAATTAAATTTTCTATATCATCAACTGAAATAAATATAGACTCATTTTCTCTACCACAATCTCTATTGTTATGCCTTTGCTTCAGGCTCTGAAAAAACACCATTATCATGAGCTTTCGCTAATAAGTTTTGATAGAATTCTTCAAGCACCCCACCAGAAAAATACTTATTCATGTAATCCAAGACTTCACGAAATTCAACATTCAATTTCCTGTATGAAGAATGATGCTCATTGGTACATAAATTCTGAATAAGAGGCATTAATTTATCAGCTGACTTGACAATTTTGGACTCAATTGATTCTTGGCATATGTACTCATTAAATAAAGATGAAAGGCCTTTTGCTGCTGATTCAGGTAACATTGAGAATAATTCTTCAGCCGCGTTTTTTTCTTTCTCTTCCACTGTCCCGTGAACGAAACAGAGCCAACAACAGCATAATTCCAACGGCTTTAACGGTTCACCGGTCAAAAAATGATAAGGGATGGTGGATAAAATCCTGTTGGACTTGACCGTCTATGAAGACTTACCAATATATATGGGGATTGTAAAGTGAGTATTTCTTACGTCAGTAAAAGTGAGTGCCTCGGCATGCCATTTACTATTTGAAATTGTTTGTTTAAGAATGTTTCGCAGATATACAAGATTCCCCATCGCTGGAAATCGTTTTTGACTCCGTTTGATGAGGGGCCGGACGGTTCTGCGAGGTCACCAAGATCCCCGAGATAGCTTCCTATGGTTGCCAATATTCTGTGGATGTCTTTGATGGAATCGCATAGGTCAAGGACTTCGGTATCTGAGAATATGGTTTTGGGGGGCTGGTTGTTTGGGTCCATTTTTTCTCAATTTTGTTTTTTGTTTCGGATGTTTTTATATTTTAATCATCCGTAACAAGGAAAGGCCTTTACCCTTGTTACGGATGGGATTTAGGGGGCACGGCGCCGTGCCCTTTAAGGTTGAATGGATTTAATAACAGACCCGATGACTGCTCAACCCGTTTTGAGACGCATCACAAAGGAACCGGAGGGGCTTTTCAAGAAAAGAAAAACGCTTTAACGGCTCGTTCATCCCTTTAGAGGGCTCGATGATGCTGATTCAGGTCCATTAAATCATCCGGAAAGTTACACAGGTGTGCACATCATTGTTGCCGGCGAGCCGCCATTTTTAAAACCATGGGGGCTTTTGGGAACAATGAAAATGTGTAACGGGGAAAATACGACTTGAAAAGGGGGATGGAGTGTTGTAAAAATAATTCCAGCCATTTTGGCCTCCTATGAAGGTTGAACTGGTTAGACCTGGTTGGATGTTGACGCATCCTACCGGGTCGCTTCGAAAAACAAATCAACAAATATTTGTTACTTCATTAGTTAGTTCCTTCTTTTGAATAAGTCAATAGTTTTTCTTTTCACATTCGATTTTATCAACAGCTCACAGAGAACGCCTGTATTTTCATCATGATGTTGGATATATCGAGAATTCGACGTTTATGAAAAAAAACGTCCGTCATAGCCTTGGCGACGACGGAACAAAACTAATCAAAAGACCTGCCAAACATGAATTTTGGGATGAGTCAAATGTACGCTGTCGAGATGCAAGCACGGGCACGACGCATCGTGCCCATACCCTCCCAATGATCTCACTCCGTGATCTCTGTGCCTCTCTGTGTTCTCTGTGGTGATTAAGTTTTTATAACTTATTCGATATGCAGAGATTCCTTGATCTTCATATTCAGATACCGTTTGTGAACAACGGGAAACAAACGGTACAGGATCTCAATGCATTTAAAGGCAAGGTCATTGGCGTCATTGATGGCAAGCTCACCTTTCAATATTCTGGCAAGAAAAAACTTAAACTGCGTGTCCACGATTTCCTTGATAAAATCGTTATGCATGGTGACAAAATCAATTGAAAACCCTTTTTCATCGCTGAGGTTTTCTCGAATTTCCGAAATCATCATGGCGATTTTCACATCCTGGACATTGAAACATTTGTTTTCGTCCTGGATAATCATCCCCATTTTCAATGTGGCATCCAGGTCCTTTTTGGATATTTTTGTAATTTCCATCAACTCTTTTCGGCTCACGGGTTTGACCAGTTTGTTTACCGCTGCCGGTTCCATCCAATCCAGCTGTTTGGCCTGAAGAAGTTTTTCCGTGAGTTCATTGATCATATAGGGCACTTTGTCGTGGCCCAGTTCTTCAATGGCATTTTTAATCACATCAAGTGGTAGAAAGTATTCTTTCTGGAATTTCTTGATCACCGCGATCAGTTCCACATAGCTTTCTTCATAATAGGCCATGTTCTTGTGGGTCTTGTAGGGTTTGGGAAGAATGCCCTGGGTGATGTAGTAGCGTATGGTCGGGCCATTGACGCCTGTTATGTCCGACAACTCTTTCATTTTCATCTGACGACTGCCGTTACTTCCCTGTTTGTCATTGTCTTTTTCATTGGCCATCTTGAATCGTTACCCCCAGTGTAGTCCTTTGTTCCAATTAATTCTTAAAAAAACAGAAGCGTCACTCTGTTTTCACCGATACCCCCGATCGGTTAAGAATAAAAACGCCTGTACTTATAACAATAAAAAGCACAAATGTCATCTTTTTACTTAGTGTTCACCCCGAGATTATTAAACACATCAGGTCTATCGTTCATAATAATGAACAAGTCTGGCTGTTTACCGCGGCTTGTTTCATTCCGGTTGAAGACTCGGATCATTTTTTCTTTTCTTTCTCAACAATCACAGAAGGAGTTATTAAAAGTTTTACTTTTCAGTTTCATTGTGATAAGCCATTTGGCATTGTTTTTAGTTTGTATTTTCAGAGTATTATCCATAACCGTCTTTAAACTGGGATTTAGTTCATGAAAACCTTCATCAGTTTTGCCGAGGCCCTGGAAACAACCTGCAGTATGATTCCGGTAACAGACACAGAGAGCCTTAATCTGGAGCACCTGTCCGGCCGTGTCCTTGCTTCGGACCTTGTGGCCCGGGTGAACAGTCCCTCGGTTGACGCGTCGTTAAAAGACGGATATGCGGTTCGTTCATCGGATCTTGCGGCTGCCTGTAAAGAAAACCCTGTGCCACTCCATCTGTCAGGGCACATCACTGCGGGAGTCATGGGCAGCAAACATCTCGATTCTGGCAAGGCCATACGGATCACCACGGGCTCGCCCATTCCTACTGGGGCTGATGCGGTTCTTTCCGAAGAGTTTACAACCGGTTCAGGCGAAACAATTCTCTGCACCAACACAGCACACACGGGTAGAAACATCCTGTTCAAAGGAACCGATATTCACAAGGGAGACCGGGTGGCCTTAAAAGGAGACACCATCACACCGGCCATCACCGGTCTGATCGCAACGGCTGGGCTTGATTCGGCCCTTGTGTATAAAAAACCCTTTATCTGCGTCATCGCAACCGGCGATGAAATTGTGGCTCCGGGTCTTCCCTTGCCCGAAGGTAAACTTTATGCGAGTAATATCACGGCAATCTGCGCCTGGTTGAGCCATTTCGGTATTCTCTGGGAGGTGGCTTATGTGGGTGATACCCGGAAAGAAAGCATGGACGCCATCCGAGATCGTCTTTCCCGGGTGGATGGGTTCATCACCAGCGGAGGCATCTGGGGCAGTGAAAAAGATATGATGATCCGGGTTCTCGAAGAACTGAACTGGCAGGGACTTTACCACAGAGTCCGTCTGGGGCCAGGAAAGGCCATCGCCTTTGGCCTTCTTGAAAAAAAGCCGTTCTTTTGTCTGCCCGGGGGGCCACCGTCCAACGAAATGGCCTTTTTACAGATCGCCCTGCCCGGTCTTCTGCGCATGAAAGGAGAGACCCACTCCCCCTTCCCCCTGATCCAGGCCACCCTAACATCCGATGTGAGGGGTGACTCGGACTGGACCCAGTTTTTTCACGCTCTGCTTGAGAAAGATCAGGGTCATTTACTCGTCACTCCCCAGATGCAGAAAAGCCGCCTGCAATCCATGGCAAATAAAAATGCACTGATTGTGTTGCCCGAAGGCTTCAAAATGCTGACTGCCGGCTCAATGATCACGGTCCAGGTTCTGGATACCCGGATTTTATGCAATGACATGCGAAAATCAATCGGTTAACCACAAAGCATATGAAGGGCACAGCGTGGCATAGCTACAACCACATGATTTTTAACCATAGCGGATAGTTTGTTTTTTACCACTGAGAGCACAGGGGGCCACAGAGTTCATCTGCTGTCATTCTTGACTCATCCCAAAATGCATGTTTGGCAACCTTTTGAAAAAAAGCCGTTTAACCTTGCAACACCGTCTGCGGAACATGTCCGTGTTTGTCTGTGACAGTCCGTGTTTGTCCAGCCTATTTCTTTCGTGGTCGAACACAGACGAACACGGACTGACACGGACTGACACGGACATTGGAACACTTTCTGCCGCGCTAAGCTCTTCGTGTTCTTCAGAGAGCTTCGCGAACGGGTGGTGAACAAGCAAAAATCAGGCTTCTTTGACCATGAACTCGGAAATCATGTTGATCATCCGTTTGGGTGTAAAGCGATTCATCAATGCAAAAAGAAACCAGAGATGGGGCTCGGGGATATAGACTCGTCTGCCTTTCTTAAAGGCAGCCACTCCTTTTCGGGCGATGGTGGCCGGGCTACTTTTGCCCCCGACAAAATAAAACCGGAGTTTTTTGGGAAAACCATTATCGCGCAACAAGGGCGTATCCGTATAACCCGGATTCAAGGTAAAGGTTGTCACCCCTGTGCCTTTCACTTCCTCATGGACAGCCTCGGTCAAGCTCTGGACAAAGGCCTTGGTGGCTCCGTAAATCGTGTGCCTGGGTGTGGGCACAAAGGCGGACACCGAACTGACGTTGAAAATATGGCCCTGTCCCCGTTTGAGCATGTCCGGCACAAACAATCGCATCAGAACCATATAGGCCCTCAGGTTGACGGCAATAATTTTTTCCTGGAGTTCCAGGGGAAGTTCGTGAAACATGCCAAAGGCCATAATTCCGGCGTTATTGACCAGAACATCAATGGGGGGACATGTGTCCCGGACCTGCTGATACAAATCTCCTGGCCCTTCGGGTGTTGATAAATCCCCGGTCAGGGTCGTGACCTGAACGTGGTACACCCGCCTCAATTCCTCGGCCCATTGTTCCAGCACGTGTTTTTCAGCCGGAAGTGATGCCAGGACCAGGTGAGCCTTTTCCATGGCAAAATACCGGGATAATTCCCGGCCGATTCCCGATGACGCTCCGGTGATAAGAACATGTTTTCCTGTTAGAATTATTTGATTCATAGTCATCATCCACTTAAAAGATTTCCCCGCCCAGCTTAGGCGGGCGGCTTTTATTCGTCACCACTTAACCTTGCAACACCGTCTGCGGAATATGTCCGTGTTTGTCTGTGACAGTCCGTGTTTGTCCAGGCTATTTCTTTCGTGGACGAACACAGACGACCACGGACTGACACGGACTGACACGGACAGTGGAACACTGTCTGCCGCGCTGTGCTCTTCGTGTGCGCAAGCGACCACCGGGAGCAGGTGGTCGATAAAATCTATGTTACCAGGTCCCTGCCTGGGAAACGTGTACGATTTACATCGTGAACTCGTAAACGTCAACAGATAAGGCATGGTGTTTTCACCTGGAGCAATCCAAATGATGAACACGAACCATATCCCCGGTTTTAAGCACCTTAATGTGGCCGGGAATTTCAATCAGGACATTGGCTGTGGCCATGGGGCTGAAGACACCGGATCTCTGCTCGGGAATAATTTCAACCTCAAGACGTGAATTTCTCGATGAAAGTCTGCCCCGGTAAAATTTTCTGCGGCCTGGCTGGATGATTCTGTTGTTTATTATGCGGGCTTTGGAGGTGTCAAGTCCATAGGTCTGCTTGCCTGACAGCTTATCAATGACCGGCCGGACAAACACATAAAAATTCACCATGGAAGACACAGGGTTTCCTGGAAGGCCGAAAATCAGTGTCTTGCCCTTTCGTCCAAAGAACAGGGGTTTTCCGGGTTTAACCTTCACACGCCAGAAGATTTCCTCAACACCGGCACGGACAAGGGTTTCATGGACAATGTCGTAATCTCCCACAGACACCCCGCCGGACAAGAGAATGATATCTTTATCCATATGGCTGCACAAAACGTGAAGCAGATCATCGGACTTATCCCTGACAATCCCCCCATAGACCGGCTTTGCACCGGCTGCCATGGAAAGACCGTAAAGGGAATAGCCATTGATGTTGTAAATCTGGCCTGCACCGGGTATCTGGCCTGGGTCAACCAACTCATTGCCCGTTGCGATGACGGCCATGGTGGGTCTGCGTGACACTTTGACACGTGACACACCGCAGGATGCAAGGACACCCATGACCGCAGGTGTGATAAGGGTGCCCGATTTGGCTGTCACGATCCCGGGGACAAGGTCCTGGCCTTTGAGAAGGACGTAGGGATTTTCGCCCACGGGTTCCATAATAATGACCTGCCGACCATCCAAACACCGGCTGCATTCAAGACGGATAACAGCATTTGCCCCTTGGGGCATCACTGCACCTGTCATAATCCGGATGGTTTCACCGGGCCCCAGACGTTTCATGGACACATGCCCGGCCGGGACATTGTCTATCTGTGTCAAGGTCACCGGATGATCATCGGTCGCGCACTTTACATCGTCCCTTATTACCGCATAACCATCCATCATGGAACGGCTTTCAGGTGGGACAAAGACCTGGCTGATCATGTCCTCACGCAAAACCCGGCCCAAGCTGTTCTCAAGCGTCAATTCCTCTGTACCCACAGGGTCCTGAACCGCATTCAAACACAGAGCCAGGGCATCTTCATACTCAAGAAGTTTCCTGTCGAACTCCGGAAGGTTTTTCCGTTTTTCAAGGACAACATCATTGTTTTCTGCAAGGGACTCATGGATAATGGGCTGGGTCATCGCATCTCTCCTTCGGGCATTTCTGATGGCGTCGTAAAAAATCCGTATGCGTTCACGGGGTAAATCAGTCACGTTCCCAGGCCCCAGCCTGGCAACTTGGTTTTTTTGAACCACCTGCTCCCGGCAGGGAAAACCTTTTGCCCTTCTTCGTGCTCTTCGTGTGCTTCAGCGACCACCGGGAGCGGGTGGTAGAGAAACAGATTTAATTGAAAGATATGAAGAAAAATCCACTCTGGTATTTTTCTTTTATATCCACCACCCGGTCGCTTCGCTTCCTGAAGAACACGAAGAGCACGAAGAAATATGCCTCCGGCGGCAAGCTTCCGCGCCTTCACGGGGACAAGCTGGAATTTCTCAAGGTTCCTCATCCTGATTTTCCGTCCTCTTTTTCGTGATCTGGGCAGACTGTGCAATGGGATCGTATTCCACCAGGGACAAGGCAGGATCATCCTTTCCGTCCCGGATAATTTCTCCAATTTTGCCAGGGTCCAGGGTCCCCCAATAGCATTCTTTGGCTTTTATGTTTTCGGATGTTGAGGGGTTCAGATTATTCAGCTGGATCCCGGTGTTGTTGAAGATGGCATTTGCACTGAAATCAAGATCACCGTTCAGGCAGATTCCCCCTGTGCCGCTGGGGTCCGGGGCCGTGTTTCCTTGAACCAGATTATTGTCAAAATTCTTGTTATGCTTGGAAAGTCCCCAGTAGTTCAGATACACACCGCCCCCCAAACCGCTAAGGCTTGTATTTTGGAGAATAATATTTCCGATTAATGCACTGTTGGCCTCGCAGTATATGCCGCCGCCTTCCTGGGCTTTGTTTTTTGTGACCTGGTTATCATTGACCAGGGCGAAACTGGCGTAAAGGCCACCCCCTTTGTTTTCCGTGCTGTTTTCCATGATCCGGTTGTCCACCACGGCGGACCGGGAAGCCCAGATACCGCCGCCATCCCCCGAGCTCGTATTCGCCTGAACCAGGTTGTCTCTCATATCAACCGCCACATTGGATTGGTAGCCATAGGCAAAAATCCCCCCTCCACCTTGGGCATGATTATGTGTGATCACGTTTCCATGAATAATAATGGGCTGACTCCCGTAGGCGTATATCCCACCGCCATCGGAATCGCTGATATTGCCGGTGATGGTACATCCTTTCACATCGACCGAGACTTCCTTGATTCGGACTCCGGTGCCTCGATTGTTCTGAATGCGGCAATTTAAAAGATCCGCGCCTTTCCCATCCATCATGATCCCTTTACCGCTTTCAACCACGCAGAAGGACAAGAGACTTTTTCTACGGTCCATCTGCTCCACCGCATCGAGACTCCGATTTTCAAACAAAATCCGGTCCCAGGGTGTCCCAGGATTCCCGGTAAATACGATCGGATACTTTTTTTCGCCCTGGGCCATAAGATTACCGCGGACGCGGATGGACAGATCCGGAGCAAATCGTAGAGTCACCCCTTTGGCAATCGTCAAGGTTTTGCCTTCCTTCACAAGAAGATTTCCTGAAACGATATATTCTTTAACCGAAGCGCCACCCCAAAGGGTATCTTCCTCAATGACCCCTCGAACCACGCCGGGGGACTTTTTCTCAAACACAGCCGAATAGGAAGGTGACACCCCTTGGGGAATGGGCCAGGCCTGATCAGCAGGACCCGTGGCAAACTTACTCCAATCCACCAGCCCCATCTTGGAATCTTCCATCCAGTCGAACACAGACGCCTCGATCATCCGTTCATCGGCCGTGCCCCAATAATTTCCCTGGGCATTGAGATCCGGTGACAGATTGTGGGACTGAAAGGTCAGAGCATACCCGTTGACGGCGATGATATTGTTGGACCGAACCAGGGCGTTGCCAAGAAGGATCACCACCGAGCCCGGATCGATCGTTCCTTGGTTTTCCACGAAGGTATTTTTCACAATCTCACCCTCACCCATATGGAAGATCCCACAGCCTTTGGCAGCTCGATTCTTTTGGACCAGATTGTGGATAATCCGGGAGTTGTTGGAGAAAACCCCACCCCCTTCATCGGAGCTGTTTTCCCTGATCACGTTGTCCTCAATCACAGCTTGAAGCGCGTAGACGCCTCCCCCGGTCATATCAGCCGTATTATTGGTTACTGTGTTGTTCCGGATCACAGCATCATAGGCGAAAATCCCACCGCCTTTCCGATCACTGCGGTTGTTCTTGACGATATTGTTTTCAACCAGAATGTCGCCCTTATCATAGGCAAAGGCATAAATCCCCCCGCCGCCATCCCGTCCCCCGCCGCTCACGTTATCGTAGACCTCGTTATTTTCAACCCGGACTGACAAGTTCGTGAACACCTTAATGCCACCGCCGTTTCCCCCTTCGGTTTCCTGTTCCGTGGTATTGTTGTACACCAGGTTATGTGCGATCACTCCTGAAGAATATTCTATCTTGAGACCCGACGAGATATTGTTACGGAACACACAGTCACGCACATCAAAATTCGAACAACTGAGTCTCAATCCTCTTCCGTTTTCAAAAATACAGTGCCGGAACTCGAGAGTACCTCGATTTGCGTGTTTCCCATCGATGGCGTTCAGACTTTCCAGGACATTCCAGTGCTTCCCCTCATCTTTCCAGGTGAAGGTGATCGGTTCATCAGGCCGCCCAACAGCTTTGATCATTCCGTGGCAGGTAATACGCACATCCTCTGCGACTAATACCTTTGTACCCGGTTCGATGGTCAGGGTCACACCGGGCAGGATATACGTGTTTTTATCAACCACAACAGGACCGCCTTTTTTCTTCCAGACCGTATCTTTATAGATCACCTCGTCATGACCCATCATGGTGATCTTGTGGAACTTATAGTAGAGATTCACCCAAAAACTGTTTGAAACTTCTGCAAACTCATCATAGGTCTGCATATTAATCACTTTGTAAAGCGAGCATGACGGAAATGAAACAAAAACCAAAAAAACAAGAAACACCATGCCCAGACGTCTGGTCTTTCCGTATATTGAACGCATAGGCTCCTCCTTTATCCGGTCCGTTCACCGGTCATGTTTATGAACATAAAATGCCTCCGGCTACCCTGCCGGGCAATGCTGTTGACTTAAGCCCAGATCTCTCGTTCCCAGGCTCTGGCCTGGGAATGCCTGATGAAAGGCTCTGCCTCTTTATGAATGAACTCGTAAAAAGTCGACGGATGGCTATGGAAAAAGGTCCATAGGCAAGGCATAGTGTTTGACCGGGCGTGAAGGCATACATTTAGTATGTCGAACGTCCGGCCAAAGACTATAACGCCGCATATGGGACTTTTTACGACGCCATCAATTATTAATAACTATCAAAATCAAAGACTTCTACTTTTCGTGTCGTATCTTCAGCCTTCAAGGGTTCAGGCACCTTGTCCATAAACATCATGAACAGGGAGGTACGCATGATCCAGTCTTCGGGATCGGGGATGCGCGCCGCCTTGTCCGGTGTGTAAAACACAAAGGGCATCTTGGTTCCGGCACCGGCGTATTGATCAGGATTTCTCAGGAAATTCCTGATCCAGTCGAATCTCAACCGGGATTTGGCCAGCATCAGATCGATGGACAGATCCTCCAGTTTCTTGCCTTCGGGCAATTCACCTGAAAAAGACACGGGATGGCATTGCATGCACTTATCACTTCGAAACCTGTATTCGCCCATATCCAGGGTTTCCTTGTCATAGTCGGTTTTGACCAGGGCCGTTTCAAAGGGGATGGCCACCTTGGTCTTTTTATCTCCGGGCATCAGACTATGCATGTAGTCGATCATCAGGGTTTTATCGTCATAGCTTATATTGAAGGTCGGCATGCGAATGGACAGCCAGGGCCTCATGGGAAAGGGCCGGTTCAGATAGTTATACAACCAGACAGGCTGGACCTTTTCCGTCTCATCCACAATCCGGGGAGGCACCAGGGATTTTTTCGCAAGAAAGGTATCGATCCTCGGGATTTCGCCGGAAACCACCGTATGGCAGCCCCTGCAATTAAAATGGGCGAGCATCCATTCGCCCTTCTCCTCCATAGCCTCCTCGTTGGCTTCCCGGACCAGATAGGTTTCAGGAAGATTTTTCAGCCGGTTAAACAGATAAAACACCGTGAGATGTTCCACATCCTGGGTGGTCAGATCAAAGTTCGGCATGGCCATGGGCATGTCTTTGGTTTTATAAATCTCCGGTTTGGTGATTTTGTTGCTGAGCCAGTCCCATTTGGTATGGGGGACGTCGGACTCCCCGAAGGGAAGTTCTTCCATCCGTTTATCCGCCACATCCGAAACGCTGACTCCCACCTTGGCCGGTTCGACACTACCCTTGATTGAATGGCATCCCATACACCCCAGACTCTGGGCCAGACTTTTTCCAGCACCATTGTCACCGTCAGGTACCGTAACGGCAAGACTCGTCTTCAAGGGGTCACTTCCCAGGGTTTTGAGGTAGGCTGCCAAATTCCGGGCATCATCATCGGTCAGATCCAGTTTCGGCATCCAGGTATCGGGATTAACCGAAAGGGGATCGGTAATCCAGGTGATCAGCCAGTCGTCCTTGAGTTTGAGCCCGGCATCAGACAACAAAGGTACCCTCCGGGATTGCCCCGGCGAATCGGCCTTTTCGCTGTGACAGGCCACACAGGCTTTTTGTATAAAAACCTCTTTCCCTTTTTGAGCAGCTCCCATGGTGTTCTTGGACAGATGGTCCTTCAACTCACTGTCATTCATGGTAAAGAGATAAGACACCAGATCAATCCTCTGGGCATCGGTCAGCCGGAATGTGGGCATCAACGTGGCGGGACGGATCTTTTTCGGGTCGATGATCCACTCTCTAAGCCAGGCTTTTTCGGCTATTTTCTGGGGAATGCCGTTGAACGGCGTGGAAAATTTGGGCAGATCCGGCCTGACCCGGGCGTCATGACATCCGTAGCAGCCTTTTTCCACAAATAAGGCTTTCCCTGCCGCACCTTTTTCCGCCCCCTTAAGGCCATACACATTGTCATGGCATTCAAAACAGGTGGCCTGGGTGTAGGCCAAGGGAAGCCGGGGGCTTTCCCAGTTTTCCTCAAACCCGTGGGCCTTTTCTACGGTCAGCCCCACCCCTTGTCCATGATGACAGAGGGTACAGCCGTAATTGCTGATGGGATGATTGAGCAGAATCTCCTTGGGATGATTTTTAAGAGGATGGGCATCCGCCGAAAACAAGGGGTTTTCCATGGCCATATGACAGGTCATGCACAGATCCCTGGACTGGGATCCGGGAAGAAATACCACCTGCATCTTTTCAGGCGATTCCGACATGTCGGTGAGCATCCGGGTATACTGGTCAACCGCATCAGCATTCCCGGCCTGTTCAGCATCGTGTCGTTTTTCGGTCAGACGCGACTGTGAAAGGGCTTTGTATGTTATCTGGTAATTCTGCCATTGATTCTGTTTTTCGTTTTCACCGGCCCCCACAAGAAACAAGGTGATACCAAGCATCAGGGTGAACACGACGAACAACGCACGAATACCGGGTTTGGCTTTTATTTTATGTGATGGTTTCATATGGAAAAATAGGGTGTCACTAAAATGTATTTAATATGAAAGAAAATCCTCAAAACAATTTTGATGATTATCAGGAACATCAGAAGAATCAGAATCCATGTGGTCACGTAGCGCCCGAACCCCAATTTCTTGTAAAAAGAACGGGAAACAAGGGCTGGCAAACTCAGACCCGCGATGAAATACCCGGCCAGACTCACGTAGCCCCAAAGTACAGGCAGGTTCACCAGTTTTTGATCCGCTTCCTTATGCACGGCCCAGTCCTCCCAGGGCCAGTAAAATTGCCAGTTGGGCCCCCTCAAAAACTGACCGAATATGATCAGCACAAACCAGAAAATGTACCCCACCATAAACAGGGATATGGAAAATTTCCTGTCCCTGACGTTGTACTCCCCCACCCCGGCCGGATTGGGGTCCAGATAAGGGATGGCCATCAATCCAAAAATAATCAAAACGGGAATCCCCACTCCGGCAACCCAGGGATCAAAGTAGACCAAAACCTCCTGAAGTCCCACAAAATACCAGGGCGCCTTGGCCGGATTCTCTGTCCAGTTCGGATCGGCAATGGCCTTGAGCGGAGCATCCAATGCCAACGACCACAGAGAAAGAACCACACAGGCCAGAATGATCACCAGAAATTCCCGTGCCACCAGATCGGGAAAAGTAAACACCACCTCATCATTTAGAGGCGCTTTTTTTTGTTTCTTCACGTCCATGTTTATGTCATCTGCCAAAGCATCCATCAGTTCACCTAAATTGTTTGCCTCCGGCGGCCCTGCCCGAGGTCAAACTTTTTGAAAAATTTGATAAAACAGATTTATGATGGGCAGTTTATCTCTTTGCCCATCTTACATATCGAATCCGTTGAGCCAGACAGCGGGCAGAATGTGTCAGGTAACGGGTGTCCATAACCCTCCGTCTCCGGCTTCCGCCAGGCCAAACCGTCCGTGTCATCACACCCACTTTACCCACTACCCATTTGTCCAGCTTTTTAAGCTTGTCCCTGCGAAGGAGGGGAAACTGGCCGCCGGAGGCCACGGACCCATGGAAGTCTATATTCCATTCCCATTCTCCCTCCCCCTTTTCCTTCACAAGGGCCTCGATATTCCACCGTCCTTTCTTATTCGCCAGAAATGAATGGCAATAAACACCGTACACATGACCGGGAGCAGCACGCAGTGCAGGACGTAAAACCGTAACAGCGCATTACCCCAGACCCGGTTGTCACCCAGCAACAGATATTGCATGTCGTTGTACTCGTTGATCTTTAACAGTTCGTGAAAGGGGCCTTCGCTGCCAAGAAAGGGCGTGGCTGCTGCCATCTTGGAACCCACGGTAATGGCCCAGAAGGCAATCTGGTCCCAGGGGAGCAAATAGCCGGTGAAACTCAAGAGCAAGGTCAGGGTCAACAGTAAAACCCCCACCACCCAGTTGAACTCTCGTGGGGGCTTGTATGATCCGGTCAAAAAGACCCGGAGCATATGAAGCATCACCAGAATCACCATGGCATGGGCAGCCCACCGATGCATGTTGCGTAAAAACATACCGTAATGAACCGTATGTTCAATCAGCTTCATGTCCGTATAGGCATACTCGGGCACAGGGCGGTAATAAAACATCAATAAAATCCCGGTGACCACCTCAACGATAAACATCAAAAAGGTCAGACCGCCCATACAGAAAGTGAATCGAACCTTCATGGCCGAGGCTCGGGTGGTCACGGGATGAATATGGAGAAACACATTGGACGTGACGGCGAGGCCTTTGTTTCTCGGCTTATCGTCAAGGTTATGCCTGAATATGGATGTCCACACCCTGCTTTGGGTGATCCGGTTTACGATCATCATGGTATCAGTTCTCTGTCAGGCCTTCTAAATAGTTGAAATCATCTGTCACAAAGCGATCGGTCAGGACCATTATATTTCGATAAAATCCAACCACATCACTGTTTACACCCTCTCTTAGATCAGCTTCGATGGTTTTAATCCGGTTCACAAGAATTCCGGTCCACTTGGCCGGATGCCGTTCCAGAAACTCTTTCTGGGCCCGGCGTAAAGGTTGGGGGTCTTTGCCTGTCTGAAGGGCCTTCAACTCAAGAAACGCCAGATAGTGAAGGAACTCCAGCTCATAGGCGATATGATCCGGCCGGTCTTCGGAATTGCCCTCGGCGTAGCTCAAACCAAAATTATTATAGAACAAAATCAGATCCTTGAAGATCGATATCCGCCCATCTTCCTTGCCCATGTGAATCCCCTCCACCAGGGGACAAGGGGGTGTGCCCGGTCCGGCTTCAAACACCCGGATGTATTCCACCTCAACATCCTCGTCCTTGAGATTGTCAGGATAAGTAAGGCCTTGAATTTCATCATCATCCATTTTTAGGACATAGGGCAGGTTTCCCACAATTCGAAGAACATGGGATTTGAATTCACCTTGCCGTACGTAAAGCCTGGTCATGGCATCCGGGTATCGATACACATCGGCCATGATGGCATACATGTCGATCCTGGCCGCAAGGGAAAGTTCTTCCTGGGACTCAAGCTCTTTCGAGTAAAACAGGTCAAGATCCTCTGGATTTGCTTCCTTAACTTGTGTTTCTAACGTGGTCATGGGCTACACTCCAATATGAATAGGGTTATGCCTCCGGCGGCCCTGCCGGAGGCAAAAAAACTGAAAGATCGTGAAAGAGGACCACGAATCCGTGGCCCTCCGACCGTCCACACACAGGCACAACATGGATGACGGTCTATATCTTCTTGTTCTCCAGCAAAGACGTGAGATCTTCACGTGAATAGGCTCCCTTCTTATCCGGTTTTCTTTCCAGGGTGGCTGGATCGACGGTATAGGGGCCGAACATATGGGTCCATTCACGGGCGATGAGAATTTCCATCAATTCCGACTTCCCGCCGTTTTTCACTTTTTGGAGTTCTGTGTTCATGATATCAAGGGAGGCATCCACTTCCGGTCCGAAGAGAAACCGCAGATATTCCCTGGGGATTCTCGGCTTGCTTGAGTCGAGCTTTCCGTCAGTGCCGATTCGCGGAGGAGCCAGGGGAGGAATATAGAACACATTGGGTTGCGTTCCGTATTCGGAATGAAGTGGCAGTGCCACTTTCCAGACCTTGACCAGCTTGTAGATCAGACTCTTGGGATCATCCACAAAGCCCACCCAGCGGACCCGCCCCGTGCATTGACGGGCACAAGCATTGGGAACCTTCTGCTCCAGCCTGGGATAGCAGAAGATGCATTTCATGCTCACATCTTTAATAAAGTTGAAGTAAATAACTTTGTACGGACAGGCTTCCAGACAAAAGCGATATCCTTTGCAACGGTCCTGGTCAATAACCACGGCCCCGTCCTCTTCGCGTTTATAAATCGCGTTTCTCGGACAGGCATCCAGGCAGGCTGGATAGGCACAATGGTTACAGATCCTGGGAAGGTAGAAGTAAAAGGAGTTAGGATATTTACCCGTAGCCTGATCCTCATCCCAATTCATGCCCCAGTCCGGTGTGGTTCCATCCGGGTTTTTGGCCTGGAGATGAACTTCACCTGCCTTGTTGGTGATCACGTCATTCCAGTTATAGGTCCACATATCCCCGAATTCCTTTCGGGTGGGGTGTTTTCCCCGGATCGGCTCCATGACCTTGCCCCCGAATTTAACCTTGTACCCGCCGCCCATTTTTTCCCAGTCTTTGGGCGAACCCTTGCCAGGCATGGTGTTGACCTTGTTCCACCACATGTACTCGCGGCCTTCCATATTGGTCCACAGGGTTTTGCAGGCCATGGAGCAGAGCTGGCACCCGATGCACTTATTCAGGTCCATTACCATGCCCACCTGTTTGTCACTTTTTCTTAAATTATCCTTGGCAGCCTCAAAACCCTTGGCCAATTCCTTTTCTCTTGCGGTGAGAGTATTCTCTTCGCCAGCCATAACCATCTCCTTTATCTGTTAAGTAAACGATCGATGTGGATCACCCTTCCAGGACCAATTCGCGCCATTCCTTGCTAAAGGCCTTGACACCGCCTCGTTCCCCGTTGTTTCCTTCCCAGACGGCAAAACCAATTCCAATGGTCCCTCCGGGTTTGAACTCCACCGTTTCCTCATCTTTACCGGAAACCTTTAACGGACGTGACATAACCAACCGCCAGGCTTTATTGTTCCAGCTTGAGTGGGACTGAACCGACGACTTTTTCGTGTAGGTTGACGTGGAAAGGCCATGGGCAACCTGATTTTTTGGTTTTTCTTTAAAATCGGGACGCCAGTACCAGGAATTGGTAGGGTACTCCTTGGATCCCATTTCTTTGATCTGGGTCTGATCAATGGCACCAAAGGGAAAAAGAACCCCCAGGCCGTCAGGAAAGACGTTGATATCTCCAATTTCGCGGTTGGGATTTGAACTCGACCATTCAAAATAGAAAAAGATGTTTTCCGTGTTATGAACGCTGAAAACACTCAATTCTTTGACCGCACCGATCTTCTTCTCATCGTATACGCCCTTAATATAGGGAGACGGTTGATTGGCCAAGGGTGTTCCCGTAGTTTCAACCTTGACCTTGGCGCAGCTTTTCCAGAAAGCGTTATCGCTGTCCAGCAACTCGCCGTTACTTTTGCTTGTTTTTTTACATATGATTTTTTCCATCTGTTACCTCGCTATAGATGCGTTCATGTTCGTTACCTGTCTCACGCCTTTTCCACTTCAACCGAAACAGCCCGGTCAATGGGTTGGGCGCACCAGTTCCAGCGCCAGTAATGGAGGTGCCCGTAGTTATTGACCAGATCCAGCCACTTGATCACGCCGGGAATGACCGTATCGTAACTTTTCCAGCCTTCAAACATGAACGGTTCCCAGGCATGATAAATAATCACCTGGCCCGGGGTGGCCTCATCCTTATGTGAACGTGCCGACGACGTGATTTTCACATGAATCTTGAAGTCGTCAAAATCGTTGTGAACCCTGGCCAGATCGCCGTCTTTGATGCCTCTCTTGTCCGCGTCTTCCGGACTCATAAACATAAAGGGCCGTCCCTGATGGGTTCTTAACAGCTGCTGGTTGGTAACCCAGATGGAATGGACACTCCACCTCTGGTGTCCGCTGGTCATTCTCAAAGGATAATTACCACCCATCTTCGGGTTGTCCTTGTGGACAGGCAGTTGTTCTTTAGCTTCCAGGAACCAGTCGTGATCGATATAAAACTGCATACGCCGGTTGTACGTGGGATAGGGAAGTTTTTTCTCACCCGTATGCCAGGTCAGCGGCACAATGGGCTCGTCCGGCTTAATATCCGTGGCCAGATTCATGCTCACGGCATCAAAGGGCGATACATTGGTGAATCGAACGATCCCTTCCTTTCTCATCTTGGCAAGGTCTGTTCCCGCAGGAAGATTGCCCAGAAAAACGCTTGTGGTCAGGGCATCTTCAAAGATTTCCTCAAAAGTTTCCGCCCCCATCATGGTCTGCCATTCGCCGAAACGGCTCAAATCCACATCGTTGTTTTCGGTCCGGCAGATCATATTTTCCTGAGCATAGCGGTACTCTTCCATGGGAGGAATCCGTGGGGTAAATCGTGTTTGACCTCGTCGTTTTGCGACCTCTTCGATTTTTTTACCCAACATGACACAGATTTCCCATTCCATCTTGGATTCGCCCACCGGTTTGACTGCATCTTCGGTTATCGTCAACCACGGCACATGGGGCGTGGGGAACCGTGTGTCAAGTTTTTCATAAAAACCGGCACAGGGCAGTGCATAATCGCCGTACAGAAGGGTGGTGCTCCAGCGTGTCTCAAACCCGAAAATCAGTTTGTATTTTTTCCAGAGGGAATCCAGGATGTTTTTATTCCAGCCTCTGTTCTTACGTGCGGGATTGGTTCCACACCAGCAATAAACCGTCGGTTCCTGACCCAAGGCAGGCCGGATAAACCCTTCCCACCAGCCTTTGGTAACGGCCTCGTTGTAATAGTCTGAAAATTCCCGTTTCATGGTGGGGCAATGCCAATCCTTATTGTCCCAGCTTTTCTTGTAATCGGAATGCTCGTAATACAGAAAGGCCGGGACCGTCTGATTGACCAGCATGCGATCATAGACCTCTTCGATTTTGATGGCTGCCATCTCATCGGTCATGGTCGGGTCTTTACGTTTTATGGCATTCAAGCCCCGCTTCAACGTGGGAAGTTCTTTGGCCAATCCCTTGAATCCTTTTTGCCCTTTGAAGATCTGAGCCAGGGCACCCTCAAACAACGATTCGGCCCAGCCTCTTATACCGCTGCCCTTGTTACCGATACTTCCGGTCAAGGCCAGAATCAGGCACATGGTTCGCTCGATAAGATCGCCATGATAGTATTTGGAGGAGTTCCAGCCCACCAGGATCTGGATATGGCCCTGGGCTTTGTGACATTTTTCCGCAAGCCGCCGAATGGTGTCCGGATGGGTTTTACAAACCTTGGAGGCTTGTTCCGGGGTATACTCCTTGTTAAGCATAATTTTCAGTTGGTTGAAAACCGGTTCTACCTTAACTGTTTTTCCGTTTTTCAGAGTGACCGTGTACTGGCCTTCCAGGGCGGGATCACAGGGAAGTTTCAATGTTTCAAGGGGGGCTTTGACCGGCTTTTGATTTTTAGAATCCCACATGTAAAACTGGTCCTTCCTGCCGCCCTCCATCTCTTCCGCATTGACAAACTGGGCATTATCCAGCCGGACCAGAAGCGGTAGATCTGTCTGTTCTTTCACAAAACCCCAATTGACCCAATTCTTTTCGATCAAGACCTGACAGACCGAATTACCAAGGGCCGCATCTGTTCCCATTTCCACGGGGATGTGCTCATCCACGTGCATGGACGACGGATTGTAGTCCGGCGCGATGGACACGATTTCAGCTCCGTTATACCGGGCTTCTGAAATAAAATGGTAGGAAGGAATACGCGTGTAAACCGGATTCATATGCCAAATCAGATGCAGTTTACCAAAATACCATCCATCCACCGAATCCATGAACTGAAACTTGCCGAAGGTTTCATAAATCCCCCGGTTAAAGTCCCCGATGGTGGAATCGATGTCCAGGGCCGTCCCACCCAGACCTGCGAAAAGTCTGTGTGCAGCCATCATGTGAATATACCCGCCATTTCCCGGTCCACTTTCGAAAATCAGGGATTCCGGCCCCTGATCCACCAAACCGTCGATAATTTTTTCTGCGATTTCTGTCGTGCACTGGTCCCAACTGATGCGTTGCCATTTACCGCTGCCTCGGCCACCCGTCTGTTTCATGGGGTATTTCAATCGGTCCGGGTTGTACATCTGAATGCTGTAGGATGCGCCTTTCTGGCATCCCCTGGGGTTAAAATCAGGCCCGGACGGATCAATGACCGGGTATTTGGCGGCCTGCTCTTCCCTGAACACGATGCCGTCCTTGGAGTAGACCCGCCACAAGCAGTTACCGGGGTAACAATCCACAAGATGGGTTCCCCAGCTCACTTTATCCCAGGTCCATTCCTTTCGGTGCAAATCTTCCCATCCGGAATATTCCCAGTCGTTGATCAACTTTTCTGTTGCATTGGCCATGGTGTTCCCTCCCAGAAAACCAAGGGAGTTCAACGAGAGAATGGTCACCGCCGCACCGGTACTCTTCAGAAATGTTCTCCGGGAGATTTTGAAATCTGTCATGTTTTCCTCTCTTTTCAATGCTTAACGTTATTAACAAATTGCCCGCTTAAGTCTTTACTGCTATTTTATCTATATGCCTGTTTACGGCTTATCTCATGGGCTTCGGATATCATTTCAGGCGTATTCACATTAAAAAATGAAACCAGGTTTTGATCAGCTTCGCGAAGGTATTCTTCGCTGACTGTGGCCACATTCAGACATGTGAATATATCCGTCACCTTGTACCTTTTGCAGAGGAGATGTCGTTCGATGACACGAAGACATTCCTTGGAATATATGGCGAACAAGGGTTCATAACCTGCGGATGTCATTGGAACGATCACGTCGAAAGCAGGATGGATCATACCCAGGATCTTCTCGATCAATTCTTTTTTGATAAACGGGGCATCGCAGGCCACAAAAAAAGCATTTTGATTCCGGATAGCTGTCAAACCAGCATGGATCCCTGTCAATGAGCATCTATCCGTGAAATAATCGCTCACCATGTTGATTCCAAGATCGCGGTAAGCATTCATATCATTGGTCACCAGGACCAGATCCTCGAACAGGGGGCGCATCACTGAGAGAATACGGTCAATGATTCTCACACCCCTTAGGTCGATCATGGCCTTGTTTTGCCCGCCATGCCTGGAATTTCTGCCACCGGACAGAATAACTCCGCTACAACCTGTTTTTTTTATGACTGTTCTGTCTGACATGGGTCCTCTTTCACCTGAATGTCACGTGGCAGCCAAGGCTTCCATGTGAATTGCATTCCATGGACACCCCTTGAGCATAATTCCCTGATCACCAGCAGACACACAGGCTTCACATCCAATACAGATTTTTTCATTCACCGTCATGAGGGTGAATGGATACGCGTCCGGATCCTTGACCAGGCTTAAGGCCCCGCGTTTGCAATAGACAAGGCAGACCGGAGCACCACCACAGCCCGTACACCAGGGGGCGACCACTGCGACCTTTCTGGCCTTCTTTGATTTCACCAAAACGGACGTTTGATTCATCTCATGCAACCCGGATATAGATTTTCTGTTTTTCAAACTCTTTCTGGGAATAAACCAGGGCTGTATCCACAATGATGCGTTTTTCGCTGTCCATGCTAATATGGTGCCTGTCAAGGGGCCGGGGGGCAGGCCCGGCAAATTCATGCCCATTGGAGCGGAACTCACTGCCATGACACGGACATTTGAAAATATTCAGGTCTTCGAACCAGTTGACAGTACAGCCCAGGTGGGTGCATCGTGCATACAAGGCAAAGATCCGTTCCTTGTCTCTTACGACAAAAAAACGATGATCTTTTTTAAATCGTGTATCCACTGAAATGACGCCATACTGATCCGGCTTTTCATCGCTGACAAAATCATGGATTCCCCCGATGATATATTTACTGGGCGGATGAAACACCACAGAGGGATACAAGAACCGGAGGTTTTCAAAAAGACCGACTCCAAGGGTGGTGGCCACCACCCCCCATCCGAACACCGATATGCTTTTGTCCAGAAAAGCCCTTCGTGATAAGCCTTCATCCGTATGACCAGTGGAATGTTCCGGTATCGCGTGTGAATGATTGAATGGAGAACTCATGGTTTATTCCCTTAGATGAATTAAGTAAAACAAAAGTGATTGTTTAGCTTTTTTGAAAATAAAAATACCGAATACATTCCATAATCGAGACACAAACAAACAGAACGCCAGCCACCACAAGATATTCAACCCACTCATAAAAGTAGGGGTCTGCAAACATGGTCTGCCGATTGAAAAAATAATACATGCCGTTTGACGCGATAAAATAAATGGCCGTAATCAGACCTGAATACAGAAGAGATTTGATAATTTTTTTCAGCATGGTACCCCCGGTTTATGATTATGGAACATTTAGTTAATGATAAAGAGTCTTACATCGTGTCCTGATTTTGTGCCTTCTCGGGTTTTCAAAATAACACCGCCATGCATAGGATTACGAATACGCTACGACCTTAAATACAGCGCCAAGGTGACGATGGTACAGCTAACCTTAACCAAAATTTACAATCTCTGGATAAACACTAAATAGACAATGATAAACAATTTATGAAAAGTTCTGCTTTGCACTTTTAATATTAAGCCTCCGCCTCTTTGTCAAGTTCTTTTTTAGCGGATGTTAATTTTTTCACCCAGCCCATTTTAAGCATGGTTTTTAGTAATAGCAAAATTGCAAATAACTGATAATATTCTGTAATAATGCAGATATAAGCGTTTCAAACACAAATTATCTCCATGATATGCCAGCCATGTCCCAGCCAAATTACCCTCAAATCAGCCCGATCCATACACAGCAAATTATCTTATAATTTAAGGAAACTATCAATTAACAGGAGAAATTTTCGAGATTTTTTTGTACCGACGTAGAATTTATAGTTGACCTTTTCACTTCGTATAAATAAAGTAAATCAAATCACGTCTGATACATTATCATTTGCACATAATTATTAAGGAGGTCGCCCAATGATTTGCGGTAGAACACCTGAAGAATTGCTTTGTGAAATCCAAGGGTTTCATGGATTTGTAGCACCCGGCCTATTGATCGGCGCGTTTATGATCGACAAGGCATACAAAGTCATAGACAAAACCATTGAAGCCGATGCCATTGTGGAAACCAAACACTGTCTGCCGGACGCCCTTCAAATCTTCACCCCATGCACCGTGGGCAACGGCTGGCTGAAAATTCTGGATCTGGATAAATTCGCCCTGACCCTGTATGACAGACACACTCTGGACGGATTCCGCATCTGGCTGGATCTTGATAAAGCCAAAAACCATCCCAACATCTACAACTGGTTCATGGGCCTTGTATCAAAAAAAGATCTACCCAAAGACATCCTGATAGACGCCATTTTCAAAGCCGGTTCCGATATACTTTCCTGGGAAAAGATCCATGTGGTCCAATACGGATCCCGAGAAAAAAAGGGCGCCATCAATGTCTGCGACCTCTGTCATGAGGCCCACGCAGCGTCCCAGGGGAAAACATGCTTTGCCTGCCAGGGGCACAGTTACTATGATCGCCTTGTCATGGCATGACACGGTTTTTAAAATTATAGCATACGTAAAAAAATCTTGACAAACACCCAAAAAGACGATCTAACAAGTTCGTAGTCTTACTTTGTACTTTTTCCATCATTTTTTTCATTTCTCGTTATAAGATACACATGAGGTCATGACGTGCAAAAACAGGCTCTGGTCGATCATTATGGGCGTTCATTATCTTATCTTCGTATTTCAGTCACAGACCGTTGCAATTTGAATTGCCTGTACTGTAAGGGACAAGATATCAGCCCCATGAATTTTCATCCGGCCGAAATACTGAGCTATGAAGAGATTCTTCGCCTGGTCCGGATTGGTGCAGGTATGGGTATCACGAAAGTTCGAATCACCGGCGGGGAACCTTTGATGAGAAAAGGGCTTTGTCCCTTTCTTGAAAAACTTGTGGCCATTCCCGGTATTCTCGATGTATCTATCACCACAAACGGCGTGAAACTGTCAGACTATTTAAAACCCCTCAAAGATTTGGGAATCAAGCGCCTGAACATCAGCCTGGATTCACTGAACCGTGAAACCTTTGAGCAGATCGCGGGATTAGACAGACTGCACCGGGTCTATGATACAATCATGACAGCCCTTGATATGGGTTTTTCTCCGATCAAGATCAATATGGTGGCACTCAGGGGCATCAATGACCATGAATTCGGAGATTTCGCACAATTGACCATGCCCCTGCCTTTGCATATCAGGTTCATCGAATACATGCCCTCGTCGCCTCATATGCTGGACAAAAAAAAGCAGATACTCAGCCCTGAAATAAAACAAAGGCTCCAAAGACGTGAGTCTCTGATTCCTGTTTTACCAACCAATAAAAGCGCTGTGTCAGAAACGTTCAGATATAAAAACGCTAAGGGTGATATCGGCTTCATCAGCCCGGTCAGCAAGCATTTCTGCAAAACATGCAACCGCTTGCGTTTAACCGCTGACGGGAAACTGAGGCCCTGTCTTCTGTCTGACAAATTTGTAGATATAAAGGACGCCATGCGCAACGGAAAAGATGATTCATTCATCGGGGAAAAACTAAAACAGGCCGCCGGACTCAAACCGGAATACAGCCTGACCGTCGGCAATCACAACGTCATGGTCCCCCGACTGATGTCCGCCATCGGAGGATAAGTTAACGGATAAAGGAGGCATATATGTTCGGATTAGGTGTAACAGAACTCGCCATCATTCTGGTCCTCGTGCTGATTATCTTTGGAGCCGGAAAACTCCCTGAATTAGGATCAGGCATCGGGACAGGTATAAAAAACTTCAAAAAAGGAATCTCTGAAGAAAAACGTGACCATGACGCCTGTCTGACAGATGAAAAACAGTGAATCCCACGGACAGATTCTGTACCTATCATAAATAACCCTATTAGAACGGATCCGGGGAACCTTTTCATTCACCATCAAGCAAGGGGAAATACTATGATTTCACGATCGGAACTGAATGTACTGATGGATAGAGAACCAAAGTTTGATGATATCATGATCAGCTTTCGGGCCATCGCAAAACAACCTAAGGGGATTAACAAAGAACTCAAACAGGTGATTGCCATCGCCAGAAAATTCAATGAAGAAGTGATCCGTCCCGGAAGTCTGGCCCTGGACCGAAAAATGCACGAGACACCGGACCACCTTGCTTGGGACTATGTTAGGGAGGCGAACAAACGGGGGTTTTACACCATGTTTATTCCCAAAATGTTCGGAGGCGAAGGTTACAGCCTTACCGCTGTTGCCTATTTTCTTGAAGAGCTGTCATCCTCCTGCGGAGCTGTGGCCAATATTGTGGGGGTGCATTATCTGGGCATCGTCATGATGTTTTCATCATGGAACTTAAAGATATGCAATCGAATCTGTGCGGACGTGATCAAAGGCCAAAAAAACGGGGAACCCTGTCTTCTCAGCCTGGCCATGACCGAACCCGACGCCGGCACCGACTCCCAGAATGTTGAATTCATGGATACCGGAAGTCTGGCCTGCCATGCCCAAAAGGTCAAGGGAGGCTACAAGGTCACGGGCAACAAAATTTTCATTTCCATGGGCCATATGTCAACCTGGCATATTGTCCACGCCTACACCGATTTAAAAAGAGGCTCGGACAACACAGTGATGCTGGCCGTCAAAAAAGGAACCCAGGGGTTTTCATTTGGAAAGAAAGAAAAAAAAATGGGTCAAAAGGCCTGCCCTGCCAGTGAGCTGATCTTCAAAGACTGCGTCATACCCGACGAAAACGTATGCTTTAGTAAAGAAGATATGGCCAAATTGAAGCGCCGGGTCAAAGACACCAATGCCCAGGTTTTCGCATACATCTGGGCTGCATCCCGAACCAGCGTGGGTGCCTTTGGTGTGGGTACTGCCCGGGCCGCCTTTGAAGAAGCTTTAGATTACGCCACGAAAACCATGATCGACGGTCAACGGCTTGTCGATCACGAATGGTGCCAAAGCCTTCTGGGGGATATGTATAAAAATGTTCTCCTGTCTCGCCTGGCCTATACCGAAGCAGGCTATGCCAACGGATTGCACGGCATCTGGATGGTCATGAACGTAAAACCCATGTATTTAATGAACAGGTATTTGCCCAAGGCACTGATAAGCTGGTTTATGAAACCCTTTCTCAATCTTGGCCTGACCACGACTGTTTTCCGCAAAATTTGTTTTGATATGCAGAGTGATGATGCTGTCAATCGCGTGGATGGCTGGGGATCGTTCGCCAAGGTCGTGGGTACTGACGCAGGTATTCAGAATGCCCGGCTTGCCATGGAAATCATGGGCCATGCCGGTGTGCGACAGGACCGGCGTGTGGAAAAAATTCTCCGTGATTCCAAGTTATTCCAGATTTATGAAGGCACCAATGAGATAAACCGGCTGAATCTGTTCAAACGGCTGGTGGCAAAAGCGCTGCCACAGACCGAGGTTTTTTCGGAAACCAACCCATGATAAACACTTTATGATCTTTCAGGGGAGATGAATACCATGACCGAATCTGCACATAAAGAAATAAAAATGATAGAAAAAGCCGCACGGGAGTTCTCAAAGAAGGTGCTCGCACCGGAACGGGAGGAAAATGACGCCTTTCCCTTCGGGCCCTTTTTCAACACGGCACTTGAAAAAGCCTATGGGCTTGACTTTTTCCACCTGAACCTCCCCGAAAACTTAGGGGGCATGGGCCAAAGCATCCGGGCCTTGTGCAGGGTGATGGACCAGATCTGCCGGGAAGACAGCAGCCTGGGGGGAATCATTTTCACCAACACCCTGTCCCAATCCATCCTACTTGAGACGGGAAGTGAATCCCGACTCCAATCCCTGGCCGAAAAAGCCACCGGAGTCTTTGATTTTATCGTGGCCTTTCCATCCCTTACCAATCCCCATGACTTGACCGATCTGCCCAAAGCCCAAGTCAAAAACGATGTCTTTACACTGTCCGGGCACCTGGATTATCTGGTTCTCGGCGGCATGGCCAAACAGGCGATCATTCCGGCCTGCATCGATGGAAACAAAGAGTACTCTTTGTTTCTCGTTAATCTGGACAGCCCGGACGTGGTACGAAGCGAGCCCATCATGAGCCATGGGCTTCATGCCTGTCCTGCAGTGGATGTGACCTTTTCCTTTGCGGAAGGATTTCTTCTGGGCGAAGCGGGAAAGGGCGACGGCTATTTCACCAAGGCTTCGGAAACCATGCAACTCGCGGCCTCGGCCATGTTGCTGGGTGTGATGAAAGGATCCTGGGACGAGGCCATGTCCTATTGCGGGTCCCGTGTCCAGGGCGGCCGAAAACTCAAGGACTGGTCCACCATGCAGATGAAGCTTGCGGACATGGTCATCCAGGTTCATGTGGCGGATATGCTGGTGGAAAGGGCCTGTCAAGCCGTGGAAAACCAGGAAAAAGACTGGCAGAATCTGGTCAAGGCCGCAGCCTTCCACATCCAGAGTGCAGCCACCCAGCTGGTTACCGAGGGTATCCAGGCTTTAGGCGGTGTGGGCTACATGAAAGACTTCGGCCAGGAAAAACGATTCCGGGACGCCGGACAAATCCAAACCATGCTCGGTCACACCCATATCAAAAAACTGAGGTTCATTAAGCAGTTTCTCAATTAATGACACGACGCATCGTGATGTGTTAAATCATCTGCGCTATCAGAGGCCAGGGATGAGCTTCTTCAAGCTCAAAGGCAAGTTCAATCAGCCGTTTTTCCCTAAACGATCTCGCAATAATAGGGTCTTTCAACTCTATTCGTATGCCCAGATTTTTACCAGCATTATGAGAAGTGGCTGACCGCCGGAGGGAATTTCTTCATTAAATTAATATTGTAAAAAAAACATTTACAGGATAGAAGTTTAATCATCAAAATAAATAGCGTTTTTTTATTCACAACCCGGAGAACGACCATGAAAAAATGCCTTTTGCCCCTCCTTGTGCTCTCTATTCTGTTTCTGTCAAACTGCAGGGGCAGTTCCACACCACCCTGTTCAAAACCAACGCCGACTCAATGTCTTGACGATTCATACTGCACGGATTGCGAACAACGGGGTGTCGATATCGAAACGATTTGTGCACCTGTGTTACAAGCTCATTTCAACGCAAGCAAAAGGGAGCTTGCTCTTGTTCCCGAACTGTCCGGTTCCGAGGAGACCCTGAGGGATAGGTATAATGTATCTTATGCTGATCAACCCTATCTGTTTATGCCTGTTTCCGTTACGCCTGCAACCTATTACATGCGAAACGCCAAATTCAATCTCATCACAATCAACGATAAGCTTCTTGCAACCACAACATTGCACCCCCTTTTGCCTGAGCTTGAATTCAATCCGGCCACCATACCGTCGGGTTTATCCATACCCACATCCAAGGGCGTTTCAAAATTAGCTCAGCTGCCCTTTCCCATCACCCAGGACCAGACAGACTTCACGTTCCAAGGCATGAGTTACACCATGGATATGCTCCAAAGTTACTATGATAACCTGTACACCGGCAAGGTCGCTGCCTGGAATGAAAACGGAGATAAGGTCGAATCCTGTGAAGAATACGCCTATGAAAAATTCTATGATTTTTCATTGTTCAAGGATTTCATGGCCCTCCATGAAGATGAGCCCTTACGGGTTGTGGAATATGCCTACAGGGGATCTGCCCTGGATCAAAACGGCATTTATATCACGGATGACAACCAGGACGATCCCGGCGCCATCGGCACCCAATGCATGACGCATTTGGCATCAAGCCTGAATGGTGGAACCGGCTATGATTTCATGAAACGGCGAGGCGGTGACCCCCAGTCCATATTCACGGAAATGGCCATCTATTACAATAAGTTTGTTCAAGGAGTGGACCCCAATGCCCTCCACGGAATTTCACATTTCGAACAAAGGCCTTCACCGAACATAAGCACTGACATTTTTTCGGATCTTATATTTTCAAAAAATCTGCCCACGATGTCCTGTGTGGGAGGGCTTGACCATTGCGTCATCACGGAAAACAGAAATTTTATGCCTAAAAACTTTTTTGTGGAAGTGCTTGGCCATATCAGCAAAACAAACACGGACCGGACCAAGGGCATCGTCTTGACCGATACCGGTTTATTGGACCTCATCGGCACACCCGAGATGAGCTATGCCATGGATTGCTACAACAACAATTTCGAATTTCATTTTCTCATGCTTAAATCAGCCCAACGATTATATTCCACGAGCACAGCTCTGAAAAACAAACTCCTGGAATTCAAACTCCTCAGAAAACACCTGATCCAGCTGATGGCCGAACGGACCCGCTACGAGAACTTTTCGATTATCTTACAGTCCAGGCCCACACAAAGAATTCTGAACAATTCCGAAACCCTTCCCCCTTCGGAAAAAGACTACGCAGCCATGAAAGTTGATGAGTACATCACCACTCCGGCTGCATCCAAATCACAGGCCGGGTCAAAAGCCATTGGGATTGATGATTTCGATATTATTGATATCATTGATGATATTATCCCCATCACAAGCATTTTAAAGAACATTGACGATCAGATCCAGGCGGTCCTGATCGATGCCCGGGAAAAAGGATGTCTTGACCTGGACATTTCAGCGGCCGATCTTGATTTCGGCTCTGCACAAGATGGTCAAATTACGCACAATTATGCGACATTAAACACATTTTCCTACCCCAACTCTTACACCGATGAAACCATCGACTTTCTATACGACAAAGCCCTGTGTGACTGGATACCGGAGATGTTGACCGAAACTGTCATCACCCTGATCCCGGATGTCTATTACGAAAATGTGTATGCAGACTGTATGCGGATCACCGGCGGTGATTTTCAGACCATGGACGTGGATAATTTCAGGTTCCGGTTTCCCTCACAGTGCGGGCCCCTCTTCCTCTTCAATATTTTTAATCCCAACACATTCAACGATTACACGGAAAACACTTTGACCTTCCACCAATTCGAAAGCCTCATCAAAAAATATCCCGAGGCCATTCTGGATTGTGATGATATTATCCAGGCCAAAGCCAAAAAGGCACTGGCCGACGCGGATATGAACTATTACGACCCTGTCACCGGACGGGTTATGATGAGCAAGTCACGATCCTATTACGACAGTATCGGGGGTCAGTATGCCAACCTTGAATTCGGTTACGCCATGGGCTGGCTTTACGAGGGGTACGACGACATTGCAGCCATTACGACCCTGGATATTGCCAACAGGGATTTTGTCTGTGAAAAAACAGGGTTCTTTGCCTTTGGGAACTATTTTGCAGGGGGCTCATACCTGGGGCATGATTTCACCCTCTGCTCGGCAGGGTCCTATTCAAGCAACAAGACATCCGGAGCATCACGGCCTGTTCCCCCGACCCTTGCCGACTCGAAGATCGAAGATAAAATCAACAGCGATATCAATGCTGTGGCCGCGGAAACAGAGGTTTCCACAACCTATTTCATGTTCATTAAAAACGAAAAGATGACCTTCACCTATGAAAACGACCAACTCGTCCAGACGCCCTATAAAACAACCCACAGCCAGCCGTTTTCAGGAGACACAGGAGACTACCAGAGCCCTGACCCTGAAGTCCAGATGCTTTACCTGGATGCAGAGAAAACCATTCCCATCTGCGGTTTCATTTCCATCAGGGTTCGGGGATCGGTCACCGGGGATATTGATGCGGACACGATTGTCAACACGGATAAACAGACGCTGTATGTGAATGATGGATGTAAAACCATGAATTTTGCTTTCACGCCCTACATGGACTTTGACGCATTTGCCCAGGCCAGCATAACAGCGGGCATTTCAGGAGTTGCAAGCATCAGTGCCGGAGTGGACATAGGCCTTAAATTCATCGGCATTAGCTTCCCCTATTCCACACAGCTTTCCATCACCCAGGGGAACGGCACAGCCGATGACAGGCCCTTTAACTATGATATTTTCGTAAATGTTTACAACAACCTGGACCAGAACCTCACCCTATTGTCAGGATATTTTGGTGCCTTTGTCAAAGTCGAGTATCTCTTTGGTTCCGATACTTACCGGCAGACCTTGTTTTCCTGGGATGGAATCAAATTCGGGGGGAATGTGGACCGGGTGGGCCAGAACATCGATGACGTGATCACGCCCTTGGCTGTTCCGGTGAAGGCCCTCTACGGATTGTCGGAGAGTCTTTATGACGAGTATTGAAAAAGTCTGATCCGGCTTATATGCATTTGATGGGATAATCGAAATTGAACTCGAAACTGTGAAAGAAGACTTCGCGGTCTATGGATTTAAGCGAGTCAATTTCGATTTCGATAGCGATCCCGAAGGAACGTAACCCAACAAACCGATGCACTGGACGCTCATTCTTCACGCCAGTGTTCCTATACCCTTGCCATACACCCATTCCGGTTTTCTGGTCAAATTCAAGCGTGTGGAATCGCCCATTAATTTGTTTGATTTTTTTAACATTTGTATATAAACCCTTAGGCCTGTGTGCTGATACCTAATCTTCCCGGATGCACAAATTCAAAACAAGCTTAGAATGAAAAATAACGGCATGATATTTGCTATTCATGAAAAGCATTCATGTATCAGCACAACGATCTTCATTGCTTTAAAGAAGGTCTATAGAGTGATTCAATATTTTAAAAAACAATCAACAGAATAATGTATAATATAGCCATAAAGAGGCCGCAAAATGACGATAAAAATAATCGGTGCAGGATATGGACGAACAGGCACCATGTCAACACAGGTGGCCCTGAACAACCTGGGATTTCCCTGTTATCATATGGTCGAAGTTATCAAGAATAAAGCCAATAGAAAACATGTTGATTTCTGGTTGAATGTATCGCGATCAAATAAAGGAACACAGCATGACTGGCAGGATGTATTTGCCAACTATAGCGCCACCATAGATAATCCCGGCGCCTGTGTATGGCAGGAATTGATGGAAGCCTACCCCGAGGCTAAGATCCTTTTGACACTCCATCCCAAAGGCGCTGATGCCTGGTACGAAAGCACCATGGATACCATTTATTTTTCCGAAAACAAATGGCAGTTCAAAGTACTTGCATTTTTTTCACCCTTTGCCCGGAGGCTTGGAGAAATTACCCACCGATTAGTCTGGCAGCGCAACCATAAGGGGACGATGAAAAATCGCGATTTGGCCATTGAAGACTATCACAATCATATTGAGGAAATAAAGTCCAAGGTCACACCGGAAAAGCTGTTAATCTTTTCTGCTGATCAGGGCTGGGGCCCTCTCTGCACGTTCCTGGGTGTTGACGTTCCGGCAACGGATTTCCCCAATGAAAATGATCGGAGTCAAATCAAAAGAATGAACACAGGCATGATAATTGCTGCATATCTTATACTTATCACAGGTGTTGCTGGCATTGTCTCTTTGGCCGGTTCAGTTGGTTTGTTTTTGGGACAGTGATATCAGTGAAATAGGCCTCTAAACAGGTTTACTGCAAGCCCATATGTCTCGATACACATGAGACACGCGAGACAGTTTGTATATCACTTTGTCATTTAAAGACTATAAATATTCTAAGCAGGCTTGAAATTGATCCTGCATTATTCTTTTCCTCAAGGTAAAAATTTATTTTAAAACAATGGAGGACATGTGACAAAAAATTACGATATATCGACCATTCCTGGTCTTATTCGAACAGAAAATGTTGAGTTGGACGAAATGCAGGAAATGTGCATGGAAATGACACATGCGGTTTATCCCCATGATAAAATTTATGGCCAATTTTGTTCCATAGAGGAATATATCGACTGCCCACCTGAAGTCGTCTTCGACTATCTTGCTGATACAAAAAATCTTGGAGAATGGACTTACAGCACAAGGGATATGAAAAAAACTGATTGCCACAATACCATGGTCTTTAATGACGCCATTGGCGGTATCACGGACTGTTACTGTAAAACAATCGCAAACAAAGACGCCATGACCGTGGACTATCATTGCGCCTGGGACCAGGGCGATCACCTGTGGATGATCTATCTGATACGCGTCATCCCGGCCCAGCTGGTATTCAACAAACCCGGGTCTGTGGTGCTATGGACAAATTGCCACCATCCTTTTTATGACCATAACCCCTTTCCTGAAAAAGCCCCGAAAGAACGTGAGGGCTGGGTGGGTGATGCCTGGAATATGTTCTATGCCGGACATACCATTGAAATGCAGAATTTGAAAAAAATACTTGAGTTCAGATATAAACGGGATATTTGCGAATTGCAGGGAAAGAAGGCAAAATCATGAAACCTGTCAGCCTTATTTCTGTTGCAAGCTATCTTCCTGAAAAAATAGTTGATAATGATTTTTTTAAAAATGAATCGGGCCTTAAAACCCATTCGATGTTTCGTGGTACGAAACTAAGGCATCATATCGGTGAGAATGAAACCTGTACCGATATGGCGACGATTGCCTTAACCCGTCTTGCTGAAAAAATAAACATCAATCTGCAACATGACGTGGACATCCTTATGACCAATGTCACCATACCGGATATCCCCTTTGTGGGTCCTGGCGCCTCCATTGTGGGGGCATTAAAACTGAAGCCCAAATATGTTTATGACCTTCAAAACGGAGGGTGTGTTTCCTTTATATTTATGATGGAGCTTGCCCGGGCCATCATCAACAGCACGGATGCCAAAAACGCTGTGATTTGCAATTTTCAAACAGCAGCAGGACGAATTCTCGCTCTTCCGGATAACCGTAAATTGCCCCAGTCTGCCATACCGGGTGACGGTTGCGGTGTGGCTTTTCTTGCGGCCGATGACAGCTCCCCCATTGAGGCGATTGTCACACGAACCCATGGTGAATATGCCAATGATATGCGCCCCATTGCTCCTGACGGCCGAAAATGGTGGGAGCCGGGAGTCACTGCATTTAACATTGATTTCAATAAGTCACGGCTTGCTGCCATTGTAGGCCGAGGCAATAAACTGGTTCCGGAAGTATTAAACCAGGCCATGACCATGGCCAATGTCACACATAAAGACATTGGCGCGTTGGTGACCAATCAACCCAACAAGTTTTTTTTACGAAACTGGCGGGAATCCGTACTTATCCCGGAAGAAAAACAGGTCCATACCTTTGATGAACATGGAAACCTCTTTGGCGCGGCAATCCCCATATGCTTTGAACGTGGTATTGATACGGGGGTCATAAAACCGGGAGAAAAAATTCTTCTCGGCGGTTTTTCCCATGCCGGTGATTATACGGCATCAGCGGTGATACATTGGCAGAAAAAAGCAAGGCCATCACCCGCGTGATCTAACCATAAAACATATTCGGAGAATCATGGTGTACGATAAAACATATTCTGATACACAAGCAGATCCTGATTTATATTCCGATCAAATACTGACCCTACCCATGGCTGACGCCCTGGCCGAGGTTCTCCGGGATTTGGGCGTTGAGCATCTCTTTGGTGTGAGCGGTGCCAATATCGAGACCCTGCACGACGCGGTATTTCGATTGGGGACCGGAAAACTAACAAATCGTCTTTGCAAATCCGAGGTCGGCGCTGCGTTTATGGCTGATGGGTACAGCCGGTTTAAAGGCACAATGGGCGTATGCTGTTCCACGTCAGGTGGCGGTATGATGAACCTGGCCGTGGGGGTCGCAGAATCCCGTGCGTCCGGAACCCCACTTCTTTCTATTGTCGGATGTCCTCCAACGCATCTTGCCGGGCAGGGTGCGTTCCAGGATGCCTCGGGCAATGGTCTGACCGTGGATGCAAAGATGTTATGGCAGGCCATCAGTAAATGCGTTATCGAGATGGATGCCCGCCATTTCTGGGAACAGCTGTTTCAGGCCCTGACAGAAGCTGTAAGCCCTAAACCCGGACCTTCAACGCTTTTGATTCCAAGTGACATCATGGGACAACACGTTTTACAAAGACCGAAATGGTGGCCAACGACATTGTCGGAATTCAAAACCAACCCCGAACTACCTGAAAAAGAGTTATCCTTTCTTGTTTCAAGTATTAACAATGCCCGATCGGTTGTTATTATCGCAGGCCCCGATATCAGAAACACTCAGGAGCTGGTAGAATTTTCCAATGCCACGGGTATCCCTGTGGCAACAACATTGGGCGCAACGGGAGCCTTCCCCAATAATCACCCCCATTTCATAGGCACGGTAGGGGCTGCCGGATTGCCATCGGCCCACGACTATTTATCCGATTGCGATCTCATGATCGTTTTGGGCAGTCAACTCGAAGCAATGACACGAGCCCCTTTTGAAAAAACCCTCGAATCGAAGAATGTTTATATCATCAATACCTGCACCGGTTTAACCCCAAAACGACTGGGTATAAAAAAAATCACCGCCTGCCCTGATAAGGCCGTAAGCTATCTTAACGAAACCAAAGCCCCGGTGATCAAAACATTTAATCCCAAAAAGTTCACCGAGCACAGATACTACATACCGCTGACCTATGACGAGCCCAAGGCCGCTGAACCCAGTAAGGAAGACCGAGGCTTAAGACAAAGCGAGGCTCTTTTCATCCTTCAGACCTATCTTCCCCAAAATGGCATTCTCTTGTTTGACGCCGGGAACTGTGCAGCAGCGGCGGCCCACTATCTGACCATCCCTGAGGGGACCCGATCTTTGACCGGATTGGGCATGGCCGGCATGGGATATGGCTTGTGTGCGGCCATGGGTGCACAACTGGCAAGGCCTGAAAAACAAGCCATGGTGATAAGCGGTGATGGTGCTTTTTTAATGACAGGCATGGAGATTCATTCAGCCATTGAATGGCAGCTCCCTATTCTCTGGGTATTTTTCAATAACAGCCAGCATGGGATGTGTACATCACGGCAACGGCACTTTTTTAACAATCGACTGACATGTGCAAAGTATGGTGACGTGGATATCGACCGTGTCGTATCGGGTCTTGATAGTTCAAATACCTTATGGCATGGCCAGGCAAACGATTCAAAAGAAATGAAACGTCTTCTTGACGACTACTTTTCCAAGGGTTCAAGGCCAGGGGTCCTTGAATTAAAGATCGGCATTGAAGAAATACCACCGTTTTTTCCTTTAGCAATAGAGACATAGGTTTACATCTTTGATTCATTTGGGATTCGGGTGAAAACATTTTCATCCTTACTAAATAAAACAACACCATAAGTAGGAGGCACAAAAAAACATATTATCTCGATTCAACAATATAAGAGGCGATATAACTGAATCGAGAATGTGTACATAAATCAGGGGGCGGGGAAATTTTTCTAATTTGGGGAATAATTTTCTAATTCTTTTTTAATGGAGATGCGTCTATGAAACGAATACTTCTGGTTTATGCCGTGAGCCATGCCATTCAGAATCCTTTAGGCGGTGTCGCCCCTCCTTCGGGGCTTACATGGATTCAGAAAGCCCTTCATGTAAACGGATTTGATTATCACACCTGTGATCTTTCCCTGGCCAAAGACAGATGGGATATCGAAAAAATTATCAAACAATCTGTGACTTCTTATCAACCCCATGCGGTGGGGGTCTCAATTAGAAATATTGATACCTCTGTCAATCCACCACGAACCTTTTTCCCATTTTTAAAAGATGTTGCCCAGACAATTCGGCGTGAGACACATGTCCCTATGATTTTAGGGGGGCCAGGATTTTCACTCTATTCCAAAAAATGCATGGAAACCATGGCGGCCGACTATGGCATCGTGGGAGAAGGAGAAGCATCGTTTCCTGCATTGTTAAACTCTATTTTTTCTAAGGTCGAGTCAGCCCCATCTGTCCCCGGTCTCATTGTAAAAAAGAACGGGTCGTTTCATGAAATTCCCAGGGAAATTTTTTCAGGCTACACAACCTTCGGGAAAGCACGGCATGCGGGGATTGACTATGATGCCTATGACAAGATCGGCGGCTATTATCCCATTCAGACCAAGAGAGGATGCGCGTTCAACTGCATCTATTGTGACTACCCCTATCTTGAAGGTAGGCAGTATCGCTTGAGGCAACCCTCGGTGATCGTGGATGAGATCGAAGATCTCTCAAAAACCTCTGCCTTGAATCACTTTTTCTTTACAGACAGTGTGTTTAACTTCCCAACGGAATTTTGCCAAAGCATTCTTGATCAGATCATAAAAAGAAAATTGAACATCGACTGGACAGCCTATGTAAACCCCAAAGGTATGACACCTGATCTTATCGAACGATTTAAAAAATCAGGCTGTTCACGACTTGAGGTAACCATAGACACGCTGACTCGCCCCACCCTTAAGTCTTATCAAAAAAATTTCAATCAGGGCGAAATTTTCAATGCCGACAGCTTTTTCAAACAGTTTGACATTCCAACCTATTACTGGATCAACCTGGGCGGTCCTGGTGAAACAAAAGAGACCTTTGTAAGAAACCTGGAGCACCTCGACCGATTGACTCATGTGACCAAGGGATGGGTTGGCGTCGGCTTTGTGGTCCTGCCGGGAAGTCCCCTTTATGATTTGGCTGTTCAGGAAGGTCGTATTGAAAGGAATGGGATAATAGAACCGTATTTATATATCAGCAACCATTTACCAAATAACTATTCTGAGCAAATCCAAATGTTTGCCATCGACCATCCGGAATGGTTTTCCGTTTTTGATATGCTTGACATTGATTACCGCCAGATGGCCATGAAAATCATTAATGAAAAAATAAGAGACCACTGGCCCATGCAGATGGCCTATGGCATGAAACGAAAAGAAAAATACCTTCAGGGAGATCTCCCAATTATGTCCCACCAGATGTATCAGGACCGATTGGAGGCCAAGCAAAGAAAAAATTAATAATTTCGCTTTAATTCACTATGAAGGTTTCAGTTTCACAGTCTCAATCGTACTTGCCCACAGAAAATCCTTCATAAGTCTCATAGGTCTCATAGGTCTCATAGGTCCCATAAGTCCCATAAGACCTATGGGACCTATAGAGTCCCCTCGGAGGCCGTGCCCATGTTTCATTGTTTTCACCCTGGGTGTGTCTTTGCGCGCTGTTGCTTTTCTTCGTGCCTATTCGTGTTCTTCAGCGACCACCGGGAGCGGGTGGTTAAAAAAACTACAACGAGGCCTTCCATGTGACTGAAATATTTCAAATAAATCACAAAATGGCTAAGTTGTCGAATTAAGCAGCTCAGCAAGAGTACAGTCCAAAGACTGCACCAAATCCTTTATTTCATCCAAGGAATACTCAGCTTCCGGATAGGTGATATTTGTGCTGATGCGACCATCCAAACTTGTAATGGCAACAAACATATGGTTGATAGTTGCTGAATCGACAAACTCGCTGACCTGGGCATGTGGTCCATGGGAATTGAACCTGTCCAAACTTCCACCCGTGGACACAAAACATGTCCCATTGATCATTCTCAATTTATTTTTTTTGGCTTTTTTTATTAAATAACTTAAAATTCTTTTCCCCAAAAAAACAGGGGGCACTATTTCAATGAGATAATAAAAAAGCATCTCTTTATTTTTATATCTATTCACGTTTCTTCGTAACTGTTTATTTATCTCATCAACCAAACGTCCAATATTATCCCAATATCTCATATGAATATTAATTTTACTAAACAACGCATAATTTCCGAACAATGGGGACTTTTGAAAAAAAGAACGCGTGTCAATGGTATGATATATGGCGATGGTATTTCCTTTTTGTTTTTCTTTCTGTCTTCGGCTAAATACATGAGTAAGAGCAACCAGTATAAGTACCGTAAGACTACAACCCAAATCCTTTGATGTTCTTTTAACCGTATCGACATCAAAGGGCAGGACATGGTTATGAAGATTAACCTTACTGTATTTTTGTGATGGCCTTAAGGACGAATGAACCACTGAATAATGTTTCTTTTCAGATGTGATGGACCGGTATACCTTGAACGACTTATAGAGTTGGATAGGAATCCTGTAAAAAGGCGTCTCCAGAATAGCAGGCCAAAGGCTTGGGTTGTCAATTTTCAAAGATATTGGATTATGTCCATTCAAGTATGCCATGAATGTATCAATGACCTTATGAAACGACAGGCCATCGCAGGTCATATGATGAATGGTGATTAATAAAACAGGTTTGTCATTATCAGGAATAAACGCAATGCGAATGGGCAGTTTTTCTTGCAAAAGAAAGGGTCTGTTCAAAAATTCCCTGCGGAATTCAAAATAGTCCGAGGTATTGTATATTAAATCATGATGAACCGTGAATGCTTCATCAAAAAGGCGTTCTATGTCTTCACCCGTATTATTGAGAATTTTAATTTTGTAAGAGAAGACCTTTGAAACAACACGAGAACGAAGCCTGGGGAATAAGGCCAACATATGGCGCATACCCTCCCGGATTTTTTCAATACCATGGGTTTGGGAAAATTGCAAAGTAACCAACATTCCCATTGAAGGGAATACGTCTTCCGAGGCGAAAAACACAAAATCAGACGGATTCAAGGATATAAGATTCGTTTGATTGCACATATATTATCCCGTGAGTTCATAAAATTAATCCATTATTTCACCATGGCGGCTTCTTATTTCAATGATTTTGAGATGATCAGTCACACATGTTGAATACAGTCATTTTGATGTGAGCTATAAAGTTGCACAGGATATCAAATGAGTCAAGATCCAATAAAAAAAGGCCCTGCCTCCCGTTGAAGAAATCAACCAAAGGCAGGGCCCATATCCAAAAAAACCGGAATCTTCTCAGGAGGGAATCAGATGGCTCCGGATGACTGTAAGGCAAACACAACAACCTTACGCATCATTTTTTCCTTGATGGATGTGGGGACATCAAGATCCAGTCTTTCAAGATAAGGGGTGGCCGATTGGGGGGATTTTCTGCCCAATTCTTTTAACAGGCCTTTTATTGTTGACAGTTTGTTTTGGGAAAGTGATGCTTTGAATGTTTTCAACGCTTTGCCAATGACCAGTTCCTGATCCGTAAATTCGGTGCCAAAGGGAAAGGGTTTGAAAAATCCTTCCTTTCTGAACGGAGCGATTATCTCCCCAATCCGCTCTGGGGTATTATTCCTGAATAAAGCTGGAATTTCATAGGTCATGGGGATCTTGCCTGCTTTTTTCGCTTTTGCCAGAAGGTCACTCTGGAACCGTGAATCGGTGATATTGAGGATGGATGCAATCACGTCCTTGTCTGATTTTCCCATAAGATCAGCTATCCCGTATTCCGTGACCACAATATCCCTCAAATGGCGAGGGATCGTGGTATGGCCGTAATTAAACACGACATTCGACAGAGTTTGAGCACCTTTTTGCCGGGTGCTCCGAATCATCATGATCAGACGGGCATCCGGAAGCGCATGGGCCATGGACACAAAGTTATACTGTCCCCCTACCCCTGAGATCACGGTGCCGTTCTCCAATCCATCCGAACAGACATTGCCGAGAATGGACAGAATCATTCCTGCGTTGACAAACCGGGCATCCTTCCGTTGAAGTGTTCTCAAAACTTCATCGCCATACAGTTGATTGACCTTGCCCACGCCGGTCATTTCGAACTGACTTCGTTCGTCATCATCCATATCCCTGAGTTCATTATAGAATTCATTGGACCCGATAAAAAATCCACCGTGGAGGAGAACCCCGTTTTTCAGACGATCCCCCCGGCATTGCTCAGCAACAACCCTTCGGTTTTCCGGCTGCCTGAAATCAGTTGTCCATGATGCTGTGCCGTTTATAATGCGGTAATCCTTGTATGACAGATCACCACGAAATATTCCGTATTTCTGAAGTATATCAAATCCGGATTCTGTCATCACAGGGCTGAAGGGGTCTTCTTTGAGCAAAGACTCCACGGAATCGGCGGTAAGAGTGCCAGATAGCATTCCTGAATTCACATGTTTCTGGATGGTTGCATTGTCGTACACTTTTCGTTTGATAATACCTTGCTTATAAAGTGTGATAAAAACCTCCACCAGCATTTCAGTGGCCCCGTAAAGCCCCTTGGCTAAAGGGTCTCTGCCACCTATGGTGCGGATAAGATCCCCAAAGTGATCATCCATTACCGAATCGTGAAGAAATCGTTTATACTCATCGTTTTGCATGTGCCGCATTGCCAGGCCGTTTGCAATGGCATCCCCAAGGTTGCCAATGCCGATCTGAAGGGTGCCTCCGTCTTTTATAAGAGAACTGACATAAAGACCGATCATATGGTCCTGGTTGCTCAGGGCGGATTTGGGCACGCTGAAAAGGGGAGAATGATAGGTCTCAGCTTCAAGAATCATGTGGTATCTGTCTTTTTTGTTCACAGCATCCCCGAACATAAACGGAAGGTATTTGTTCACATGGCCCACGTGAACCACGGGTATTCCCTTTGCTTCCATTTCCGCCATACGGTCCACCAAATCACCGATATCCGCATTGCAGCTGTCACTGTATACATATTCTCCGTTTATTTTTTTCTTGGCAACGCTATGGCAGTAGACATTGATGCCGCCTCCGATCATATCACGAACCACATGGGTATAGTTTGAGCTGACATATTCCTGCTGGGCATGGGGCACATGAATGTACCCCCCAGCCTTGCAAAAAAACTCACGCACCGTGACATTGGTCGGCAGAGCATTGTTTCTCAGATCATCCATATAGTCCAGATCAGGAACCCCTTCCCAGATCCTATGCACTATGGGCTCCATCATTCGCCGTTCAAGGTCACTGGACCAGCCCGGTTTTTCAAGGGCAAGGGCGCTGGCCAGGGTCAGGGTGATCGTAGGATCTTCTTTGGCACGGCGGTAGAGTTCGTTGACAATGGGATAGGATTTCCCCAGAGCCAGAGGCATTCCCAAAACAATGGTTTTACCCACACGGCGGATAATGTCATCCACACATATGGCAACGTCGGTATACATAAGAGGCATTGGTCTTGTTCCTTTCGGGTTCCTATGAATATTGAAACATGACCTCATGGTCATGGAAAACGACCGTTCTATGATCGTAACAATGTTCAGATATTTAACCCGATTTTCTAACAGGTGAAATCCGCAGATGACCGTTTTGAGAACAGGTCAATGGATGAAAGATGTATAGGCCAATGACCTAGTTAGTGCCCATCCATTAATGGCACCTCACGGTCCATACCGGCGTTCTCAGGTTTTCGATATCAGTGGGCGTAGACCCCCTGCGGTTTCGTAAACCTTGCGGCCTTCCGTCGTTGCCAAGGCCATGACGGACACGTGGTCTGAACCGCGATCTACCATTTCCGGATGGACACTAGTTAATGGCGCAAATGATGTTATGAAAAAAAGAAGGCAGGAGTTTCTCTTGTAATGACTGAAAACGTCATTTCTTTATTCCGGGTTTCCAGTCCAGCGAATGGCGTGTTTGACAAGCTCAGGGGAATTTTTCACATTGAGTTTCCGTTTGATATACTCACGATAGCTGCCCACGGTTTTAACACTGACGCCCAGGATCTCTGCAATTTCCTTGCGGCCGTATCCCTTGCCGATCAGTTGGAATACTTCAAGCTCTCGATCAGACAAGGACTGCACCGGATCAGACGATGTTACAGCTTTCCGACCCAGCATGCCCATAAGGGAACTGATCATATCATGACTGGCATAAATTTTTCCGCTAAGCACTTGCCGGATGGCCTGGATCACATTTTCGGTCATCTCCGCTTTCATGATATAGCCCCGGGCCCCCGCTTTCATGGCCCGCACCCCGTACAGGGATTCCTCATGCATGGAAACAACCAGGACCGGAATATCCCCATGGTTATCGCGAAGAAACCTGATCAAATCCAAGCCGCTTTTATCTTTGAGTGTGATATCCACGATCACCATGTCAGGTTTATTTTTTTCAAGGGCACGCCTGGCTTCGGTAACATCTTCCGCTTCACCACAGACCATCAAATCCGACTCTTCATTGATCAACTGGGCCAGTCCCTTCCTGAAAACAGGGTGATCGTCTACAATAAATATTCTCGATTGATCCGGCATATCACCCGTGTCCCCTTTTCTTTCGTAATATTGATGGTTAAATCAGCCCGAATGCTTTTGGCTCTGTACCCCATGATGCTCAAGCCCAGACCCTGGGATCGTCCGGAATCTCTGATGCCACAGCCCTTATCAGACACCACCAGACAAACCGAATCGCCCACGGGCACAAGTGAAATTTTTATAGTCTTGGCTCGACCATGTCTCAGCGCATTATTCACGGCTTCCTGGGCAATGCGGTACAAATTCGTTGCCACAGCATTGTTTGTTATTTTCAATGATATGAGACAATAAAAGCGGCAGACAACCCCGAACACCTTTTCCACATGGACCGCAAACTCGGTCAATGATGAAACAAGCCCGCCTTCATCCATATCCACCGGGCAAAGACCTTTGGCCAGATTCCTCGTTTTTTTTGTGGCATCCCGAATCAGCGATACGATTTCAGAAGCACAATGGGTTTCAGAGTGCATTTCGGCATCAAGTCTCTGCTTAAGAAGTATGGCTAAGGCTTCGATTCCCACCAGATGCTGACCCAGATCATCATGAAGGTCGTGTCCGATTTTACGGCGTTCCCCCTCGCTAATCCGCAGAATGTCTGCTTCAAGCCTTCGCTGTTCCGTGATATCGTTGATGGATGTCAACAGGCATGGTATTCCCTGGATATCAATGATTTCAGCGGACATATAGCCATACCGGACCGTCCCTTGGGCAGTTTGCAACGTCACATCACGGTTTTTGATACGGCCTGAGGCGGTAATATCCTTGACAATATCAGCATAACCAAGGACTCCTGTGTAAGGATGAAAATCCGACGCGTTCATACCCACCACCTCGACTTTTTCATACCCCATCATGTCGAGGTAGGTATGGTTCACATCAACAACATGACCTTTTACAAAGGTTGAAATCATCATGGCCTGGGGACTGGCCCGAAAGGCCTTTGAAAATTTCTCCTCAGAATATTTCAGCGCCTCTTCCGCACGCCGCCGTTCCGTGATATCCCTGACGGAGGCAACACTCTGCCGGGTTCCCGGAATCAATGCCACCGTCATCATGGCTGTTTTGTTATCCCGCCATTTGTTTCTCAAGCGGCACACGTAGTTCCTGGGCACGTGTTCCGGAGTATCACGTCGTTTTTCGTGATAGGTCTTCATCATTTCCAGGTCAATATCATCAATAAAATCTGTCCAGATCCTTTTGCCTTCAATCTCTTGTTTGGTAAAACCCGAAAGGTTCTCAAATTCGGTATTCATCATGGAAATGGTTTTATCGTCTTCGATGATAATGGTGGCTGTTCCGGTTGTCTCAAATATCGTCCGGTATCGTTTTTCAGACTCAACCAAACCGGCGTTTATCGCCCTTAGGTCATGGATCTCTTTTTCAAGGGACCGGATTTTCCCATAAAGCCTCTCAAGCTCTTCAAATGAAACCGGTATGTTTTTTATATCCGAGACCATGCCCCCCCCCCCTTATTTCACAAAAAAATCAAAAGCAACCCGAATCCGGTCATGGCTTTTTTATAATACATGACCCAAAATCTGTCACGTTTCCTTTTTTATCACAGAAACGCCCGTTCAAGTATCCCTATAACCGGGTTGATTTTCCTTGTCCATGGCCACGGCTAAAACGTTGTAAAACTCGACGTCTTCTTGGGTTACCGGAAACGCATTATCAAGAAAATAGTGGACCACCGCCAGGGACTCTGTATATCGGGGATGGCTCGTATCTCGTCGAAGAGTAAGAAGAAAGGGAAAAAAACGTTACCGACGATTTTTATCGTGATACCGGATTAACCGTGTCAGTTTAGTCAGGTATTTTTGTTTGATGTCTTTGGTATGCCTCTTTAAACAAATCCCAGTTCAATCTAAAATGTTCGGGATTACCAACCCAGTATAAAAAAAGGCTTCACACACTTATTTCAGGATTTCAGCCTCCACATTGTCAGTTATGGTCTTCAGCTTACCTGACTTTACCATCTCAGCCAGAGCAGCGCCCAGTGCTGGTGCAAGATCAGCGTTTTGGGCTGACACAACATGGTACAGAGGCACCCTTTCAATGGCAGGTTCCAAAACCTTAATTCCCTCCAGTTTTAAGATTTTAATCATCTTCAAACCGACAATCCGAGGCATAACCACGATATCTGTATCACTCCGCCCTGCATCCAATTTCTTAAATGCCTGGATCGGATTTTGGACCCCCCTACTGTTAAGCTCTTTGACATGGTCCTCAACCACAACCATATGATACATATATCCGATTGAATAGGGTTTCAAGCTATCCCAGCCGTTAATTGTTATGTCATTTTTTTTAGTAAATGCCACGATATCATCAAACCCAATCGGAGGATAAATCAAAATTCCACCCGGATGCGTCTTGATAAATAACGCGTCTGAAAAAATAAACCCGTCCACCTTCCCCAGGTTAAACATGGCACTGGCCCTCTTGGGTGGAAAAGTTTCAAATTTAACATCCACACCTGCTTTTTTATAAATCTCCAGCAGAACTCTTTGGGCAACAAGAGACAGAGGGTGGTCAAACCCAGGGGCGACAACAATCATTTTGCTCTGCGCAAAAACAGATGAAACCCATAAACTGGCCACAAGTAATCCAGCAATTACAAACAGGTTCTTTTTCATGTATGCGTCTCCATCTCAGATGAGTGACACGTCCAGGTTTTACGCTTATTTTTTGATATTATATAGCAACTGTAGGTAAAATCACATGATAAAAACATATTTTAAGCCAAATGGCCATGACGTTTGTTAATGTCAGAATTGAATGTTGATGTCGTCGTAAAAAGTCCTATCTATCAATATGTCTCTTTTTTAAATATTATTCTTTACTATTCTTATGGCATGTATATATAAATATAGTTGCCAAACAAGGTTCATGTCGTATTGACAACTTAATAAGCTTGAAGAGATATGATTATGGGATGGTTTGACCGTCCGGCCGTTTTATCTGCTTCAGGACGTCCTGGTAAAAAAAGATCGTATAGTCATACTCCTTGGTCCCCATGCAGATAAAATAGTCGCTTTGCTTATTTAAATGGAAAAACATAAGAAAAGGAGGCTATATCATGTTCAATCAAAACGGCAATACCCCCCCTATACCCGAAAGGTCCATTGGTGGTGACACTGGAGATTTCATTGGAAATCATTTAAAAAAAAGGAGTGTCTTTATTGAGAATTCCGAATCCCGAATCATGGCCCGTATCATTAAGCATCTTGGTGAATCCGACCCTGTGATAAAGGATATTGTTCAAAACGCCCGAACGATCAACGAAGAAAAATCCAAGCAGTTTTTAAAAGAACTTTCTTTACCTAAAATGCTGTGCAGGAATGACCTTCCCTGTCTGGAGACGGCCGAAGACAACATCATGGAAGGTGTACTGCCTCGATTGGCGAGTCTCAAGGTCAAGATTGATCCCCGTGAATTGGCCACGCGAACGCTAAATGATGTCTGGAATGCCTGCACGGTTGCATGTCCAAGGCTGAATGGCTGGCCCAATTGGGGTTCCGAGGAATACAGCAATGAAGGCCAATACTATTGGTATGATTGGACAAGTAAGCCAACCACGGTGAGTTGCATTGCTGGAGTTTCCGGGCGTGGCCGTCTTCAGGATGAATGGGTCAGCAACACGGCTCGTTGGTATTGGCTTTTCACGCCCAGTGTTTCAGAAAATCTTGATGTCTGGATTTCACACAGGCTCTCCGGGCCTTGCTCATGGAGAAGAAACGGCGGTGATGTGTCGGTCTGGATAATGACAGAGGTCAAAGTGGAAAAATACATGCCCAGAACATCCACATGGCAGGTCATCAAGACGCTTCCGAGAACAATACGATTGCTTTACAGCACAAACTCAGGGCTTGATATGAATGGCCCGCCTCCCCAGGGATATTTCGGAGGCACCTCAGATGCCTACGTTGGGTTCGCACCCTCTGACCAAGGCTTTGCCATCGGTGTGGAAGAAGATCATTTTCATCTGGTTGGTGTTGATGTGACAATCGCTCTCACCGCCAATGAAAACGCTGGCATTACCGTGGGCAAGTTTGCTGGCTCGAACTTTGAACCCTGCGAAATAAAAAGCTACAGCACACTTTGCAGATGCACATAATAAAGCGCATATTGACCTCCAAGTGGAATCAAAGGGTCAATTTGGAGCCGCATATCCTATTATCGAAAGGCCTGTAAACCATTGCCAAGGTCTATGCGTCATTGTTTTGTATGCGTTCACAGGGTAAAGGCTTCATGGTAAAATTGTTTTTGTTTGGTCAGTTTTAATCCCTTCAAACTGGACACGGCTCGCCGTGTCCCTACAGTTTATGAACGGTTTTTCTCAATCTGCTTCCGGAGATTTCAAAAATAGTGTGCGGCATCGCCAATAAAACAGCCCCCATCATCGTCATTCCCGGGCTGAGTGACCAAAACACCACTGGGATCAACAATCACTCCATTGACCACGCCATCAACATCTCCAGGGCCACCATCTATGAGTGTCAGAATGACACGTCGTCCTTGGATCAGGGCATGATCGGAAAAATCCGTCATTGTGTTGGTACATTGATCATACTTATACCATTTTGTATTCGAAGGCAGGTCTTCGGGGAAATAGAAGGTCATTTCGACGGTGGCCGGGTTAGTAGCATCGACTGGCAATCCATCAATCCTGAAGCTGAACAAACCATATGGCATGGGATCGGTGGGCGTCTGTTCCGGGGTTATTTCATCCCGGGCCAAGGCATCAAGCCCGGCAAGATCACCGGAACTTGCCTGAATCCCGATGGTCCCGTTTGATTCTTCATCGGAAAGCACATGGATATTTTCCAGATGGTCATCGGTATCGTTGGCATTGGTATCCACAAATCCGATTACCTGACAGGCATCATCAATGCCGTTGTCATCTGCATCGTCAGGGTCATCATAGATTGTTGTAAATGATACGCTGGTTGACCAGGTTGACCATAGATTTTTGCTGTCACGATGCCGTGTTTGAATCCAGTAAACCGTATCCCGTTCCAAAAGAGACTGGGGGACCTGAAGCTGGCGGTGTTCTATGGCCTCGTTGGTCGCATGGGGCTGACGTTCCAGAAGACGCTGCAAAACAATACTGCTTTGGTCAAAGAGCGAACTGGTACTGATCTGCCATTCGGAAGCAGACAGATAATCACCGTCTGACTGGTCCGGGTCCTGGAACTCAAGTACGTCGAAAATGTGGCCGCGAAGCGGGATAAGCCCTGATATGCCTTCAATGACAGGTTTTACCGGCGTGTGACTGGCCAATGTATCGGTTATTTCATTGGGGTCTGAGCCATAAAGGACTTCGTCACCATCCCTGTCACCGTCACCGTCTGAATCATCGTCGTTTGGATTGGTTGCCTGGGTGTATTCGTCTTTGTCAAGCAAACCATCGTTGTCGGTGTCTGTGGTGTTATCGGCGATTGTAAGATTGATGAAATGGTCATTCTCCCAGCTATCAGGCAGGCCGTCATGGTCAAAATCCGTTTCTTCAATGATATGCGTTTCATTCCAAAACCGTTGATATAAACCCGCAACATATTGAATGGCTTTTGGCATTAAAATCGTGCCATGATTATAGCATTCGGCATAGGAGGTATCATAAAATCCAGCGCCATTATGGCCTTCATAATGATTGGGGTCTTCACCATCATAATCATCGCTTTCATAATTATCTGCCGTGTCTGCGAGATTTTCGAACAGTTCAAGCAAGGAACTGCCTTGAATCAAAACCAGCCCATTTGAGGTCCATAGGTGATAATTAAATCTGCTCGAATAATCATCGTCCCACTCGGCCATATAAACTTCATAGCGATCTCCGGTCATATGCTGATCATTTAAAACATGTGCAGGAACGCTCATGTCCATTAATAAATGGGCTATTTTCCCCAATTGATAATAGGCCTCTGCTTTGTTATTTGCCATGTATGCAGATTTCGACGTGGCCCAGTAATCACCGGCTCTCTGGTAGGCGTTATCATAGGGCGGAAGACCAAACAGATCCAGGCCCCCTGCGGAAGGGCCGGCATCCTCATCCCAAAAATGTTCCAACCAGTTCGTACCGTCATCTTCATCCCTTGCACCCATAATGATCTGTTTACTTTCCACATATCCCGGCACGGAATGTCCCTCAACCGAAATCGTTGTTTGGGATCCAATATACTCAAAAATTTCAGATTTCATGGTTCCTGAGGGCAATAAATCGTAGGCCTGGCCCGCAATCCATTGATGAACCGGTGGAGAAACCTCGTGCAAAACATAAAGGCCCTGGTCCTCTCTAAGCGAATAAAATGGTGTTGATTTTGAATTGTTTTCCAAACGGGTATCCTTTTCTGAAAAACAGAGGGCTTCAAATTGGGTATGTCTATCTAAACCGAATGGTTCCGATTCGAAAACCACTGTTGCTTTATCCGCAACATCGATTATTTTTTTTGTGCCAAGATCTATCTTTTTCTCTCCGTTCCATGCATAAAGAGTCACTTGGCAGACTTCAGATTTATAGGTCCCGATATTTTCAATTTTAACGGTGATGTAAATGGACGTTCCCTTTTCAAAAACCTGGGGTTCGATGCTTACATTCCTGACCGCCACATCATGAAAAGGCTCAAGATCATGCATCAGTGCCGCATCAGCGGCTACCATCCCATGACCGTAATCCTTATCCCATCCGACAAGCCCCAGGTCTTTTGCAGACTGCATGATGGTCTGTTTGATTGATGAGCTTGAAAGGCCTGGTTTATCAGAAACCAACATGGCAGCAAGTGCCGAGACCATTGACGCGGAAGCGGATGTACCCGATGCACGAATATATTGTCCACCCAGTGCTGTTGAAATAATGTTTAACCCGGGTGCGCAAACATCAATGTGCTTTCCACGATTTGAACCGCTCCATATCAGGTCATCATATCCTGAAGCTGCAACTCCGATGACATCCGGATAAGCGGCCGGGTAATTGGCTTGCTCGATACCGTCATTTCCTCCTGCCGCAATAATGATGCAGCCCTTTTCAAGGGCATAATCAACCGCATCCTTAAGCATAAAGGAATAGGCATATCCCCCCAGACTAAGGTTGATAACGTTTGCGCCATGGTCTGCTGCGAATAGTATCCCTTTTGCCACATCGTCGTAGGTTCCCAAACCATGTTCATCAATGACTTTTATTGGAATAATGAGCGCCGGATCATATAAACCTTTAATACCCATCATGTTGGATGATGCCGCAACAATTCCGGCAACAAATGTTCCATGACCGTTATCGTCGGAGGGATCATCATCATTATTAACAAAATCAAATCCTTTTAATAGTTTCCCATTGAGGTCAGGATGATCGATATCAATACCTGAATCAATCATTGCAACCTTGACCTGATTTTTATTTTTTGTCATTGTCCAGGCCTTGTCAAAACCCATCCCGGGGATATACCATTGCTCTGTGTACAGTGGGTCGGAAATTGTTAAGGTGTTTAAAATAAAACTCGGTTCCGGATTTTTTACATGATATTCATTTCTAATCTCTTTAATCACGCTTACAACATCTCTGCCATCGGTGATTTTAGTCTTTATATATCCGATTTTTGAGAGTTTATTATCAATCTCCACCAGACAGTATTTTAACAAGATGTCGCTTATTTCTTGAGTTGAAACCCCCCGCTGAAATTTTAATAAGATCTCATCTTCCACATACCGGATTGGTACATTATGTTTTCCCTTAGAAATGGAGACAATGTTCTGACCCTTAATCCGGTCAACCCCTT
>Ga0180007_10000701_pt1 | contig 52701 bp, 39 predicted proteins | sample MM_PC_MetaG_FD_121122 | JGI IMG/M metagenome (GOLD analysis project Ga0180007, IMG submission 121122) | Groundwater microbial communities from the Aspo Hard Rock Laboratory (HRL) deep subsurface site, Sweden - MM_PC_MetaG | ecosystem: Environmental > Aquatic > Deep subsurface > Groundwater... | reverse complement strand
ATCGATACCGCAGCTAGCGATACCACATAAAGCATCTTCTTTAATCTTAAGTAATTTGACATGTCATTTAACCTCCTAAGTTAACAAAAAATCGCCAAATTACTTCGGCGACAAAAGAACGTCAAAAAGACATTATCTTCTTCCATCCAGACTTTACTGTCGGTCCTTGAGTTACACAAGGTCTGCCCTAAGGCTCGCGGACTATACCGCCGGTCACGAATTTCACGTTGCCCCGAAGTATTCAATTACACGATTATTTTATCATAATTATTTTAAATTACAATATACGCCCATTGAAAACGTTTTTTTTGCATATGAATTCTTGAGTTTAGTCAAATTAAAGTATAATGAATGTGGAAGAAATCGATAAGGAGTATAAAAAACCATGAATAAAAAATTCGCAGCATTAATCATTATGGACGGATACGGTCTAGCACCTGATAGTCCATCCAATTCAGTTTCATTGGCTAAAAAGCCATTTTTAGATTCACTTTTTAAGGAATATCCCAATAACGTTTTACAAGCAAGTGGAGAATACGTAGGTCTTCCTGATGGACAAATGGGTAATTCTGAGGTCGGACACTTAAATTTAGGTGCTGGTCGTGTTGTCTATCAATCCTTAACTAGAATTAATGTAGCAATTAAGGATGGATCATTTTTTAAGAATCAAGCATTTCTAGATGCCATCAACTATACAAAGAAAAATAATAGTAAATTACATATCTTCGGACTTGTATCTGATGGAGGAGTTCACTCCTATCCAACCCACATTAAAGCACTTCACGACCTAGCAGTCTCGAATGGAATCACACCCTACCTACACGCATTTATGGATGGTAGAGATACTGCACAAATGTCTGGATTAGGATTCTTAAAAGACTTAATCGATCATGGTATGAAAGTAGCTACTGTTTCTGGAAGATACTATGCGATGGATAGAGATAACAACTGGGATCGTATTCAAAAAGCCTTTGATAATATGGTTTTAGGTACTGGAAAGACATATTCAAATGCACTTCTTGGTATGCAAAAATCTTATGATGAGGGTGTTACTGATGAATTTATTATTCCATTTCTAGTGGATAAGAATGGTTTAATTAGCGATAAGGATGCAATCCTATTCGCGAATTTTAGACCAGATAGAGCAATTAGAATTGCTACTGCATTTTCAAATCCAGATGCTACAAACCTTTATGAAACACCAGGCAAAGCTAAATTCGATAAAACAAATGCACCTAAAGATATCTTCTTAGTTTCAATGATGCATTATAACGAATCCGTTAAAGGTCCACTTGCATACGAACTACAAACTTTAGATAATTTATATGGTGATGTTATATCAAGTGCAAATCTAAAACAATTAAGAATTGCGGAAACAGAAAAATATCCTCACGTAACCTTCTTCTTTGATGGTGGTACTGATAAAGAATTAAAAGGCAGTACAAGAATACTTGTTCAATCACCAAAGGTTCCTACCTATGATTTAAAACCTGAAATGAGTGCTTTTGAAGTTAAAGATAAAGCAGTTGAAGCGATTTTATCAAAAGAATATGACACAATGATTCTTAATTTTGCAAATCCTGACATGGTTGGACATACTGGTTCAATAGAAGCTACAACAAAAGCAGTTGAAACAGTTGACCAATGTACAAAAGAAGTTGTAGAAGCTATTTTATCAATTGGTGGGGTTGCTATCGTATTGGCAGATCACGGAAATGCTGAAAAAATGAGAGATGATTTAGGAAATCCTCATACTGCACATACAACCAATTTAGTCCCTGTTGTAATTACTAAGAAAGATGTTAAAGTAAACACTGGCTCTTTATGTGATGTAGCACCGACACTACTTGATTTACTAGGTTTACCAAAACCAAAAGAAATGACTGGAAAGAGTTTGATTATTAAATAATACATAAGACGAAATCATAACCGATTTCGTCTTTTTTAAATCATTTCACCTATTTTGTTAAGCTGAAAAGCATATATTTGATTGTATATAAATCAATAAAATGTTATATTTATATTATAAATATAGTTTTTCAGAAAGAGGTATGTTTATGTCGTTAATATCTTATAATAAGCAGCTAATACTTGACGGAATTCCACAAACTTTGATGTTTGCTGAATTTCATTACTACCGCACACCAAAAGAACAATGGGAAGATCGAATCAAACTCATTGTTGAAGCTGGTTTCCATGGAATTGCAGCTTATATTCCTTGGTTAATCCATGAGGAATTCGAAGGTGATTTTGACTTTAATGGTAGAAAACGTGGTGAACACGATTTAATAGGATTTATAGATCTTCTTGAAAAACATAATCTCTATTTTATTCCAAGACCAGGACCTTTTATCATGGCAGAGATGAAAAATGATGGTATTCCTTATTGGGTATATCAAAAATACCCACATATTTCACCAATCACTTGGGACAACAAACCTGGAACAACAGTTACAGTAGATTATCTTGATACTGATTTTTTAAATGTCTCAAAAGCTTATTACCAACAAATCATTCCTATACTTGTCAACAAGCTCTATCCAAAAGGTAATGTCGTTGCGTTACAATTAGATAATGAAATCGGTATGTTGTCATGGGTGAGTAACAATCCAGAGCTCAATAAACCTGTTATCAAATCTTTTATCAGTTTTTTAGAAAGAAATTATGATCAACCTTCAATTCGATATCCATTCTTAAAATTAGATACAGATCAAATCATTGAGTATATCAGAATACCTAAAGCAGATTATATCAATCAATTGCATTTGGATTTAGGTTACTTCTTTAGAGAAAGAATTGATATATATGTTGAATTCTTAAAAAATACAGCTATTGATTTAGGATTTAACCAAAACTTGTTTATCATCAATATCCATGGATGCAGTGCAGGACGCACCATGATGTATCCTATTGGAATCTCACAACTTTATAAATCCTATTATGGTAAGAAAAATGTGATTTCAGGAAGTGATGTCTATATATCTGGATTTGACGTCCCACAATTTCATGATTCCTATATGGCTAATATCTTAACTGATGCTACCAATGATGAAAACCAAGCATTGACAAGTTTAGAATTTAGTGCTGGAACAGGAGATTATGGAAACAACTTTTCTCAACGATATAAAACGAGTCGAATTGATTTCTTAACACGCACTTTTGTAGCATTAGGAAATCGCCTTCTTAATTTCTATTCGTTTGTTGGAGGTACAAACTACCGCTTGGACTATTCACTGAGTGACGGGAATGATCGAATCGCTTCAACTGGTGAAGCACATGGATTTGCCGCTCCTATTAGTCCTGATGGAACGAAGAGTTATGTATTTGATAGAACAAAAAATGTTGTTCAATTGATGAGAAGTCATGGTCTTAGTTTGGCAAAACAAAAACCAATTTATGACAACATCACCTATGGATTTATACCTGATTATTTTATGACAGAATTTCATTATCCAGGTCTTGAACCTAAAATACACCGTTCATTACAGCAATTTAGAACAGGTGGAGCGTGGGATGTAGTCGTTAAAACATTATTATTACTTAACTATAATATGAATGCTACGAATCTCGATATGTTTAATCCAGATCCAAATAAAATTCTTATTCTTCCTTCCGCAGAATATATGAGTCAGCAAGTTCAAAAACGTATCGTTACCTTTTTACAAAAAGGTGGAAAATTATTACTATACGGACAAGTACCAAGATTTGATCTTGAAGGTAAACCTTGTCAATTATTAGCTGATTATTTAGAACTTGAGTTCATTAGAGATTACGAACACAAAGGATACAGATTCCGTACATCGATTGTTGCTATGAATCATGCGAAAGGTAGACCAGAACTTCATAGATCTTATTTCCAAACATGGAAATCAAAAGATGAAAAAGATGTTTTATTCAAAGTTTATCATCTTAATGAAGCGTGTGGATTCTATCTTAAAGATAAAAATTCAATCATTATAACAACAGATTATAGAAGTGACCTAGAACTCTTTGATACATTCATGAATCTACTTAAAGCTAAGAAAAATATAACTCACACAGATATCCCTTATCATGGTGTCTTTATGATTCAAACAGAAGATGAACATCAAACATCTTATCTTCATATCATCAATATGGATGATTTTGATAAATCATTTGATGTGAATGCGAAATACATAAAAGATTTACCAATCTATATTGAAGGTAATTCTGCTTTACTCTTAGCATTTAATCTTCCTATTAATGCCTTTACTAAAGTCATTTCTTCTACCAATGAGATCTTTAAATTCAATGAAGATTCCATTACAGTCAAATTGAATGGACCTCGAATGAAATTAGTTCTTGAAACTACTCAAACCGTTGATATGAATGACAAAACAGTTAAAATAACAAAAGAGAACAATTTAACAATCATTGAAAAAGATTCAAGACTATATTCAGAAAGTGAACTTGTTATTCAACTCAAAAACTAACAAAAAGGGGGCTTTAACGAAATAGATTAGTTTCAGCCTTGATAACAAAAAAGCCACTCTGGAAACCAGGGTGGTTTTTTGGTATAATTGAAGTATGTCAAGTACTCAATTAAATCAAGTCTATTTTAACTCAAAACAATTAAAATTACCACTATCATTTGACATAAAAATACCATTTGATAGTGAAGCACGAACATTTGACGAAGTATTTCGGAGGATTGATTTAAATAAATACATCGTAGCCGAACCAAAAGTTGGTAGAATCGGTTATAATCCAGTCAATATGCTCAAATTGATATTGTTTTGTCAGATGGAAAACATCACAAGCCTAAGAGACATGGCTAAGGCAGCCCAACATGATATTAGAATTATGTGGCTTACAGATGAGCTAAAGCCTTCCCATCAAACGATTAGTGAGTTTATGAAGAATCGTTTGAAAGATAGCATTGAAAAGCTATTCAATGATTTGAATCAATATATCATTGATCAAGAGAAAATCGATACGGATAAGCTCTATATCGATGGCACAAAGATTGAAGCCAACGCAAACAAATACAAGTTCATCTGAAAAGGTTCCATTGAAAAATTTAGAGATAAGCTCTACAAAAAAATAAGTAAGCATATTGAAAAACTTAACGATCAATATCGAGAGATAGGGATCTTCTTTCCGATTTACGAACATTATGAAGTTCGTTATATTGAAAGTATTTTGAAGTTTTTAGAGCGTGAAGTAGAACAATCAGATATTACATTTGTCTATGGAAAAGGTCAAAGGAAGACACCTCTACAAAGGGATTATGAAGAGATATCTGAATACATCATCAAGCTTAGTGAGTATGAAAAATACATCGATATCATCGGTCCAGATAGAAACTCATGTGCGAGAACGGATCATGACGCGACATTTATGCACATGAAAGAAGACTACATGAGAAATGGTCAGTTGAAAGCAGGATACAATGTTCAGATTGGGGTTTCTGATGAATATATCCTACACCTAGATATCTTTCAGGACCGAAGTGACTATCAGACCTTCATCCCCTTCCTTAAAGGGTATCATCAAAGCGTTGGCATTTATCCGAAATATCCAGTCGCAGATGCTGGATATGGTGGTTTGAAGAACTATCGATATCTTAAGGACAATGAGATGAAACTCTATCAAAAGTATACGATGTTCAGCAAAGAGACAAATGATAAGAAGTATGCAAGTGATCCTAAACGACCTGTCAATTTTAGAAAAGATGAAACTGGGAACTTCTACGATGAAACTGGAGAAAAACTAAACTTCTTATGGCATAGTAAGAAGGGACATGATGTCTATGAGGTACCAAGTTCAAAGCGTAGAGTGGATATCAATGAAGAACTCTGGGCACTTCAAAAAGAAGCAAGAGAAAACCTTACGTCAGAACTTGGTATTGAACTCAGAGTACAGCGTTCGATTCAAGTTGAAGGTGCATTTGGCATCATTAAAGAGCAGATGAAATTTAGAAGATTCAAACGTCGTGGTATTCAAAATGTGAAATTTGAGTTTATGCTCATCGCAATTGGCTACAATTTAGCGAAACTTCACAATAAAAAATACAGAATCATTCAATAATTATCCATTGGAAAACTAAGGATTCTCGTAGAATCCCCTTTAAACATGTCCAAAAATAAGTGTTTTTGACAGTTTATCCACATTGGTGGAGATAAATCAAAGAAAAAAGGACTGCTAAGTCCATGAAGAAAATTAAATCTTCATTTCGTTACAGTCCCTTTTGCTATATTGACTTCACATGTTTACGATTTAATTGTGTATCCACTTTCAATTTTTTTAGCAAGTTCCAAAAAACTCTGATCTGCATAAGTAAAGAAATTTTTATAGACTTCACAATGTATATCCTTATGACTAGCATCTCTTCTTCTTTTACATCCTGTTCGACATAACTTAAACCAAGGACATTGATAACACTCATCATTTCTTATTAACGACTCATCAATAAATGATTTAGCTATTTTTGATTGATGAACATTTTCAAATGTCTGTTCGAAAATATTCCCTAGTTTATATGGATCTGTCACATAAAAATCGCATGGATAAATACTACCATCAGATTCGATCACATTTTGAATCGAACAAACCCCTTTTAAGTCACAACTTTCTGGTTCATATCCCAAATAGATTAAAAGCATATTATCAAAATAACGAATAGAAGTAAAATTTCCATGATGAATATCATCTATCCATAAATCAAATGACTTCTTTAGGAATTTTAAGTAATGTTCGTTATCGAGAGATTTATTGCTTAAACTCCGATTAAAATCATCAATTTGAGGTATGAATTGCATATGATTAAGGTTATGATTCTTGAAAAAAGCATATGTTTCTTCTATACGATCTGCAAGATCATTATTCAAAACTGTCAATACGTTCGTTTGAACACCATGATTTAACAATTTTTCAACATTTTTCATGATGTCTTCATGTGTTCCTTTATTAGAATGATAAGGTCGAAAACAATCGTGATGTGATTGTTCACCATCAATTGATACACCTACTAAGAAATGATTTTCTTTCAAGAACTTGATCCATAGATCATCTAAAGTTGTCCCATTGGTCTGGATCGAGTAGGTGATGATTTGGTTTTTCTTTTTTTTATTTACGTAATGAATGAATTCTTCAAAGTAATCTAGGCCAATCAAAGTTGGTTCACCACCTTGAAATGCAAAATGGATCATTCCTTCATCTACGAAAGATAGTGCTTGATTGATCAATTTTTGCATCGTTTCTCTCTTCATAAAGCCATAATCTTTAATCTGCCTATGATTTGAAACATCTTCATAAAAACAATACGAGCAGTTCATATTACATTTACTACTGCTCGGTTTAACTAATATTGAAATCTTTTTCAAAGGTTAACTCCTTCATTAAGTATTACGTTTTATAATTTTGATTCCAGCAACTTTTTGGGTTTCAACAACTTCACCTTTTAAGATAGAAAGCATATCTTTAGCAACTGTGATACCCCATGCTTCATGTTCAATACCTATCGTTGTTAATCCACCGTTAATATATTTAGATACATCGACATCATCAAATCCTATGATATTTAAATCTTGTGGAATTTTTATTCTATATTTTTGAAATGCATTGATCATTCCGATTGCCATTTCATCGTTTGCACAAAAAATACCATCAAACGGTGGAACACCTTCAAGTTTTTCAACGATATCTCTTCCACTTTTTTCTGTAAAATCACCGAAATAAACCATTTGAGGTAAATTGTGTTCTGCTAATACAGTGGTATACCCTAAATATCTTTGTTCATTTTCATGGCTTCCAAGAATTCCAGAAAGATAAGCGATTTTTTTTCTTCCCTGATTCACTAAATACTCTGTAGCTATACTTGCACCATCATAAGAATTCAATACATTGGAATAAACGAACTCTCCACCAGGATTAAGACGGTCCAGTAAAATAGTTGGTATTGCAAGATTTTGTGCAATTTTAATCACTTTATCTTCTACTTTTGGACATAAAATAATTGCTGCATCGATTTGACGCTCAGTAATCATCTTTTTGGCATTCTTTGAAAAAGAGACTATCAAATTGTAATCACTACATTCTAGACCTGTAGCTATGCCATCATAGATTTTATGGTAAACAGGACCACTAAAACCAGAAACAAAGAACCCAATGTTCATTGTATTTTGGTTTTTTAAGTTGCGTGCAGCAGCATTTGGATAGTATTTTAATTTCTTTGCTACTGCCCAGATTTTATCTTTAGTTGCTTGAGGAATATTTCCAGAATCATTTAAAGCATAAGAAACTGTTGAAATACTATATCCAGAAGCTTTAGCAACATCCTTAATCGTTACCATAACATCACTCTCCTTGTATCTTATTTATCATAACTCTTTTAAGCGAAATATTCAAGTATATATTCCTGGTCACCAATCAATTGTTCCAATGGGATATGGATCGCACCTGCACGGTACAAGTCATCTTCTACAGTGAACAATATTGGCTTATTGTTGAGTAAAACTTTCCGTTCAAGACCTTTGAGGTTATATTTCAATGTTATTCTTTTTTGATTGAAAACATAATTGAGTTCAAGACCATTAAAACCATTTGGTATTTGTGGGTCAATGATTAACTCATTACCTTCTTTACGGAATCCCAATACATTAGAAATTATTTGATTGATATAAATTCCAGGACCACTTGAGTATACTCTCCATCCACCTTTAACCCCTATTGAACCGGTAAATAGCTTATCAAAATCCTTCATGGCTTCATAGCGATTTAAGAAATTAGCATCACTGCTCGAAAAATATGCATTGGCTTGACGGTGCATAGCATTAGGCACGACATCTTTTATACAAATAGGATTTATTTTTTGTAATCCTGTCCAAGCTTCTTCTTTAAAACCTAATTTGGCTACTGCTTCAATGAATCTTATATGAGCATGTACATATTGTAATCCTATTTCACGTCCAAAACTAGCGGATGTTTCTGCACGTTTAAAATAAGTGTTTTCTCCACCTTTATATTTAACTGTTGTATTCATTAAACGAACACCATCAGGATGATAAAGATTATCCTTTATAACTTGATATAACTCATGTGCTTGATTCTTATCAAAAAGTTGAGAAATTATACCACGATTCATTGGAAGCAATCGATATTTCATATGCGTTTCTTGATCCGTTGGATGAATGATATGTTTAATTACATTATCTTCTCCAAAGAATAAGAATCCTGCAGGAACATTATCCTTCATGACATATTTCATGTAATCATTTTTGATTAAACCAGCTTGTTCTAAAAGATCAGAAGATAATGTTTTATAATTTGACTTTAATATCTTACTGAGTAACATGAAAGTTTCATAGGTTAGTGCTGTTGTCCAACCACTGACCATACTTTTTCTTAGTGAACTATTTGCAGGTTGCAATGTATCATCCCAATCACCATCACCATAACTACTTAAATGTGTATTTGGAATATAATGATCTTTAATGTGTTGGATTGCTTTTAACATGTGGTCAAGAATCGTGTGTTTCTTATCAGTATATAGAGCGGTATCTAAATCTGTATATGGAACTTCCTTTTTCAATATATCAAAATCATGAGTAGCAGTTAGATACAAAGCCATACTTCGAAGCGGCCAAACAATGATATCACCATGCGCTTCTTTCGCTTGTATTCTAAAGAATTTGTCGAACATAAACCATTGTGGCCAATCCCCATTCTGTTCAAATTGATGCATAAAAACAGTTTCTAGAATTGCTTTCGCTTCATCATATCTATTTAATGACATAAAGAACTCAAATGGACCTTGACAAACATCACGTGTTCCCCATGCAGCACCACCAAATTGTTCTAAACCATGAGGTGAAGCAAAATGGATTAATGCGTTGTGCATATACCAAAACATAGTGGTGTTAAGTTTCATAACTTCATTAATCATTGGATGTTTTTTATCGATGGATACATGAAATTGATTCATCAAGTCTTTATAATAAGTTATATATTTCAATCTTTCATCTTGAAAATTTGAAAGATTTGGAGCACCAAAGTCACTATATAAACTACCTTGGATATTGATTGTTATGTAACTTCCTTTGACTGGTATCTTTAATAATGAACCATCAAATAATTGAGAAAGTTCTTCATCACTTTTTGGTACATCAAAATCACCGTTTACCAAATTAAAACGGTACTTAATATTAGGGTACTGTGTACAAATAAAGGCTTCACTGACTGGATAGATATTGATACCATGCTCATCTATGCTCACATGAAAATCATTACTATACTCATCACTACCCATTACAATGTGAGATGTAATTAATAAGTCATATGTATATCCTTGATGTGAAATAACTTCTAAATTCATTTCAGAACTATCCATTAATGTATATGATTTTACTTCAATGATATCATCACTAACTTTATACAACCATTTTGAATAATTAAATCCCATTTCATACACAGCTGGAAGTCCTAACAATTGATAGGTATCATTCATTTTAATAAATATTCTTTGACCATGAGTTCTTTGAAAATTAAGACCATTTCTAGTATTGCTTACAAGTTTGGAGAATGATGTATTTCCTAAAACAATTTGAGAATTAAATACACCATAGATAAAACTTGTTGAAGCCATCACTTCTTCTCTAATAAAGTGATTTTTTCCACCTAGTATGATATGTCCATGTGCTCTTTCAACATAAGACTCTTTTTCTTGCAAAACAATATGTTCATGATGATCGTTGAAAAAAGATAACAATTTTCCGTTCTCATTTTCTTCAAAATGACGTATTGGATAAAGGTTTTCGATTTCTTCTTGATTCAAAGAAGGGCTCGTATAAACATGATTAAAACGAATAGATTTGTTTAAATTTAGTGAAATCATTTCAATTGGTTTTTGATCGATTTGGTTGTATGTTTCAAATACATGTTCTCTATACTCTAACATTTGAATAGCACTTGGATGATGATTAACAAAATAGCCATAGAAAATAGTTCGATGTTCCTCATTTTCATTCACAATTGATGAAACACTTTGAAGAACAGCAGCAGCAAATTCATACTGATAAATCTGATTAGGCAATCTGTCTTCTTTCATCGCTTTTGGTATGTGATTTCCCTTAAAATCTAAACCAAAAAACTGATAACCATCAGTAGCATAACCTTGAGTTGGTGTTAATGCGCCAATTTGTAAATACTCCTTATTCCCTTGGTTTTGCAAAGAACAAATAACATGCGATTGATCGACTTCAAAGACTTTGTGGTCAATGTATTGTGAATTGTATGCTTCATTGTTTCTAATCGCTCCACCATCTTTAATACCAATATCTTGAAATAGGAAAACATCGACTAAATCATTTTTAGAATTCCCTTTAATCGTCACGTCAGTAAACCACATATCCTCTATTACATCTATTTGAACAACATAATGCAATTCTTCAAACATTCCAAAGTAAGTGATTCTATTTTCAGAATATATACAAGAAGATTCACCAATTACTTTTTTCCATAAAAATGCTTCTTTTCTTTTTATTCTTAAATAGATGTTCGAAAGCATATCATCAGCATCAGTCATTCTGAGTTGATTGATCATTTTTTTCTCATAAGTTATGTTATGGATGAGTGAAGATTTAAGTAAATTTATCTTTAGTTTTCCACTACCAATTGGAATAGATTCTATTCTTGTATGAACTCTCATCGAAGTTACCTCTCATTAATTTGTATTTTTTTAGTGAATATCATTTTTTCAGCATGAAGTCCAATTTTAATATAATATTCTGCAGACTCTGTTGTATTTACCATAGGATATCCATAGTATCTAAAATCATCAAAGTTCAAGTTGAATGACACATGCTCAGTTTCATGAGCCCTAATCCATATTTTCTTAAACTTTTTAAGTTCATTCACTGGTCTTGTTACAGAAAAGTATAATGCTTCAATATATAGTTGAACAACTTCCGCACCATCTTGATCAGATTGATTGGTGATTTCAAATGAAACTTCAAAACCTTGATCTTCTAAAATATCTTGACTAACATTAAAATGATCATATGTAAATTGACTATAACTTAATCCATAACCAAATGGATAAAGTGGTTGATTTTTGATATCGATATACCTGGATGTGTAGTGATTCTTTGGGTGATTGATATCATCTAAAGGCCTTCCAGTTCTCATATGATTATAATAAATAGGAATCTGTCCTTGACTATATGGAAAAGTCATCGCAAGTCTTGCTGAAGGGTTTTCTTTGCCTGAAATAATATCAGCGAGTGCATTACCGGTTTCAGTACCTAAGAACCAAGCATATAATAAAGCATCTACATAAGGAATCAATGGAGTTAAAATCAAAGGTCTACCAGAGAAAATAACAGCTACCATAGGTTTATTGAGTTCATGAAGTTTCTTCACCAACTCAATTTGTGCATCAGAAATACCGATGAAGCTCTTACTGTTTGCTTCACCAGATTCATATTGATCTTCACCAAGAGCTAGTAATATAACATCTGATTTTGATGCTACAATCATCGCTTCATTAATCATATTTTCATCAATTGTTTTTAAAGTTGATCCTTCAGCGTTTAATAAATTTGGATAGAGTTTACTTAAACCATCATAAACACTTATACAATCCTCGTTACGCGCTTTTCCTCCCCATGGTCCAACCAAACGATTGGTTGTGCTAAAAGGACCTATTAAAGCGATATTTTTAGTTTTCTCAATTGGTAATACACCATTATTTTCGAGCATAACAATAGATTCTATAGCCATTTTTTTAGCAACTTCTAAATGATTGGGAAGTAAGAAATATTTTTCGAAATCAGGATGGATATTCGAATAAGGACGATCAAATAATCCTAACTCATATTTTAGAGTTAGTACTCTATAAACTGCTTCATCAATTGACTTTTGAATGGATGGATATTCTTTTGAAAGTTCAGGTAAATATTTACTATACGAAGTTGCTATAAGTTCTATATCCATGGTCGCATCCAAACATTTAAATGCAACATCTTTCTTATCTCTCGCTGTCTTATGATTTAAAAGTTCTTCTGTAGACGTGTAATCTGATACAGTGACTCCTTTAAATCCCATTTCATCTCTAAGTACATTTTTTAATAAGAATTTATTCGATGTAATTGGAATGCCATCATAAACGTTAAATGCTGACATCACCATTTTTGCACCTGATTGAACAGCTTGATGAAATGGTTTTAAATAGATTTGGCGAAGCATACGTTCACTCATATCAACCGTGTTATATTCTCTACCAGCTTCAGCTGCTCCATAAGCAACAAAATGCTTAGCGCAAGAACCTACATGGTTACCATCAGAACAATCACTACCTTGAAATCCTTCAACCCAAGATTTTGCCATAACGCTCGCTAAATATGGATCTTCTCCTGGACTTTCAACGACTCTACCCCATCTTGGATCTCTAACAATATCAAGCATTGGAGCGAAAGTCACATGTGTTCCACTATGACTCGCTTCAAAAGCAATCACTTCAGCAGATTCTTTGACTAACTCTGGATTAAAACTACCAGACATCGCAAGATTCACAGGAAATCCTGTGCGGCATCCATGAATAATGTCGTTACAAAACATTAAAGGAATTCCTAGTCTCGATTGTTCTACCGCTATTTTTTGAAGCTTTTCTGACACTTTATTATCATATGGTCCAACCATAGAACCTAAACGTCCTTCTTTGATTAGAACTGAAAGGTTATTTTTCTCAAAGGCAGGTCCATAATCAAATTCACCCATAATTGCTGTTTGATATAGTTGACCAACTTTTTCTTCAATTGTCATTTTAGAGATTAATAGATTAACTTGATCATGAATCTCTTTTTTTGTTCTCTTGTTATCTTGGCTCATTTGTATTACACACCTTTAATTTATATTTTTAAGCTTCTATTTTAGAAATTCCAATTTCATCCAAACCATTTTGAACATATTCATTTTGCATGAAATAAGTCCAAACTGTCTCATCAAAATAATTTGAGATCATCAATAAGGTAACCCCTTTATTGATACCTATAACATCTTGGGCAACCCAAGCTTGATCATTTTCAAAATTATAAGAGTCTTTAAATCCATAAGTACCTTTTAATCCACCAATCGTATTAAAATAGCGAGCAGCATCTTTAACGATATCTGGAGTAAACACGATACTTCCCAAAGCACCAGATGGTGGAATTGTTCCATCGTTTCTATGTGCATCATCAGTATATCCTGATGGTTTAGATCCATAATATCCACTATATCCATCTGGTCCGTCTGACGCAGTCATTCCCCAAGAATTCGCTCTAAATGTTGAATAATAAGGATTCATGTCAATTGCATATTGTCTGTTCGCTATTGTTGCGTGAATACTATTTTCAAACCAATTGACACCTTGTTCATCTTCTGTATCTCTAAAATCTATGAATGCATGAGAGTATTGGTATGTGAATAAACTACCAAACCAACTCGAAATGAAAGGTGTTCCTCCGCCATAACTTGCAGTACGTCGCGTAAATGAATTGTATACCGTTTTAGATGTGCGATAATCTTCATTTGGTGCACCTGATCCCAATACATAAAGTAAGAGCTGTTCACCATAAAAATCCCAATGTCCTCCAAAACCACTTTCAGGACGATATCCCATGAAAAACTGGTTGTTAGAATCTAAATACCAAGTCCAATCGATTTGAGCATAAAGTTCCATCGCTTTTTCTTTGACATCCCCACCAAAATATTCACCAGCTGTTATAGCACCAGCAATAAATAAAGCAGTATCAATAATACTGACTTCACTTAAACCAGCTCTTAATCCAGTTTGTTTATTTAAGAAATGGTAGAAAAACCCATGGTAATTTGTTAAATTCAGAAATGTGTCTAGTGTTTTATCTGCTCTTTCATATCCATCATCAAATGTAATCCATTCATTTTCAACACCAATAGGCAATCCTGCAAGACCAAAACCAACACTTGCTATACTCGCTAGAGTCGCATTAGAATCATATCGGTCATTAATTAATCCATAACCACCGCTTGTTTCATCTGTATTTGCAAGTTCATAAAAGAATAGAAAACTTTTTTCCATTTCCTCTAACAAAATAAGTTCTGCATCATCATATACACGTGTTGGTTCAGATTCTTCTGCTCTTTCACAACCAACAAGTGTTATTAACAATAAGATGATTATTAATATTTTTTTCATCATAATTATTCTCCTGTTATTCCTGATCTGTCCACACTTTCAACAAACCATTTTTGTAATCCAAAATACATCAATAGCAATGGTGCAATACTAATCAAAGTACCTGCCATATAAATCGCTTCATTAATTCTATCGACAAAGTCTTCAGCATTTGGATCAACATTTCCAAATTGCTCCCTAAATGAAGCAGCAAATCTACTGAGTTGAAGTGGTAATGTTCTTGCTCCATCAATATATAAACCAGTTAAATAAGTTTCATTCCAATACCAAACGAAACTGAATAAGAAGACAACAACAATCGCTGGAACAGCTAATGGAAGACTCACCTTTAAAAAGACTCGAATTGGACCAGCACCATCAACACGTGCTGCTTCATCTAATACTTTAGGTATTGTATTAAAAAATTGATAAAAAATCATGATAAAGATTGTACTCTTTAGTCCTTGACCAAACAGTGCAGGATATATAAATGCTCCAACATTTCCTAAAATACCTAAATCACGATACATTAAGTAAGTAGGTATCATTAAAACAGGTGCTGGAATGATAAAGGTAAACAAAATGAGTGCAACAACAACTTTTTTAAACTTGAAATCAAATCTTGCAAGTCCATAACCTATCAATGCAGTACTAAAAACTTGAGCTAAAGCTGGAAAAAGTGATATGGTTATACTACTTCTAAGAGAACTAAAGAATCCGATCGTCTTAAATGCTTTTACATAGTTTTCAAAATATAATGTGGAAGGAATTAATCCAACGGTAGCATCAATAACATCTTCAGGAGATTGGAATGATGTGAGTGTCAGATAAATAAATGGATATAAGAAAGTAAATCCAACGGATGCAATCAATAAGTATATAAACACTCTGAAAACTAATCCATCTGTTCCTTTACGACCAACAAGTTTTTTTCTAACCTTTTTAACTGTAGCATTTTTATTAAGGAATGTGTCTTTTTCAGTATATCTTGTTAAATCTAAATAGAAATGTTCAGTGTTTCTAACGTATTTAACATCCTTTTTTCCTAAATTGAATAAAACAAATAATAAAACAACGATGAGTGCGATTACAACAAAGTAAATCCACACTAAGGCTGCACTAAACCCGAATCCATTTCCAATCTCTCCCGTTTGAAACATATATTCTTTAATCAATATAATGATTCTGTTATTAGAAAATCCTGCAAGCATCACAAGTGTATAGATCATATTGATTAATATAATTGGTTTCATGAAGGGTAGCGTAACTTTCCAAAATTGTTCCCATGGACTTGCTCCATCAATTTCTGAAGCTTCATACACTTCTTTATTCATTTTTTGAAGCATTACTAAGTAAACAATAATTTGTACACCACTAAACCAAAACATGCTGATCAAATTATTAAATACATTGACAATCAATTCACCAAATCCTTCACCAAAAATAGAGGAAAATACATGAATAACTTGGAAATTACTAATTCCAGGTAAAACAATCGCGTTATTGTTTAATAGTTCTTGCATAACAGGTCCTGAAACAATAACGACCGGAAGGAAAAAGATGGTTCTAAAGAATCCTTTAAATTTGATATCCATATTTAAGATCATCGCGAATATAACTGCAAATACGTTGATAACAACCATCATCATGAGTGAGTTCTGCAAGAAATTCCCTAGTTCTATAACCATCACTCTGTCGATTGCGAATGCGTGTTGATAATTTGCAAATCCAATGTATTGGAGATTAATACCAGTTGTAGGTATCGTCACGTGATTTAAACTTAGGAAAAATGAATAAATGATTGGATAAAAGGTGAAAACAATGAACCCTACGATCCATAAACTTACAAATGCATATCCAAGAAAGCTTTCTCGTTGTTTGAAAGTTAATCGAAATTTTTTCTTCATATCATCACCCTCTCACATAGTAGTCAAGAGGATTGACTGTTACGCCTTCATCTGTCATGGTTTGATTGGTGTAATTGATAAAAATACTTACGCCATTGTCGTAGTCAACTCTTACAAAACCTATATCTAGAACTTCTCTCCATACAATTTCATGACCAATAACATCACTTAATGCATCATCAACTTTTTTGTAGGTATCCACCATATATTCATCTAAATTTCCAAAATATGTTGCGTATAAATCTCTGCTGATCGAACCACTTAATAAATGAGATGGTCTATATGTGATAAAGAAAGCTGGATTGATTCCATACTCAATTACTTTTAACACGTCAACATTGATGTTTGGTGAGAAATTTAAAAATTGTGAGTATACTTCTACATAACCACTGAGTAAAATTTGCTCGAATGGTACACTATCAGTAAAAAATCTTGAGCGATTATGATAAATAAGATTCATGTAAAAACGACTTGTATTGTTTAAATTATAGAAATCCGGACGATACATTGATACACGTTCTTCAAATAAATCATTGTAGAGTGACACAACTTCTGATCTTGTCATAGACTCATTTGAATTTAATTCATTTGAGATACCATCAATTGCGATACCTCCACGATCACTTAGTGTTTGAAATGCTTCAGGGAATTCATCTTTGATATATGAAATATCTGTTAAGTATTCATAATATTCTCCACGATTTCTAGAAACACTATATTGTCTTCTCGTAATCATTTTTAAAGAAGATGATGGAGTGTTATTGGTGTAGGAAAATTCAATGGTTGGATCATAGTAGAATTCAACATTTAGGTCATCGATGTCACCGAGTCTTCCTAACTGTCTATCTAATCTATAATTTGAGTAACTTCGATCACTATAGCCACCACGATTGTATCCTCTGATCGTATATCTGATTTGATCAACACCTTGATCAGATAAAGTATGATGAATCGATTTTAAATCATCAAAACTTGTCATGATGAAATTTTTCTTAAACAATAAACCTTTTTCGTACTCTTTCGCTAACACATCGACATGCATACTAACTTCTGTAGGTTTATATGCATTGTTTAAGACTCCGCGATTGATTAAATCCTCTTTATATGTCTGTGCGAAACCAATATAATTAGCATCATCACCATCTAAAATCGTATAAGAAAGTTCTGGATTATAGTCTTTTATTTCGCTTTCATAGATGGTTATATTCTCATTGGTTGATAAAGGTTGAACATGATTTTCTCTCATCAAAAAGAGTGCATTTTGACTATGGAAGTTGGTCTGATAAGTTGGTGGAGTATAAATATATTCTGCATACTCAGCACCATCTTTTACTTCAACAAATAAAGCATTTTGGTTTACACCGTGTACAATTCCGAAGACAGGATAGTTTAATAAAGTATCACCACTTGTATTGGATCTATATTTATCTTGGCCATAGAATCTTGCACGATAGACATTGGATATCGCCGAAGATGAATTGAATCGAATTAAAGCTCCATTCCCAGATGGTAAAAAGAAATATCCAGGAATATCATCAGCATATGCAGTACCAAAGAACTCATAAATAGATAATTTGAGTAAACGATTTGGTCCATACTCTTCGATAGTATCTCTAAGCACTTTAACATCGAAACCTTTTTCTGTTAAAGTGACTGTATAATCCAGTTTGATTTGCTCGACTTCGAAATCAACATGGAATGTGACAACATCTCCATTGACTTCAAAACTAGTTGTCGCGTTTTCAGCAGATCTTCTTTGTAACATGGATGAGGTTACCGTAATATTAGACTCATTTAAAAAGTCAATAGTGATTGCAGAATTGATACGTCTTATCCACGCTCCTGTTAATTCATAATCGCTTAAATTAACGACATCACTTGACCAATAATACCCAGTTTCTTTATTCAAGATTCGAATAGCTAGACCGTTTGGATTCACATACAAAATAAATGTATTATTTTCGACAAGTTCAGTAAAATTGGTCATATCTGCTGCTGGTTGATTATATACTTCTAAATCTTCAACTCTTGTAAAAAGGTTAGAGTCAATGAGTGTAGTTGATACGCTGATGGGGATTTCAAATGGATCATCTTCTTCAGCTGCATAAGTTTCAAAGATGAAGAACATGCATAATATCAATATAATCAAAAGGTTTAGTTTTTTCATCGTATCGTCAACTCCTTAAATATATTGATAAAAAAGTCAAATAGTTGTGATGACAAGATGCTCACAATCAAGTATAAAATAATCATGATAATCATAATAAAGAATGTCAATAGTATATTAACAATCAATTCACCATATTTAAAATTATTCAACTCTTTCAACATGATTAATAGTAAGACTATTGACCAAGTAATCATAATTAAATATCCAAAGCTATATAAAAATGCTTCATTGTATGTTAAGAAGTTGCTGAAAATATCTAGTGGAATCTTAAACAAAAAGATAGGCATAAATGAAACAATGATTCCAATGAAGATATCTCTATAGAATGCTTCACCATTTTGAAGTGTACTTACAAGATAGTTACCTAATCCAAATAATAGTAGAGGTATTGACCATTTTAGAATCTCAAATATGAATACCATGTCATTTAGGTTGGATCTAAATAAATACCCTCTAATGTAATAGTCACTTAATATGTTAATCAATACAAAAACACCATACATGATTAACGCGGTTCTTATCCGTATTTTTTGTTTAAACTTAATGAAATAGACTGTATCCATAGGGTGTTTAAAAATATTGAGCATCAATATCAATTCACCGATGAATTGATATTGATTGAGTTTCTCATATGTTCTCGCTTTTATAGCTTCATAAGAATGATAATACTCTGTTTTCTTAAATCCTTTATGTGCAAAGATCAATACAATACCAGTGATAAATACCCATAAAAAGTTTTGATTGATCCAAGCATCTCTGACTTCCCAATATGCTATAGAATATCCTTCTTTATTATTTGCTATACGATAACTAATTAATGCATTTTCATAATCTTCATTTCGTTCATAATATTTTCCTAATCTAGAATGTGCCAGTGCAAATAAACTATTTTGTCTAATGATTTCTTGAAAGTAAACAGCACTTTCATCATATTGGCCAATACGATAGAGTTCAATACCTGTCAAAACTGAATTTGCAAATTCAGTTTTAGAGAATACTTGGATGTTATTTCCAACGCCATCTAAAACCCAAATATCACCATATTTATCAACAGCAATACCTGTAGCTCCTGCAAACTCTCCAACTCTAAGACTGTTTAATTCTTGTCTTCCAAATTTGAATAATAAATTACCAAATGAATCATGAACTCCAATGACACCTCGTGATTCAATATCTTGAGAAACCGTATAAATATTTCCAAATGAATCTGTTGTTATATCAACATAAGCTGGATCAATTACCATATTTCCGGTTAATATATTATTTCCTTCAATATTTAGTTTTTTAAGTGGGTTATTGTACTCGTTTTTTATGACAGTATAAATCAATCCTTTTTCATCGATTGCTAAATTCGTCGTAGATTTAGGTGTTAATGAAGCGAATTGTTCTTTTTGTTCTGCACTCATTAAAGCACGCTGGAATAAAAGTTCTAACGTAATTGTTACTCTATTAATTCCAAAATATCCTAAGAAATGTCCTTCTTTGTCCAGTTGGATAATCCCATTAATACCTGTTTCACCAACGACATACATGTTCCCTCTCTGATCAACGACCACTTTGCGAGGTTCAAAAATTGAATCAGCTCCGAATAAGGGTTCTGTAGGACGTCCAAATTGATTGATGAGTTGATGATTTTCATCAAATACTAGAATCAAATTACTGTTCGAATCCGCGACATAAACATGCTTATCGTCAGTGACAAAAACACCGGTAGGTTCGATGATAAGTTCATGCTCGATTGTGTTCATTGCTCTCGTCTCTATATTATAAATAAAGATTCTTGATTTACCTTTATCTGCTACATAAACTTCATCACCAGATATATAAATATCTTCAGGACTCATGAATCCTTCATTTAAAACAAATGTTCCTTCATACGCATTTGCAGTACGAACAAGACGACCATCAAATCCCATCGTATAAGTTCCATAAGGAATGATACTTATGTCTGTTTCAGCTTGCACGTTAAACCTTAATGAAAAGATAGAAACGAGTAAGCAAACGATTAGTAGTTTTTTCATCAATTTCATCATATACACCTACTTCAATCCTGAGTGTGACATCGTGCTCATTACTCTACTTTGCATAATCATGAAAATAATAAGATTTGGTAAAAACATGATTAAAGTTGCTGCTGCACCAATACCTGCTGCAGCTACACTATTAGAAATATTAGTGAGTGTTGCCATATAAAACGCAAACGTTTGTTTGATTTCATCATTGACGAACAATGTTGAGGTTTCAACGTTGTTCCATGTTGCTTGAAAACTCAAAATAGCGATGGTTGCAATCGCAGGCATCGACAAAGGAACTATAATTTTTGTATAGATGTAAAAATCTCCAGCACCATCCACTTTTGCTGCTTCTATCAATTCATTTGGAATTTGATCGATAAATTGCTTCACCAAGAATAAACCAACAGGAATAGCAATCATTGGAAGCACATGAGCAAACATTGTGTCAACAATTCCAATTTTTGTTACGACTAAAAATCTTGGAATCATCACAGCGATTGGAACGAACATAAGTGCTAGTTTATTGATCTCAAATAAAAGTTTTCTGCCTTTGAAATTCTTTTTCGATAGTATATAACCTGCCATTGAACTAAATAATACACTAGAAAATACCACTAAAGCAGTAACGATTAAACTATTAATAACAAACTTCATAACTGGTAATCCATAACCAACAAACACAAATAAATCTTTAAAGTTTTTTAATGTTGGTTGTTGTACGAAAAATCTAGGTGGAAAAGCGAACAATTCATAAATTGGTTTAAACGCAGTTGAAAAAATATAAACTATAGGCATCGCCATAAAGATAGCGAACGGCAATAAGAAGATATAAAATTTAAGTTGTGACTTATGAAAGTTTTGTGGATTAAAATTAATACCTGTCATATATTTCTCCTCCTAATCGTCTTCTTTTAAAATCTTTTGGAAAAACTTACTAAATCCTAATATTAAAAGTAACAGCATAACCGACAAGGCAGCAGCTACCCCCATTTCAGATCTTAGAATTCCATAATCTTCTATATGGTTTATAATCATTTGTCCTGAATTTTGAGGTGTTGGGTTTGCTCCTGATAATGCAACCCCAATCGCACCAGCAGAAAAAGTCCCAACAATTGACATTACGGCAGAAAATAACATTTGTTTTTTAATTGAAGGGATTGTAATATAAAAAATTTCTTGTAATCGATTACGCATACCATCCATATAAGCAGCCTCATAAAGGTCTTTATTCACATTCAATAAACCTGCAAGAATCGCTAAGAATCCTACACCCATTGAACTCCAAATGCTGACTAAAATCATGATTGGCATTAAATAATCGGGATTTTGAAGAAATTGAAGTGGTTCGTTAATTAAACTAAGTCTTAGTAAAAATGAGTTGGTTAAACCCTGTTCATCACCACTAAACATAATTCTCCATACAACTGCAATCGCGACACCTGCAGTCATTGATGGCGAATAAATGATGAGTGCTAAGAATGTTCTCATTTTCGGTGTTATTTGAGATAACACCCAAGCAAGCATAAAGCTTAAGACATATCCTCCAGGACCGACGATAAAACTAAATAACAAAGTATTTGGTAATATTGTCTTCATGAATATTTCATCTTCAGTCAGAATAAATAGATAATTATCGATTCCATTGAATCTAGGTGCTTGGATACCATTAAAATAAGTAAATGATAACGCAAATGCTACAACCACTGGAACGACAATAAACGTGAAGAATAAAATAATATAAGGTGCTAAGAATAATGCAGTCGTGCGATTCTTTCTTTCAAGGAACTCGACAACTTTGGTTTCACCTTTGTTAAAAAGATTAAGAGCAGGTTTCATAAATTGAACCATTTTAAGCATCAATGCTTTCATATTTATTCACCCTCCTCAATCCAAGACATAACATCTTCTTTAGTGGTAATTGTGTAAGGCTTAATCATCATACCATCTTGGTCTATATATCCAAATTCTTGGTACTTTCTAACAAGTTCTCTTTCAATCAACAGTTTCGCATCATCTACTGCGCTTCTGACATCAACACCATCAAAAACGACCCTATTCCAAATATTGGACAGTTCTCTTTCTAATTTATAACCTCCTGGAACTTTAGGAACTTCTTGAAGATGTTCCCATTGTTCTAAAATGATGTTGATATGTTCTTCAGGAATAGGAAGTGATTTAAATGCTTCAACATTTGCAGAATTCCATAAGAAACCTTCTCCATAGGTTACTAATAAATTATGCATAAACCAAGTTTGAATTTCAGCACTCATCCACCATTTTAATAATTCCCAAGCTTCTTCCTTGTGCTCACTCTTTTGGAAAATAACACTTGCTTGAGCAGCTCCTGTATGATCTCTTCTAATATATCCAGTACCATCATCAACACCAGGAGCAAGTGATATTTCCCATTTATTAGAAATTTCAGGTGCTGCAAATGTTAATTGAACATAGGTATTAAAACTACTGACACCAATCGGTATTGTAGATTCTCTAAAACTATTATAAAAATTAGGAACTTGTAAAGGAAGGCTATAAAGTGTATATAAATCAACCATGGTGTTAATACCATCCAGTGCACTTGGTTGATCGATTAATACATCAAATCCATCTTCTGAATAAAGTTGACTGCCATGTTGATAAACAAAAGGTGCAGTTGCTGCAAAACCTTTTAATGCACTATCTGCAGAAAGAGGTAGATAATAATTCATTCCATATCTTTGTAAAGTTGGTAAGATACCAACAATTTCATCATATGTGTTAGGAACATCAAGTTCAAGAGCATCCATGACATCTTTTCTATAGTATGTAACCGTGAAATCCTGAGTCTCAGGTAAACCAAAGACTTGAGTATCATGAATCATATTTAAAAATGAACCTGGCATCAATTGATCAATGACTTCAGTGAAACCATCAAACTGACGCATATCTGCAGCTGCTCCTCTTAAACCAAGTTCATAAGGTAACCATGCACTAATACCTAACGCCATATCAGGTTGCGTATTCGCTGCATTAGCGAGAATTAATTTTTGTTCATTTGGCATGACTGCGTATTTCACACGAATACCCGTTTCTTCTGTGAATGTTGAATCAGTCATTTGTTGCATCATAGAAATATAATATCTAGAACGATTAACCCATACTTCAATATCATATTCATCTGTTGTCTCAAATGTGCTTGCAGCTTGATAAATCTGCATACCTGCAATCCATTCTTTTAAGAAATTCGCATTTTCTTTTGGTAATTTGGAATCTTCTGAATGTATATATATCTTATCTAGAGATAATGGTTGATCGATCATTTGTTGATTGATGAGCGATAACAATTGAGATAATGAGTTAGATCCAACTGATAATAAATTCATACGATGCGGTATTTTATCAATATCATTTTTTAATGTACTCAGTTTCTCCAAACCTATTTCTAATTGCTTTTGGATTTGAGTGGATTGTCTTGGATTGGATGACATATTTTCAATCGCTTCATTCACTTCTGATAAGTCTTCATACCATCCATCAAATAAGCTTTGAGTCTCTGGAATGAATGCATTGATATCCCACTCACGATTTTCATCTGTTTCACCGCCCGTGAGTTTTTTCAGTTTGATTCCGTATTCACTGATTTCATCAATGATTCTTTGCACAGTTTCATAATGTTTCCCATAAAGACTTGCATCAACTTCAATCGTAATTGAATTCAATCCTTCATCTAAATAAATCAGTAAATCTTCATCACTACTAGAAAGTGTTTCATTTTTCCAATCTGTCGAGTAACTGAGCGGATAAGAAGAGAGTTCGTTAAATAGAACAGCTCCATTAACATAGATGTTTCGATACACATCTCTGTTTTCATATATTGTATTCTTATATTTCAAGGTTATATTGTAATAACCACTTTGTTCAACGTCAAAAAAATAAGTCAATTGGTCACCAATTTCAGAAAACGAATTACCAATAATATTTAAATAATGTTGTTCACTTGAAAAAGGTGATACTGATGGTGTTTTATCTGTTTCTGGTATGACTGAAATGCTATTTTTAAATGTATACTTCTCTGCTTCAATAATAATCATTTGATCTTCTATTGGAGTTGATACATTTGATAATAAATAGTTTTGGTAGTTTAAATCTTCGGTTGCATCATATATTCTTAGATCACCCAAATAAAAACTTCCCTGTTCTTTAGTAATTGTGATTTCATTGATTCCTTCATTTAGTGTAAAAATGATTGGAGATTGATATAAAAATAATTGATCGCGTAAAAAAACCCGATTCCAGATTGAGACCGGTAAATTTTGAGGATAAACTTGATTTTTATAAATATCAAACTGAACATCATGATCTGAATATGCCCATTGAGTCAATAAACGCATACTTGTAGCATTTGGAACAACTTCTGAATTGACTTCTATTGATATTTCATTTGGTTTAACAGTTGTATCATCTGACAAATAATCGACAGCAAAAAAGTAGTCGCCTGCTTCCTCGACATCCAATTCAATATGTAGTTCATTACTGTACTCATCATTCCAAAATATTACTCTACTGCCATATCCTTTATCATCATCAGACAATGGAATCTCTGTTTGAGCACTAGCAAGTTCCTCAATAGAAAAATGCTGACTAAACCCTGTATATTCAACATCATGAATAAAAGGATATGGGGGGTGAACAGTGTCCCCCCCCATACTATCTACATCTACATGAATCAGTTTAGATAATATGAATAGTAGAGCAAATGCACCTACGATGGAACCACATATAATTAATATGATTCTTTTCAATAACTGTTGATTTGCTGCCATATTCATCCCCCACATGTATTAACTATTTATAGCTTCGTCTAAAGCAAGTTGTGCTTTAATAAATTCATAATTGATTAAGTTTTGTAATTGTGAAGTCATATAGTCTGCATAAACGATCTTACCGAATTGAGCATCCCATAATAAGTCACCAATTGAAAGTGTTGAACCTGGAGCATTATTTGGTCTTGAAATTGTTGCATCAATACCAGTGTTATAAGTAAATCTTGCAACTGTGAAACCAGGAACGAATTTATTACCTTCAACTAAAACTTCAACTGTACCAGCTGCAGCTGCTTCAAATACTTCTTGAACGCCCATCACTGGATAGTCTGTAAACCATTCATCAATAATTGCTTGGTCAGTACTAATTGGAAGACCTGAAATACCTAATGCTACTTCTCCATTAACTGTATCAGGAACTGCAGTTTCAACGATATTAAACATTTCATTAATACCATCTGTACCAAATGTCATCCATTTAGCAACTTCAAATGCAGCTGCTTTATTTTCAGCAGTCTTAGAAATACCATAGAAGTCAGATACACCAACGACTTTACTACCAGGAACACCTATAAATTGAACATCAAAGCCTGCGTTAGTTGCTGCAGTAGCTCTTGATTGTGCACCCCATGTGCCATCCCATTGGAATGCTAATTGTCCATTATTGAATGCAACCCAGTGATTAGCACCAAATCTTGTAACTCTTGGTGAAAGAAGTGGACCTTCAGCATCTGGATCAGTATTATCAAATGATTCTGATGCCCAACCGTTAGTCATAATGCTTCCAGCTGCTGCTAATGCATCTTTAACTGGTTGGCTATTGTATAAGAATTCACTTCCAGCTAAACCAGCATGACCAATTCCAAGTGGAGTTGCGCTTTCAGCATCCAAAATTGCTGGTAACCAGTTGAATAAATCTGCAGGATGGTTAAGACCAGCTGTTGATGTACCATCAAGTTTTGTTGTGTCAGTAGCATTTTCGATAGCATCAATCCAATTTTGATATGTAAAACCTAAAGTTGTGAAATCAGTCAATGTGCCTGTTTCTTCAATCAAATCTAAGTTAGCATAATAACCAAGATAGTTTAATGCTGCAGGAACTGCATAAATTTTACCATCATAAGTAATTGCGTCTCTTAGAGATACAGGAAGATTTTCCCATTCAGAATCCATTTGAGCTTCTGCAGTGATATCACCAGCATAACCCATAATGATATGGTTAGGAATATTACCTGACATGAATACATCTGGGAATGTACCAGCTGCAGCTTGTGTAGCTAGGAATTCATCATAATTTCCAGTATATTCAACGATTTGAACTTCGATTGTTTCACTTTGTTCGTTAAATGCATCAAGTCTTCTTCTGAACAAGTTGTTTTGTTCAACTGTGCCTAAGTTCCAAGAAGCGAATGTAACGATTGTCTTTGTGCCGTATTCTACAGTAACTACTCTAGTTCTAGTAATTGTGTTGTTTGAACTGTCAGTAATAGAATAAGTTAATGTATAATCACCAACCATATTAACATCTACTGTACCTGTAACAGTAATCATAGAAGTTAATACACCATCTTCTTCATCAGTAGCGGTAACACCTTGAAGTGAGTTGAAAACTGAACCGTAAGTGATTGTGATATCCCCAATACCTGCAAACACTGGTGCTTCACCTAAAGTAACTGATACTTCTCTAGTTACTGATGTAATGTTGTTTGCACTATCAACTACAATGTAAGTCAATGTGTAATTGCCTTGTGTTTGGTTATCGACTGTACCTGAAACTGCAATACTACTCGTCAAGTTGCCATCTTCAGTATCAGTAGCTGTTACGCCATCCATAGGGTCAAATTCTTCACCGACTTTAATCACTGCTGGTGCGATACCAGAAATGGTTGGTGCTAGATCTTCTTCTACAGTTGGTTCGTTTGCACATGCAACTAATCCGAATGCCATGAAGAGCACTGTAAACAATATAAAGAGTTTCTTCATTGATTTCTTTCTCCTTTGTTTTTTAGCGAATGTAATCGCTTTCTTATAAGTTGATTTTATCAAATAGATGTGTCTGTGTCAACATATTTATTTTATTTATTAAACGTTTCAATTGTTACATATGACTTAACTATAGTTAATGTATGCGTTTTTATTGAATATTTAATCATATTAACACTCGATTATGACGTTTATAAACTGTCTAAAATATAATATTAGTGAAACGTTTAATCTAAAGACCCTTAACAAACTTCAAACTATTCGCGATTTCAACGAATGGATCAGCTCCATAAAAGTCATCTTGCTCAATGATTACCCATGGAAAATCAAGTTCTTGAATGACTTCGATGATTGAAGGGTACCCCATATTTCCATCGCCTATTGAAGCGAATTGGGGAACTGCAGACCATTTATCAAGTTGTTTGACTCTCATATCTTTGATATGGATGATTTCAATGAAATCACGATATCTTCTGATGAACTCTGTTGGATTTACACCTGCAAATTGAAGCCAATATAAATCAGGTTCTAAAGTTAAACTATTTTTCGATATATTTTGTATGATAATGTTCATCGGTATAAACGATCCATATTTCGCAAACTCATATGCGTGATTATGATAAACCAGTTTGATTTGATGGGTTAATAGTTTTTTTGATAATTTGTTCATTTCGAAGATAAAATCTTGATAATGATTTAAATTTTTTCGATCGAATTGATCTGGCATCGCTCCAATTCCAAGGTAAGTTGCACCTAATGCTTTTTGAAATCTCACAACATCCTCGAATTCATCTTTTAATTGATTGAAGTCAACATGTGTTGCCATAATCTCTAATCCAAGATCCTTACATACTCGACTAAAAAGTTCAACCTTCTCTTCAGTAAATCTTCCTATACCAGATAATTGTACTGCTTGATACCCTATCTTTTTCACTTGAGTTAGAGTCGCAATAACATCTTCTTCTGTTTTAATTAATTCCCTCAACGAATAAAGTTGTAATGCAATTTTCATATACCCTCCTACTTGAACTCTTTTGGATGTATCTTTTTATATTTTTCAATATACTCAGTACGATTGGTTTTTACCAAATGGGTTTCACAATAATGTTTTAAGTTGCCATTTGCGTGAAAAGGTCCACCCTCTTCCATAACTAGCCATAATGGGTCCACTTTAGGATTCATTTTTAGCATTTGATTGTCTGTCCATTCAAAAAGCTTACTTTCAGCTTCTTTTTTAATATTTGGAAGTTGATCTACCAAATTGAATTGTTCATATGGATCTTTTTCTGAATCATAAAGCATATGTTTAGGGAAGAAATGGAATCCATCATGATATGTTCTAATGTAAATGTAATTTGCAAATCTTACACTGCGTTGTACGACATGAGACATTTGTGAGATTACTAGATGCTCATGTGATGTATCTTCTCCTTTTAAAAGTGTTTCAGAGAAGCTCTTTCCATCCCAATGTTTGGATTTATGTTGATATTTGATTAAATCTGCAATTGTTGGAATTAAATCCACGTTGTAACGGAATCCCTTTTCATGTTTTCCTTTCAAAGCTCCTGGCCATTTAACAATCATTGGTATTCTACAAGTCATTTGATCTGCTAAACCATGTTCAGCATATATTCCCATCTCACCTAATGTTTCACCATGGTCACTTGAAATAATGATTGCTGTATCTTCATAGACTCCTTTTTCTTTTAATATGGAAATTAATCTACCTACAGCTTGGTCTGCATACTTTATTCCAGTATCATATCCATCATAAAGATCTTTAACATCTTTTAATGAGTCTAATCGACCCATTTGACGAGGAAATCTCGTTCTATTCTCAAAATCTGAATACATTCCAATTTCTTGAGCACAGTGTGGACCAGCCATTTTATGATGTTCATCAAATACTTCTTTTGTAATCCAATCTGGTATTTTGTCATCTTTAAACTCGTTATCATAATCCATAGGTACACGATAAGGTGTATGTGGATCCCAGAAATTCACATGTAAGTACCATTGGTCATCCATGCCTTTTTCATTCAGCCACTTTTCAGCTATCGGTAAGATCTCATGTGCTGATTCATCACCAAATTTTCCAGTATCGTGTATTTCATTAAATCCACAGTAAAAATACCACGCTGAATGTCTTGAAGCGAATGGAGTTATCCCTGCTGTATAAAAACCATGTGTCCTAAGCATTCCAAAAAGACTTTCTTTTTCAAATCGATGTTTAAAATCTCTTCTAGCATCAATTTTAAGTTGTGAAGTTGTGTTCCCGTGGTTGACTACGCCTGTGTGAATTCCAAACTGTCCTGAAAATAATGCTGTTCTTGATGGTAAACATGGTGCATCCGAAGTGTAATAGTTGTCAAAAACTATACCTTCCTTCGCGATTTTGTCGATATTGGGTGATGTTTTCTTATGATAACCATAACATCCCAAATGGTCTGGACGCATCGTGTCAATGTCAATATAGAGTATTCTCATTTCTACTTACCTTCCATTCTTGTATATTTAAAATCATCAAATCTAGTAAACCCTAATTTCTTAAATGCTTCTTGTATAAATTCACTGTTCGTTACCAAATTTTGTATGGTTTGATTCAAGTAGTTGTCTAACATGATGATTGTAGGTCCTTTATCTATACCGATATAGGTGTTTGAATACCACGGTTCATCTTCAAAATTGAAGGCATCATATAAGCCATATTTTCCCCACATATTTTTGTCTTCTGCAAATTTTTTAAAAATGTCTAGCGAATCTTCTTTTGTAAAGATGATTGAAGAAAGTGCTGCATAAGGAGCTACAGTTCCATCAACATTGGGTCGATAATCAACGTTGGTGAATCCCCATGGTGGTCCACCAACAACTAAATAACCCTTTTTATTATGCATTGCAGTTAAACCCCAATACCCTTGACTTAATGTTTTAGACCATGATTGATCTAGACACCAAGCTTTATTCGCTTTCGTAGCCGCTACTGAGTTTTCAAACCAGTTAAACATCTTAGCATCAACATATGTCTTAAAATCGATGAAGGCATGTGAAAATTGGTGAATAAAAAGTGCGTTACCAAAGCAGTAAACATAGTTTTGTCCTTTGTATGCTCCAACATGACGATCAAATCCAAAATATAGCTTTCTAGCATTTTCTGCTGAGGTTTTCTTTTGACCAGCATATAGAAAATACATCATCAGTTGTTCGGCGTAATGATCCCATTTAGAATTGCTCCAACCTGTTGGAAACCGTTCCGAAATCATATGATATGACATTCTAAAAACTGGTTTATCCGGATGAATTAACCAATCCCAATCCGTTGATTCTAACATTTGATCAACGATTTCTTTGACTTCACCTTTGAAAAACTCTGAAGCTGATAATGCCCCCATTAATAATATTGCTGTATCAATAGTTGAATATTCGGATGGACGACCTTTACTTAATCCATAATTTTCTGCAGTTTCAATATTGAGAAAATGAATATAAAAACCATTTTTATGATCAACATGATTCGTTACCGTTTGTAAAGTTTTTAATGTGCGTTCGTATCCTTGCTCAAAAGTTATGTATTGGTGATTCACACCAATCACATAAGCACTGAGTGCAAACCCTACAGCAGCAATCGAAGCCATATTCGAATTTCTTGAAGAATCTAGTGCTAAACCATAACCTTTCGAATCTTGATTTGAGTTTGTTTCATACCAAAAATAGTCAAAACATCCTTTAATTTCTTTTTCAATCAGTTGTTTAATTTCCATTTTCCTCCTCCTTAAATTGAATTTGAGTTTCTAACAAAGAGTTCAACTGAATTTGATTTTCTCCTATAAATTCATATAAATTAGATTTCACAGGTTTATATTTTCCGACATAGGAAATGATATCACCAATACGTAATGGTTTAGCAGTTAAATTGATTTCATCATTATTGACTTCTAGATGAATAATCTCAGCTGTTGAATACTGAATTGTTAAATCTTTTGAGACCTTCCAATTAAGTGGTAATATCAATCCGCTACGCATAGGAATCGTAAATTCAAACCCTCCAAAACCTTGTTTTCCAAACAGTTCTATCACAGATTTTTTCTCGAATTCTTCAAAGTTATTGATGAATACAAAATCACCATCAAAATCTGATCTAACTGCAACATGAAGCCATTCATTTGATGCACCAGATCTCATAATATTCATGTCATTAAATATTTCACCAACGATTTGATCGATATAATCCCAATCACTTTTAATCGCCATACCAAAGACATAGACTAACCCTTTTTTAATCTCTTTTTTAAATCCTGTAACTTTTGATGAGTCTAAATCAAGAGTAGCGAAGCCTATTTTTTGGTCATAAACTTGTGCATAATGACAGTTCACTGAATCATGTCCATTGATATTTACACGTTTCCCATGAACTTTTTCTTTAATATCTACATCGATAAAATCTTTAAGTATATGACATGGTCGATCCAATAAATCCTTGGTCGGTACTTCTGGGAATAAGAATAATTTACCACCTTCAGAAACGTAGTTAACTAATTTTTCTTGAGCCTCTTTTTTCATCCACTCTGTTGAAAAACAGATAAGGGTTGGATTTTTTATCGGATCAATATGACTTACATGATTCATATCAATAGCATCAAAAGATATGTTATTCATCACTAAACTTTTACCGATACCATTGTATAGATAATTTTGTCTAGCATTTTGTAGTGCATTGGCTTGAGATCTTGTAAAATCATTTTTAAACTCTGTCATGTAATAATCAGGATCAAATGAAAGTGTTGTTTGTGTACTAAGTTTTGCACGAACAAATGCTTTTCCATAAGCATTCGTAAGATCGACGATGTGTTTAATAATATGATAGTGTCTTCTTAAACTTCCATCAGTTCCTATCGCGGACTGCCAGTCATGTCTTCTTGAGATTAGACCAATTTCCTCAAAATTTTCACCACCCACAAACATGTAATAATTGATTGCATTCATACCATTTGATATCGTTAATCTCGTTTTTAAGTCGTGTGTTGTTGGCTGAAGTCGGGGAACTCCATTTTGGAAACCACCCTGAAATTCAGCACTAAAAAGTGGCTGATTTACAGGTTGAACAGCCTTTGTAAAAGCATTGGCTAAAACGACATCAAAGAAATTTTCTGATACGATATTACCTACATAATAATCTCCAGCTAAGATAACATCTTTAATTTTAGCTGTCTCATAAAGTTGTGATATACCAATTGGATATAAGTTACCTCTTTTACCATAATCCACACTTGAAAACCCGTGAATATTGACAACAGGCATGGATTTAGCACCATATTTAGTAGCAATCTCGATTAATTTTTCAAGATAATCTTTAATGAAAACTCGGAAAAACAATTTATATTCTTGATTAATCACAAAAGATACTTCTTTATTTGTTTTTCCTTGACGATATAAAGATATATAGTGATCAAAATCTTTAAAAGTACTTAATTCATGATCAAAAAGTTCTTTTCCATATTTATTTACTATAAACGCTTTAAAATGACTTAATGTATTGTCGGAATAATCTCCTTGACCGGTAACCCAATGATACATACCTACTTCATTATCATATTGTATCATCACGATTGGTCCACCAAGTTCAGATTCATAATCTTTTAATATAGTGAATACCTTTTTGTACCATCCTTTTACAAAATCCAGGTATACAGGGTGTAAATAACTGACTAACCCCATAGAAGGATGAAATTGACCGTCTTCTTTAACAGCGCGAATTTCAGGATGTTCTTTGATTAGCCATTCAGGGATACCAGAGTTGACCAACTCTGACATCACATAAGGTCCTGGTCTTACCAAAAGCCATAACCCTACTTCCTTGACTGTATCTAAAAATGACTTTAAGTCTCTTTCTGCACATGTTCTACCATGTAGATCAATATCACCTTTTTGATATTCATGCCAAATCCAAGGAATATAAGTACTGACCAAATTAAATCCAGCATCTTTTATTTTTTGTAGTCGATCTAACCATAGATTTTTAGGTACACGAAAATAGTGGAATTCACCACCCCATACAAATGTTTCTTCTGCATTAATCTTAAATACACCTTGATCATATTGAAACATCGATCTCACCTTTATCTTTCTTAAATACTCTAACCTCATATGGCTTAAGCACACCTTGATGCATTTCATCATTTCCTAATATGTAAAGATAATCTTTTGTATCTGGATAATCATCTATATAATCTTCTGAAAAGTTAGCAATTAACAATATTTCTTCATTTTTATAAACTCTTCGATAACAAAACAGTCTCTCATCTGTGTTTTCAATCAAACGATATTCTCCGTAAACAACAGTTTCATTTTCTTTTCTGAAAGCGATGAGTTTCTTGTAAAAGTGATAAATGGATTCTGGATCTTGAATAGCATTTTCAACATGAATAAAATCTTTATTAGGATTGACATTTAACCATGGTTTAACATCACTAAATCCACCATATAAAGATGAATCCCATTGCATTGGAGTTCTCGCATTGTCTCTTCCCTTAGCATTAAGTGCTTCCCATACACGTTTTGTTGGCCAAATCAATGATTTTTCATGAAACATGTTAATCGCTTCAATGTCTCTGAGCTCATCAACTGAACACATTTTCATGTTGGTCATTCCGATTTCTTCACCTTGATATATAAAAGGTGTTCCTTGCATAAAATGTAGAATTGCTCCGAACATCTTAGCGCTCTTGATTCGGTATGTTGTATCATTTCCCCATCTAGATACGATTCTTGGTTGGTCATGATTACTCCAGTAAAGACTATTCCATCCCTTTTCATATAAAGAGGTTTGCCATTTGGATAACACTCGTTTCAAATCCTTTAAATCCAAAGGTTTTAAATGCCATTTATCATGATGAGGTTCTTGGTCTAATCCAATATGCTGGAACTGAAATACCATATCAAGCTCATTAGAATCTATTTTTGTAAACTTAATTGCTATCTCTGGTGTTACTCCTCCAGTTTCACCAACTGTCAGTGTTTTTCTTCCTTTAAAACAATTCTCATACATTTCTTTTAGATAATCATGAAGCTTTGGACCATTTCCAAGAATACCTAAATCAATATCTTTACCGATTAAGTCTATAACATCCATTCGAAAACCATCAACACCCATATCCAACCAGTAATTCATCATTTTATAGATTTCAAAACGAAGTGTTTGATTCTTCCAGTTGAGATCTGGTTGTTTCTTACTAAATAAATGGAGATAATATGCTTCTTTATTTGGAGTAAGATCCCATGCACTTCCTCCAAAAAAAGATGACTGACTTGTTGGAGGTTGATTGTCTTTATTTTCTTTAAATATATAATAATCTTTATAAGGACTCAAAGGATTATGAACAGCAGATTGAAACCATTCATGTTCATCACTTGTATGATTGACAACTAAATCCATAATGATCTTTAATTTCTTTTGATGTGCTATATCAAGCAATCTTATCATATCATCTAATGTTCCAAACATAGGATTGATATTGTAATAATCTGAGATATCATAACCATTATCATCCATAGGTGAGGAGTAAACAGGGCTTAACCAAAGAATATCAACACCTAAATCTTTTAAATAATCAAGTTTTTCTATAATACCATTTAAATCGCCAATCCCATCACCATTGGTATCTTTGAAACTTAATGGATATATCTGATAGATTACAGATTTTTCGTACCATCTGTTCATAATGTCCTCCCTTTTAGTTTTTATTAAAATAACTTGTATCTAAAAATATTTTTTCTCTAAAGTCAGGATTCTCATATACTTTATTGATTATTTCAAGACTTGTAATGGTATCTTTTGCTTGAACAACAGATCCATAACCATAGAGAATGTAATCATATAAGTCATGGATTAGATTTTCGTGACTCGCTCCGAAATAAAACTTTTCACCTATCGTTTTTGAATCTTTTTCAATGACTTCTAATCCTTCCTCTGTAAGTTGGTATAGTGTATCTCCGATTAATTTAAATCTTCCTTTTTCAAAAATAAGATCAATTTCTACAGGTGAATCTACAGGATAATTATTGGTTGCTGATAAAAATCCTAACGATTGATTTTTAAATTTGATAACAATTTGCACATTATCTTCAACTTCAATTTCTGGTAATAAGTAATTAAAATATGATCCATATAGAAAGTCAATCTCTCCACCTAGTAGCGTTAAGATATCAAGTGTGTGGATTGCTTGATTAATCAAGACTCCACCACCTTCATGATTTTTAGTTCCACGCCATGAAGATTGTTTATAATAGTTCATATCTCTTTTCCAATAAACTAAACCTCTTGAACTCAATAATTTACCAAATGGTTTACTGTTTTTGAGTTCTATCATTTTTTTTGTTGTTTTATTGGTTCGATTTTGAAGACAAACAGATAAGATAACTTCTTTATCAGCCGCTATTTCAGCAAGTTCAATCGCTTGAAGATAATCAATAGTTAATGGTTTTTCTGCCAATACATGGATATGGTTATTCAATAATTCTTTAACGATTTCATAATGTGTATCATGAGGTGTTAAGACGTGGACAACGTCAGGATGTAAGTCTAATAATTCTTGAAATGTTTGAACATATGGAATTTGGTGGGTTAAACTCGCAGAAACTGCTCTTTCGATTTGGATATCATAAATACCAACAATTTCAGCATCTTTATATTTTTTTATATTGAATATATGTGTATTGGATATCGCACCTAGTCCTATGATTCCTATTTTTAGTTTCTTCACATTATTTCTCCGAATCTATTCTTAATTTAAGTTCAGTTATAAAAAGGTCTTCATCTAGTGTATCCAATTCGATTTTTTGTCCTAAAAATGCTGATAAGTGCATCGCGTTCGAAATCGATAATCCTTTGACTCCTTCTTCACCAGGGGCAATCAAATTGGTCTTATTTACGATTGAGTCTACAAAATTATTGAGTATCACTAAATGTTGAACCCCCCATTGATTTTCTTTTAGATCAAAAGTAACTTTCTCGTTTTTAGGTGCTGCAAAATTGTTTTCGTGGTGTAACTTATCAAAATCAGCTTCATCCATTTCTAACTTATGCCAAGAGATTTGTCCATTTTCTACAACGATTTTCCCTTTACTACCAATCGCTTCTAAGCGATTCGTCCCTGGAGTGTCAAATGTAGAAGTGATGAACACACCGGTTGCTCCATTTGGATATTCAAGATATGCTGTTACGTCATTCTCAACAGTTATATTTCGGTGTGCACCAAATTTCATAAATGCTTGAACTGATTTTGGCATTCCAAAGATCCATTGAAGAAGATCAATTTGATGAGGTGCTTGATTTAAAAGCACACCGCCACCTTCTTTTTCCCAGGTAGCTCTCCATCCACCACTTTCGTAATAGGTTGAACTACGATACCAGTTTGTAACAATCCAATTCACTCTTCTAAGTTCTCCAAGTAATCCTAAATCAATCATTTCTTTAATCTTGATATATAGTGGATTGGTTCTTTGGTTTAGCATGATAGAAAAGACTTTATCTGAATGTTGAGCTAATTGATTAAGTTCACGCACATTTTTAGTAAAAACACCTGCAGGTTTTTCAATCAATAAATGTTTTTTGTGCTTCAATACTTCGATTCCTATCGTTGGGTGATCATAGTGTGGTGTAGCGATAATCACAGCATCTAACTCTTCATCTGAAATGAAATCACTGAATTGATCATAGATTTTAACATCTTCATATTTCTGAGCAGCAATAAGTCTTTCTTGATCAATATCCATTACAGAATGCAACAAAGCATTTTCCACTTTATTTGTGTATAATGAATCAGCATGAAAACTTCCCATATGACCAATACCGACAATCCCAACTTTTATTTGTCTCATTTTTCTTCCTCCGAAGTGAAACGTTTCATTTAATTTGTAAAAAAAATATAAAACGCTTTCATTATCATAATCTTATTATACTTTATAGATTGCAAAATTACAATTATAGAAACCTCTTTTATGGAATAAATTTTAAAAATACCTCAAGTGTTGCTTGAAAAACTTCAAAAGGTTTTGAGTTTTTTGCGCGTCCTGATTTATTAATTTCTAGTTTATTTAAATATGCAAAATCTGCCAAGTGGGGCTCTAAAGTAAAGAAACCTTTATACCCTGAGTTAATGATATTTTGAGTGATTTCTTTAACATAACCATTTCCTTGACCAATCAATACATTTTCACTTGTAGTTTTAATTGCATCTTTGATGTGCATATACTCAATATCTTCTTTTAATAATAAGTAAGCTTCCATTGCATCATCTCCAACTTGAACAAAATTTGCAGTGTCAAAAGCAAACTTTAATTGAGGATGATTCAGTGTTTTCATAATTTTTTTGCAATAAATTGCTTGGTCTCCATAGATATCTTTTTCATTTTCATGAAGAATGACTACATTTTTTCCTTGAGCAGCACGAAGTAATTCCTTGAAAAATTGGACAACTTTTGAAAATGATGCATCACTATGGTCTTCTACAAATAAACTAAACACTCTAACATATCGAGTCTTTACGAGTTCCATAATTTTAATCAACTCGTGAAATTTCTTGAGCTGATCCATTTTATTCTTTTCATCATCGATTTTTACTTTACCAATTGGAGACCCTATCGATGATACATGAATGTCATATTCTACCAAATATGGATACACGTCTTTTTTGAATTCTTCGTATGTGAAATCTAGTATATTCTTTCCATTTATACTGCGTAATGCAATATAAGAAATACCAAGTTGTTTCAAACTTTTTAGCTGGGTTATAAAGTCACTTGATATTTCATCTGCGAATCCTGATATTAAAATTGGATACATATTTATATTTCCTCTCAATCGTTTCAATAATGAGTCATTCATGAATATTCTAAATCTATTATATCATCACCTCATGCAATATATGAAAGCAAATCTGTAGTCAAATTTATGGATAAGTGGTACTTTTTAATTAAGAAAGGGTGATTTATTTTGAAAGCTGATGTATTTGTAAACTTATGTGTTGCAGATGTTTTAAAATCTAGAAAATTTTTTGAGAATCTAGGCTTTGAAGTTAAAGAAGAATATTCTGATGATACCGGATATTGTCTATCCATTAATGAACGTACGTACGCGATGATGTTAGGACTTGAAAAATATATGCTTTTCTCTAAAAATACAGTTGTTGATTCCTTTAAACACACAGAACTTATATTTAGTTTAGATGTTGGTAGTGTTGATGCTGTGAATCAAATCTTAGACAAAGTCAAAAAACTTGGTGGTACAGAAATAGGAAGTGCGCATGATGATGACTATATGTATTACCGTTCATTTAGAGATTTAGATGGACATCACTTTGAAATATTTTCGATGAAGAAAAATATAAATACTTAAAAAATAATGGGAGTCCTAATCAGGAATCCCATTTTTAGTTATTCACCATTGATGATGTCTTCATCATATTCAATTAAGTCTACAATATTTGGTTCAAATCCTAGTTTTGATATGGTATGCATGATTTGATCCAATTCAACTAGATTTCTATCAAAAACAATTTTAGCATGTGCGTAGGTGAAATCATAATTAAATTGCTCAACTCCGAGTGTATACAGTGCATGTTCAATGGATGTCAAACACCCGTCACAATGTTCTCCTATAAAACTCAAGTAAACAATAGGCATTGCAAACCTCCTGATGATTACATCATATTTCTCAAGTAATATTCAATGATACTTTGTGTACCATCTTCTGAGAATCCATGATCCGATAAAATCTGATATGCTTTGCAAGCATTTTCGACACCTTGAAGTTTTAAATCTTTCTTTTCTTCCAATACCAGTTTCAAGTCTTTCAAATAATGTTTGACAAAGAAACCTGGAGTGTAATCTTTATTGATCATTTTAGCTCCATTATATTGAGCTTGCCATGAGTTTGCTGATCCACCTGTAATGACTCCTAGCATTGCTTCTAAATCAAGACCTTTTGTTTTCGCATAAACAAGCGCTTCAGTGATTCCTATTATATTTCCAGCAATAACAGTTTGATTTGCAAGCTTAGCGTGCATTCCTGATCCAGCTTTACCCATATAAGTCACTGTTTTACCCATGATTTTAAAGAGTGGTAACACACTTTCAAAAACCTCTTTATCTCCACCAACCATAATGGAAAGTGTTGCATTAATTGCACCAATGTCACCACCGGTGACAGGAGCATCTAACATTCTTAATCCTAATTTCCATGCTTCATGATATAACTCAATAGCAAGTGTTGGTGATGATGTTGTCATATCGACAAGTATCGCACCTTTTTTAACATGCTTCATAACTTCAATATATGTTTCTTTTACATCACTAGGATATCCGACGATGGAAAAGATTATATCAGCATCTTTCACACATTCTTTAATACTTTCTACTGCTTTCACATTTGGTTCTAATGCTTTCGCTTTTTCAAATGTTCTGTTGAATGCAGTAATCGTATATCCTGCAGCACTTAAGTGATTGACCATGGGTCTACCCATGACTCCTGTTCCAATCCAAGCAATTTTCATGATAATCTCCTTATTTTAAGTTCTTTCCTTCAACCATTCTAAAACATCATTAAATACTTTTTCACGATCTAGATCGTTAAATATTTCATGATAGGCATCTGGATAAGTAATTATTTTTTTATCTTCCAAAGGAATGATGTTAAATAGTCTTCTACTAAACTCTACTGGTACAATTTTATCTGCTTCGCCATGGATAATCAATACTGGTGTTTGATATTGAGCGATTCTCTTATTTAAAAATCTTACGCCCCCTACAAACATGTTGCCAGCAAGTGAAAAATGAAATTTCTTTAAGTTAAGAGGATCTTCAATATAAGCTTTTTCTACTTCTTTTATTCTTGATAATTGGTCATCTGCAAAATTAGTCTTTTTCGTTAACATTCCTAACCATTTATAACCGATGAATCTAAAGGGTAGGACATCCTTAATAAAATAGGATGGGGCAGCACTTGAAATGATACCATCAACATCTTTATATTTGACTGCGTACATATTAACAATTAACGCTCCCATGCTGTGTCCTAATAAAATAATCTTTTTAGGATCTCTTTTCTTTTCATCCAAAACTAAGACATGTAAATCTTCAATGGTTTGATGATAACTCTTTAGTGCTCCACGTTTTCCCTGACTTTGCCCATGTCCTCTTAAATCGTAGCGAACAACATTAAAAGATGCGTCATTTAGTTTTTTAGTAATCTCATCATATCTTCCGGAATGTTCTGCAATTCCGTGAGTTATAATAATGCTTCCTTTCGGGTTTTCTACATCATTTCTTTTGACATGTAATAAAATATCATTGACTAGCATCGTTAATCACTCCTTTCTTTTATTATACATCGAAAAAACTCTTCAAGAAATGATAATTTCATGATATGATAAGTGTAATAATAGATAACGAGGTTTCTATCATGAAAAAACTCACAATATTCTTGCTTATTTTAAGCACCATCTGTCTATTTCCTTTTCTCACAGCGAATGCTGATGTTGGTCCTAAAAGAACTTTAGATATCGAGGTTATCGGTGTCGAAGAGCCTTACTTCTTAGAACTATTAGAACAAGGAACACTAGCCCCAATTGAAACACTTGAAACAGATTACCCCAATGAAGATGAAGAAGGAGAAATTTTTCCTGAACTTTTATATACATTCACCGAAAATGGTTATGTATCTTCTTATTTTGTGCGTGCTTGGGGTGTTTTTCCATCTAGAGTTTCAGAAAATTATTTTAGACATTCCTATAACCCACCTTCAAATTTTAAGATCCTTATTATTTTTGAGGACGGTTCATATGTAACATCTAAACCAGTAACAACTTCTCTTTTCAATAGTAAAGTTACATTTGATTTAACAGATGTCAATTTAGAAGTTGTTGTATCCAATGCAGGAACTATAGTTGAAGATCTACCTGTTCAAACGATGACAATGGAATTAATTCTTAGAATTATCGGAACGATTCTAATTGAACTAATCGTCTTATTCTTATTTGGTTACGCGACAAAGAAGAGTTATTTATTTGTCACATATATCAATTTAATTACTCAAGTGACGCTAACAGGCTTTATGTTCATGATGAAATATTATTACTTCCCAGTTTTCGGAGAACTTGCAGTATTAGCGATCGGTGAACTCTTAATCTTCACGATTGAAATTATATTATTCAGACATTATTTAACTGAAAAAACAAAGAACCGTGCAATGCTTTACGCATTAATCGCAAACTTCTTCTCACTCATCGCAAGCTTTTCAATCATGATTTTATTAATGAACATGTAGTTACAATTTAACAAATAATGAAATGGCGGAGACGCCATTTTTTTGTTTTAATATATAATATATATTTCTTCAAACATTATCGATTTGATTTCTAAAAATATGTTGTATAATGAAAATAGAAAACGCTTTTAGGGAGAGTACAAAATGAAATTTACAGCTTTACATGATCGCCACCTAGCGTTAAACGCAAAGATGATAGAATACGCTGGTTTTCACATGCCAGTATCCTATGCCGGTATTACTGAAGAGCATATTGCTGTTCGAACAGGTATGGGCATTTTTGATGTTTCGCATATGGGTGAATTTTTAGTGGATGGCAAAGATGCACTAAGATTTGTTAATCATTTAGTTACCAATTTCATTCCAGAAGATACTGCAAAAGTTACTTATGCTTTATTTTGTGATGAAAAAGGATTTGTTGTTGATGATTTGTTAGTATATGTCATGAAACCTGAACAAGTTTTACTTGTCGTCAATGCAGGAAATATTGATAAAGATTTTGAATGGGTAACCAAACAGAGTAAGACATTTGATGTGAATGTTAGAAATGTATCTGAACTGTATAGTCAAGTCGCGATTCAAGGTCCAGAAGTCATCAACCACATTGGTGAAATCATGGAAACTGAAACACCTGATTTAAAATTTATGACGTATCAAGTTATACCTTACAAAGAAGGCTATGTAATCCTTTCACGTACTGGATATACTGGTGAAGATGGTTTTGAGATTTACGGAACACATGACTTAGTTACTCAAGTCTTTGATAAGGCAATCGAAGTTGGTGTTACACCAATAGGATTAGGTGCTAGAGATACACTTCGCTTTGAAGCGAATCTTCCACTTTATGGTCATGAAATCAGTGATTCAATCAATCCAGTTGAAGCAGGATTAAATTTCGCAGTAAAACTCGATAAAGAAGATTTTATTGGGAAAAAAGCTCTTTTAGAATATAAGGAGAAACCAGAAAGAAAAATAGTAGGGCTTGAACTACTACAACGTTGTATCCCAAGACAAGGCTATAAAGTACTACACAACGAAAATGAGATTGGTGTCATCACTACAGGATATATGTTACCAAATCAAGAATCACCAATCGCATGTGCATTAATTGATATTAAGTACGCTGAAATCGGCACTGAACTTCATGTTGAGATTCGCGGAAATCGTTATTTAGCAAAAGTAAGAAATAGAAAATTTTATACAAAGAACTATAAAAAATAGGAGGATTCAAAAATGGTATTAGAGGGATTATTATACAGCCCAAGCCATGAATGGCTTAAGGTTGAAGGGAAAACCGCATTTGTCGGTATTTCTGACCATGCACAGCATGCACTCGGTTCAGTCGTATTTATTGAATTACCAAGAGTTGGAAAAACAGTTAAAAAAGGTGAAAGCTTTGGTGCAGTTGAATCTGTGAAGGCAGCATCTGATATGTATCTTCCAGTCACTGGTAAAATATTAGAAGTGAACTCAAAATTAGAAGGATCACCAGAATTATTAAATGATGACCCATATGGTAGTTGGATCGTCAAGATTGAATTGGTAGATGAAAGTGAATTATCATCTTTATTAACGAGCGAACAATACAAACCACTCAGTGAGGAGTAATTAACATGCACAAATATCTTCCACATACAAGTCAAGATATTGAAGAAATGTTAAAGGTCACAGGGGCAAATTCCCTTGATGACCTATTTACTTCTATACCTAAAAAACTGAGACTTACAAAACCATATCAAATTCCAAGTGCTTTATCTGATCATGACTTAACAAAACATATGCAAAATCTGGCAAAACAAAATAAAGAACTGATCGTGTTTCGTGGTGCTGGTGCTTATGACCACTACTCACCATCAATTGTTAAAGCATTGATTTCTAGACAAGAATTCTTAACATCTTATACACCTTATCAACCTGAGGTTGCTCAAGGTACACTGCAATACATTTTTGAATATCAATCCATGGTTTGTGAACTTACAGGAATGGAAGTTTCTAATGCATCAATGTATGATGGAGCAACCGCTACAGCTGAAGCGATGTTTATGGCGTTTGCACAAACAGGAATGAGTAAAGTCTTAATTTCTTCTACTGTCAATCCTAGAATCATCGATGTCGTCAAGACTTATGCAAGATATCGTGATATTGAAGTGATTGTAACACCAAGTCAAGATGGAGTAACCGATTTAAATTTCATCCAAAAAAATATGGAAAACGCGATGGGTCTCATCGTTCAAAATCCAAATTATTTTGGAATCATTGAAGACTATAATGGATTTTCTGAAGTCGTTCACGAAAATGACGGTCTTTTCATTATGAACTCTGAAGGACAACCTTTAAGTTTAATTAAAACTCCTGGTGAATATGATGCAGATATCGCTGTTGGTGATCTACAATCATTTGGTCTTCCACTATCCTTTGGTGGAGCATATGTAGGTTATTTAGCGACAAAGATGAAATATGTTAGAAAAATGCCAGGTCGTATTTGTGGGATCACTACAGATGTTGATGGCAAACGTGCATTTGTTTTAACACTTCAAGCAAGAGAACAACATATTAGACGTGCTAAAGCAAACTCTAATATTTGTTCAAACCAATCCTTAATGGCATTAGCTGTTACGATTTATCTATCGACGATGGGTAAAGAAGGTACAGTGATGGTAGCGAATGAATCCATGAAAGGTGCACACTATTTATATCAAGAATTATTAAAGACTAACAAATTTGAAGTCGTATACAATAAACCTTTCTTCAAAGAATTCGTATTGAAAGCGAAATTTGATGTTGATAAATTCGAAAAAGACTTACTTAAAGATGGCATTTTAGGTCCTCTTCATATCAAAGATAACCATTTATTATTTGCAGTTACAGAAAAGAGATCGATTGAAGAAATTGACTTACTGGTAAGAAAGGTGGTAGAACAAAAATGAAATACTATAACAAACTCATTTTTGAGATATCCAAAAAGGGGCGTGAAGGCTTTAACCTAACCAAAAAAGATTTACCAGAAGTGAAACTTCCTAAAGCATTAGTTCGATCAAATAAAGCGAATCTTCCAGAGGTCTCAGAATTTGATGTCGTAAGACATTACACCAATGTGAGCCAAAAGAATTTTGGTGTTGAAACAGGATTTTATCCTTTAGGATCTTGTACAATGAAATATAACCCTAAAATTAATGATGAATTAGCGACTTTAAGTGGATTTGCAAATATTCATCCACTTCAACCTGTCGAAACTGTTCAAGGATTATTAAAGATATATCATGAAACTCAACGTATTTTAGCAGAGATTTCAGGACTTGCAGCATATTCATTAAATCCGTTTGCTGGAGCACATGGCGAATTGGCTGGTTTAATGATTATTCAAGCTTATCATGACAAACGTAATGACTCGAAGAGAAATAAGATTATCATTCCAGATTCAGCACATGGAACCAATCCAGCAAGTGCAACTGTTTGTGGGTTTGAAACCGTTGAAATTAAATCAAATCCAGACGGAACTGTAAACCTTGAAGCACTTAAGGCTGTTTTAAATGATGAAACTGCTGGTTTAATGTTAACCAATCCAAATACTGCTGGTGTCTTTGAAAAGGATATCGCTGAAATCTCAAGATTGGTGCATGATGCAGGTGGACTTCTATATTATGATGGAGCGAATTTAAACGCTATTTTAGGTAAAACTAGACCTGGCGATATGGGATTTGATATCACACATATCAATCTTCATAAAACATTTTCAACACCACATGGTGGTGGTGGTCCTGGTTCAGGTCCTGTTGGAGTTTGTGAAAAACTACTTGAATTCCTTCCGAATCCAATTGTTAAGGAAAAAGATGGTTTCTACTACTTTGAAGATTCAGCTGATTCCATTGGAGCGTTAGGATTATTCTACGGCAACGCATCAGTCTATATTAGAGCATATGTTTATCTAATGACTTTTGGTAAAGAATCGATGAGTGATATCGGTTTAATGGCTGTATTAAATGCGAACTACATTAAAGAATCACTTAAAGATATCTTTGAACTTCCGATCAAAGGTCACTGTATGCATGAATTCGTTTTTGATGGTTTAAAGGATCAATCCACTGGAGTGAAAACCTTGGATGTTGCTAAACGTCTTCTAGATTATGGATACCACGCACCTACTGTCTATTTTCCTTTAATCTTCTCACAATCCATGATGATTGAACCGACTGAAGTTGAGTCTAAAGAAACTTTAGATGAATTCATTAATATTATGAGAGTTGTTGCACAAGAAGCGAAAGACAATCCAGAGCTTGTAAAAACTGCTCCACATAACACAATTGTTAGACGTCTTGATGAAGCCAAAGCAGCGAGACAACCGATTGTTAAATTTACAGATCTTAAGTAATTAGGGACTTCGGTCCCTTTTTTTCTTGGTCAAATCGTTTTACATGAAAAATAGAAAGGACTATACTGAAAACAAAAAGAGGTAAAAAATATGTCTACACTGGTTTACGCATTCTATAATGAAAACGCAGATGAAGCAATCAAGTTTTATCATTCAATTTTTGGAGGAAAAGATCCTATTATTATGAGATACGGCGAATATTCAGATGAAAACTATACTCCTGAAGAAAGAATTAAGGATTTGGTTATGCATGCAGAAATGTTTGTTTTCGGTTCAAGAATCATGATTGCAGATACACCAAAAGGATTTGGTAGGGATTGGGTAGAAGGAAATAACTTCTCTTTCGCAGTGGTTGATTCTGATGTTAAGAAACTAAAAAAAGCTTGGGACAAGCTTATTGTTGGTGGAAAAGTATTACAAGATTTCCAAACAACCTTCTTCAGTGAAGGGTACGGGCATATGACTGACAAGTTTGGAATGCAGTGGCAGTTCATTCACGAAAAACAAGAATAATACTAAAACCCACACTTCATTTAAAAAGTGTGGGTTTCTTTATATGAATATCTAAGGATTAAATATATTCAATGGGTAATGCATAAACATCTTCTGTTAATAACATTTTCTTTTCAATTAAACAAATTAAGGCACCTGTTCCAACTTTCATAGATGGTATTTTATCTAGTACACTAAATGCCTTAATCATCTCTTTACTTGGGCTTGCAGTCATTTTTATTTCAACGGGATACAAAGTACCGTTCTCCTCAATAATCAAATCAATTTCTTTTCCGTCTTTATCACGATAAAAATATAATGGTAATTGAGTTTTTCCTGCATTCGTATAAGATTTTATAATCTCTGAAATAACAAATGTTTCAAATACATGCCCAGCCTTTGCACCATTCCTTAACACCTCAGGAGTCATCCATCTGGTCAAATATGATAGGAATCCAGTATCTAAAAAGTATACTTTTGGTGTTTTTACTATTCTAGTTAATATATTATGGTGGTATGGTTCTAATATGTAGATCAGTCCTGAGGCTTTTAGAACCGAGATCCACTTCTTGACTGTATTTAAAGATATACCTATATCATTTGAGATGCTGTTATAGTTTATTAATTCTCCACTTCTTGCTGCAACAGCAATCACAAATTTGGAAAATGTGACTTCATCACCAATATTTACCAAACTTCTTACATCGCGTTCAATGTAGGTTTTTAAATATGAACTATAGATTTGTTCCCAATCAAAATCTTTTTTTTCTAAGATAGGTAGACTTCCTCTATGAATTTGATACCATAGGTCGTCATATTTCTTTATTGCTTCTGTTCTTTCATCAATGTATGATTTTGTTGGTATAAATGGAGTATAGAATAAAATACCCATTTTTTCTCTTAAAGATAATCCGTAGAGTTCAACAATAGCTATTCTACCTGCTAAAGATTCACTTACGTTTCTCATCAGTTCAAATGCTTGAGAACCTGTCATTAAGTACTTACCGTATTCCTCTTTTTGATCCACTACATATTTAATAGCAGGAAAAAGCGATGGGACGTATTGTATCTCATCAAAAATAGCATTTTTCTGATAGTTTTGCATAAATAACATCGGGTCTTCCTTCGCTAGATTCAGTTGATTGTAGTCATCAAATGTTACATATGGGTGTGTGTTCTCAAATAGATGTTTCATGACTGTTGTTTTTCCGATTTGCCTTGGTCCTGTTAACAAAACAGTTTTGAAATGTTTAGATACATTTTTTAAGACAACTTCAATATGTCTATGAATATACATAAGATACCCCTTTCCGTCTATAATGCAATTCGAATTCATTTTAGACGATGTTTGTTGTTTTGTCAATACTTTACACTTATTTCGATTTAGAGTAAAAGAAAAAGAGACACAAAGTCTCTTCATTCATTAGATATCCATTTCTTTCATCACTTTAACTGCAAGATCGTTATAAATCTTACCAGCTTCTTCTTTACCTGTATATAAGAAATCACCATTTAATGGTTGACCAATTGGAACTTGTCCAAATAGCTTCACACCTAATTTTTTAGCAACTTCATCCCCTCCACCTTGACCAAAGATAAATTCTCTCGTTTGGTTACAAGGATTTAAGTAATAGCTCATGTTCTCAACAACACCAATGACTTCATGTCCGATATTTTGAGCTCCAATACCCGCCTTAACGGCTACATGTGATGCATTCACATGTGGAGTGGTTACCACTAAAATCTTACTCTTAGGGACGTAAGTTTTTACATCTAATGCAACATCACCAGTTCCTGGTGGAAGATCAATTAAAATAATATCAATATCGTCTTGCCATTTCACTCCTGTAAAGAAATGAATTAACATTTTACCAAGCATTGGTCCTCTCCACATCAGAGGTTTTTCTGGTGGCATAAAAAACTCAGTAGATATCACTTCGATTCCATCTTTTTCAAGTGGAATCATTCTTTCATCTTCTGCTGCTGATAAAGGCTTTATGCCTATCTTTAAAATATTTGGAATGGATGCTCCATAAACGTCAGCATCAATAATTCCAACTTTTTTCCCTTGTCTGATTAACGCAGCAGCAAGATTAGCAGTGACTGTCGATTTACCAACACCACCTTTACCGGAAGCTATTGCTAAATACTTGATTGGTTTTTCACCTTCAGGTACGAATTCTGATTCGAAAAAGTCAATTTTGATACCTGGAAAACCAAGTTCGATTTTTACTAACTTAATAATCATTATTTTTACAGCCTGCTCGTGCTTTGTTTTATCTTTTAAATAGATTTCAAGTTCAGCAACTCCAGTAGGACCGATGACTAGTTTTTTAATACCATTTACAGCTTTAAAAGGAAGGTTAAAGCCTGGGTCAATTAATTGTTCTAGTCTTTTTCTTAAATCATCATATGTCATCTCGTTTCACCTCGAACCTATTATATCAAATGTTATTCGTTAAGCCCAAAGGAAACGATAATATTTCTTGACAAATCCATGATATTCACTATAATTAAGATAAGTGGTATATACCAGTTAGAGGTGTTCTCTTGATTCCTGATATTCCAAAATACATGATTGTTGTTGATGAAATCGAAAAAATCATTAAAACTCAAGAAGTCAATACATTAATACCTTCAGAGAGAAATCTCTCTTTATCTCTTGATATATCTAGAATGACAGTAAGAAAAGCTATTGATATATTGGTCAATCAAGGAAAGCTCTACAGAGTGAATAACGTAGGGACTTTTATTTCTGAACAAAAACTATATAAAGTGTTTAATACTTTAACAGGATTTACTGATGAAGTCTTATCTACTGGTGGTACTGTTCAAAATGAAGTTCTTTTATTTGAAAAGTTAAGAGCTGATGAATGGATTTCTAATAAACTAGGTATTGAAGAAAATGACTTAGTCTATAAGTTGATTCGGCTTAGAAAGAAAGACTCAATACCTTTAATGATTCAAGAGACTTATTTACCAGTTTCATTAATACCATTAACTAAAAAAATCGTTCAGAACTCGATTTATCATTATATAACCCATAAACTGAACTATCAAATCATCTCATCTATCGAAGAAATTAAAGCGATACTCATTCATAAAGATTACGCAACACTTCTTGAAATGAAAGAAAATGAACCGACAATAAAGACAGAACAAATTAGTTATTTAGCAAACGGAAAAATATTTGAATATACAATCAGTTATAAGAACCAAAACAAATATGAGCTTGTTGTACAAGCAATGAATGTGAGGAAATCATTATGATCAAAGGTATACCAGTATCTGAAGGATATGCGATTGGAAAAGTTTTAAAGCTTGAAGATTTTTCAATGGACTCATCAAAGAAAACAATTAAAGACATCGATCAAGAAATTAAAAAATTTGATGAAGCAATCGAAAAAACCAAAGAACAACTCTCAAGTCTTTACACGCTTGCTGAAAAGAAATTTGGTGTTGAAACTGCTAGAATCTTTGAAGCACATTTACTCATTGCAGAAGACCCAGAGATTAAAGGTGCAGTTCATCAAAAAATAAAAAATGAATCTGTTAATCTTTCCTATGCTTTAAAGACAGTTGTTACTGGATTTGTTGATTTATTTGAAGCACTTGATGATGAATACTTAAAAGAAAGAGCTACCGATTTGATGGATGTTTTTAAGCGCATTCTAAAAAATGCGCTCGATATAGAAATTGTCGATCTCGCTTCAATCAATCATAAAGTCATACTTTTAGCACACGAATTAACACCATCAGAAACTGCTCAAATCGATCCTAATTATGTATTAGGTTTCGCTACCGAGACTGGTGGTAAAACCTCTCACAGCGCGATTATCGCGAGATTGCTTGGTGTTCCTGCACTGGTTGGTGCGAAAGACATTATGCATACTTATGAAAACGGACAAGAGATTATCATCGATGGCATCTTAGGTGAAATCATCGATGACTTTGATGATGAAGTTAAGGCATTATACACAAAAAAAGAAAAAGCATTTGATCATGCCAACAAAGCATTAGAAAAGATGAAAGGTGTAGCAAGCCAAACATTAGATGGATACCATATCACCTTAGCTGGCAATATTGGTTCTTCAAAAGATTTGAATCATATTATGGATTATGATGCTGATGGTATTGGTTTATATAGAACTGAATTTTTATATCTAGATCATCAAACATTTCCGACTGAAGATGAACAGTTTAATGATTATAAAAGTGTGTTAGAAAAAATGAATCCAAAGCCTGTCGTGATTAGAACATTAGATATTGGTGGAGATAAAAATCTTCCTTATTTAAAGATGGTTAATGAAATGAATCCATTCTTAGGTAAAAGAGCTATTCGTTTATCCCTAGATGAAAAAGAATTGTTTAAAACTCAATTACGTGCCTTAATCCGTGCGAGTGCTTTTGGAAACTTAAAAATTATGTTTCCAATGATTGCTACCCTAAGTGAATTTTTAGAAGCTAAAGAAATAGTCGAATCCATTCAAAAAGAATTGGATGCTAAACATATAAAATATAATGACTTTGAACTAGGGATTATGATTGAAATTCCTTCTGCTGCCTTGATGGCAGATAGTCTAGCAAAACATGTTGACTTCTTCTCTATAGGTACGAATGACTTAATTCAATATACGATGGCAGCAGACAGAATGAATGAATCGGTAGGATATTTATATCAACCATTTCATCCAGCAATCTTAAAGCTGATTAAGATGGTAACAGATGCAGCGAAGAAACATCATATCTGGACATCTGTATGTGGAGAAATGGGTGGAGACTTAAATGCTGGCCCAATTTTAATTGGTCTAGGGGTTACTGAACTCTCTATGACTCCTACTCAAATTTTAAAAATGAGAAGAATGATTTCAACTCATAAATACTCTGATTTACAACAAATTGCTTTAAATGTGTTAGAATTAGAAAGTGAAGAGCAAGTCCTCTTTGAGTTAAAGAAATCTATTCACATTTAAAGGAGCAATCTATGGAAAAGAAATTCGTCTTAACTGCAGAAAATGGTCTTCACGCAAGACCAGCTACCAATTTTGTGCGTTTCATGTCGAGTATTCCAGCAAACGTTTATTTAATTCATAAAGAGTTTGTTGCTGATGCGAAATCGATTATGGCAATAATGAGCCTTGGTTTATCCAAAGGGTCTTCATTTATCATGAGAGTTGAAAGTGAGAATCCAATCTATTTAAAACAAGTAGAGGATTACCTAAAAGAAAACCAAATGATTTAATCTCCCTTGTGGAGATTTTTTTTGATATAGTAATTTATTAAGCAAGGAGTATTTATGATCTATGAAGCAATTGTAATCGGTGGTGGTCCATCAGGCTTGATGGCAGCCAACATTCTTGAACAACATCAAATCAATTATCTTTTACTAGAGAAAAATGATAAGGTCGGAAAGAAACTTCTTCTCACTGGTGGAAAAAGATGTAATATCACCAATGCATTATCTAAAGAAGATTTTATCCAATCCCTAACCT
>Ga0180007_10000700_pt1 | contig 52709 bp, 46 predicted proteins | sample MM_PC_MetaG_FD_121122 | JGI IMG/M metagenome (GOLD analysis project Ga0180007, IMG submission 121122) | Groundwater microbial communities from the Aspo Hard Rock Laboratory (HRL) deep subsurface site, Sweden - MM_PC_MetaG | ecosystem: Environmental > Aquatic > Deep subsurface > Groundwater... | reverse complement strand
TTGCCTTCATCGGTTATCGCAACACCTATCTTGACGGCAAGTATGATGATGATGGTTCCAGCGACAGCGTAAAAGTTGGCTATCGTGGCCCAGTATTCGGCATCGTCGGCAAATTCTAAGTTCGCATTACATTAGTAATCAGAAAAAATTGTATTTAGTAAAGGGAGTAGTGTTGTGAAAAAAGTTTTAGGTTATTGTCTTGTTCTGTCTATGTTGGCTGGTCTCGTTTTATCGGTAGGTTGCGGCGGTGGCGGCAGCAGTAATTTCTTAAAAGCGTTTGCTGCAGTTCTTGTTATTGCCGCTGTTGCCTCGACCGGTGGCGCGGCGAGTCTTCCGGTTTTTGCTGCATCAGGGCGCGCTGATTTGCGGGCGGTTGTGCAAACCAAATATGAAGCAGCACTGTTTATCAACGACGTCCAGGTTGCCACAACGACTGCAATTACTATTTCAGGAAACAAGCTTGAGCTGGATGAGCCTTTTACTTACAATTCAGGCGTTGCAGCGGTTGAATACAAAGTTGTTTTTCGCCCGGCTGGCAAGCTCGTTGGCTTTACCTACGTGGGCAATGTAACATTGACTGACAGTGAAACTTCAACCATCGGTTCGACTATAGCTCCGATCGAAGCCACCGCATCTACGACAGCGAACGCATTAACCTACGAATTGTGGAAAGATAACGTAGTCGGCGCCAGCACCAAAACATACGCCGATTTCATGACAACAGCCAACCAGACTCAGATTGATACAACTGTCGACGAAACGAGCACCGACCTTACAGCGATTTTTGACGCCGCAGCAACTACATTCGCAAACGCGATACCAGTTGCAACACCAATCGCTGTTGCAACTCCTGTGCCGACAACCACAACAACCAACCGTCTGACTGGTAATTATCGCGCCTTCACTTACAGTTCTGGCATTCAGAACCGCTGGTCTTCTATGTGCGAAATCGCTGTGACTGGCGATCAACTGGTGTCGATAGTAAAGATTGATCCTTCTGATCCGGTTGGCACGAGATATACAGCAACCGTGAGCGAAACCGCTGGTGAATTTACGCTTAGTGGAGATACTCCAAATCGCGGTGTTGTGTCGCCGTCTGGCAATTTTGCCATTATTCATGATTGGCAGAGCGATGATCCTAATACTGCTTTGCTCGTCAAAATGCCAACAGCTGCGACCAATGCTACTCTAAACGGCACATATCTTGTATATGAATGTTCTGACGATGTTAATGCCACCTATGTTCCTACAAAAGCTACAACGCAGGCTTTTACCATGACTTTTAACAATGGCACTTTCACCAGCCAATCGGCTTTTGATCCTTATTCAGAATGGGATAATAGCCTCAATAATGGCAATTACTCGGTTGCTGATGATGGAACGGTTACAATTGTTGGACTCGTGGCCAATCGGTTTATGCAGGTATCTGCAGACGGAAATGTATTTGTAAGCGTCTCATACATACAAGGCGAGTATTGCGATATGAGTATCGGCATCAAGCAAGGCGGCAGCGCATGGAAAGGCAATTATCTTCATGCAATCATCCAAGGCTACGTCAATGAAGGAGTTTACAGTTCTTGCTCATCCAGTTCGCTTATCACTGCAACTGGCAGCAGCTTTAGTGAGCTTGATAGAAAGACTGAGAATCTCAGTCTGGCTAATATGGATCTGCTGATTAACGAAGATTACACTATCATCAATGCAGGGATAATTAATATTACGGCCGCTCCAGAATCTAATTACGGCAGCATCGACCCATCGGGCGAAGTATATTGCATAACAACAAAGTACATAAACAACCCCATGGACGGTCGATTTTTCGCTTTTGGTGTTAAAAAATAAATTGAAATAATAGTTGAATCCTCTCTAAAAAGGGGCTGTCCACGTGGACAGCCCCTTTTCTTTTTTCCATAACAGCCAAAAGCCGGCCTAGCGACTGCTGTTATCAAAGAGGCTTGAGGGTGTGGCTATAGCTTATAGCACTTACTATATGGATCACAGATAGTCTGCGAATGAAAGCTGTTTTATCCCCTGTTAAGACTTGCATTCGCAGGGCTGGTAAGAACTGCTGGATTTTTAGGTAAAAATTTTAGTGAATTTTTCGTAGATTTAGTAAAATAGGCTGTTTTTTTGTTATGATTATCAAGTGTACTGGTCCTTCGTGACAAATTAACCGGGAGAAACTCTCAGATGTTTACGTTAAACCGAAGGGGCGTTATCGGTTTCTTGCTTACCATGGCGGTAGGGATAGCCCTTGGCGCTGCTACTCTTGTGGTCAGCAACGAAATAGCCCGAAAAGCTGCTAAAGATAAACCCACGTCTACGTTTCACGGCCCAAGTTCGTCAGCGAGCGTAGAAAAAGCATTTGAAAACTATCAGAAGGCATTTCGCGAATATCAGCAGGCTGTTGGGCTGGGGCGTGCCGATGCCAAGAAATATGGCGACAATCTTCGTGAAGCCAAAAAACGTTTGGAAACCGAAATTTTTCGCAATACTCCCGGCGTTTCCGAAATGGATATGGCAGGGTTTGAGTCGGCTCGTAGCGAATCTACGCCATCTTCGCCGATATTTGTCGGAACCAGTTCCTCTCCTTTCGGTGAGAGTGTGTTGAACCTCGGCACATCGGGCAGTTCAGCCAACTCTCAATCTTCGTCAGCACAACTTTCCTCGTCATCTTCGGCTGCGCAGGCTTCAGTTCCTGCTCAGAGCACTTCTGAAGACAGCATAACCGGTATGGATTATTACCGGGTCAAGGCCGGTGATTCGCTCTCTAAAATTTGCGAAAAGTACTACGGCAACGGCGGGATGTGGCAGCACATCGTAAAATATCAGGTCAGCAGTATTGCCGCTACACCCAATCTGATTTTTCCAGGGCAGTTGATAGTGTTGCCAAAGGGTCTCACTGTTCCTTCTAGCACAACTGTTGCTGGCACCACTTCTTCGGACAGTTCCTCTTCTTCTACCCCCGCGTCAACAAATACTCAGACTGCGCCCGCTGGCGATGAATCGTGGCAGGAGCAGTTTCAGCAGGATTACCTGATTTCGGATCGCGCTCTCACTAATTCTGGTACCATGAGCGTTGCTCAGATTCAGAAATTTCTCGACACAAAAAATTCGGTGCTGGCTAAACCCTATCGCGGTTCGAGCCCGGCACAGATGATATATGATGCCGCCAAAAAATATGGTATCAATCCGCAGGTGCTGTTGACGCGTCTGCAGTGTGAACAGGGGTTGATTTCGAAATCTACGGCTACGGAGAGCAAGCTTGACTGGGCCCTGGGCGTTGGCTGTTATGACTCCGGTAACTGGAACCAGAAATTTAAGGGATTTGCCAAACAGATTGAATATGCCGCCCAGACCTATCGTCGCCATTATGATGATGCCAAAGCCAAACTTGATCGTGGTGAAAAGGTTGTTATGACAATAGATGGCAAGCAGGTGCAGATAAAGAACGCTGCGAGCTATTCGTTCTACAAATATTGTCCGCATTTTCAGGGCAATAAGCTGTTTTATGATGTCTGGCGTGGTTATCGCCGCTCGCTTTAAGCGGGTTTTTCTTAATCTTCAGATACAGGCGACTGATAGTCGCTGCTTTTGCAATGCTTGAAAAAGGTGTCCACTTTTCTGGCGTCTTCGAGCAGTGTTGCCGAATCCGGGGCGCTGAGCATGACAATCGTCTGCGCCTCTGTTGAAGCCAGTTTTACCAGATTCTTTCCGCCTGCAATACGCAACTCGCTTTCTGAGAAGTCGCTTATTCCGTAATAAATCAGAAGTTTGCAGATGTTTTTGTTGCCGACTGCCGGTAGCGCAGCGAAAATGCTTGAGATTCCAGCGGCATGGCACCATTCTGGGTGGTATTCCGGGCGGTTCAGGCCGGCATTAAGCGAAAGTAGAACCAGTTGATTGTTGCGTAACGCGAACGAAAAGCGTACCGGCACGTCTCTTATGGCGCTGAGTCCTTTAAATTTGCTGGTAATAGAACAGAGTTGATCCATCATGGCTTCTGGTGGCCTGATCGGAAAAACCCGCCAGGTCTGGCGCATGCGCATTGATTTTTCAAGGCTGAACTGGGCGATAAGCCGCGGTAGGCCGGCAATAAAGGTTGCTTCTATCCGACTTTTGGCGCTGATGAATTCTTCGAGAATGACCGGACCGTTTATAGCGCTGACTATGGCTTCATAAAATTCCGGCAGCTCACGAAAGGCTTTAAGAATGTAGCAATGATCGCAGTCGCTGCCATTAACAGCCGATTTCATGGCAAGCGGAAACTGGTTGCGTTTCACCGCCCACGCCGCCAGGCTGTCAAATTTTGATCCATGCACAAAAACGGGCTGTACAATCTGGTTGCGGGCGCAGAATTCTCTCAGAAGAGCGCGATTGGTTATTAGCTGAAAGAGTTCTGACTGGCGCAGCGATTCAGGAATTTTGCCTGCATAAATCGGGTTGTCGGCGTAAAAACCGCCATTGCAGCGCGACCAGTCGGCTATTTTCTCAATAAAGCTATGATTGTCTTCACTTGTCATCATTGTACATATCGGCCAAAAAATGCAGATAATGTATCATATGAGTCACGAAATTTAGGTACCTGACAAATGTGAAATCACGAGGTTAATTTATTCAGGGTCTTAGTCGCGCATCTGTTCTTCGAGCTCTTTGAGTCGGGCGCGAGCAACACGATCGTCGGGATGCTTATTAACATCTCTTTGCAGGCGATCCATCTCGGTGCGACTGTAGCGGAGAAGACGGCGCAGAGTGTTGAGGTCGCGCGATATGGTACGATCATCGTTCGGGAGCTGGTTGGCGCGTTCCCAGTCGTTGAAGGCTTTGCGGAGCTTGTTCTTTTCAAAAAAGATCTGGCCGCTGAGCTTGAAAATACCGTAGTTGCTTGGGTCATAGATTCTGGCTCGCTCCAGTCGGCGAAGGGCCTCTTCGTAACTGCCACGATAATAATCGGTGGTGGCGGACTCAACATATTGGCGGGCACGACTTTCGTTGAGATACTTGCTGCGTGCTTGAATTTCTTCGACCGGTTCGGTTTCGCTGGCATTCAGCGCGACCGGGTCAGGCTCTGGCGTACGGTCGGCAGTTCCACCAAGATTACGTCTGATACTCGAAAAGTCGATAGACGATGATTTTGGTAGTTCGGAGGCGAAATAGCCTGCTGCTAACAGCAGCAGTATAACTACGCCGACCTTGATTACTGATGCAAAATTGCCTTTCATCTCGGGCACCAGGCCTCCTGCAGGTTGATTCCACGCTCTGAAAGATAGGAATACCACCGGTTTTTCAGGTTGACAGGCCTGGACCCAAGCAAACCCCTGTCCCTGAAAAAGTCAAAGTGATAACCCAGTAGTGCTATTTGTCTTTTTACATCGGCACAGCCAGTTGAAAAGCTACGGTTAAGTGACTTTTCGAGGCAACTGTGTACGGGCCAACATCCCCATGACTTGAGTATATTGGAATTCGCATCAAGTGACAAGGGGGAAAGCATCAATTGCCAATATGATTGAGCTCTAAATAGGTGGATTCTACTCTCCAGATCAGGGTCTAGGGTGGATGTGTTTTTTTTCAACCAGTCGTTGCTCCAGGCAAGTGTTGCCATGGGGTCTTTGCTTGCATCCGGGTGCCAGCCGCGCTGTAGATAGTGTTTTAGTTCTACGGGCTTGAGGGTTGCCAGGCGTTTCCATGATGGTTGTTCGTTGTGCTGGTTGGCAATGTCTATCGCGACCCGTAATTCAGTAAGATCCTGGCCTGGCAGCTCCTTTTCAAGCTGTGCAAGTTCTTCGTTCCAGGTTACGGCGCTGCTGGCAAGGCCTGTGTTTATGCTGTTTGTCAGATTTCGGGTGGAGGCTATGGCTTTAAAATACAAGGCTTGCGGCCGCAGCCGATGATCTGGCCAGGTAGAAATAAAACGCGCAAGAACTTCTTCAGCCTCCTGCCACCTGGCGTTGTTGAAGGCACGTGTGCCATCGCTGTAAATTTCGGAAGCTGTTATAGCACAGGCCTGTGCTGTAATCAGCACCATTGTCAAGATTGCCATATATTTTGAAAGTTTTTTCATCTTAACTACCCTTGTCGTTTTATATGCAATTTAAATGCCAAATCCCGGCAACTGTCTGGTTGCCGGTCGGTTATCGCGGTCTGTTGCGAGTTTCTCGTTTTCAAGGTGGGTTTGCTGGTAATCATATCCCCCCTCTATGGGTATCGGCATTCTCGTGTCAACTGTTGAATGCAAATTGTGGAGGTATAATCTCGGCAAGCTTAAATAGAATTTTGCTGAGACAATGTGCTGAAAAAACACATGGACTCTAATTAACGAAAAATTAAGCCGATTTTGTGTGAAAAAGACACCGCGGGCAGGCGGTGTCTTTTGGGTGTTGAGGTATGTTGGTCAGCGAAGGTTTTGCAAGGCCCTTTTGAGTAATACTCCAGCCATTTGCTTGCGATAAGCCTTCGTGGAGCGCAGATCACTGATCGGTTTTGCTGTTTCACTGACGATTTCAGCGGCACGTGCTATCGTGTTGTCATCGAGTTGCTCGCTGCTTTCGAGGTATTCTTCGGCCTCGCGGCAGCGCAGTACGGTTGGTGCAACCGAACCCATCGCGATGCGGTAGTGATTTTTGCCGTCATTCCAGGTGGATACGGCCATGTTGATTTTTGAAATTGCGTGCGCTCTGCGCTCGCCGAGTTTTAAAAATTCGCCGCGCGTTTTTCTTAGCAGCAGCTTAAATCCCTCGATAATTTCCCCGGGCGCTAACTTTGTTTTGCCGGGGCTAAGGAAGAATTCCACAATAGGGATTTGCCTCCTGCCATTGCAGCCTATAATCATGATGTCGGCGACAAGGGTAAATAAGGCTGGAATTGTATCGCCGGCTGGCGAAGCGTTAGCGACATTGCCGCCGATTGTCGCAGAGTTTCGTATCTGCAATGCTCCTACGGTGGAGGCTGCTTTTGCCAGCGCAGGAAAGTAGTCCTTAATGAGCTGGTCTTTGGCGATCTGGTTCATGGTGCAGCCGCTGCCGATAATAACCGCGTTCTCGTCTGTTCTGATAGTATTCAGAGGAGGCAGACCGCTGATGTCGACCAGACCCTTGAGATTTGGGTACATGCCGTTGCGCATTTTTACTATCAGGTCGCTGCCGCCGGCAATCGCCAGATAATCGGGTTTCATGAGCGCCTCACAGGCGTCTTGTAGGCTTGTTGGCTTGATGAATTCGACGTTACTCATGATTTACTGCTCCTGTCGGCTGCTTTTTTTACTGCAGCCTCTATCTTGCGATAACCAGTACAGCGGCAGATGTTGCCGGAAAGTGCCTGTTTGATTGCATGTGCATCTGGATTAGGGTTATTCTTCAACAGATAATGGCTGGTTATGGTCATTCCTGGTATGCAAAAACCACATTGTACCGCACCTTCTTCGACGTAAGCGTCCTGAATGTTTTTCATGAGCTTGTCTTCGTTAAGACCCTCTACGCTGACCAGGCTGTCGGCTTTGTTTAAGGTGGCTGCAAGTTTTATGCAGCTGTTAATTGGCTGTTCGTTAAGCATTACTGTACAGGCTCCGCATTCCCCTTTGCCGCAGCCTTCTTTGGCTGCTGTCAGTCTAAAATTGCGGCGCAGCATTTCAAGAACGGTCAGTTCAGGTGATACTTCGGTTTCGACCGCATTTCCGTTCAAACTAAAGCTGATTTTGATCAGATTTTCTTGCATAATCGTTCTCCTTGCGAGCTACTGGTTTATCGCGCCGTAAGCTTTAAACTCGACGTTTTCGTTGATTGCTTGATTTAGCGATTCACGGCTTTTTTCGAGCAGCCCGTCCCCATGTGTGGCATTGGCAGGGTAAGCTGCCGAGCCGATGAACATTTTCAACTCGCTGCTGTTAATAAAATCAAACTTTTCATTCTGTTTGGCAAATGTTTTTTGAACTCTTTTGGCAACAATCTCGGCAACTTCGGCGCCGGTCTCGGTTAGAATCGCAAGAAACTCACCGTCATTTTTGCCGCAAAACATGAGGTCGAGGCGGCGTAGAGACTGTTTGAGCGCGGCGGCAGCACTTCTGGCTATCTGCTGGGCATTGTCGCTGTCGAGCTTGGTAAAGCCGCGAACCGAGATGGTTAAGAGACTCATTTCCTGTTTGTAGCGTTCTGAGCGCTCGACTTCAGTCTCAAAAGAGTCGGCAAAGCATTCGAATAAAAACAGTCCGGTAGACTTGTCTTTGTATCGGCCATCGCCAGTATTACCTGCATTTTCGACAAGCGCCAGCAGGGTTTCAAGGAAAAGTGCCGTGCTGGTGAGTGGTATTGGCGGTGATTTGTGCGCCTCGCGGCTTGAGAATACGCACAGGCCAATCTTGTTCTGATGTAGAGTAAGTGGCAGAGCTGTCAGCTCCAGCCGAATAAGCGCTGATTTGAAGGACATCGGCTTGTTGCCGGCAGAGATTTTGCCGATTTCCTCTTCGCCAAGCGATCCCGGAAACTTGATAAAAACCGAATGTTCGCGGTTGATAAAGCGGCTGCCATTGAGTGCAGCCGGAAGTTCGCCGGCTCCAGCGACCTGGCGGCACTGACCGTTCTCGAGTATGTAAAGAGTTACTGAATCGCTGCCGCAAATTTCACGCAGGCGCAGTAATGATCTGTGTAAGAGGTTTTCGTCGATCTTCGGCGAGTTCCGCAATACGACGCGTAGCTCATTGAGGTTGCGCAGTTTCTGGCGTGACTGTTTTTTTTGTCGCCCCCGGCTCGGCGTCGTCCTCTTTCCAAGTATCACTTCGCGGAAAATCAGTATTGTATTGAGCAATACCAGTATCAGCAGAAGATTGGGAAATCTGAGGCTGACATCCCAGACCGGCTTGCGGTTCCACAGGCCGATCAGTAGAACACTCACGATAACCAGGTTGGCGAACAGATATGAATTCAGATTGATCCGTTTGCGTTCTTTCAACTTCTTTTCCCATTCCGGGTGCGGGTAAGCGCACCCTTTGACAAGTTAGCATCTTGACGAAGATCTATCTACTGTACTATGCTTCGACAGGTAACATTATACACAGGCTTGCCAGTGGGTGCAATTATTTGACTCAACCGTGTGAGCATTACGGAATACGTGGCTCTAATGGCCAAAGGTCATTAAAACCATGTAAAGAACCGTCCGATGACAGATTGAGATCGGGAAGGTCTATCAGATGCGCGAAACAGCAATGCAGAATACGACCAGAGGTGAGCCCTTCGAAAGATTCTTCGCCGAGCTCGGACTGTCGACGCGCACAAGTCTTACTGGCTGTACTGGTGCTTTGGCCGCCCTGTGCCTGGCTGGTCTGGCGCAACAGTCCGGAGTGACTCTTTTTGTCTGTAGCGATGTTGCCAGAGCGAGAGGTCTCGAACAGCAGGTAGCGACCTGGCTTGGCGCGCGCTCAAATCGTGTTGTCTGCATGATGCCAGAGCGCACGTCGATTTATGACCAGACAGCAGCCGATCCAGAGGTTATGTGGCGGCGACTTGCCGCCATGGCATCAGAGATGAACGGTGGTGGCATGGTGATAGTGCCGTTATGTGTGATGCTTGAAAGATTTTTTGCTCCGGAATGCTGGCTTGAAAGCTGTTTTGAAGTTAAAGTTGGCTCGGGCGTGCGGCGTGAAGGGCTGGTAAAAAAGCTGGTAAGTGCCGGTTATGTGCGAACTGGCCTGGTCGAAGAACGGGGCACTTTTACGGTCAGGGGCAGTCTGCTTGATGTCTTTCCGCCTGATGCTGAGTTCCCGGCCAGACTGGACTTTTTCGGCGATGAGCTCGATTCGATCAAGTTGTTTGCACCGACCACCCAGCGTTCTTTCGATAAGCGCGACCGGCTGAGTATTATTCCAGTTAACGAGTTTATTACTGGCGAAAGCGAGATTCAGCTCCTGTGTGAGCGGATTACTGAAGAATTACAGGGACTTGATGAGCGGCGTGCAAGTCTGTTGCGGCGCCGTCACGAACATCTGCTGGCGCACCCGGATTCACGTGATTATAAAGAGCTCAAGCCTTTTGTTGAAAAGGGTGCTGGCTATCTATGGGATTTCTGGAAAAATTGTCGAATTATCGTTGAGGAACACGACCAGCTCACAGCTGTTGCCGAGGAAATTTACGATGGCTTCGATAAGCAGTTTGCTCAGCTTAACGATCTGACACCACTTAGGCCGCCGCAATACTATTATCATCGCCCGGCATCAGTGCTGGCAGGTTTGGCTGAGCGTGGGTTTACTCGTTTCAGCCGCTTTGGCGATCCTGAGAACGATCTTTTTGCCAATATTGAGCAGCATCCGCCGCCTTCTGATTCCTCGCGTGAAACCCTGCTCAAAGAACTGCGTCAGCTTTTTGAAGGCGGTTGGGCTGTGGCGATTGTGATCGAAGATGAGCAACGCCTGAACAATCTGCGTGGATTGCTTGGTGACCGCAATATTCGGATTCACTCAGCAAGTCGCCCATTTGGCATAAAACCTGCTTCAGTATTGTTTGTAAAAGGCAGTTGCGGGCGTGGTTTTAAGGACTACAAACGCAGAATCGCGATTTTTGCCGAGGAAGACATCTATCTCGGGCCGGCTCGCGAGGCTACTCAAAGGCGTGCTGCCTCACAACATGGTCTGATGAGTGTTCAGCAGATGGTGCCGGGCGATATCGTCGTGCACGCGGATCACGGCGTGGCCGAGTTTCGTGGGATTCAGACGATGACTGCTGCCGGTCGAACGCGCGAATATATGTTGCTGCAATATGCTGGCACAGATAAACTCTATGTTCCGACCGATCAGGTTCACAAGGTTTCCAAATACCTGGGCATGGAAGGCTTCATCCCAAGGATTCACAGTCTTAACTCAAAAGTCTGGGCTGGTCAGAAGAGCCGGGTCAGCAAAAATGTCGAATATATCGCCCGCGAATTACTTGAGCTCTATGCGACGCGACTGGCCAGCACCGGTCATGCTTTCTCGCCGGATTGTGACCTGCAGCGCATGATGGAAGAGCGTTTTCCCTTTACTGAAACCCCGGATCAATACAAGGCAATTGTAGCCACAAAAGGGGATATGGAAAGCCAGGTGCCGATGGATCGGCTGATCTGCGGTGATGTCGGCTATGGCAAAACCGAAGTAGCCATGCGTGCCGCATTTAAGGCCGTGTGTTCTGGAAAGCAGGTGGCGATTCTGGCGCCAACTACTCTGTTGGCTTTTCAGCACTACCAGACCTTGCAGAATCGTTTTGAAGGCTTTCCGGTAAGCATTGATATGGTAAGTCGCCTGCGCAAGCCAGCTGAACAGAAAGTTACTCTCAAAAAGGCTGCAGCCGGAACGCTGGATGTGTTGATCGGCACTCATCGAATATTGTCTTCTGATATTGTGTTTCGCGATCTGGGATTGCTGATCATCGACGAAGAACAGCGTTTTGGCGTTAAACACAAGGAAAAACTCAAAAAGTTAAAAAGCAACATTGACGTGCTGACTCTTACTGCGACGCCGATTCCACGAACCATGCAGATGGCGATGTCAGGTATCCGCCAGATCAGCGTAATTGATACGCCGCCAGCTGATCGGCGCCCGGTGCAGACGTATGTTGCGCCTTTCGATGCTGCCTGGGTGAAACGCGCTGTAATTGAAGAGCTCAAACGGGGTGGTCAGATTTATTACGTATTTAATCGTGTCGAATTCATTGAGCAGAAGGTTAAATTTTTGCGCGAGCTCGTGCCTGAGGCGAGAATTGCGGTTGCGCACGGGCAGATGCCTGAACAACGCGTCGAAAAAACCATGCTAGATTTTGTGCAGCGCAAGTATGATCTGCTGGTAGCCACAACTATTATTGAATCTGGTCTCGATATAGCCAATGTTAACACGCTTATTGTCGATGAGGCTGAAAGACTCGGATTGTCACAGATGTACCAGCTGCGCGGCCGGGTTGGGCGCTCGGCTCGCCAGGCCTGGGCATATTTTTTCTATTCGAAGGGGCAGCGACTGACCAAAGAGGCAACTGAACGACTCGAAACCATCGAAGAACATACCGCCCTTGGTTCAGGCTTTAAGATTGCGTTGCGCGACCTGCAGATACGCGGTGCCGGAAACATTCTCGGTGAATCGCAGAGCGGCCATATTGCCAGTATAGGTTTCTCGCTGTATATGGAACTGCTTGAAGAGGCAGTGACGCGCCTTAAGACCGGCAAGAAGTCGTTTGGCAGGATTGATTCGTCGATCGAGATTCCTGTTACTGCCTATTTCCCGACTTTTTACATTGCTGATGAAGAAACCAGAGTTGAGTTATATTCGCGTTTGGCCCGCTGCAACGACGTCGCTCTGCTCGAAGAGATCCGCGATGAATGCGAAGATCGCTTTGGCCGGCTTCCAGAAGAAGCGAAGGGATTGTTTGCTATTAGCAGTCTGCGTATTATGGCTGCTCAAGTCGGAGTTAAAAAGGTTGCTCGGGTGATCAACCATTTGCGATTTGAATTTGCCGAGACCCGACTGCCCGACATTGGGCGACTGTTCAAGGGCGGTGCCGGAATTTTGCGTCAGATATATTTTGAGCCGAAGGAGAAAAATACGATAAATTTGAGTATAATCATCGATAGCGACGAAAGCGTGTTTGCCGATGCAGTAGAGCTGCTGCAGCTTCTTGTCGAGGTTAAGCAGCAGGACGAAATCAAGGAGGCCAATCTTGGAGAGAACTCAGCTGAAATTTTATAGTTTGTTGCCAGAAAGCCTGCGGGCAGTTGTTGCGCGCCACTACCAACCTCTGGACAGTGCCACAGCTGATTATCTTCGCGATGAACTCAATGATTATCGAAAAAAGGCGGCAGTGGAAAGTCTTAAAAACGTCTGTATAGACATCGAACTGGTCGACCGCATGATTGACACTCTCAAAAAGCTGTTAACTGATTTTCATCGTTACTCAGATGTTGAAAAAACAGTGATATCAGCGGCTGCAAGATATTTTCTCGACAGTGAAGATGTTCAGCAAGATTTTTCTGACCGTTTTGGTTTCGACGATGATCTGGCAGTGCTCAACGCCGCGCTATTGGCAATTGACAAAGAGGACATGATCGTGGTGAGAGGGTAGTGGGGGCTATTTTTCAGGTTCGTTGAGCAGATCGACTGTCTGCTGAATTGACTCGATTATCAGTTCGCGGTGATCAGTGCCTGGTTCTGACTGATAAAGCTTTTGCAATGATTCGAGCATGTTGAGAATCTTCTGGGCCCGTGCCGGGTCGGTGCGGGTGTAATACTGGTATGCTTCTTTAAGCGTCATTGGCGCGTTTAGCGGCCCTCTGATCAACTTGACATTTTCGATAAAGCCTTTGGGATCGAACAGAATGAAATAAGAAAGCGTTCGCGCTGGATCATTGAAATAGTCAGTATCTCTCAGGTCGGGTCTGACGTGATTTATCGCATCCTGAGCATATTCATTGAGAGTCTTGCCATCTCGACTTATTTTGGTGCGCCCAAGCTGCTCAATCAGCCTGCGATTAGCACGCGCATTCTCGTCCTCATAAGTCTCCGGAGGTTGTGAAAGCATTTCCTTGAGCTTGTCGAGAGACTGTTGCAGGTTCTCTTTGATCTTGAGGTCAGGCAGGCTTTCATACCAGTTTTTTGCGGCGTCGCGGTCGAACTGTAGAGCTTCTGAAGCCGTCTGCTTCAGGTAATAATAGTAATGCTGCAGGCTCGAATCAGCACCGCTTGCGCAAGCAGGCAGTAACAGTGCAATGGCAAGCATTGCGCGAAAAGGCTTATTCATCTTTTTTTTCTGAGCTGGTATACCATACGTGCTCATGTCTGGAGGCCTGCCACTGCATCCTCTGATCAAAAAATACTTCGGTGTCAGGCGGTTTCATTTCAAAGAGGTTACAGGGTGTGCGCCAGACCGATGTGCCAAGCACTCCCCAGGATAGCCCGACTTGCTTGTTGAGCCGGGAAAGACATTCTGTGAGCAGGGTGGCGCCGCCAAACAGATCGCCATCAGGCAGGCAACAGCGGCATCCGCTTTTGATCAGGTGAGTTCCATAAAGACTGTAATCGCCGTCGGACAGTCCGGCCGGTGCGACAGCATCGGATACAAAGATGATCTGATTGTTATCATACAGATTACAGGCCAGTTTTATGATTTCTGGTGCAACATGCTCGCAGTCGCCGATCAGCTCAATGCTGAGATCACGCCTGGTCAAGACATAGCTGAGCAGATTCGTCTCGCGATGATGGAATGCGGGCATGGCGTTGAAAAGATGGGTTATGTGGCGGGCACCAGCTTCGACGGCTTTTTCAGTGGTCTCCCAATCGGCGGCAGAGTGCCCGAGCGCTGTAACAATGCCCATACTTTTGGCCTGACTGATGAATTCAAGGGCTCCCGGTAATTCTGGTGCTACGGTGATTATTTTGATCAGGCCGTTGGCTGCTTTTTGCCATTTTTTCAGGAGTTCCAGTGAAGGAAGGAGCAGATGTTCTTCGGGGTGGGAGCCTCGCTTTTGTGGTGCCAGAAACGGACCTTCGAGGTAAATACCGTGAATAATTGGCAGCTGTCTCCGAGTTTTTGCAACCTGCGCGATATCAGCGATGGCTTGGAGGCGCTGTTCTTCAGAGCATGTGATCAGGGTGGGAAAAACTCCGGTCATACCGGTAATCAGCAATTTATCGAGCATTATATTGAGCTTGTCGGTCTGCCCAAAAGCGAAATCCCAGCCATATGCGCCGTGAAAATGAATGTCAATAATGCCAGGCAACTTAAAGCCGTTAACAGGATAATCGATGTTTGACTTATCCTGCGGATGAACAAAAGTGTCGCGTATTACAAAATCAGGTGTGCTCTTACTTTCGATATAGGGTGTTGTCATGGCTTTGCTCCCGGATCCACCAAACTTTTATAGTGCTTGCAGGAATTATACTGATTTTTGTTGTGAGTGCAAATTATACGTGGCTCTTATGGCCTTTGGTCATTAGAGCCACGTATCCCGCAGTGCTCACCGGGACCAGTCCCCTCCATAGATTTTCTGGGCTGGTGTTAAGGCGCCTGGTTCGCTCAGTGTGTCGATCTGCGGTTCAACGTGCTCGCTGAGCATTTTTCCCGGTCTTTTAAATGGTGAGGCGACAAAATTTGATACGAACTGGCCTCGACTGGTGGCAATGTTGAATCTGATCCATCGCACCCACCAGTCTCGCTTTACACGACCGAGAACTGTGCGCTTGCGCTCAACTACCCGGAGTGTTTTGCCGGGCGGAACTGTCAGTGCTTGCCGGTTTTCAAACCAGTTTTCGCCAATTATGTCGCGTTGGTGGCCGCGCCATGAATCGGTTGTAATACCAGTTATTACAAGGGGAATCAGATTGTCGTCGTTGTAGATATCCAGGCACTCCCGGATGCTGTAATAATCGTATCTGAGGCGGCTTACTTCGGCGCGTGCGATGAATCGGAGAGGCAAGTCATAGGTTTTGTCGGGTTCGACTGCGGATGCCGAAAAGGTCAGGATAAACATAAAACTGGCCCATGCCAAAGCATGAGCCAGTCGTATTTTTAAACTCATCTGTAGTGTCAGTTGCCTTTTATTTTGTGAGCAAATTCGCGACCGATTTCCCGGCATTTTTCGAGGTCTTCTGCGCCGGGGTTGAATTGACATTTTATTGCGGGCCCGGCGACTTCAATCCCGGCTTCCTGCATTGCTGCTTCAATACGTTTCGTGGCTTCACCGCTCCAGCCATAGGTTCCGAAGGCCATGCCGATCTTGCTCCTGAATTTCAGGCCGCGCAGCTCTTCGAGATATAGAGCCATGGTTGGAACTATGCCATTGTTAAGTGTCGGGCAGCCAAGAATCACTGCTTTTGAAGTCAGAACATCGGTCATTACATCATGCATGTCGGCGCCGCCGGCATTAAACATGCGGTAAGTTATGCCTTCGTCGGCAAGACCATCGGCAATTGCTCGTGCCATCGCTTCAGTGCCGCCCCAGATCGTATCAAACACTATTACCGCAGCCTCGTGGTTGACGCCTGTTGCCCATTCTACGTATTTTTCGATAATCTGCGCAGGTTTTTCGCGCCAGCACAGGCCGTGCGCCGGAGCTATGACAGCAATTTCCCAGCCCAGCTTGCTGAATTCTTCAATTTTCTTAAGAATCTGCGCTGAATACAGCGTAAGAATGCAGGCAAAGTATTTTTCGGCCTCGAACCAGAGCCCTTTCTGATCGACCTGATCGACAAAACGTTCGGGGCTGGCAAAATGCTGGCCAAAAGCATCGGTTGAAAACAGAATTTTGTCTTCCGGGCAGTAAGTGAACATGGTGTCGGGCCAGTGCAGCATCTGGGCTTCAAAAAATCTGAGGGTTCGTTTGCCGATGCTTATGCTGTCGCCGGTCTTAACGATCTTGATGTCTTCAACCTGTGGATGATGACGTTTAATAGAAATCTGGGCACCGCGGCTGGCATATATTTCGAGCTTTGGATTTCGCGCAAGAATCCTGGGCAGTGCGCTGGCGTGGTCGGGCTCGGCATGATTGATCACCAAAATGTCTAGATCTTCGATTTTAACGAATTCTTCGATGTGTTTGATCAGGTCGTCAGCGTGTGTAACTCTTACCAGATCTATAAGAACCTTTTTTTCGTCGTCGATAAAATATGAATTGTAGCTGGTGCCGTGGCGTATTGAGAGTTCGTGACCGTGAAAGTGTTCTTTGCTCCATTCAAGCGCGCCAACCCAGTATATGTTTTTGCAAATCTGCTGCTTCAATTCGGGCCTCCTGTAATTAGTGAGTTCTGTCTTAATTTACAAAAAATCTAGCATAAAGTTGCATTTAGTCAAACTATTATGTACATTTAAGCGGTGAAAGATCTATTCTTGATGTTGCACTGCCCCGAGACAGATTGCAATACTCACGACAGGGGAGCTTAAATGCATATTATTCTGGCTGTAGTTCTGATTTTGACTGTGCTGGTAGGACTTTATGCTATCAGCCTGTTCCCTTTTATGACATATCTGAACTGTATTTCGGCCAACGTGCCGATTTCGGCAGTGCAACTCATTGCCATGCAGCTGCGCGCCGTGCCTACCAACCTGATTGTAGAATCTTATGTGCGTGTGCGAAAAGCAGGCGTGCCACTTGCTCTTGATCGCCTGGAAGTGCATTATCTTTCTGGCGGCAATATGCAGAAGGTAGTGCAGGCTTTGATCAGCGCTAAGAACTCAAAGATAGATCTTGATTTTGAAAGAGCTGCTGCCATTGACCTCGCCGGCCGCGATGTCGAAGATGCCGTTAAAATGTCGGTTCATCCGCGTGTTATCAAGACTGCAGATATTCGTGGTATCTCCAGAGATGGTATTGAGCTGATAGTTAAAGCAAATATTACTGTGCGCTCGAATTTGAAGACTATGGTGGGCGGTGCCGGTGAAGATACAGTATTGGCAAGAGTCAGCGAGGGTATCGTTTCGGCGATCGGCTCTGCAGCTTCGCATCAGGTAATTCTAAACAAACCTGAGATTCTGAGTCAGAAGATCATTTCAGCTGGCCTTGATGTTGGTACTGCTTTCGAAATAGTATCATTGGATATTTCAGACATAGATGTTGGCCGAAATATAGGCGCACACCTTAAAAACGCTCAGGCCGTCGCTGACAAGAAAGTCGGCGAAGCCAAAGCTGAAGGTCGCCGCGCTCTGGCTATGGCTCTTACTCAAGAAAACAAGGCTGCTGAACAGGAAGCAAAGGCCAATCTGGTTCGGGCCGAAATGAAAATACCTTTTGCCATTGCCGATGCTTTTCGTAGAGGCAAGATCGTGGTAAAACGCAAGAAAAAACAGCCGCCTGTAGACCGCAGTGGGCTTGGGTTTGGTGATGACGCAGGATGATGTTAGTCCTGAACTGACCCGGGAGCAGCTCGAAAAAATGAATCGGCTGCATCGTCGCGAGTTGCGGCAGATAAAAAACATGTCGGAAGCTCAGTTTCAGGCGTTTCGCAAAAACTTTTCATTTGGCCATCTCGAAAATATTACGCGTGCAGAAGCTCACACCCTGCTGACCTCAATGTTGACGCTTAATCTGCAGCTGCTTTCAGATCTGGCACCGGTTTCCTCAGATCCTGATCAGCGCCATCAAACCAGCTGAGCGGGTTGTGGTAGCTTAATCCCCGATGGGTGTGCTGACTGTCGGTAGCGACTCTTGTAGAGGTTCTCCGCCAGTTTTTCCAGCGCCATCTGGTAAAGCAGATGAAGTCGGCTCATGCAGCTTTTCTGTTGCGGTCGCTGCTTCGGTCTGGCTGGCCAGGCCGATGTTCTCAGTAGCTGTGGCAGGAATCTGCAACAGACTGTTGTTGGCTGGTGTGCTCAAGTTTTTTGGTTGCATCTGTGCTGGTATATCTTTTTTCAATTCTGGTATAGGCACTGTGCTTGAGCTGGTTTGAAAAAGGATTACATTGTAGGCAAGGTAGACTGCTACAAGCAATGCTCCTTCTGCTCTGATAATGCGCATGCCGGTAGACATTATCGGCAGTACTCCGAGACTGACTACAACCATCAACGGAATATGAATGCCGAGCATGTTTGGAGATACCATTAAAACCTGGGTTTCAGGGGTGGGATTGAACCAGGACACGGCTGAAGCGCAGCCAACAATGCCCAGGACATTGAAAATGTTAGAGCCGACAACGTTGCCAAGCGTGATTTCTGAGTGGCCCTTGCGGGCTGCTACAATAGACGTGGCCAGTTCTGGCAGTGAGGTGCCAATGGCAATAAGAGTCAGGCCGATTATTTCGTCTGACAGACCCAGGATTTTTGCTATTTCCACAGCACCCTTGACCAATACCTCAGAACCTATAACCAGTCCCACCAATCCGACGAGTATATAAATAATGTTGGTTTTGGTTGTCGGCATTTCATCTTTTTCGGTAGCTTCAGTGATGAGATCGCATTTTTCAACCATCTCAGCGGCAATTGTGCTTTCTTTTCGGCTCCAGTAATAGCTTAGGCCGGTATAGGCAAATAGAAGGGCGAAGAGCATCATGCCTTCAGTCGGGGTAATGTAACCATCAGTATGCGCTACATACCAAAGTAAAAGAGCAGTTCCAATCATTATCGGCACTTCGCGGCGCACCATCTGGCGCTCGCATTTAATCGGGTAGATCAGTGCGGCAATTCCCAGGATAAAAGCCGCATTCATGATGTTCGAACCAACCAGATTGCCGAGCGATAGCGCCGGATTTCCCTTAAGGGAGGCATTGACGCTTACTACCATTTCGGGCAGAGAAGTGCCGGCGGCAACTATCGTCAGGCCAATTACTGTTTTGCTGACTCCAATGTTGATTGCAAGGTTTGAAGCCCCTTCTACCAGCTTGTCGGCAGCATATGAAAGTAATATGAATCCAATGATGCAATAAATGAAGCTGAGAACCATGGGCTAGATGCTCCTGATACCGTCTAACGGTTTTAATGATTTGAGGGTATTTTAGACAGGTTTTACTGTGAACGCAATAAAAATCTGATGGGCAGGAAAGTTGTTGCAAAACAAAAGCCCGCTGTAGCGGGCTTAAAGTGGTGATGGGGATAAGAGAGATCTGCGCTATCCATTAATCATGAGCATAACAGATTTCAGATGTTTCACCGGTTGCTGTGGCTGTATCTGTATGTACGCTTGCCCACCAGATCAGATATGACAATACATACAGCATCACAAACCATGCCCAGAAAATGGCGAAGTCTTTTACAATTGCAGCGTTAACATTCATTTTGTCGTAAAAGAACAATTCGATCAGTAAGAGGTGCGCAACTCTGAAGTGAACAGCCTCTCTAAGGTCTTTAAAGAAATGCAGAGGAGAGATCGATTCTGATTCGGTTGTTACCATAAGGAATGAACCTATGAATACGATCAAAGAATTGGCGAATGCCTGCATGAATTCTGCGCTGACCAGATTTCCGACGCTCAGGTTCAGGGCTATTATTGATGGCAAAGCTCCGGTTGCAAAGCCTTTCCAGAGCAAAAACATCAGGAGCGGGAAAACCACGAACCAGAGAGTTGATTCGAGGCCTCTGGCTAGTGTGCTGGAGTAGCTGTGTGAGCCATGGCCTGAAATCAGGTCATTTACAATTCTTTTGCAACAGCTTGCAAACTGGTTTTTCGGCTGCAGAGCCTGATTGTCGTAAAAATCGGTAAGCGCCGGTTTTTTGACTAATGTATCAACCTTCCCAGGGATTGCTGCCCGGTTTTGTTTTTCTAATTCCTCAAGAAGAACCTTGATATAATTGATGTACTCTTGTTTGCCGCACACTTCAGCGATGTCAAGGAAGGTCTTGCCGCTGTCGTCGAGCTGGTGCGGATTAGCCTGGTTGATTAACAGAGCGTCGGCGCACCTGAAGTGCCCTTTTATGGCAGTCATGTGAAGCGCGGTAAGTCCCAGAACGTTTCTTATGCGCGTATTGGCGCCTGCGGTCAGCAGGATTTCTGCTGCCCGTGCGAAACCTTTCTGAGCAGCCAAATGTAATGGTGTGTTGCCGTTCTTGTTGATGACATCAGGATGAGCGCCTACTTCAAGCAATCTGGCCATAATGGCACAGGCATTGTGTCTGGCCGCAATATGGAGCGGAGTTTCCTGTCTGTTTGTCTCAAGGTTCAGGCTGATGCCGGATTCAATGAACAGAGCTACCGCTGCTTCATTCCTGCTTTTGCAGGCTTCATGCATCGGAGTCCAGCCGAAGTCGTCTGGAGTATCTGCTCTGGCTCCGCATTTTAGCAGTTCGGCAATCGTTGTCGGATCGCCATTTTTTGCAGCGTGGTGTAATAGCGTTTCTTCGTGGTAGTTTTGTTCATATATAAGCTCGGGTTCCTGTTCGAGGTAGAACCTGAGCAGTTTGGAATCAGAACCTTCGATAGCGCTGGTTATTCTATCCCACATAATATTTTCCTCCCATCTTTGTTTCTCTACAATATTTGCATTTCTTCTTCTGGGATTTGCTGCATCCAAATTTTATTGGGAGTGCGTTGATAGCAAATATTGCGTCAAGTCGTGGCATTCGAAAACACGTATAAACAGTGAGCTTTTGGTTGGTAGTGGCAGAATCCTGCCATATGGTCAGCAGAAAACTGCCAAAGATTTGCAATGGGTTAGTCAGCCTTGTCTCACAAGGGCGGTTATATGCATAGGCTACTCCTGAAGGATCAAAATAGAACAGAGCTTATTTTCTGTCTTATTCTCTTGTATCTGTGCCTTCAATCAGGAGAACTCTGGCAAATGACTAATGGCTTCTGTAGAGCTAAAGCTCACACAGAAGCGTTATGCCGGACTGAACACTCAAATCGCAATGTCTAATATAGCCTGTCGGCCGTCAGCGATTTTTTGCGCGTTTTTTTTTCCCCAACCTCTCTTAACTTGATTATACTTGTTTATCGCTAACCCGCAACCCCAATTAGAAATATCGATTTATAGCGGGTTTTCGCGATTCGGAATTGTTTTCATTGTCAATAATGCGTTGTTTAGAATTAACACAGCTTCTATGTCATTGAAAAATGGCTTTTAGAAGGATAAACAAACTCTGTGGTCGTCAGAAGAATGTTTTTGCCGAAGTGTCGTTGAGGATTGGTTCTGTCTTGAAATTTTGCTCAGGAAAATTATATTCAGGGTAGATCGCATATTTATGTGCGGCATGCCAATAGCCAATGAGGAGCAGAGAGGGGGAAAACTGATGAAAGCCGGCATTTGCTTTACAGGCACAGGTCCAATACTCTTTTTGACCACGTATTCTTCGTTTGCCGATCCAGAATTGCTTAAAAAATTTGACTCAAAAGGAATCAAGAAATTCATTGCTTACGAAGTTCCGCTTGAGACCGTTCAGGAAAAATATGGAGCTCATTACGGTATTATAATGGGCGATTTGAAGCAGGAAAGCGATCTGAGGGTTCTCGATTACGATGGGCATCACGTGTTCTATCTATTTTCTCTGCGCGATCTGGGCGAGCCAATTATCCATGATGAAAGTGCTTCCTGAGGGGAATTAACAGGTCGGCTTGGCATGTTTGGTCCGGGTTATCCCGGGCTTTTTTTTTGCCGGTCATTATGGTCAGAAAATTTAAATAAAAAACACCGCAACTTTTTTGCAATTTATTGATTTAACCATTCAGATGCATCAATAAATTTCAGGAGGAATCAAAAATGAGAACTTCAAGACTGGTTAGATCAAGTTTAATGAAATCTAGTTCTGGACTGGCCGCAACATTCTCACTGATCATTATTCTAATCGTGATCTCTGGTAGCCTGACACCTTCCATGGCGCAACAGTTTCAAAACGGTCAGGAACTTACATTCGAAGATGATTCTGGTAATGGCAACGGCCATGACGAAGGCATGCCGGGTCGTCGAACTGGTCATAGCGACAATATGCCGGGAAAACGTCTTGGACACCGCAAAGATGACGTTGCTCAAACCGACGGGAATTCTGGTTCTTCGGATGCTCTCACAAATTCGCCAGCAGAAGGCAACCATGGCCGTCATGGCAACAACAGTCAGGTTGGCAATAATCAGGGTAACAATAATCAGGCTGGCAATGGCAATCAGGGTAATATGGGGAGACGCAGACATGGCTTCAATCAAATGCCCGGTCGTCGCGTAGGTCCGCCAATGGGTAATAACAGCGGATTCGGTCAGGGCAATGGTAATCAGTTTAAAAACAACCGTGGCAACAACGGTCAGGCTGGCAACGGCCAGTGCGGTAATGGTCAGATTGGCAATAATCAGGGTAACATGTGGGGCAGCAGACCTGGCTTCAATCAAATGCCCGGTCGTCGAGTAGGTCCGCCAATGGGTAACCCCGGCGGATTCGGTCAGGGCAATGGTAATCAGTTTAACAACAATCATGGCAACGCTCAGGGCAACAACAATCAGTGCGGTAATGTCCAGATTAGCAGCAATGATCAGGCTGGCAACGGCAATCAGGGCAACAATAACAAGGGTAATATGTGGGGCAGCAGACCTGGCTTCAATCAAATGCCCGGTCGTCGAGTAGGTCCGCCAATGGGTAACCCCGGCGGATTCGGTCAGGGCAACAATTTTCGTGCCAAAAGAAATGACGGCAACAATGGTGTTGGTAACGCTTTTGGCAAGAATAGCAACAACGGCAACAATGTCATCGATAAAGCTTTTGGCAGAAAAAATCAGCAGGGGAACGGCGCGGCTCAAGCCCGGAACAATAAACCCCAGAAATAACAAGACGGTGGCTGGCCACGAAGAGATTTTTCTGGCCAGCCCCAGCCTGTAATTGAATTAACCAACCAGGATTGAATATTGTCAGCTCAATGAAGTATTTTGGTTTACTGAGAAATGGATTATAAGAATTGAACAGCAGAAAAATATACATTGATAATGAGGTAAGGTTTGGGGAACGATCTGGAGATGCTAAAAGACGAGGAGTTGATGCTTCAGTTTCAGGACGGAGACGAAGCAAGTTTTCGAACCCTTGTTGATCGTTATAAACAAAGAATTTATGCATTTGCTTACCGATTTCTCAATAGAAGTTCTGAAGCCGAAGACATTGCTCAGGAGGTGTTTGTGAAAATTTATTTTTCCAGAGATACTTACCGGCCTGCAGCAAAATTTTCGACCTGGGTTTATGTAATTACCAGAAATACCTGTCTCCAGGCCTCTAAAAAGTTGGGAACAAAGGTTTCACTAAATGAGAAACGCTCTGAAACCGGACTGGAAATGCTTGAAACGATGACAGATAACACCTCAGAAAGCCCCTCTGAAAAAATACTGAGTGACGAGAAGTCCAGCAAAATTGCAGAGGCGATTGACCGTCTTCCAGAATCCCAGAAGATGGCGATAATTCTGAAACGCTACGATCAGATGAGCTATGAAGAGATGGCTGAAGTAATGAGTTGTTCGGTTCAATCGGTTAAATCTCTGTTGTTCAGAGGTCGCACCGCTTTAAAAGAGTATTTGAAGGAGTATTTTTTCGAAATGAGGGTTTGATTTAATCGAGGAATGATAGATATGGACTGTAAACAAGTAAAAAATATGTTCTCAGAGTATCTCGATGGCAGTCTTGCTGCAGATCAGCGAGAGCAGCTTGAAGACCATTTGGAAAAATGCGCTGAATGCCGTCTGGAGTGCGATTCTCTGCTCGATTCGTGGGAAATGTTGACAGATTATGAGGTGCCGCAGGTCGGTGACCAATTCACCCGGCAGGTAATAGAGAAAGTGCATGCTAAGAGCGTCGAATTTTCTGAAACCGGTTTCCTGACGCGGCTGCTCGCGGTGTTTTCGCTGAGAAATTTTTCATCGGTGCCGGCTTTAGCGTCTCTTGTTGTATTGATCGGGATTGGTTATTTTCTTTTGTCTGGTCGACCAACCGGCCTTGTTGATAAGACTGATTTTTCTAACGGTCAAAAAATAGAGATTGTTCGTGACTTAAATGATGAAGAAATCATACGAAACCTCGAAATATACGAAAATGCAGAAATTTTGGAAAATCTTGATCTGCTTGTCGACATGGAAGCTGTCGAAAGCCTTGAAGCGGACGAATAAGCCATGCAAAAACACTCGACTCTGAATTTATTGAAAGTAATTTTGTCGGTCTGGCTGGTGCTGATAGCGACTGGCATGCCGCTCTATGCCCAAAATGCTTCAGAAACAAAAACAATAAAAGAGTCGAGTTATGAGGAGAAATTGGCGCGCTGGAACAGCTTTTCTGATGAACAGAAGGAAGCTATCAGGAAAAGGGCGCGCACTATGAGTGAGAAAAAGTTTAAACAGCTCGAAAACAATTATGAGCGCATCAGAAGTTTTGAGCCTGTCGATCAGGAACGAGTTGAAGAGAATTACGGGCGTATGAAGCAGTTTAAACCTCAGCAGCAGAGAGTTCTGAAACGAAAATTTGAGAGGTTTCAGCAGCTTCCTCAAGAACAGAAACAGCAGTTTCGGAGAAAATTTGTTGAGCCAAGACGTCACGCTCCCGGTTTCAGTCAGCAACAATATCAGCGCCAATGGCAGCAGCCAGGCAGTGGTCATGTGCCTGATCCGAATAAGAAACCTGGTTTCACGCCTGACCAGTCACCAGATCGACAGCCTGGCCAGCAACCAGACCGACAACCCGGTCAATCTGGTCAGTCCGGTCATCGCCCCGGACAACCTGGGCAAAGAACAGGCCAACGCCAATGGCAGCAACCAGGCAATGGTCATGTGCCTGATCCAAATAAGAAACCTGGGTTCATGCCCGGTCAGCCACCAGACCGACAACCCGGTCAACCAGGTCAGCCCGGTCATCGCCCCGGACAACCTGGGCAAAGACCAGGCCAACGCCAATGGCAGCAACCAGGCAATGGTCATGTGCCTGATCCAAATAAGAAACCTGGTTTCACACCCGGTCAGCCCGGTCAGTTGAATGATCAGAATCATCAGCCGCAAAATCCTGACTTCAAGCCTGAAAATGGGCCGCAAAAAATGCGTCCCGGCATGAAACATCGCCACCCTGTTCCTCGCAGAGATGATTTGCGGGAATTTCGCCGCGATATGATGGGTGACAATAACAACAGAGAAGGGCAGGAGCCTTTGCAGAAGCGTTGGCGTGAAATTGATAATTTCCGTGAAAAATCTGGTAATTCAGATGCCCCGGATCAGACAATTCAATCGGGTGATGAAAAGCGAACTCCCGGTGTGCATAAAGTGCCACCGCCACGTAATGGCCATTTTAAGCCGCCAATGTCGCCAGATAATAAGCCAGATCCCAGTCGCGGTGGCTATAAACAGAACCCAGACAAAATTCTCCGTAAGTCTGACGATGGCAAAATGAAAAGGCCGTTAACAGATCCTTCAGGGAAAGACTGAAAACAGTTTTTCCCTGCAACGCTATTTTTCGGAGAGCGACAAAGTCTTGACAGTTGGATAGTGCACTAGTTAAACTGAACAAAATAAATACGTTTTGAGGAGAATGATCTTGCAATGAAGAAAAAAATTACCTGTATTTTGATTTTCTCTTTTTTTATGATTTCCTGGGTTTCACTCTATTCCCAGGATGCAGCAGATCCCCGCATGAAATTACGAGCATTGGTACAGGGTAAAAAAGAACAGAACTATAAATATGGTTATATTGATATTCGCGGAAATTTTGCCATTCCCTGTCAGTACGATTCTTGTGAAGATTTTAACGGTGACTATGCTAAGGTTGGAGGGTATGGAAAGTTTGTCTTTATCAACCGGGACGGCAAGCCAATTCACGAAGGGACTTTTTCAGATGCGAACAACTTTAACAATGGCCTGGCACCGGTTAAATCTGATTCAAAAGGGCTCTGGGGATATATTGGGGAAAATGGAGAGCTCGTCATTCCTGCCAAATTCGAGAAGGCAGGGGAGTTTTCGGACGGCCTTGCCTACGCTATAGATCCAAAAACAAAAAAAATGGGTTTTATAGATGTGAAAGGAGACTGGGTCATTGAACCAGAATTCTCTGCTGAAAGTGGAGCCTTTGAAAATGGTGTAGCAGTCCTTAAGGGTAACCGTGGCCCATCCCTTCTCATTGACAAACAGGGAAAAGAACTCAAGAAATTCTCCTATGCCTGGGTTAACCAGTTGAGTTCCGGATACGCCCGCTACTGCGTTCAGGTTGATGGAAATGCGCGTGTCGGTTATCTGGACAGTAAGGGTGAGATTGCAATTCCTGCTAAATTTTCCGATTGTCACAATTTTGTGGGGGATGCGGCCACTGCTCTGGATCCAGAAACCCAAAAGTGGGGTCTCATCGACAGGAAAGGCGAGTGGATTGTTGCTCCTGAAATTGGTGGAGTCGGTCCTGGCTACTTATCGGAAGGTCTGATTGCATGGAAACGGAATGACCTCTATGGGTTTCTGGATGAAAAGGGAAATGAAGTAATCAAGCCGCTCTTCAAAAGTGCAGAGGCTTTTAAGTGCGGGATTTCGTTCGTTTCAACCGGTAAATCAACCTTTGGTTTTATTGACAAGACAGGGAAAGTGCTGGACTTTAAAATTGACCCAAAAATGTGGAACAGTCTGAGTTCGTTCAAGTAGATTTAAATAAAAACGACAAATCCGGTGCTGTTGCTTTTGTTGAAAAAGGGCGAATTATTGTCAAGAAAGTAGACCCTGTTGTTTCTCCATTTTGACACTGAAAAAGAACTGGTAACTGAAGTGGCTTCAGTTACCAGTTTGTGTTTAGAGAATAGAAATATTATTTCTAATCTGTTTTACTGCTTTAGGCTGGGTCATAAGTGAAATTACTACCAGAGTGATAAAACTCAGCGGAATTAAAAAAATCACAGGATTATTCAAAGCAAATAGTGCACTTGAAGCGGATCTTCCATCTTGAGATTTGGGTAATATGGAGCAATGGAACAGAAAAATTGGTTAAGCATAAGTAGGAGAGAATGCTTCGATCTCAAGGCCACGCTGCATCGCAACCATATTTAAAATAGTTTGAGCGCTGGTATCATTAAATTTAAGATTAGCTTTTGTGTTTAGAGCTTCTTCATCATCTAGCAAACAAATCTTTGCAATTGGATTTCTGTTTCCAAAGGTGCCCTCTCGACTGCTCCAAGAAATATTGCAAAAGACAGAAATGCTATTATGAAACCAATAACTCTTTTCATAAACACTGCTCCTTATTCTTTACGAATGAAAGCACACTGATTATTATTCCTTTCGCACCAAACAATGACAATCAAATTTCCTGAGAATACGCTGGGACGCAACTTATCAGGAAGAACCAAAGACCCAATCTGGTGGCTTGTCATTTAAGGCTTTGTAATCCCCAGATAGCCTGCGTTTACAGAACAAATTGCTAGCTGGCAAGACATGATAAAATATAAACCTGATACTTTATTTTAAGAGACTCGATCGGAGCTTTTTATGCCCAGAACCAGTTCCACGTTGTTTCGTGACAATAGTGATTTTCTTGTTTTATAAGATTTTTCGCAGTCGTTCTTTTTGTTCTGCTTTCTCTAACTTCTTTTGCTGAAGCAGATGAAGTTGCTAAGTCGGCGAATACGTCTTCTGAATCTGGAGCAATTATTGACGCAAACCTGGGCAACTCGATTAATTCTGCTTCTACTCTTCAGGATAGAGAGGCAGGTTTCCCTCTGACAATTGAGGCTATAGATAAAGAACTTGCTTCTTTGGTGGATGACAGTGCTATTGCATCGGAAACAAAAGGCAAAGTCAAAGAAATATGGGAAAAGGTGCAACCTTGAAGAAGGTCTTCCGGCAATTCTACCCATCACCTGGGCGCTTACTTTTCTGGTAACGGCCATTACTGCAGCCTATCTTCTGCATCCTGTGTTTTCGCCATCTGGCCTGGTTTTTGCCGAGGTGAGCAAATTCTTTCCTAACCGCCTTGTCTATCGAAGTCGCCATGTCTTGTATTTTTTCAGCGATGTTCTTCCTGCTGCCAGGATTCTCGATCAATTTCCGCTTTGGACAACAGACCTTCGTTTGATCCTTTTGTTTGAGCGGCCGATCCGGGTCGGCGACATAGTTAGCGTAGGTGAGCACTCTGGGCTGGTTACGCGAATTCAGATTCGTGCCACTACTATTTTGAATCATGACAAACGTGAGCTGATTATTCCGAACAAAAACTTCATCACCGGCCAGATCATTAACTGGACTCTCACCGACAGAGTTATTCGCATTGTTCTCCCAGTCGGGGTTGCCTATGACTCTGATCTTAAAAAAGTCAGCACAGTTCTTCTTCGAGTGGCTTCAGATAACCCGAAAGTTCTCAAGGATCCGGCACCTCGGGCGCTTCTCGTCAATTTTGGTGATAGTTCGCTCGGCTTTGAACTGCGGGTATTCATTCCGTCTCCAGACGTTTATCCAGAGTTTACGCATGATCTCAATGTGGCGATAGCAGAAAAATTCCGCAAAGAAGGAATCACTATCCCGTTCCCGCAGCGCGATGTGCATATGATCCCGGCTCAGCCGACTAATAAATAGTCAAATAAAGCTTTTCATACTATAATTTGTCTTTGGGAACAGAGCGTTGCGCTTATAGTCTTTCTTTTACGTCATTAAATCTGGAGTGTCATAACGCATGGATGGAAAAACAAGAGCAAATATAAAACCTGGCCTTAACGTTAAAATCGTTTTAAAGCAGGATCAGAGAACTGGAAAACTGACTGAAGGTGTCGTCAAAGATATTCTTACCAACTCATCTTCTCACCCACACGGCATTAAAGTCAGATTGGCCAGTGGCGAAGTAGGACGTGTGCAAGAGATATGCCCGTAACGGCCATAATTTTTAAGGATTACATGAAATAGTTGAAGACTATAGGAGTTGTGCTGTGGAGAATTCGAAGGAGATACTTGCCTTCTCTTTGGTTGCTTTTTCTCAATTTAGTAATGTTTACACCGCTTTTGAGGGCTTAAAAACTGGGAAAATCAAGGTGTATACTCGTACCTATTTCCGCTTTTTCGGTGCAGAACCTATATTTGAATACAGCATGGAGTTTGAGCCCAGCTATTTTTGGACACAGGTGTGCTTAAACCTGTTCTGGCCAATTCTGCTAACACTAGCTATAATTATCTACACAATCTATTGGTAAATTTGTCCGGAATGAGAGGACCGCCAGAGGGACCCTTACGGGCCGAACTGCGATATCGTCCATGGCGGCGCCAGTGCTGACGCCGGTTGATGCCCGTTCTCGCTCCCTACTCTCAGAGAGAGTACACCCTGACGGCCATGTACATTATACACCTTTTCGGCTATAAGGGCACGTAAAAACCCAGAAAATAGATCCCTTTTTTTGCCTGGTTAAAATAGATAAAGCCTCTTTCTCAGCGGATTTTCTTGATTATCTTAAATCAGAATGACAAAGTAGCAAAAATGGTTTTTCGAAAAAAGGGCCCTCGGTATTTACCGAGGACCCTTTTTTATTCGATCTTGTTATTTGTTGCCTGGAATCTTTTCCTTCGGCATTTTTTTTGTGCAGAAGAACCAGTCGTGGCAGGTCACATCTGCATCATGGTTTTCAACTCTGTCTTTTGCAGTTCCACATGATCCTGGCGGCGGAACGATGACATCGTCGCCGGGCTGCCAGTCTGCTGGTGTTGCAACTTTGTGCAGGTCGGAGGTCTGCATGGCAATGAGCAGTCTTTTAATTTCTGCAAAGTTGCGGCCATTTGAGAGAGGGTAGTAAATAAGAGCTCTCACTATACCGTTGGGGTCAATGAAGAAGACGGCTCTGACAGCTTGAGTAGTGCTTGCGCCTGTCTGTACCATGCCGTATTTTCTTGAAACATCCATTTTAATGTCTTCGATTAATGGGAAAGTTACTTCAACATTTTTCATGCCATGAAATTCAAGCTTTTCCTTGATCTGTCTGAGCCAGGCGATATGAGCATAAATACTGTCGATGGATAGCCCGACAAGCTGGCAGTTGAGTTTGGTAAACTCAGGCATCATAGTTGCAAAGGTCATGAATTCAGTAGTGCATACTGGCGTAAAATCAGCGGGATGGCTGAATAGAATGATCCATTTGCCCTTATAATCTGCAGGAAAGTTAATGTCGCCTTGAGTCGTTTTGGCTGTAAAAGCCGGTGCGGGGTCACCGATTAAAGGTATTCTTACAGCGTCCTCTGCATGTACATTGGCAATAAAGCCAAAAGCCAGAAACAAACACAGCAATGAAACAAATTTTCTCATAATGCCTCCAGAGATTTTTTTTTCAGGTAAACACCCGATTTCTTTTCTAAGGTATTCATTTTTTCTCTAAACGCAAGCGAAATATTACAAAGTAATATTTCGCTTGCGGTATATGTAATAGTAGTTCTAAGAGTTCTTTACATAATTGCAGCTGCAGGCAAGTAGTTGCTGTGATTCGTTTCGTCTTTACCTGTGTTTGTGGCTTTGCAACTTAGACGCATGGAGTCGGTATTGGCTTATCATAAGGATGTCGCATATGCCGGTTCGACCAAAAAAACAGAAGCCAGCTCAATAATCTTTTTAGAGAGCTGGCTTCTGGTAAAAAATCGGTGAATAGTATCTTCTAATAACCCTGCTGGTGAACGTCCATCACGGCACGACCGGAGGGATCAGCCATTTCTTTGAATTTGGCATCCCACTCCAATGCTGTTGGAGTTGAACATGCGACTGACTTTTCATAGGGCACGCAGCGTGCCGCTTCTTCTGATGGGAAATGTTCGGCGAAAATCGAGCGATAATAGTAGGCTTCCTTCGTTAGGGGGGTGTTGATGGGGAAGCGGTAGGCAGCTGCTTCGAACATCTGATCTGTTACTTCGTGCGCCACATGGGTCTTCAGGGTGTCGATCCAGGAATAGCCTACGCCATCGGAAAATTGTTCCTTCTGACGCCAGACAATTTCGTGAGGCAGCAGTTTTTCGAATGCTTCTCGCAATAAATGCTTCTCAATTTTTCCCTTGCCGCACATTTTATCGGCAGGATTCAGGCGCATTGCCACGTCCATGAATTCTTTGTCGAGGAAGGGAACACGACCTTCGACACCCCAGGCAGCCATTGACTTATTGGCTCGCAGACAGTCGTATAAATGTAGTTTGCTGAGCTTGCGCACGGTTTCTTCATGAAATTCGCGGGCGTTGGGGGCCTTGTGGAAATAAAGGTAGCCACCGAACAGCTCATCCGAGCCTTCGCCGGAAAGTACCATTTTTATGCCCATTGCCTTGATGTAGCGAGCCATCAAATACATGGGAGTGGAGGCGCGAATGGTGGTGACGTCATAAGTCTCAATGTGATAAATGACATCCCGCAGTGCATCGAGACCTTCTTGCACTGTGAAGTGAATCTGGTGATGGATAGTGCCCAGATGATTGGCCACTTTTTGGGCGGCAGCCAGATCCGGTGAACCTTTCAGGCCGACCGCGAAGGAGTGTAGTTGGGGCCACCAGGCTTCGCTTTGGCAATCATTTTCGATGCGGCGAGCAGCGTAGATCTTGGTGATGGCAGAGATAACGGAGGAGTCGAGACCTCCGGACAGTAGCACGCCGTACGGCACGTCACACATCAGTTGGCGTTTGACTGCAGCTTCCAGCGCGTCGCGCAGCTCTTCTATGCTGCTGTGGTTGCCCTTGACCGCGTCGAACTTTTCCCAGTCCCGAGTATAGTATTGAGTTAGCTTGTCATCCTTGCTCCACAGATAATGTCCTGGGGGAAACTCTTCGATGCTCTTGCAAACTGGCACCAGTGCTTTCATCTCGGAGGCGACATAAAAGTTGCCGTGTTCATCGCGGCCTGTATATAGCGGGATGATTCCCATGTGATCACGGCCGATCAAATAGGCATCCTGCTCAACATCATAGAGAATGAAGGCGAAGATGCCGTTCAGATCATCGAGAAACGCTGCGCCTTTTTCTTCGTAGAGGGCGAGCAGTATTTCGCAGTCGGATTTGGTCTGAAACTGGAAATCTACTTTGAGCTCTTTTTCCAGTTCTTTGTGGTTGTATATTTCGCCATTAACGGCCAGAACATGAGTTCGTTCAGGGTTATAGAGGGGCTGGGCACCGTTGCCAGGATCAACTATAGAAAGACGTTCATGCACCAGAATTGCTTTATCTGAGCTGTAGATTCCGGACCAGTCTGGCCCACGGTGACGAAGTTTTTTTGACATTTCCAGGGCCGATTTGCGCAGCACTGCTGCATCGGACTTGATGTTCAGAATACCGAAGATAGAACACATTGGCGGTTATCCTCTTCTATTAATTTAGCCCACACGAAGGCTCGAAATTGCGCTTACAGTTGTGACACATCACAATACATAACGCAAAGCCCTTTTGCAATTAGGAAATTAGATGAGTGAGTTCTTTTTTTTGCTTTTCGTAATAATGTTCAAATACTAAATCAAACATAAAATAGGATTCGTTGAAGTGCTGACGGCAGCGTCTGTTTGTTTCAATTAGTCGACTATTCAGATTTGGGAATGTTTGGACTTTGAGCAATTAGAGATTTTGGAGAAATCGAATGCTGAATTTTCTCAGGAAGCATAAAAAGAACCATTTTCTGTCAGGCTAAAATGAAAAAACCCGCTAAAAGCGGGTTTTTTCTTGCGGCTGGGGAGCAGGGACTCGAACCCCAATAGGCAGCTCCAGAGGCTGCTGTCCTACCATTAGACGACACCCCAGTAAGTTATGCTAATTGTAGCACTCCATGGTAGACCAAGTCAACAATTTTTTGATGCGATTCAGGGCGCGCAAGGGAGGCACTTGGGTCCTAAAATCCACGGCTAAATTTGCTGATGTTTGCTGTCCGGTGCCTTTTTTGTAAGCAGCTTGAACCCTGTCAGCCCTGTGCTGTGCGGAAATAGCCGATATGGTTTTCCCACCAGCCGTCGAGTACGCCCGCGCGCTCAAGAGCGCGTAGTCGCTGTTTGACCTGTTCGTTGATCGGCGACTGTAGTTTGTTTTCCCATGGCGTGGCCGGTAATGGTACGAAGGTGTGCATGTGAATGCGCACCTGGTATTTTTCCAGCATTTCATCCATGAAATCGACGAGTTCAAACTGGTCGTCTTCGGTTTCGTCGGGGTTGCCGATGATAAAGTCGATGTGAGGCTGAAATCCATGCTGGCGTAGCAGCGAAATCGCTCTAACCGAATGTTCGCGGTTGTGCCCACGGTTCATTTTTTTGAGCATATTGTCAGAACCAGTCTGCACACCCATGACTATTGTTTTGTTAGACAGGTATGGTGCAACCAGTTCCATCACTTCAGGGGTTACGAAGTCAGGCCTGACCTCTGACGGAAAACTGCCGAGATGAATTTCGGGCACGCCTATGTTTTTAAGCATGCTGAGCAGGTCTTTGAGCGCGGCAAGATTCGGCTGGCGGCCGTCTGAACCGTAGGCAAAGGCATTGGAAGCCAGAAACTTAACGCGTTTTCGGGTCGGTTTGATGCGAAAATATTCTTTAACGATGGCTTCGATGCTGGTGAGGCTGCGGTGGCGAAGGGTGCCGGAGTGCAGGCGTGGCACTCCGCAAAACATGCAGCCAAATTTGCAGCCTCGGCTGATTTCAATCGGCGGCAGGTAGCCAACAAGCTCGCTGAATCCTGGGTAGAGGTCGAGGTTAACCTTGCCGCGCGCGGTAGTATGCAGGCCTTTTCTGGCTTTGTTTGCCAGCCAGTCTCCGAGGAACTGCGGAAAGAAGTCTTCGGCTTCACCTGCAACTACGTAATCGAAGCCGAGTTCGGCTATGCTTTCCGGTGCAGCTGTTGGCTGTGACCCACCAACCATGGTCTCGGCAATTGCGCCGTTCTGCCGGAGCATATCAAGCTCTTTTTGTACCTGTTGAATTTGCGGGAGCATGACCGAGTAGATGATTAGAGAGCGTGACATTAGTGCTTCAGCGGGCATTGCTTCGCTACTGATCCAGGGTGTCAGGTTGAAATGGTTGAGCAACGCTGGCGGGCAAGCTCCTAGGATGGCTCCCAGACTGACTTTGTTGTAATTGTGAATTCGGATTATAAGGTTTGGCTTGTTCATTGTGAGATTCTTGGCACGAAAGTGCTGACAATTTAGCACTTTTATGGAGCTAAATCCAGACTTCTGCAATATATCGCAGTCTGCCACAGTTGTTAAACTGGTACGCTATTTGCGGCTACTTTGGCAAAACACTCTTTATTCGAGGCTAAATATGAAAAAAATGAAAATGGCTGTAATCTTGTGGATGGCTTGCTTTTGCCTTTCCGGCATGGCTTATGGCGATAATATAGAAGACTTGCTTAACATCGATCGTGAGCTTATCGATATTTCCGGCCAGGAAATAGAAAAAACTGCTGCACGTGAGTCTGAACTGATGGTTAGAGAAAACCAACTTTTCTCAGTCATCGTAAATTCAAGCGAAGATGTCGAAAAATTGATTGAGGCCCTGCCTGCAAGCGGATCTGGTCTTGATGAAAGATTCAAAAGCCGCCTGCGCTTCGAAATTGGCCAGGAAAGTCGCAAGGATCTTCAGTTCCTCCTGGAAAAATGGGAAAGCGGTGAAGGTTCTTCAGCCACAGTCAGAGGCAAAAAGGTCGCCTACATATACGGTTGCGAAGTGAATCTTTACGATGGTCAGTGGCACAATGCTCCTGATGGTCGCCGTTTCTGGGTCAGCAACGAGTATCCTGACATCGTGCTTTCGCCGGCTGAGTATAAGCGTTACAAGCAGTCAGCTCAAACTGTTCCGGACTAGACCTTTAACTAAGCAGAATAAAGCTCCAGAATCCTATTTCCAGTGTCTGAAAGGGATTTTGGAGCTTTTTATTTCTACCCGTGACAGCTTTTGGGTGTTTAAAAAGGTGGTCAGGCTGTTTCTGGCGAGTTCCTGGTGCGGAGATGGCCCTACAACAATGCTTTTTATGCCATTTTTTCCGTCTTTATTGGTGATCGAAAACTTGTAGTAGGGAATCAGTGAATACTGACCTTCTCTGAAAGCGAAACCAGGCGATTTGCTGGTCAATACTGAAGATACAAGTCGCCACTCTTTTTCTTCCGAGAAATTTTCGTCTTTTAGAATTGGCGCGAGTTGTCCGGTGCTGATATCGATGATTTTGCGCATTTTTTCGTGGCTGGTTTTGCCGTCGCAGAATTCTTTTAGCCAGCTCTCAATCAGGTATTCGACCAGTTCAAGCTGAAGTGATACGCTATACACGCAGGGCCAGAGAACAAAATGCTGCTGTTTGGCAATTTGCCGCAGTGTACCAAGATCGAAGCCGATCGCGTAGCCTTTTCCCTGATTGCCGTAACCCCGCCATTGACTGAGCAGGTCGCCCCGCTCGCAGAATGACGCGATACAGATGTGGCTCTGGTCAATTCTTTTAAGGTTGCTTCTGATGTCGACAAGCAGGCTGCGCAGCGCAGGTGTCTGCGCGCTGCCGATTCGCCGCTTCAGCTCTTTTTCCAGCAGTTTAAAGGTTAAAAAAATCTCATGCTTGTCATTGAGAAAATGTACCTGGGTAGCCCACATTTCCAGGGACTGAATTATGCCGAGAATGCCGGCCTGGGTTGTAAAGTGAAAAATGTTTTCGGGCGGCCGCATCGGAAAAACCGTCTTGTAGAGATGCTTTTCGAATTTGTCGAACATATTTTTTCAGGCCTCTTTCATTTTTCATATTCTGCCATTACGATATGGGTTTGTCCAGTGGCCATAGTCTGCGAAAAATTAATTGGTTTTCGCGTTGCTTGCAAGATGCAAAAAAAAATCCCCGTCAGTCGTTTGAATGACGGGGGATTTTTCTTGTTACTGACTGTCGCGGAGTTTCCAGAATGGTGCTGGATCAATTCCAGCGGCTTCGCATGCTGATTCAAATATATTAGCCTGATCGCCAAGGACCATTTTGTCTAAAATGGTTTGCGCGGGAACAGCGTTCTTATCTGTTTCAGCTCCGGTAGCTCTCCAGATTTGTTTTATTTTTTTGATAATGGCCAGTCTGTCTGCGTCGCTCTTTGGATTGCCATTTGCATTTGGCATGTTCCAGTCAAAAATGTCCAGCATCATTACACTGGTGTCTATTTTAACTTTTTTGGGAACTGGTTTTTTAGTGACTTTTTGGACTGGTTCGGCTTTTGGACTGGCGGGTGAGTCCTGAAACGGGTCAAAAGTTGCTTCGATCAACATTGGTCCCGTTGTGTTGTCTTCAGGATTGGAAACAGCAATGTATTTGGCCCCATTCGCCTGAGGAGTAACATATGCGAACAAAACTCCGCTATTGTTTTCTGAAGCCAACTTCAATTCTTTGTTCTGTAGCTGAATATCTCGAACTTTTGTATAGAGAACAGTAGGCTGTAAAACGGCAAAAGCTGCAACTGCCTTGTTGCTTTGATAGGTCACTATTCCCATCATCATCAGATCAGGAGAATCGGAAATCAGATAGGTGTCCATATCGGTTGAAGTGTCAGAGTTGTCTGGTTTGCCAAGAATCTTGATTATATCACTCTTTGAAACTCCAAGATTGACCGTGTTCTGCCAGTTGGTTATGGTTACGGCACCCTGAGATGCGCTGGCTGTGATTACAAAAAACAATAGAAGTAAGGCGATGGTTGAAATTCTGTTATTCATTTGTTCTCCGAAAGATTGCTTTAACGCTTTTATTCTTGGTTGCTGTCTTCTGTTTGATTATCATCAAAGATTTCTTCAGGTTCAAAGCCTATTCCTTCTGGTTCGTCGGCGATATCTTCGCTTGTGCCTTCAACGGTTTCTTCGACAATTCTGGTGTCAGTAACAGTGTATTCAACGAGAATGTAGCGGTCGCCTTCAGATTTTATTTTGGCAGAAAATTTTGAAATAGCTTCAACTTCTTCGTCCGCTTTTTTCCATGCTTCCGGATTGGCATGAACATCTGGAGTGCCGCCAGAGCTGGTCATGTAGATTGTTCCTTCAGCTTTGAATAATTTGTCGCCAAGATCTTCGAGTGAATCGAGCTGAGAGAAAGTAAATGCTTCACCATCTGCTAACGGCATTGTATAAATTTTCTCCCGGTGCTTGATAATTGGTTTGCCAAAATACTTTTTGGCTGTTGTGTCGAGTTGATCCGGTGTTACGGTTACAGATAGACCATCTTTTGTTGTTTTGAGTGACTTGAATTTGTTTATATAGTTGTGACTAAGAGCAAAGTTCGTCATAATTTCATCTGTGGCTTCGGTGAAGCTTGGTACATATGATTCCGAAAAGTTGCTGAAAAAGACATTTAACTTTTTCTGTTGATCTGTTGTAAGTTTCATTGGAGCTGCAAATAGGTTCGCACAGGCAAAAATCATCAATGCTGCGATAAATTTTTTCATACTCATCTGGTTCCTTCTTTTTAAATTTGTAGAGCTGGAGCTTTGCTTAAAAGCTTGAATTATTCTTTTTCAGTCAGAGGGGTAATGTGAAAAGAATAAACTGAATCTTCACCATCGTCACCATTTGTGAATGCAAAGTTCCATGTATTAAGCTGCCATTCAGTAGTATCGGCTTTTTCACCTGTTCCTTGTTTGCCTGCTCCGGCTTTTTCGTTAAGCCACTTTAAGAGTTCCTGAGCGGGCAAATTTTCTTCTTCAGACATGGCATCAAGAATAATCTGCTCAATTTTTCCGGATTCACCGTAATCAATTACGATAGTCGTTGGAGGCATGTTCTCTTTGGTTTCGAAATCATATTGAAGGCGATTTGTAGCATCCATTTCAGTCTTTTCGCCCAATAGCTCAGTTAACCTGGTTTCCATCTCTTTTTGCGAAACTGTTTGATTGAAAATGATTTCTTTCTCTTTTAGAACCAACGGAAAGCTTGTATTCGTCTCAATGTCATCGGTTGCTGCGATTGTCGTATCTAAAGTGGCCGGCGCAGAAGAAGTTGTTGAGGCCGGTTCACCTGCGAAAGCGATGCAGGCAGAGAGGCACATTGCCAGGGTTAGTTTGCTTAATTTGCTATTCATTTGTTTTCTCCTTATTTATTTGCTTTGATTTCTTTTAAAGTGCATTCAACTTCTGAAGTGGTGCCACTGTTTCAGAAGTCCATTTGACTTTTGCTTCATAAATCCACTCAGAACCGGTGGCGAGAGGAAATACTTCTGCCTGTGCATTGACAGAAAATGGAATGAAAAAAACGCAAATCAAAACGGCCAATAAAGTTTTCATTGAAATGCCTCAGAAAGTGTTGTTTTTGCCATGATTGTGATTCCAGATAGCTTTCTTTTGCAAAATTCATACAATCGATATATTGCTGTTTTCTTGTAAAACTTTCTTCTGTTTCTATCGCAACTAAGGCCGCTCAAATTAGCATAGAGCTGATAGAATTGCAATTTTTTTACGCATGTACATCAGGGCAAACGCAAACAATTATTTTTATTGAAGGGCTTTGGCTATTGTGTTTTGGCACAGAAAGGCTTGATCTTGGTAAAACTCTCTGTCCGGATGAAAAAGTCAGTCTGGTTGAAACTTTTTGCGGCCGTAAAACGTTATAATTATGTATAATGAATTGAGAAGAGTTTTGGAGGAGGTTTTTATGAGGAAACTGATTTGTATTTTAGCTTTGCTGGTTGTTTGCGCGATTGCGGTTCCTGATTTGGCAGTCGCTGCTAATGGCAGCTATCTTGATACCATATATCAGGCCGCTGACGAGGGTGTCGCGAATCTCGATGACGCCCAGTGTACACCCGGTGTTGATTGCCCAGAAGATCAGCAATGTGTCGGTGAAGGCTGTGCAAGTTCGACCTGTGAGGGTGGTAACTGTGCAAGCTCTACCTGTGAACCCGGCAGCTGCCCTGCGGGCGAAGAATGCGTCGACGGCAAGTGTGTACCTACCGCCGAGGCAAAGATCAAGTCTATGATTGCCCGCATCCAGAACGTTCTTAACCGGCTTATTTCGAGGTTGTTGAACAAGTTGTTTGGCATTCCCATCGAAATCAAGGTCGTTGACATGAAACCGCCGGTAAAACCAGAACCCAAGCCCGAGCCAAAGCCAGAACCTGCACCGAAACCAGAACCGAAACCAGAACCGAAACCAGAACCGAAACCAGAACCGGCACCAGTTCCAACGCCGAAACCAGAACCGGCTCCCGCTAGCGAGTATCGCCCGCTCACCAATTTTGAAGAAGCTAAAAAGCTTGCCAAAGAAAAGGGTCATCCGATCATGATGGTGTTCGAAGGGTCCGACTGGTGTGGCTGGTGCAAAAAATTTGAAGCCGAAGTTCTGACTCAGAAGGCTTTTCAGAACTACGCAAAAGACAACATGGAAACCTTTATCGCCGATTTCCCGAGGACGGTAGCACAGGCTGCCGATCTGAAACGACAGAATGATGCGTTAATGCAGCAGTATGGCATAACCGGCTTCCCGACAGTCCTGATCGTCGATGCTGACGGTAAAGTGATCAAAAAAACCGGCTACATTGCTGGTGGAGCTGATAATTACGTAAGTCATCTTAAAACGATCATAAAGTAAGTATTCAAACGAAAGAGCCTGCTGGTAGTTGAGCCAGCAGGCTCTTTTTTTACGGTCGCTTCGGTGTTTCGGCCTTACATCACATTGCCAATATCTATCATCAGCAGACCGTGCCCCGGCCAAAGAGAAGTGGGAAAAAGTGGCTCTTGCGACCAGTGATCTGCTGTTGACCGTAATCCGCTTGAAGCATTTTATCTGAATTTTGCTACCCGCCAGCTTCCGGCGCACAATTTTTCCATAGCTTTCCGGCAGATACAATGGGTTGCCAATGCGGTAAAATTTTCGTTTAGAATTTTCTTGACTGCCGGAACCCTTTTCGTTATAATCACCCTCACGTCCCCTGCTGGGATGGTGGAATTGGTAGACACGCACGTTTGAGGGGCGTGTGGCGCAAGCCTTACGGGTTCAAGTCCCGTTCCCAGCACCGACTTTAAAAAGCCCGCTCTAGTAGCGGGTTTTTTATTTTAGTCGGAGTTTGCACAGATTTTCCGGTGAGCAATATTAGTAGAAGTCTAACTGCAAAAATAATGTTTTGCTTGCCTAATTGAAATTGCCGACTTATTATACTAGTAACGTACCCGTCACGCTTCTTACCCTTTAGGGGGTTCGCGCAAATCGACGGGTTGTTTGCTTTTTTATGTAGAAAAAATGCGGCAATTCACTATGGCTGGTTCTTGGATCTTGCCTTTATTGCCTGAAGAATGTCTTCTTCGCAAAGAGCCTGGTTGCCCAATATTTCAGAACCGGAGAATCTTAAGACCATATAGCCCTTTATCTGAAGTTTACGGTCCTGAACCTTGTCGCGAATAATGGCCTGTGTGTCTTTATGGAATTCGGTTCCATCACAGTAGATTGCGATTTTTTTGTCTTCGATTAAGAAGTCTGGAACCGTGAATTTCATTTCGTGCTCGAAAAATTCAGCCTGCTTGGTGTAAGCAATTTTGTTTTTTACCAGTATTCCTTCTATTTTAACTTCGATCGGGGTGTCTTTAAATTCAGAATGAGGGACAGAATAAGCCGGGTTCTGTTTTTTCTTGAGCAGCCATTTTTTGACATCGGCAAACCACTGTTTTTCACTGTTTACAGCCTGGATCTCTTTTCCTCGTGAGTCAGTGAACCATCTGCAAAAGAAAGTCTGGAAATTTCTATCAAATTCAGCACCTGTTTCGTGCTTGTCAGAGCGATAGACTAATTTTACGTAATCACGGAAATTAAAAAAGAATTTAACATAAGTGTCAAAATGAAAGTCTGGAGTCAATACTATGCCGTTGGTTCTTCGATACAGATATTCAGCTCGTCCATCAGGATTAATACGCCTTACGGCGTTTATTCGATGTTCGGTCAGCTTGAACATTTCTTCATCGAGCTTCATCAGGTGTTCTTGATCAACATACTTGTCGCGAAGGCGTAAATCACAGATCATATAGTGGGTTTCGGTCTCGAAGAAAATCTGGTATTCGGGCTTTATCGGTGGCTCGTTGCGTTTGTACACCATGTCTTCGCCGAAGCCGTTTACTGCTTCCCAAAAATAGCTTTTTTGGGGGAATTTGTGGTTTCTTTTGTAATTCATGGCCATTTTAATGACTTTTTAATTAAACCTTCGCCATCAGCGAATTGAGCAGGCTGGCCTGCTTTTCTGTCGCATTAGTAAGACGTTGTTCAAGCGTGTCGCAAAGCGTCATCAGTTGATCAATTTTATCAACGATTCTGTGTTGTTCTTCTACTGAAGGAATTGGGATTTCAATATCTCTGCATTGTTCCAAGGAAAGATTGTCCTGTCCCGCAGTTCCTTTTACTTCACGAATTGCAGATTTAAGGATGCTATGGGTAGTTAAGAGATAGTAAATGTATCTGTTGAAAATATTGGCTCGCGGTCTAAAATAGGCTAAGGCTTGGTTCATATTCCATTCAGGGTAATGACTTGGAATAATGGCAACTTTTCCAAGCGGGGGGCCAACAATGTTCATAATCACATCTCCAGGAAAAATTTTGGATCTTTTTAGTTTAGTTTTATGAGTGCTATCTGAAACGAACGTGGGCCTGTATTCAAAGTCTATTTTGTTATTTACGATGTTGTAAACCTTAATAAATGGTATCTCGCCTACTTCTAATAACTCATTTGCTTGAGGGGTCGTACCTTTTGTGATGAAACTGCAAAAGGCTCTTGTCTTAAGAATAACCCGGTTATTTTTAATTCTCTTTTTACTTTTATTTAATAGGGAAAAAGCAAAGTCTTTTTCCGAGGCTTTTATCTCTTTATCCTTCTTTATTTCCAAAATAATCTTTTCTATTATGGCTAAAACAGGACTGTCTGTGTCTAATGGTTTTGAAAGTTTGCCCATGACGGCGAGCTGGAGAATGGCTTTGCGCAGTTCGGCGACGTTTTCTTTTACTGAATAGAGAGAATCGAAGTTGCCGGTGATGAAGCCCCAGGCGGCGGCAAAATCGGCGTCGCTCTTTGCCGAAAGAAGCTGATCGATTGCCGCAGCATGAATTTTCAGACGCTTTTCCTGGCGCTCATTGCGCAATTTTTCAAGCTCATCAACCCTCGCCATCAGCTGATCGATTTTTTCTACAATCCTTTGTTGTTCACCCTTTGGAGGAAAAGGTATTGGAAGGAATCTCACTTTTTCCGAGTTTAGATTAAGTACAACTGCCCCCGCTGCCGCTATTTCAAACATTTTTCGGACGAATGAAGAAGACAAAAGGTTATATAGATAGTCTTTTTCTAGTGAATTAGGTGGGCTTATTCTAAGCCAGCCGTCGTGAATGCATCCTTCAATTTGAGTGATATAAGGCCTGCCAAAGCTCATTGAATTAGTCAACAAGAAGTCGCCGGGATAAACCATTCTAGTTTTTGCCAAGCCTTCTGGTCGAATTTTTTCTTTTGTTCCGATAATGTATTTTCCGCCTTGATCTGTATCGCTAATTTTTATCCAGTTTAGCCCATCGGTGGCATTGGTAAGATATGCTTTAATCGGGCGAGGCGAACCACCACGCTCAATAATTGCAATATCTCCAAATCTTACCCATTCCCATTTTGGAGGCAAAGAGAAGGGCAATTCTCCTGTTTTGATTGGGGTGAGGGACTCTGTTTTTTTGATTTTGCCTTCTTTGTTCAGGCGCTTCTTTTCGGCTTCGATTTCTTTTAATAATTCGCTGGCGGGCTGGTCGTTGGGGTCCTGGGGGACAAGCTTGCCCTGCATGGCCAGAGTCAGAATCAGTTCGCGCAACTTTTTTATGCCGTCTGGCGCGTCAAATGCTGTATCAAAATGCTTCTCTAATAATTCTCTGGTTTCTTTGTTCATTTTTCGGCTCCGGCCTTTTTGATCAGCGTCTTGCCCTTGCCGGTCAGGCGATACTTTTGCAGGCGGCTGTTCGGTTTTTCAGGAATGGTAAATTCTACCAGTGCCATTTCAACAAGTTTTTTCAACTGCAGCTTCAATTCACCTGAAACTGTTTTGTGACCAAGCATTTTTGCCAGGCCGGCTTTGCCTTCTTCATGTGCTGAAAGATGCATGATAACCCGGGCTGCCAGATTTGACTCCAGCCGTGACTCTAGCCGTGACTCGGGCCGTGACTCGGGCCGTGACCCGGGCCGTGACTCGGGCCGTGACCCGGGCCGTGACTCGGGCCGTAAATCTGGCTTGATTGTTTCTGCCAGTCTGACGATAAACCTGACCCGCATACCGATTTCGACGATTTCTGGTGCCGGCAGATTCAATTCTGTTGCTTCATCGAAAATGCGGCGCACGCCGCTGCCCCATTGTTCGATCAGCTCAAGCTCGCGAAAGACTCTGGCGATAACCGGGTTGCGAATCTTTGACACGCCCTGTTTCATATCTTCAAAGGTCATTCCCGGCAGCAGAATGCCGGGGTTTTCGATTTCGATGCGGTCATCGAAAAATGCGATTCTGACCGGTGCGCCACGTTGCGAATAATCAGCATGCACCAGGGCATTGATAACCGCTTCACGCAAGATGTTCAGCGGTATGCTCCAGACATCTTTGCGCTTTATACCCGAAATATCAGCGCCACGCATCGCATGTTTTTTTAAAAACAGCATGATGCTTTCAACCGCTTTTGGCAGCGGCTCTTCAATTTCAATGTGGTCAAAAATTTTGCTTTTGCCAGTGCCGATAAAGCGGCCGCACTGCACCCAGGCATCGGCAAAATGAAAGATTCTTTCTTTGCCGAAAAGAAGCATTGCTCCTTTTGTCGGCACCAGTTTTCCCTGCTCTTGACGCAGGAGTTTTAGAGTCAGCATTTCCCGATCAGTCAGCTTGCGCCTGCCTTCAAATATCCTGCGAGCCTCACTGAGATCAAGATCTTCAACTGAAAGCTCAGCCATCGGCAGCTCATCAAAGGCAATGCCTTCGGCAGAGCGGCGCAATTCTCCCACCAGTTCCCGGTCAGCCTGACGGTTTGATGAACCAAGACGAACATAAACGCCTTTTTCGGGGCCTTCAGCAGTCAGATAATGCGGTCTGGAACTGCTTAAAAAAACTTCGGCAATCAGCAGGGTTTTTCCGGCTACTGTGGTCAGCTCGATGTTTGGCACCAGGCGCGGACTGATCATATCTGAAATTAAATTGCACAGCTTCTCTTCTTCTGCAAGCGGATCGGTTACTCCGACCGGTTTTCTGGTTTTGTCTTCAACGCCGATTATGACCCTGCCTCCGGCAGTGTTGGCAAAGGCAACCAGTGTGGTCATCAGTTTCTTTGGCGACGACAGATCGCGCTTGAATTCGAGAGTCTTGCTCTCTGTTTGCTTTATAAGCTTCTCGATAGTCATTTTCCGTCACCGAGAGCGGCGATAAGCTCATTTTTAAGCTCATCGCGGACCTTGTTCAGCTCTTTCACTATTTCATCGTATTCCTGCATCAGATCCTGCGGGTCGCCGTGGTTGATCAAGACTTCATGCGGGTTCTTGCAGTCGAGATTGTAATTGCGGGCAACGATTTCTTCGACCGGCACTTTCCAGGCATATTCGTTGGGTTTGCGCTTGTTCCACCAGCTTTTCTCGCGGTCAAATTCTTCAATTGTCAGAGGATTTCTTCTTGAATATGATTTGTAGCCTTCTGGATACGGATGTTCAAAGAACCATACCTGCTTTGTTGGCCCGTCTTTTTCGAAGAAAAGTATATTGGTGTTTATACCGGTATATGGGCTGAAAACGCCTTTTGGTAATCTGACGATGGTATGCAGATTGAATTCTTCAAGCAGTTCGCGCTTTAGCGTGGTTTTAACGCCTTCGCCAAAGAGAAAGCCATCGGGCAGAACCACTGCCGCACGGCCGGTGTCGTGCTTGAGAATATGCATGATCAGTGCCATGAACAGGTCGGCGGTTTCCCTTGTCTGATATTTTTTGGGAAAATTGTTTTCTATACCGTCTTCTTCCATGCCGCCGAATGGGGGATTGGTAATGACCATATCAACCCGGTCCTTCGGGCCATAGTCTTTCAGTGGCCGGCTCAAAGTGTTGTCATGGCGAATATTGGTCGGAACATCAATCTCATGCAGCATAGCATTGGTCATTGCCAGCATGTGCGGCATCGGCTTTTTTTCAACGCCATGTATGCTTTTTTCGATAATTTTCTTGTCGGCAGGGGTTTTTACCTGCTTTTGCAGATGCTCGATAGTATTCACCAGAAAGCCGCCGGTGCCGCAGGCCGGGTCAAGAATACTTTCGCCAAGCTGAGGATTGATGATGTCGACCATGAATCTGGTCACGGCGCGGGGTGTGTAGTATTCTCCGGCGTTTCCTGCCGCTTGCAGATCTGAGAGAATCTTTTCGTAAATGTCATTGAAAAGATGGCGATCAGTTGTAGAGTTAAAGTCGAGATCAACTTCAATGGAATTGATAACCTGGCGCAATAAAGTGCCGGATTTCATGTAGTTGTAGGCATCTTCAAACACGCCGCCGACTACTTTGCCATGTGGTGTGACGCCGGCTGTTATGGCGAGCTTCTTAAGCGCCGGAAACAGGTTGTTGTTAACGAAGTCGATCAATTCGTCTCCGGTTATTCCTTCAGGGTTCTTGGCCCAGTTGGCCCATTGAAATCTGGTTTGTAACGGCGATTTATAACCGGGAACAGTGATTTTCCACTCTTCTTCGCGATCGTCAAAAATCTTGAGAAAAAGCAGCCATGCCATCTGGCTGATTCTCTGGGCATCGCCGTCGACGCCGACATCTTTGCGCATTATGTCCTGAATGGTTTTTACAAGAGTGGTGATTGACATGTTGTATTTGTATCTCCGTTATTTGATCAGGCGCAGTAAAGAGCTTTTTCGAGTTCTTGAAGCGCATTGTGGTAATTGTCGAGGCCGCCAAAGTCTTTGATAATTTCGACCGGGGTGCCGAAATCCTTGAACGGGTCGATGGTAAGAACCTGAGTCTTTTCGATGGTTACCACACCTTCGTCGGCGTATTTGTCGAGAAGAGCTTCAAGCACCTTGCGGGCCTGATCGCCGTATTTGCTGAAGTAGTTTTTCTTTTTCACGTTCTCTGCCCGTTCTTTGCGGGTAAGCGGGGGCTTGTCCCAGGCGATGTGACAGATTATATCGAATGGGTCGAGATCTTTGCCGATTTCTGCTTCCAGCTCCTCAAAGAATATACCATGAGTAGCCAGTTCCTCGATGATAACCTGCTTCTTTTCGGCGCTGTTCCAGCGGGTAAGAAAGTCATCGAGTGAAGTGAATTCGGTCGCCAGAGCTTTGCGGGTGTAATCTTTCAGTGATTCGGTAATAAGCTTGCCATCGGCGTCAAAGTATTGCACACGCTCAGAGGCCACTTTCACCGCAACATCATTTACATAGTATTTTTTGGGGGGGCCAGATGGTGGGTCTTCAATCCAACCGCCGGTATCGCCGCCATCGCCGCCGGTTTCGGTGCCATCTGTGCTTTCTTCGCCAGTTGGATATTCATTGTCTGTATCGGGTTCTTCATCCTCAGGTGGTGCTACAGGTTCGCCTGGTTTGGGTTTATAAACCGACACGGGGTCGCCATCAAAATTCGGGTCGGCAAACAATTCGGTGGCTTTCTTGAAGTCCATGATGGTGAAGAAATACTTGTTAAAGTCTTCATTAATCCGGGTGCCACGTCCAATTATCTGTTTGAATTCGGTCATCGATTGAATTCTCTGGTCGAGAACAATCAGCTTGCAGGTCTGCGCATCGATTCCGGTGCTCATTAGTTTTGAGGTGGTAGCGATGACAGGGTAGGTTGATTCGGGAAAAATGAAGTTATCGAGTTCTATTTTTCCTTCTTCGTTGTCGCCGGTTATTCTCATGACATACTTTGAGTTCTTTGCTACCAGGTCGGCATTCTGATTAGCCAGTGCCTGACGCATGCGCTCAGCATGATCGATGTTGTCGCAAAACACGATGGTTTTGTCGAAACGGTTGGTCAGGCGTAGAAACTCACTTATTTTTTCAGCAACCAGCTCGGTGCGCTTTTCCAGAACCAGGCCTTTATCCATGTCTTTCAGATTATAGATGCGATCTTCAATGATATTGCCGTTCTTGTCGAGCATGTCTTTAGAGGGCCGCCAGCCGGAATCTTTGTCGATATCGATGCGTATAACCTTGTAGGGGGCGAGAAAGCCGTCATCAATGCCCTGGCGCAGCGAATAGGTATAAATCGGTTCGCCGAAATAATCGATGTTCGAGACGTCTTTGGTTTCTTTGGGCGTTGCGGTAAGGCCGATCTGAGTGGCCGGTGAAAAATATTCTAGAATCTGACGCCAGTTCGAATCTTCGGCGGCGCTGCCGCGATGACATTCATCGACAACGATCAGATCAAAAAATTCAGGGCTGAACTGTTTATAAATGTTCTTTTCTTCTTCGGTGCCGGTAACGGCCTGATAAAGAGCCAGGTAGATTTCGTAAGACTTGTCGGCATGGCGATTTTTTATCTTGGTCATTGCCGACCCGAACGGTTTGAAATCGTTGGTCATAGTCTGGTCAACGAGAATATTGCGGTCGGCGAGAAAGAGAATTCGCTTTTTGGTCTTGGATTTCCAGAGCCGCCAGATAATCTGAAAGGCGGTGAAGGTTTTGCCGGTACCGGTTGCCATGACCAGCAGAATGCGATTCTGACCATTGGCTATTGCCTCAATGGTTTTATTTATGGCAAGAAGCTGATAGTAGCGTGGTGTCTTGTTGCTGCCGTCGCTGTAGTAATCCTGCGTTATCAGCGCTTCCTGGTTTTGTGTCAGGTTTTTGTTGCCGGTCAGCATCTTCCAGAGTTCATCAGGCGATGGAAACTCATCAAGACTGATTTCTTTTTCGATTTTTCCGTCAGTTATGAGTGCGTTATGGAACAAAAAGCCATCACCATTAGAACTGAAAACAAACGGAACCTGCATCATTTCTGCATAGCCCAGGGCCTGCTGCATGCCGTCGCCAACGGTGTGATTGTTGTCTTTGGCTTCTACTATGGCGATCGGCATGTTGGGCTTATAAAAGAGAACATAATCGGCTCTTTTGTTTTTTGCCCGGCTGTGCATCTTGCCCCGCACAATGATACGACCGTTGGTAATGTTGAATTCCTCGCGGATCTGGGTGTTTATATCCCAGCCTGCTTTTTCAAGGGCCGGTGTGATGAACTTGGTGCAGATGTCGCGCTCTGAAAGCTGTTTTTTGTTCATTCTGCGATTCATTCCTCTCAGGAATCAGACCGTTTATGCTGCTTCGCAATACTTTTGAAACTTGCTACAGCACTGTTTTTCAGAATAAGACAATTGTCTGGTCTGTGCAAGTGATATTGCATGGACTGAATAGCGATGAAATCTGCTACAGAAATCTGGACGAGAAAATAGCCAGGCATGGTAGTGGTTTGTGCTATATATGCCAACTTATGCTGATGAACTGGAATGATGGATTTGAGTTGATAAGTTTTAGCTGGTGTTTTAAAATCATTTGGTCTAGTTCTACTCCACCAACCCCAATTGGCGAAACAGTAAACTGAAGACGCCGGCTGTTATTCGTTTTGCTATCAAAATTGCGAACACCCTTGCGAACACCCTGGTTGGAATCAGTAATTGTTGAGAGCATTATGAGTATTGTGTAGATAAAAATATTGAAACGATAAGAGGATAATATGACAAACGATTCTGTCACTGTTGTTACTGAGAATTCATGGTTTTCTCGGATAAAGAATGCCGTGTTTGGGGTGCTCTTTGGTCTGCTCCTGTTCTTCGGCTCATTTGTTCTGCTTTTTTGGAACGAGGGGCGTGCCGTCCAGACCTACCGTTCACTTAACGAGGGACTTGGAAAAGTCGTTTCCATAGCCGCCGACAAGGTCGACCCGGCAAATGAGGGAAAACTCGTTCACACCTCCGCGCTGGCAGACACGACGGAGACAATTACGGATGAGGATTTCGGCATTTCCGAAAAAGCGTTGGTTCTGAAACGTCTGGTGCAGATATATCAATGGGTGGAGAAAGAGAATACCAGAACCGAAAAGCAGACCGGCGGAAGCGAAAGAACTATCACGACTTACAGCTATTCCAAGGAATGGGTAAACGAAGAAGTTGATTCGAAGCAATTCCATGAATCGGAAGGTCATGTGAATCCAGCCGATATGTTTGTCTCACCCGTCACCATTTCGGCCAAAGTTGTAACTCTCGGTGCCTTCAACCTTCCTGATCGACTGGTTCAGATGATCGATAAGGAGGAAGCGGTGCGGGTGGCGACAATGCCTCCTGAGGTTACCCCGGAGGCATGGGGCCCGGTGACTTTGACGAACGGAATCTTCTATCTCGGCAAGAACCCAAGTAAGTCCGAGATCGGAGACTGCAAAGTCAGTTTTGCCGCCGTCAAGCCGCAAAAGGTTTCTGTGGTCTCGAAACAGGTCGGCACGACTTTTTCTCCATTCCAAACTGAGGCTGGGGATGAGATTGATCTCCTCTCTTCCGGAGAACTCACTGCCCAGGCTATGTTTTCCGCAGCGCAGAGCCAAAATACCATTCTGACATGGGTTTTGCGCGCCGTCGGGTTTTTCTGTATGGCGATAGGCCTCATCCTGATTTTCGGGCCGATCTCGGTGTTCCTTGACGTTCTCCCGTTTCTCGGAAATCTTGCTGAAACAGGCATTTCCTTCGTTTCCTTCTCTCTGGCGGCATTCCTGTCACTTGGCACCATTGCCTTTGCCTGGATTTTCTCCCGCCCGATTGTCGGGATCGCTCTCTTCGCGGTTGCATTCGCCATTCTCTACGGGTTTGCGAGCAGGCGCAAGATGTCTTCAGCCCCTTCGCCTCTTCCTGAATAGCAGACCCGGAGATCAAGTTTTTCTCACGGAGGGTTCGGACAATTTCGCCGGTCATTGAAGTCGGAATGTTTTTCGGGTAGATAAATTGCCTACGGTGGCTTCCCAAGCTTGTGAGCCTGTTCTAGGCACAGAACAAATCCTCGTCCTGGACGAGGATTTGTTCGCATTTAGCCAGAATCTCTTGCCATAGAGATTCAACAAAACTACAGAAGACCATTTCGCAGTAATGACCGAGGAAGTCGATTTGTTCTTGTAAAGCTTGAAGCCGATTCTGTTCATGCACAGGGTTTGACTTGTGACACAATATTGCTTAGTCTAGCTGTAGTTTAATAAAAGGTGCACAGATCAAAATGAGACACCCGGTACTGATTATAACTGGTTGGATAATATGTATTCCCGCAGTTTACTATATTGATCAATGGCGAAAATTGCGCAAAAAGCTCAAGGATATTACAGACACCCAAACTTCTCGGATTGGCAGTCTGTTAAGTTCCAGCAGAAGCTCGGGAAGAATTGTTGAGGTCAAAGGGAAGCTGGTTGCGAACCCTGAAGTACTTAAGTCACCCTTTACAGAAAGCGACTGTGTGTTTTTCCATGCGGTTGAGCAGGATAAGGTGCGTGAGGTCTATAAAAGAAAGTCGGATGATCTTACTAATAGCTCGCGCATTTACTATAGCACCAACACAGACAAGAGAAGCGACCATACATTTTATCTGGAGGACTCAACTGGCAGGATTCTGATAGACCCTGAGGGAGCAGAAGTTGATGGTGAAGTCGTGCTCAAATCAATTGAGCCAACATTTGGGGAAGAAAACAGCTCAAAGCTTGACTCAGCATTTCAGCCCTGTGGCGAAAAGATTATTGCAGTCATCAAAAACGAGCAGATTCTGCCGCCAGGTGAGCAGGCGTATGTTATTGGCGAACTGTTTTTTGGTAGCAATGGTCCAATTATTGGAAGTTCGCCTGAGAAGGACAAAACTTTTTTAATATCCCTTAAGGATGAAGAAACCCTGGTTAAATCTGGAAACCGTGAACTTTATCAAGCTATAGCTTTTTCAATAGTGGCCTCTGTGGCCGGAATCGCCTTAATCATTTTGGGCTGGTAGCAATCCCCCAGGTGTTTAGAAAAATTCATTTTCACTGTTTCTCCTCTTCGGGTGGCAGGGGTTCTGATTCTATGGGCAGGAAGTTGCCATCGGTAGTTACGTAGCCTTTCTGGTCGCCTGCGAAAACTACGTAGCTGTCGTCGCTCTGTAGCGAAACAGAGGTGTATACATGTGGCAGGAGTTGTTTGCCCTGAGAATTGATGAAACCCCAAAGATGATCTTTTTTTACGGCAGCCATGCCTTTTCGCATGCCGGTAGCCTCGTCAAATTGCAGCGGAATAATTATCTTGCCATTTTCGTCGAGATAACCATATTTGCCGCCAGATTTAACCCAGCAGCGGTTCTCCGAAAAATTGCCAATGTCGTCGAAAGTCGTGTTTCCGGCTGACGTTTTTTCGGCAGGGAACAGAACCCATGAATTTAAGCGCTTCGCCAGCATTACACCCGTTGGAAGCACGCGTATTACTGAGTACTCCGGCCGGACACGCCAGGCGCCCATCGAATCCTGAACACCTACGCGCTTTTGGAAATATGCCAACTGCCAGTTCAGCTGTTTATCCCAGCTGGGCGTGTTAACCATCGGGGTGGCCGCAGGCTTGCCATCGCGAGTAATTATCATGATGCCATTTTCGCCATCTACAGCGGCCTGCCCTTTGTCGAAATCTGTGACCCAGGTGTAACTGGCTGAAATAGCAGGTTGCAGCTGTCTGTCGAGAAATCCCCACTTTTTGCCGCGCGTCTGAAAGGCAGCCATACCGTCAGAAAACTTTTTGACGCGTTTATAGTCGGTCTGAATAAGCTTTTTCTGGCGGGCATCGAATATTGACAGCAAATGATTTTTGGAAATGAGCAGGCAGGATTCACCCAGCGAGGTTATTGCCGAATCGGTCATTGGAAACAGAGCATTACCTACTTCGTCAAAAATGCCCGCCATATTGTCTTTGTGGGCAATTATGATGCCGTCAGAGGCGACTTCGTAAGCGCTGAACGTCACGGGTAGGATCATGCCCTTCGTGCGGTGAAACAGGCCTGTTTCGAGGGCGCTGCAGACATTGAAAAGATCCGGTTCCGGCATTTCGTTGATATACATGTGTTCAGGCTCAAGCAGATAGCGCCCTGTTCTGTCGATGATGCCGAAATTTCCTTTGGCAATAACTATGGCCGTGCCTGAGGCAAAATTGCCGGCTCTCTCGAATTGTTCAGGAATGACGAATTTACCGGAAATGTCGATGTAACCCCAGAGATTTTCTTGCCGGACGGCGGCCAGCCCTTCTCTGAAACTTACGGCCTCGTGGAAGCGCAGAGGAATGGCCTGTCGCCCGTCAGAACCGAGATAGCCCCACAGTTTGTCGGCAAAAACAGCGGCGCGTTCAAAGGCCATCGGAAGCATGCGTTCGTAGGTCGTATTACCGATAAGGTTTCCACTGCTATCAGTGAGATGCCAGCGTTCCTTGTTCCAAAAGGGAAAGACCCCTTGCTGGAAACCGTTTGTCCAG
>Ga0180007_10000699_pt1 | contig 52730 bp, 41 predicted proteins | sample MM_PC_MetaG_FD_121122 | JGI IMG/M metagenome (GOLD analysis project Ga0180007, IMG submission 121122) | Groundwater microbial communities from the Aspo Hard Rock Laboratory (HRL) deep subsurface site, Sweden - MM_PC_MetaG | ecosystem: Environmental > Aquatic > Deep subsurface > Groundwater... | reverse complement strand
TTTAGCAAATATCCCCTTGCTGATTTCTTCCCTTTCAGTAAAGGTTAAACGGCAATATTTTTTAGTCATATTCATAGAATATAGGCTGATCAGGGTATTTGCGCTAGTTTCTTGAACTCAAGTTGAATTTATTTGACTATTTTTATAAAATATGTTATCACTATACTAGAAATAGTGTTTTTTTATCCACTTAAGGTATTTAAAACTAATTTAATTTTTAATTTAAATAATTTCTAGAAAGGAAGGTGAATTTGTGTTAGAAGTAAAACGCAAAGACGGGGAGAGTTTTGAAGGCTTAATAAGGCGTTTTAGCAAAAAAACTTTGCAAAGCGGCAAGCTAATCCAGGCCAAAAAGATAATGTTTTATAAAAAGCCCTTAAGCAGCTTATCTCAAAAAGAGAAAGCTAAGAAGCGCGAGGAGGTAAAGGGTTATCGCGAATACTTAAGGAAAGTCGGCAAGCTGGAAGAATGGATGCAAAATAAAAAAAAGGGCAGAGGCGCCAGAAAAAATTAAAATGTTAAAACTCGAAGAACAAATTGAGCAAAAATTAACAGAGGCCCTAAGGGCCAGAAATGAACTGGCTAAGGGTACTTATAGATTGCTTAAAGCAGCCATTAAAAATGAAAGAATCAGATTAGGAAAAGAGTTTACCGAGGCCGATTTGCTTAAAGTTTTACGTCGAGAATTAAAAAAACGCCACGAGGCCTCTGTGGCTTTTCAGCAGGGCCATAAGCCCGAGTCAGCCAACCAAGAGCTGGCCGAGGCCGAGCTTATTAAAGAGCTATTGCCAAAGGAATTAACGGAAGAAGAGATTGTTAAAGTTATTCAATCAGTAATCAGCGAGGGTAATTTAGCCGGCCCCGAGAGTTTTGGGCTTGCTATGAAGAAAGTGATGGCTAAGTTAGCGGGACGCGCCGAAGGCAGCTTAGTGAGTAAATTATTAAAAGACCAGCTTTCGCTCTAAAGCTCTTAATTTTATTTAATTTTTGGTTGTTAATTCTCAAATAAATCCCGCACCTTCCTGCGGGGTATTCGGGGAAGGTGCGGGATAAAAGAGCCCCCATGCAGTTATTAAAACAACAAAATCAAAAAGTTCGAGTTAAATCAACCAAGCGGTTTGACAAGTTTTTTAAAACAGCTATAAGAGTTATATTTTTTATTGCTTTAATAGCTGTTTTTGGTTTAGAAGTCCAGGTTGTTTTAGCTCAACAGCTTAGCTTGGGCATTGAATACGGTTCAGCGCTGTCTTTAGCCACCAGGGATGTGCGAGAAATTGTCGTTTCCATTATCAATGTTCTGCTGGGCTTTTTAGGCGTGGCGGCTATCTTGATTATCCTTTACGGCGGCTATCTTTATATGACTTCGGGAGGCGATGAGAGCAAAATAGAGAAAGCCAAAAAAATTCTGATTAACGGCGCTATTGGCCTGCTGATTATTTTAGCGGCTTTTGGCATAGTAACTTTTATTGTCAATAAATTGGCGCCGGTTACGATGGGTCCGCCGGGCGCTGGCCAGCAACCTGGTTATACTATCAGCGGCGGCGCTTTGGGCGGCGGCGTATTGGAAGCAGTTTATCCGGAGCCGGGCGCCACCAACATCCCCAGAAACACCATGATTATGGTGATGTTTAACGAAGCCATGGATATTGATACCATAATTAAACCGGGCAGCAACCCGCCTCAATGTTCAGGCATAACTGTGCCTTGCGGCTATTTAGCTGGTGATTCCCAAGATCCTAATGTCAAGATAGTTAATCAAACCGAAGGCAGCGATTCTTTAGCATATAATCAGGTAATAGTTACAGCTTCAAGCGATCATAAAAACTACGTTTTTGACCCCATTGAATATTTAGGCAATGCCAACAGCTATACTTATTACTCTGTTAATCTGTCAGATGCCATTATGAGGGCTAACGGATTCAGTGCTTTTATGGCCGGAGGTTATACCTGGACCTTCCAGGTCAGCAATATCTTGGATTTAACCCCGCCCTTTATCACCGATGTTATTCCCGTGACTGAGCCCGGACAGACAGTCTTTAAGAATACCATCGTGCAGATTAACTTTAATGAAGCCATAAATGTAGTAGCTGCCGGGCTGCCGGGAAACATTGTTTTAACTGATGATACAGGCGTTTCCCTTGGCGCTGGTCCGGTCATAACCGGGACCTCAATTATCAGCAACTTATTTAAGACCGTTGAGTTTGTCAGCAGTGAGCAGTGCCTGGATGAATTTGGCAATTTGGTAATTAATTCCTGCGGCCTGACCCCTTACTGTCTGCCGGGCGATGCTACTATAACAGCTTTAATCAAAGCAGCTCTGGTTAACACCAGCCACGAAGTTACTAATCCGCTTTCCGGAATCAATGATGCCGCGGCCAACTCTTTAGACGGCGGTATAGGCAACACCAATGATGCCCAGGATCCTTTCTGCGAAGTTAATCTTGAGCTGACCTGTAATTTAAACGGCCAGGCAGATGGCCGTCCTCCAGATTCAGCTACCTTGAGTGATCAGTTTAATACTTCTACGTTTAACGATAACTACTGGTGGCGGTTTAATACCAATAATCAGATGGACTTAGACCCGCCGGAGGTTATTACGGTCTGGATAGAGCAGGGCGCTTTAGAGATTCAGGAATCACTAAGCCCTGATGATGAATCAGTCTTAGTGCCCAGAAATAAAACCATTAAAGCCATCTTTGATGAATATATCATGAGCTCAACATTAAATACCACTAACTTTAAGATATTTAATGAAACTCTTTGTGATTTTTACTGGGGCTCAGATGAGTGTGATACTATGATAGATTCTGATGACTGGCCAGATGAGGTTTCTGGCTGCGATTACAGTATTGAGCACAGTTGTATTTACCCCAGAGGCGGCTTTACCATCTCTAAGAATAACTATTCAACCCTGCAAACAATCAATCCTGTTGGAACTTTAGAAGAGGTAACCAAAGCCACATTAAATACCTATAGCCCATATTTAGACGGTTTAGAAAGGTATAACCCCCGCATTACTTCTGATGTCAAGGATATGTATCAGAACTGCTTTTTTGATCCCTCGGTCGGCTATCCGGTGGGGCCGTAATTCATCATTTCAGCATTTAAATAAACGAATGATTTTTCATCAGCAAAAGAAATTTTTTTTCCTCGTAGCCCTTTTGTTGGTTTTGGGCATTTTTTTAGTTCCCAGTTTTGTTTCGGCCCAGGACCTTTCTTTAGGCATTGAGTATGGCTCGGCTTTAAATTTAGGCAGCCGGGACTTGCGGGATATTATTGCGGCCATTGTCAATGTTGTGCTGGGCTTTTTAGGCGTGGTGGCAGTGCTGATTTGTCTTTACGGCGGTTTTACCTGGATGACGGCCGGCGGCAGTCCGGATAAAATTGAAAAAGCCAAAAAGATTCTGATTAACGGCGCGATTGGTCTGATAATTATTCTTTCGGCCTTTGCCATTGTTAATTTTTTAGTTAAAGCTTTGGGTGATGCTACTATGCCCGGCGCTGCTTGTGTTAATGGTCAAGTAGAAGTTTGCGGCAGCCAGGGAAATTGCGATTTAAGAAGAGAGTGCGCCAACGGCCAGTGGGGCAGTTGTAATATTCTTTATCCTCTGCAGCCGCCCGGTTGCGACTATACCCTTGGCGATAATTTTATTTTAGCAAGCAGCGCGCCATCTCCCGACCAGCAGCTGCCCATCAGGAATGTGGTGGTTAAGCTGGAATTTAATCATCAGGTAACCGATCTTAATTTAATCCCGCCCCCGCCCAATGTAAACGGCGTTACTATTATTCAACGGCAAAACGGCGTTTATGATCCGGCTAACGAAATATTTTTAGTCGGCGCTCATAGTTCCAATTTAGCCTGGGCAGAAATCAAGCCGGATAATTCTTATCCTCAATACGAATGCCCCGGTTATCCGCCCGGCCAATACCCTGAACTGGCCTGCTTTCCTTATGACAGCGTTATAGATGATAATAATTGGTATCAGGTAACTGTTGAATCTGATTCAGCTTATTCTTTTCAAGACCAAAATGGCAATACGGTTGACTGTTCTTTAGGCGCGCCTTGCACTTTTGAATTTAAAGTTGGTCCTTTAATTGATTTATTGCCTCCGACGGTTGATTTAACTGAAGCTGAAGATTCATTGTTCAACCTTTATCCCTGGACCGGTAATAATATTAATTTATCAGATGATGATGAGTTTGTTTTAAGATCTTTGGCCAGCGATGACGTGGGCCTGGCTACCATTGATTTTTTTGAACAAGAAGGCGGCTTTTACCTGGGCGCTTTAGTCCAGCCCGGCGGCGCTGGGCAATTTGCGGGAGAATCGGATTCTCCTTGGTCAACGGTTGGTTACCAGTCCGGCGAAGTTTATCATCTGGGTTCAGAAGTTACTGACTATGCTAATAACGCAGCCCAGTCCGTTAAACAGGTTACTTTATACCCGGGTCATTGTTTCGATAATATTTGCAACGAAGATGAAAGTTGTACAACCGATCCTGCCAAGCCGGCAGATTGCGGCGGCAGCTGCCCGGCCTGTGCCGGCGAAAGCTGTTCCGCAGACCCCGATATGTGCCTGCCCGAAAATACTGTTTGTGTTTCCAATGTTTGTATCCCGGCCAATCAGCCGGAGGAATGCACTTGCTACCCTCTGCCCCTTATTCAAGATATCAGCCCGCTCGACGGAGCGCCGGGTAATTTTGTCACCATCAGCGGCCAGGGTTTTGGCGCTACGCCGGGCGAGGTTTATTTTGTCGATAAGGATCCAGGGGGGCTTTCTTATCCAGCTCAACTTCCTGATTCAGTCAACCCTGCCTGCAGCGATAATTGGAAAGATACTCAAGTGATTGTGGTGGTGCCTAATATTTCTCAAAACACAAATGGCTACTATATTGAATTAGGAGCGGTTAATCCTTATGCTCCGCCTGCTTATTTAACCGAAACTACCAATAATAACTACGGCCCGGTTCTGACTTTTACTCAAAGCGGCCTGCAGCGGCCCGGCTTATGTTTGGTTACCCCGGCCATTGGCCAGTTTGAAGACGGTTTTGTTCTTGACGGCAATAATCTTAATATCGGACTGCCTCAATCTATTGAATTTGGTTCGCCGCCCAATAATATCCCCGCTAATAATCAAAATTTCTTAAGCGGTATTCAGGCCCAAGGAACCGTGCCTAATCTTAGCCAAGGCCAGGTCCCTGTTTTGGTTATTGTCAATAGTTTAGAGAGCAACCCTCTGGTTTTTGCGGTTCAGCCGTCTGGTTATGGCGGCCAGCCGTTTATTACTAATTTTATACCTGCCAGCGGTCCGGCCGGCCAGTATGTTACTATTTACGGCGGCAATTTTGGCACCTATATAGCAGGTCAAAGTTCAGTGGAGTTCAATAACATCCCAGTTGACTTTGATGACTTCCCGGCAGAGTGCGGTACTGACTTTTGGCATGATAACTTTATTGTAGTTAAGGTTCCGGATGACCAATTAATGACTATTGGCCCTATTACCGTAATCAGAGAAGACGGCGAAAGAGCCACCTCTAGCGATGATTTTAACTATGATCCTAATGCTCCTTTATTCCCCGGCATCTGCAGCCTGTATCCCCAGGAAGGCTATGAAGGCGATCCTGTGGAAATCGTTGGTGAATATTTTGAAGATTCCTGGGTGAATTTTTCAACACAATTTTTAAATAATCCAAGCTTTTATACTAATATCAATCTAGGCGGAGTGGGTGAAGCTGATATTTTTGAGCTCACTGTTCCTGTTGGCGCCAGCACCGGAGAGGTTTTAGTTCAAAGAAACTATACTGGAGGCGCTGGCGATCCCTGTATTAATAACAATCAATGTCAGCAGAATCTTTACTGCCTAATACCAGGAGGTCTGACCCAGGGAACCTGCCAGCCCATTGCTTCAGGCTCCTGGTCCTTTATAGTTAAAGAAGGCGAACTGACCTTTACCGGCAATTTTGGCTATTACCAGTGGCAGTTCGAAACCTGCGCCGACTGCTATGTGCCCCAGGTTTTGGAAAACGGCAACTGCAATAATCAGCAAGCTTCGCCGACACCGCCCCCGGAACCTTTACTGGGCTATAATGCCGCTTATGTTAACCAGGTTTTAGGGGTCAGGTTTAATACTGATATGGCAGATACCAGCTTTGCCTATAACTATATTGGCAGTCCTAACCCTACCTATATTATCCAGCGGTGCAATGGCGACTCTACCCAAGAAAATCTACCTTTTGTCGAAGCTGTCTGCGGTCCTCTGGCATCAGGTAATCATGCTGCTGGTTATCCTTTTTATGACAATAATTCACAGGAGTATGTAGAGGTCAGGCCCCAAAACGATTTTCTGCCGGGCTTTTGGTACAGGGTTATTTTAACCAACGGCTTAATCAGCGAGGCCGAGGGCTATCCTATGGAGAATAATTTGAATTTTAATTATTTTGGCGGATCAATGAATGATTCCTTTGAATGGCATTTTAGAACCAGGCTTACAGAGGAAGCCTGTACTCCAGACACTGTATTAGTCAATCCGCGTTACAGGCTGGAAAATCCTCCTTGGCCTGATACACCTGATCCGATAGAACGAGATGACCAGGTTAATTACTCAGGCAGCTGCCAGGACAGCGGCGTTTGCGCTATTTGTCCGGATACCTTTTTATGGGACTGGCAATCAGAAGAAACCATTAATGGCTCGTCCCAGTCGCCGGCCACAAAATACACCCTTATTACAGCGCCAGTTGATGATGACAGGTACGCCTATATTACAGCAGATGATTTACTTAGGTTTCCGGACCTCGGCTCATTAACAGCCGAAATTACTCATTACCAAACGGGCAACCCGCCTCAATTTGAGCCCCTGCTTACGCCTTTAGTCGGCACAGCCGAATTAAACATTGTGCCGCCCAGTCCGTATATTGAGTTTGATAATAGCTGTGATGAAAGTGTGCCGCTTTATCCTTCGCCTAATCCTTATTCCGGCTCAACCAATGTTTGCCGCAACGCCATTATTCAGGCCCGCTTTGTTAATAACCAGGGCCTGCCCATAGATATGGATATCACCACTTTAACTGATGCCAATATTATTGTTGAAGACCAAGATTCTAATCAGGTTTTGGGCCAGCTAACCGCTAATTTAAACGGCTTTACCTTTACTCCCAATCCCGTTTTATATTTGGCGGCCGATTCAGCATATACAGTCACCTTAAATAATGTTTACAGTTTAGAACAGATGCCCTTGGCCGGTCCTAACAGCTGGTCTTTTGAAACAGGAGATGAAGTTTGCGATGAAGTATCTTCTCTTCAGATTTTCCCCGCTTACAAAAAGTTTGTTATTATTCCCGAGGCCGAAAATTATATTGCTAATTTAGCAGGCGAGCAGTGTATTTTATTAAGTCTGCCCGTTAATAATTGGAGCTGGTCTTCGGCCGATCCCAGCGTGGCTTTAATTGCCGGCTCTATTAATCAGTATGAAACAGTAACTTCGGCAGGCGATGGCCAAACCAATATTAATGCCGCCGCTCTCATTGGCTCCAACAGCTATATTGGCAGCGGCCTGGTGGAAGTGGTTACCGATTCAGGCGGCCCCTTAGAACCTTTGCTTATCACCGATCATCAGCCGCAGAGCCCGCCGCCTGTTTGTTTAAATGCCATAATTAAAATTGATTTCAGCGAATCAATCAAGGCGGGAGTCAACGATCCGCCGCAGTTTCCCGATGCGGTGACCGAAGCTGGCAGCGGCGCTTTGGTTAGCGGCCAATGGATTGTCAGCGGCGGAGGATCAAGATACGAATTTATACCCAATGATTATTTAACGGCTAACTCTGCCTATCAGGCCTATGTTAAAGGCGGCTCTGGCGGCATAGAGTCTGTTTACGGCAGTAAGCATCTGGGTCAGAATGAATGTGTAAATTCTGGATTATCCTGGTCGGCAGCTAGCGAGCAGTGCTATTGGAGCTTTAATACCGGCGCTGAACTTTGCGCGGTAGAAAATATTTATATCAATGTTTTAGATATTCCCACCTCTTCCCAGGCCGTTATTTTTGAAGACGAAACAGTGGGCTGGCAAGCCACGGCTTATGCTGCCAATAGCAACCCCTTATCCAACGAGATGGATGACTGGCAGGCGGAAAAGCCCGAGGTGGCCAATTTAACCGCTTATACCAGCCCGCCTTATAATAATGACCGTTTTCGCTATGCGGTCGGGGCTATTCCCAGGACTGTTTATGGCACCACTACCGTAGCCACAGATATCACCGCCACTATTAATGAGGTTATGAGTCAAGGCGAAGTTATTCAAGAGCATGTTACCAGTACCCCGGCGCAGTTAACAGTTGAGCCGAAACTCAAAGGCCCCTCGGTTATCCAGACCGAACCGGTTGACGGCAGTCAGAACATTTGTCTCAACTCTTTGCTCAGCGTTAAATTCAATAAACATTTAGATGAGCAAACAGTCAGCAGCGATACCTTTACCGTCAACTATAATACTCCAGATCCCTTTAGCGAGGAGGATAATATTCTTACTTTTGACGGCACTAATGATTATTTGATGATAGCAGCGGCTGGTTCTGCCAATTTGAATCCCGGCCTGGAAGATTTTATGGTCGAGGCCTGGGTGAAAATTACTGGCTTGGGCGAAAGAGTTATTATTGGCAAAAAGGGCTATGCTAATTCAGAAAGTGGCTGGCGGCTCAAGCGGTCGGTTACGGGTAAACTTTATTTTAGTTTAGCCGATGGCGGTGATGGGGTAAGTCAAACAGGAAGCGATTTATCCCTTAACGAGTGGCATCATCTGGTAGCGGTGGCAGATAAAGATGATACTTTTAAACTATATCTTGATGGAGAATTAGATGCTGAATCAGCCAATTTGGCTGGTCTGGAAGGCATAGTTAATGACTACGATGCCAAGATTGGACGCGGCGAAGTTGCCGAAGGCAGTTTTGCCGGCTCTATAGCCGCGGTCCGTTTTTACAAATTTGGCGTTAACGCTCTGCCTGCTAATATTGAAGATTTGATTGATTTTAATTACCGCTACCCCAACTCTGTTTCTCCTGATTTATCAAGCTATGCCGCGGGGCTTTGGGAGCTGGATGATGGACAAGGGACAGTAGCAACTGATTCATCTTCCTATGGCCATGATATGGAATTTGTTAGTTTTCCAACTTGGGGCGCTGATAATTTACCTAAAGTGGCCAATTGTTCCGCCGTTGCTTATAACTATAATAAGAATAATAATCAGAAAAAGAATTTCATCTTTGATGCTTTATTAGCCAGATTTATTAATAGCTTTGCTGGCCAGTTATTCAATTCCATTTATAACTTTGTCTGGCCCAGAGCCCAGGCCCAGCCGGTTTATACCGGTTACTGGTGCCCCTTAGATGAATATGGCGAGTGGGCAATGGAGAATGGTCCTCTTTACAGCACGGTTAAGTTTAATTTAAACCAGTTTCTGCCGGCAGATTCTCCTGTTCAGGTTAAAGTTAAAGGCGGGGCGGCCGGCATTAAATCTGCCGCGGGCTGGCCTTTGGAAAATTCTAACGAGGGCGATGATTTTGTTTATTCCTTTGAAACCGGCAGCGCTTATTGCGAGCTGGATTTTGTTACGGTGGCTACCGATGATTTTGGTTTATCCGATGAGTGGCTCTTTTTAACTCCCGAAGACGATGAAACAGATAATGTTACCGAGCCTGGCAATAGTAATTTTGATTCTGTCTACGATAGCGATAAAGTTTATTATGCCCATGGCTATAACAGCGATGGCCAGGAGCTGGCTCGGGTAGCCGGCCTGCCTCCCGCTGGTTATTATTGGAGCTGGTCGTGGACTTCGGCCGATCCAGCTATTGCCGGTATTTTATATAATGATAATGAACAGAGTTATTCCATAGTGGGAGCGCAAAATAATTCCGGCGAAACCGCTATTACTTTGACGGCTGAATTTTTATCGGTTTATCAGACTAATAATCTTACTGCTGACGGCAAAGCCATTGTTGATTTATGCGAAAACCCCTGGCCCGAAAGAGAATTAGGCAATATTGAAGCGCCAAAATATATTGATGACGATTATAGTTTTGCTTTAAGATACTGCCGCGACGCCGGCGGTTCAGGCGTCAGCGATGATTTGCCAGCATTGGATGAAAGCCAATTTATTGAAGGCGAGTTTATCAGTAGTTATCTTTCTAATAATCCCTTGGCCGATGAATTATTGAGAGAATATTTAATCCCCGTGCCAACCACCGGCGATGTTATTGGTTTAAGAATTTATGAAAACGCCTTTCATCTTACCCCCTTAAGTTGGTATCAGCAAAACATTGAGAATCAAGGCAGTCCTTTTACTCAAACCATAGATGGCTACCCTGCCATTCAAGACGGCCGGACAACTTATGTGGGAGCGGCCAATGGCATTCCTGATGATATTGGCTATTGTACAAACCTTAGTCAAAGTTACACCTGCACCCAAACCTACTCGCCACCTGATTGCGGCGACTGTATTTTTGGCGACGATCATTATTACACTAATATTTATCTTTTATCCTATAATCAGAACACTGCGCCGGAGACTATGGAAATTATCAACCAACTTTTAGAAAGCTGGGAGTTTAACACTGATATCAATAACAGCCAAGACAAACAAAAAGTTATCAGAGATATGAATAGATTAGTAGCGCTTTCCGCTGTGGCCAATGCTCTGGATAATTATCAAGCTAACCATAGCGGCAGCTATCCAGCTTTGCTGGCCGGCACTTTTGTGCCGGGCATGTCTACCAGCAAGTGGCCCTCTTGGAATCAAGCTTTGGCGCCGGAACTGGGCATAGGCATGCCCGCAGACCCCCTTAATATTTTTAATAGCTGTATTGAGTGCCAGGAGCCGACTTTGATTAACGGAGGATTCGAAGAAGCGGCTCCCTTAACCGGCTGGACAGCAGAAGCCAGCGTCACAGCAGTTATTAACACCGAGCCCCAGTTTATTCACGAGGGAAATCAATCAGCTTTGGTGTCCGCCCCTGCTTTAGATGCGGGAATTTATAGCGATGTTGTTTCCTTAATTCCTAACACCACTTACGAATTGAGCGCTTGGGTTTACCTAGAAGCGCCCAATAGAGCTAAGTTAACTTTTGCAAATGCAAATTATGGCGATAACTATGGCAACCAGTGGTTTACTCCGCCAGATTTTACCGGCTGGTTTCAATTAAAGAATCGTTTAATCACCCCATCAGAGAATATAGAGCCCGCTCCTGTTGTTAGAATCTATTTACATTCCTTTACCGGCCAGGCAGCTTTTTATGTTGATGAGGCGGTGCTGCAGACTGCTGGCGGCAACTGCGGTTACGACCCCGAAACCTGCTGGAACCCGGAAGCCAATGGCGGCCAGGGCGGTTTTGCCTGCGATGAGGGTTCTTACTTCTACGCTTATCAGAATCTAGCTTCTTTTGACTATCAATTATCTGCCAAAATGGAAGAGACCATCAACTGGCTGCCGGCCAATATGGCTTCTATTGAATATATTGATTCCCATATAGATTTATCACTAACCAATGTGGCTGTTTGCACCTCTCAAGTTTTAGCCGGAGTGTGCGGCGATGGCTTTGTTTTTCCGCCCGAGCAGTGCGAAATCGGCATGAGTTACGCTTACTGCGCTCCCGGTCACAATTGGTATAATCCGGGAGCGGTGGGCTGCGACCAGCTTTCCTGCCAGTGGTTAAGCTTTGCCAACGCTCCTGGTTGTAGCGGCATGACCATTAACCAGTGTTGCGGCGGCTATTGCGGCGACGGGGTTTTAAATACTTCTTCTTTATATAATGTTTCTGTTGATGAAGAATGCGACTATAATGCGCAAGCTCCTAATAGCGGCTTTGCCAATGGCCAGCCGCAGTACAGCAGCGCCGGCAGCCAGTATTTTTGCTCTGGCAACTGCCAAGAATCCGGCGGCTGGTGCGGCAACGGCAGTTTGAATACTCCTTGGGAAGGTTGTGATATTTCCGCGCCGTCCGGCAACCAGGGCTTTGGCGGAGGCGCTGCCAGTTATGATCAGTATGCCTGCGGCGCTCCCAACAGCGGCGCCGCTTCCTGCCAGGATATTGGCGGCTGGTGCGGCGATACTACTATGCAAACTCCTTATGGCGAAGAGTGCGATAAAGGCGCCGTTAGCGGCGCGGGCTGGGCCCATGGCTTGCCAAGCGATTCAACTGAAGAGGAACAGTATCAGTGCGCCGCTTCCTGCCAGGATACTGGCGGCTGGTGCGGGGACCAAATCATTCAAGCTAATTATGAAGACTGTGATGGCAACACTGGTTTATTAGGGTGGAGCTGTACTAGCCAAAACTACGGACCAATACAATGTGGATCCACTCCGCAATTATTTGCTTGTGAAAGGATATGTGATAGCGGGTGTCCTTATCAAGGCCAATGCGGCAATAATATCACAGAAGGCACAGCCAGTTGTGCTGAAGTTTGCGATGGTACTAGCACACCACCTCATACAAATTGTCACCCAGACTGCAGTAGCTTTATTTGCGAAACGGGATGGCTGGACTGCAATGCCAACTCCGGCGACGGCTGTGAAGTTAATCCCGATATTAATATCTTTAACTGTGGCGGCTGTTACGGCGCCGGCGGCCAGGTTTGCAACTATGCCGGCGGCCATGGCGCCCCGGTTTGTAATTCAGGAAGTTGTGAAATTCATTGCGATGACGGCTATCATTGTTCCAGTTCTTCTTATCCTGATTATGAGCAGATTTGTTCCGTAACTGATGATATCTGTGAAATAAATAGCATCTGCGGCGATGGCGTTATCAATCCTGGCGAAGTTTGCGATGATGGCATATATAATGGCCAGGTAGGCTTTTGCAATGCCGACTGTACGGCCATTGAAGGATTGGGTACACCTATTTTTACTGATGATTTTGAAGATCAGACTTTTACTGATGAACATTGGGAGATAGGGTATGCAGGTTCAGGAGACGATGGTTCGGTCACCTGGCAGAACGTGCTGGACCCAGATGACCCAAATAATATGGTGCTAGAGAGCGTGGATACAGGCAGTGGCTGGTATATTAGGGATTATAGGGTGAAAACTACTTATGTTAATCAAGCCAATGTTTCTATTTTAACTTTGATTGATTTTGGCAATACGCCAGGAGAACCAGGTGCTTTTGATAATTGGGATGCTATGGTTTTAGCCAGACGCAATCCTAATTTTAGCAGTGAAGATCAAGAATATTATGCTTGGTGGAATGATTTTTATCTTGGCGCTGGATCTCCCACCTATCCTGTTACTTGTCCAGGATATAGTGGCAGTGAACCAACACAGACACAAATCAGAAGGACCAATATTGGCGAAAAAGGCATAGAGGGTGATGATTTAGGTTGGGATAATGCCATTAATTGTAGTAAATGGTGGGTTCTGTTTGATATCAAGACTATTAACGGTCAGGTTAGTATAAAAACCCGCTGGTGGCTGTACGGAACAGTAATGCCAACTATTTGGAATATCGAGGCGGTTGATGACAGTTCTGACAAAATTCTTAGCGCTGGCCAGGTCGGTTTAGGCAATTGGGCCAACACTACTTTTCGTTACGATTTATTTCAGGTTTATGATTCGCAGCAGTAATTTTAAATAGCAATGTTATATATAAACCTTAACTAAAAAAAGTATGTTCGATCAAAATCAATCTATCTCGTCTAATAAAACTAACCCAACTACGTCTGATGATGTAGACAAAAAAACGCCGGTCCAGTCTATGCCGCCATCCTTAGATGATACCGCCGGATTCAAGTCAACGACATTTAATAATCAAAAGCCGGCCGGGCAGCCATCAGCAACGGCTAGGCCGGCCGGGACCATGCCGGGCACCGAAGACATTTTTGCCGAAACTGATAAAATGGCTCAACCGCCTTCGGAGAAGCCGCCTCTGGCCCCTAAAATGCCAGCTCGCCCAACACCGGCCGGGCCGCCAGAGCCGTTAACCAAATTACCCGATGATGTTGAAGAAGAAAAGAGCGGGGGCAAAAGGTTTTTAGCCCTGGGTTTAGCCGTGGCCGTGGTGGCCGTGGTTGGTTATGGCGGCTATATCTTTTATGGTAAATTTTTTGCCTCTAACGATTTTAAAGTCCCCCAGTTAAATTTAAATCAAATTGATCCGGAAGTTTTGAATCAGGACACTAATAATGATATAATTAATGTAAATTCCAGCCAAAACATTAATCAAGTCCCGGTTAATCAACCAGCTCCGGAGGCAGCCGAGAAAGCTATAACCCTAGATTCCGATAAAGACGGCTTAACTGATTTGGAAGAAGAAACTTATGGAACCGACCCGGCCGAGCCCGATAGCGATGGCGACGGCTTGTTCGACAAAGAGGAGGTAAAAGTTTATAAAACCAATCCCTTGGACCCGGATTCCGATCAAGACGGCTATTTAGATGGCGCTGAAGTTACGGCCGGCTATAACCCCGACGGACCTGGCAAATTGTTAGAAGCTAATTTTGAGTAGAGTTTTAATTATACTAAATTGTTTAAATAAATATGTTTAATCCTCAAAACAATATAGCGGCGAATGAAGAAGAAACTAATCTTCAAACTACCTCCGAGATGTCTAATAACGAAGAGCCGGCAGAAATTTTGGAAGCAGATATTCATACTATGCCGGATAAGTTTTTAAAGCCGGCGAGAGCCCCTAAAAAGGAGAGGAAAATAAGCTTTTTAGTTTTGGGTATTTTAACTTTTGTTGTTTTGGGCGGCGTTATTGCTGTGGCGGTAGTTTTTTTAAGCAGACAGTCCGCGCCCCAGCCCTTGCCGCCGCTGGCGCAGCAACCTTTGGTCAATCAGGCCTCTGTTAATGATAATTCAAATACCAATCAAAATTTAGATAATCCGCAAAAAAGAGACCTCCAGCGCTTAGAAGATATTATCAGCATCAAAACCGCCCTTTCTCTATATTTTTCTGAACAAAATGTTTATCCCAATTCTTTAGAAACTTTAGTGGGCGATTACTTAATCGAAATGCCGCTTAACCCTGCGCCCGGCGGCCAAGATTATGAATACGAGTCAGCCAATGATCAGTTAGATTATCACCTGAAGTTTGAACTGGAGACAGGCGGGGTTTTGGGCTCGGTAAAACTTTCGGCCGGCGAATACATTGTCAGCAGCAGTCAATTAATAACCCAGGATGAATTCGCCGAACAGCAAAACGCCAATCTTAATTCTAACCTTAATCAGAATCAAAATATTAATAGTTTGCCCAGCATTCCCGCTATCCCCGGGAAAATAGTTCAGCCAACAATGGGTTTAGACAGCGACGGCGACCAATTAACAGATATTGAGGAGAATATTTACCAGACTGATTCAGCCCTGGCCGATACTGACGGCGATGGTTATACCGATGCCGCCGAGATTCTTAATTTTTATGATCCCACTGTCGCCGGAGGAAGATTAATGGATTCAGGGCTGATAGAAGTGTATCAAAATCCGGTTTTTAACTACTCCTTGCTTTATCCCAAGGCCTGGGTGGCCAGAAGTTTGACCGTTGACAACAAAGAAATAATTTTTACCTCCTCAACCGGCGAGTTTGTGGAAATTATTGTTCAGGAAAATCCTCTGACCCTTTCTGCTTATAACTGGTATTCCAACCTTAACCCCGGAGTTGACATTTCGGAGATTAACAGTTTGATTATCGATGGTTTGCCGGCTATTCAAACACCCGACGGCCTGACTTCTTATTTAGCGGCGGGAACAAAAATTTACGCCATTACTTATAATATAGGCACCGGCAATCAGATGAATTTTCAGACTACTTACCAGCTTTTTTTGAAGAGTTTTATGTTTATTGCGCCAGAGGCGGAGCCAGAACCGGAAGAATAAATGAAATCGTTAAGAAAATTAAGAATTGTTTATTTGACTCACCAGCGTGCCAGACAGATGAATCACTGAAAACGCTGACAGCTCACTGATTTGCGCGAATATTTCACTGATGTCTGTGAGTTATCGGTGAGTAATCTGTGAACTGTCAGCGTTTTCAGTGACTATCAGCGAACTAAAAGTATAATTCAATGATAAAGGTTGAAATAAACTATCAAGTAAAAGTGCCTCTAAAATTAGAGACGCTTTTTAATAAAGTCGCCGTATCAATCAGCCGAAAATTAAAAATTAAAAAATTACTCCCGGTCTCGGTGGCCTTAGTTAGCCAGCAAGTAATTAAACGGTTAAACCAGAGGTATCGCGGCCAGAATAAAGTAACAGATGTTCTTTCTTTTCCAGAACTCAATGAGATTTTGATTTGTTATCAGCGGGCAGTTTTTCAAGCCAAAGAGCGGAAGCAAAGCCAGCAGGAGCAGTTGGCCTGGCTTTTTTGCCATGGCCTGCTTCATTTATTAGGTTATCATCACAGAACCAAGAGCCGCGAAAAGATTATAAGAAAACTGGAAGCGGGCGCGCTTGAGGAAATATGATTTGAGCACAAAATTTGTTCATAGTGTGGAAAAGTTTTTTCCTTGAGAAAATTGCTTTTTTTTATTATAATATATATTAGTTATCTAGGTATTCAGGTGATTAGGTAATTAGGTAGATTGCGAATTTGCCAATTTGGTTTAATTTAATCTACTTCACGAAACGAATCAATCACGGATTTATTAACCTATTCAACCTAATTAACCTAATCAACTAATTAACCTAATTCAACTTATTAAATAATATGGCTCAACCTAATATTATAACCGGCCTAGACATCGGTTCAAGCATTATTCGCTTAGTGGCTTTGCGCAGGAAAGACGACGGCAGTCTGGAGATTATTGGAGCATCAGAAAAAATCAGCGAAGGCGTGGCTAAAGGCATGATTACCAATATCGAGGATGCTGTTTCATCTATTTCCGAAGTTTTAGAACAAGCCGAAAGAATGACCGGTTTGCCCATAGAAACAGCGGTGGTAGGAATCTCCGGAACTTATATCACCACTTTAGAAAGCACCGGCGTCATAGCCGTGGCTAAAGCTGATAAAGAGATTATGGAAGAAGATGTAGAAAGGGCTATCGAAGCAGCCCAGGCAGTAGCCACCCCTCCTAATTACGAAATCCTACATGTTATTCCTAAAGATTTTACAGTTGATAATCAAACGGGCATCAAAGACCCTGTAGGCATGACCGGCGTAAGACTAGAGGTGCAGACCCAGATTATTATGGCCTTGTCTTCGCAAATTAAAAATTTAACTAAGTGCATTTACCGAACAGGCGTTGATATAGCTGATCTGGTTTTTGGGATTTTAGCTTGCGCTGAAAGCACCTTAACTAAAAAACAGAAAGAGCTGGGTGTGGCTTTAGTTAACCTTGGCAGCCATACCACCAGTTTAGTGGTTTTTGAAGAGGGCGATGTTTTGCATTCCGCGGTTTTGCCCATTGGTTCAAATCATATCACCTCGGACATTGCTATCGGCCTTAGGACTTCGGTAGAAACGGCCGAAGCCATTAAAACAGAGGTGGCCCAGGCCAAGGCAGGCAAGGTGAACAAGCGCAACGAAATCGATCTGGCTAAATATTCAACCACCGAAAAAGAAAGAACTATGGTTTCCGAAAAACACATTGCCGAAATTACCCAAGCGCGCTGTGAAGAAATTTTTGGCTTAATAGATAAAGAGTTAAAAAAAATAAATCGTTCTGGCCTGCTGCCGGGAGGAGTAATTTTGACCGGCGGCGGAGCTAAGTTGCCCGATTTGATAGAGCTGGCTAAGGAAAAGTTTAAATTGCCGGTGTTTTTAGGCCTGCCTTTGGGCGTAGAAGACAGCGCCATAGATAAAGTTAATGACCCAAGCTATACTACGGCCGTGGGCTTGGCTTTATGGGGCAGCCAGAGCGAAACTAAATCAGCGAGAATTAATTTGCCCAGCTTTTCTTCGGTTGATCAGGTAATGAATAAGATGAAGGACTGGTTTAAATCGCTGTTGCCGTAAAGGAATTTTTTTTGATATCAAATTAACATTAATATTAAATTAAACATGGCTAAAACTAAATCAATTGAAATTAAACCGGATATAGAAACCTTTGCCAAAATAAAAGTGGTGGGCGTTGGCGGCGGCGGCGGCTCGGCAATTAATAGAATGATTAAATCAAAGATTAAGGGTGTTGAATTTATAGCCGTTAATACCGACGCCCAAGCTTTAAGCAGCAACGAGTCTGCCTCCAGAATACATATCGGCAGAGAAACCACCAGGGGTTTGGGCGCCGGCATGGACCCGGAACTTGGCGCCCAGTCCGCAGAAGAAAATGAAGAAGACCTTAAAGCGGTTTTAGACGAAGCTGATATGGTTTTTATCACCTGTGGTTTGGGCGGAGGCACCGGCACCGGCGCGGCGCCTATTATTGCCGATATTGCCAAAGAATTGGGAGCGCTGACCGTGGCGGTGGTAACCAAGCCCTTTGCTTTCGAAGGCGCTCAAAGAAAAAACATTGCCGAACGGGGCCTGGACAATTTAATTGACAAAGTAGATACTATTATCACTATTCCCAATGACCGCTTGCTTCAGGTGATTGATAAAAAAACCTCTTTGTTAGATGCCTTTGCTATTGTGGATGAAGTCTTAAAGCAGGGCGTTCAGGGCATTTCCGATGTAATTACCGTGCCGGGCTTAATTAATGTAGATTTTGCCGACATCAAAGCCATCATGAAAGACGCCGGTTCTGCTCTAATGGGCATTGGCAGAGCCAGCGGCGAAGACAGAGCCGTGGTGGCGGCTCGCAATGCTATCGACAGCCCTCTTTTAGAGCTTTCCATCAAGGGAGCCAAAGGCGTTCTTTTTACTGTTTCCGGCGGCCAAGACCTTTCTATGCACGAAGTCAATGAAGCGGCCGAGGTTATCACCTCTTCAATTGACAGCAACGCCAAAGTAATTTTTGGCGCGGTTATTGACGAAGCTTTAGGCGACGAGGTAAAAATAACGGTCATTGCTACCGGCTTTAACACCCAAAGATCGGAAAGAGAGCCCGAATCAAGCTCAACCCGAGAACAGTCAATGGAAGAAAAATCCGGCTACGCTTCCTCCCCCTTTGTTAAAATAGAAGATAAACAAAAAGCCATGACTAAAAGTTTGTTTTCTAAAAGATCCGCTAAAGCCGCCGAAGATAATAGAGTAGAATTGCCGCCCAAAACTAAAGAAGAAGAAGAATTAGAAATTCCCGCTTTTATTCGTAAGAAAATGGGAGACAAGTAATTAGAAATCCCAAATTACAAGCACCAAATTACAAACAAGCGCTAAATTCTAAATACCAAATCCCAAATATTTTAGTTATTGGAATTTTGGTCATTGTGATTTATTTGGAATTTGTAATTTGCTATTTGGAATTTTATTTATGAAGTGTCCAGTTTGTTTGTCTCTAAATACCAAGGTTAGCGATTCACGCCTGACGGAAGAGGGTTTTGCTATCAGGCGCCGCCGCTTATGTCAGAAATGCGGTTTTAGATTCTCTACTTATGAGCAGATCGAAATTTTAAATCTTGTAGTCACCAAACGCGACGGCAGCAGGGAATCCTACCAGAGAGAAAAGTTAATCAGCGGTCTTAAAAAAGCTTTACAGAAGCGCTCCTATACTCTCGATCGGTTTAAGGGGTTAATTTATCAAATCGAGAGGGATATTCAAAAAAGAAAAAAGGAAGAGATCACCAGTCAGCAAATCGGCGAACTGGTGATGAGGCGATTGAGGAGTTTTGATAAAGTGGCCTATATTCGCTTTGCCTCGGTTTACCGTGCCTTTGAGGATGTTAAAACTTTCCAGCGGGAGTTAAATAATTTACTCAAGCTGAAGAAGCAAAAAACTACACCTCGTAATTTAAGAGAAGCAGGGCGGAAGCCGTTAAGAAAAAAATAAAATGATGGAAAAATTTAATAAAACCACTAAAGTCATCCTGGGCATTGCCGTAGCGATTCTGATTTGGATTTCCGGCATTGTTATCGGCCAGGAACAAACGGTTTTGATTCTTAGTCCCGAGGGCGGCATCAGAGGCATTATTAACCAGACTAAAATCATTAAAGTCAATCTAATGCTAGATTATGGCGGCGGCCAGATAAAAGTTTATCCGGAAATGAAATTAAATTACGGCGATTCAATCCTCAAATTAATAGAAGCGGCGGATAGATTAGAGAACAATAAATTGGACATCCATTATCAGGAGGATTCTCTGACCGGCGGCATATCAGCGTTAAGCATTAACGGTTATCAGTCGCTGCCTAATAATAAAGAGTGGCTGGTTTGGCTGGATAATAATTTACAGGTCGATGACCTTAATAAAATTAAGCTGAAATCGGGCGATATTGTCGAATTAAAATATATTAAATTACAGCCGCCAGATTAATTAAATTTTTATGGTTAATTATCAAGGAGCGCCTCTAGAAGAGCAGGTCAAAATTCTTTTAGAAAAAAATCTTGCCTACTCCAAAGAGATTTATACGATGATGAAAAAGATTCAGCGTTATATTTTGCTTGGCCGGATTATAAGTTTTATTTACATTATTTTAATAGTGGCGCCGATAATTTTAGGCCTCATCTATCTGCCCAGTATTTTAAAAGGCGCTATTAATAATTTTTTACCAGCTAATTTAGACCAATCAACTGATTTAGAAGGGCTGATAGAGGGTGGAGGTTTAATGGAAACTTATAAAAACATTTTAGATTTTCAACAAGATCAATAGAAATTATTTTTTAGCCGGCCATGGACTGTTTTAGATATAAAGTAGGTGCGCGCCATAGCGCGCACCTACTTTATATCTAAACAAAATAATAGAATCATTAAAGTTATAAAAATCAGATAATTATTAAACCTAAACATTATTTTTATGAAGAACAATAAAGAAAAAAAATATCCTCAAGGATATTTGATTACCGTTGTAGTTATAAGTTTAATTGTCGGCGGAATAACCGGCGGTGTAGCCGGTTTTTTAACCAGCAGTATTTTCCCCAGTTCTTTTACCAACTGGTTAACTAACCCTTTGGGCATCACTAAGATTATTAATCCGACCGAGAGTAATCAGAACATTAATCAGCAGCTCTCCGGCGGCCAGGCGGTTATTATGGAAGAGGAAAATTTAACCACTCAAGCGGTGCAGAAAGTTACGCCGGCCGTGGTCAGCATCATCGTGACTAAAGAGCTTCAGCAGTATTATAATTTCAGCGGCCCGGGCTTTCCTTTTGGAGATATTTTCAGTTTCCCGTTTGATTTTAATTTTAAAGCGCCGCAGCAACCAATCCCCGGCCCTAAAGAAAAAACAGAGGTCGGCGGCGGCACCGGTTTTATCATTAATTCCGACGGCTTGATCTTAACTAATAAGCACGTAGTCAGCGATACCGAAGCGGAGTATTCGGTTATTCTGACCGATGGTTCACGCTATGATGCTAGCGTAGTGGGTCGCGACCCTTTTAACGATATCGCTTTCTTAAAAATAGAAGCCGATAATCTGCCGGTTATTGAGCTGGGCGATTCCGATAAAATCGAGATAGGCCAAACGGTCATTGCCATCGGCTATGCTTTGGGCGAATATTCCAACAGCGTAACCAAAGGCATTGTTTCGGGCATGGGCCGGGATATTGTGGCCGGCGGCGGCGGCCAATCAGAAGAATTACAGGGCGTAATTCAAACCGATGCGGCCATTAATCCCGGCAATTCCGGCGGACCGTTAATTAACCTCCAAGGACAGGTAATCGGCATCAATACAGCCGTTAATCAGCAGGGACAATTAATCGGTTTTGCCATTCCCATTAACAGCGCCAAGACGTTAATTGCCAGCGTCATTGAAAACGGCAAAATCGTCAGGCCGTTTTTGGGCGTAAGGTATGCTATGCTTAATGAACAGATCGCCGAAGAAAATCAGATAGCCGTTGACTATGGCGCTTTATTAGCCAGAGGCAGTACCGCATCAGAACTGGCGGTAATGCCCGGCAGCCCGGCAGACATTGCCGGCTTGGAAGAAAATGATATTATTTTAGAATTAAACGGCGTCAAGCTAAATGCTGACAATCCTTTGTCTAAAGAAATAGCTAAATACCAGCCGGGCGATGTTATTACTCTTAAAATTTGGCACGACGGGAAAGAGAAAGCAGTCAATGTGGAATTAGCAGAGTTTGAGGAATAATCAGAAAAATCATCAAGAATCTAAACTAAAAAGAACCAAACAATATTCAAAATTAATAATAATAATAATTTTAATTTTGGTTATTCTGATTTGTTTGGTTCTTTTTATTTTAGTTCTTGGAATTTTTTTAAAGATATCTATTCACTTCCCAAGGCGTTACTTCTAGCCTGGCTTCGTCAATATCTTTTTTAGCGGCTTGGATAATGGCGGCATAGGCATGCTGTCCTAATAAATTTTTTAAAACCTCATCGCGGCTTAATTCTTCTATGGCCACGGCTAGGTTGGCCGGCAGAGTTTTAATTCCTCTTTTTAACCTTTCGTTGTTGTTTAGCAAATAAACGTTTTCTTCCACCGGTTCAGAGGGCCTTAAGTTATTTTTAAGGCCGTCAAGCCCGCAGGCCAACATAGCGGCAAAAGCCAGATATGGATTAGCCGAAGGGTCGGGGCACCTTAATTCCATTCTGGTGGACTGTTCTTTGCCTTGGCTGACCTGGGGGATTCTAATTAAAGCTGAACGGTTGATCCGCCCCCAGCAGATATTTACCGGCGCTTCGTAGCCCGGCACCAGGCGCTTGTAGGAATTGATGGTCGGCGAAGTAATGGCGGCTAAAGCCCGAGCGTGGTATAACTGTCCGGCCAAAAAGTTATAAGCGGCTGATGAAAGCTGATATTCATCGCCAGAATCATAAAAAGTATTTTGATCATTCTTAAACAAACTTTGATGAATATGCATGCCCGAGCCATTCACTCCCTGCAGGGGCTTGGGCATAAAGGTAATTTTTAAAGTTTCGTCGTTGGCATAGGCCTTGAGAGCGGCTTTAACGGTTAAAACATTGTCAGCGCTTTTTAAAGCCTTATCATAGCGAATATCAATTTCGTGCTGGCCTTCGGCCACTTCGTGATGATAGCTTTCTCCCTTGATGCCGAAAGCTTTAAGAGAATCCATTACCCTTCTGCAGATTCTGGAAGCCCGGCTGACCGGCGTGTAATCAAAATAACCTTTACGGTCATGAGGGGTTAATTTGGGCAATTGGCTTCTTTCAAACAAAAAGAATTCCAGTTCAGCGGCGGTAAAATATTCAAAGCCCATCTCCCTGGCTTCGTTAAGGACCCTTTTAAGAATGTACCTGGGGTCGCCGCTAAAGGGCTGTCCATCGGTAGTAAAAATATCGCAAATTACCCTGGCCGATTTAAAGTCGGTATTGGTCCAAGGCAGAACGGCAAAAGTATCAAGGTCCGGCTTTAATAACATGTCGCTTTCGTAAATGCGGGCGTGGCCCTCAACTGACGAGCCGTCGTACCAGGCCCCGGCCGTTACAATATCTTTAAAGCGGTTAGCTTCCGTTTCCACCACTTTAACCCTGCCGGTTAAATCGGAAAATTGCAGGATAATTGTCTTGATCCCGTCTTGCTTAATAAGGTCTTCGATTTGTTCTAAATTCATAAAACAAAGAATTAAAAATAATATCCATATTTTAGTTAAAGATTTGAGTATTAGCAAATAAGGAATTGGGGATAAGTAAGAGATAGTTTTTATATTGCCAAAAATCAATAATTTTAGTAATATCAAGTAGTAAAGCAGTTTAAAATTACCCATTTTTTATGTTAAATAATGTTGAACAAACAACTATCACTAAAACCAAGATAAACTTATCTCAAGCTTTACTATTAGGCACTATTTGTATAGTAGGCGCTGTGATGTTTTTTAATTTTGCTTTAATAGGAGTAAAAAGTTTTGAGAGCTTAGTAAATAAAGAAAATTCACAAGAAGTTTTACCAGCCACGGCCCGGGTATCAAACGAAACCAGACCAGCTTTTTCTGTACCAACAGAAGATATCATGGGAGTTTTGTCAGTCAATAAATATTTCAGCGAAGACCAAAAGATAGTTTTAGATATCAATAAAAACATTATTGCCTTTTCAGTCTCTGGTAGCGTAGAACTCAATAACCGTAACAGTTACGCCAGAATCATTTTAAAAGATTCACAAGGTAACAGACACCTTGTTTTTAATACGGATGAACTTTTAAAAGATAATAACTTAAACTTTTCAGATATCTGCGAAGAAACTTGCCATTTAGATCCATTAAACCCAGCATCATTAGAAATTCAAATTAAAGAAGCAAAACTGACTATCAATCAAGTCAAATACCTAACAGCAGATAAAACTTTAACTAAAACAAAAGAGCAGATAAAAGATGAACAACACACTGCTAAAATCAATAGATTAAATCAAAGAATTAAAGAACAAGAATTTAATTGGATTGCAGGAGATACCGGAGTCTCTAAACTTTCATTTACAGAAAAAGAAAAACTGTTCAAAGGCAATTTGCCTAATACTTGTGGATTTTTATATTACAAAGCAGGTTATTTTCCTTTCTGTGAAAGTGCAGATTCATTTAAAGGAGAGAAATCAAATTTGGACTTTGATCCAGAAAATCCTTTTATCTTTGATTGGCGCGATAGGCATGGCCAAGACTGGATGACACCAGTTACGAATCAGCTTTCTTGCGCTAGTTGTTGGGCTTTTGGTACAGTTGGTGCTGTTGAATCTGTAATAAATCTTAACTATAACCAGCACTTAGATATTGATCTTTCGGAACAAGATTTAGTTTCTTGTAGTAGTGGCTCAACAAGTTGTAGTACAGGAGGTGATCCGGAAAGTGCCTTAGCCACCATTTCATTGACAGGAGTAGTTGATGAAGACTGTTTTCCTTATACTGGGCAAAATGATCCTTGTGCTAACAGGTGCACTGATTGGCAAGACAGGCTTTGGCGGACTACTTACCCTGTTATGGAATTAAATAAAGAGTTTGAAATTAAAGCTGCTTTATTAGAAAATGGCCCTCAAGGAATTACCTATGACCCTTGGTGGCATGTTATGACTCTAGTTGGTTTTGGTGAAGTAGTATCTGACACATATTATAGCGGTGAAGTAGTTGGACTTAGTTTCGAAATTCTAGAAAACGATCCTTTAATAGGAACTATTTATTATATATTTAAAAATAGCTGGGGTAATTATTGGGGTGAAAATGGCTATGGTAAGTTTGTAATACCCAGTGAAGATTTCGCTAATGATACTGATGCTTATTTAGTTAATACACCGCTTTACCCACCCGTAAATGAGCCTCCATATTCAATTGTCTGTACTGACGTTGATAGTGATGGCTACTGTTGGTGGGGCATAACTCCAGATAAACCGGCTGATTGCCCTGTTTCTTGTTTGGGCGAAGAAGAGCCCGATTGTGATGATGCCAATGATATTATTGGAACTTGTCCAGAGGATTATGTTTGTGGTAGTTATCCAATGCTTTTTAGTGGTGAAGTTGTGCCATTTGGTGATTACACAACATTTGGCCAGGTTTCTTGCTGTGGAGATAATGCTGGGGAATATCCTATTCAAGGAACTTGTTGTAATAATCACCGGGATTTCTTAGAAGAAACAGTTGAATCATATGAATTTTTATTAGCTTTTGGTTCATCTGGTAGTGGATATGGGCAATTTGATTGGCCAAATCACGTTGCCGTAGAAAATGATAGAATTTATGTTACTGATTCCGATCTTAATAATGTACAGATTTTTGATCTTGATGGAAATTATTTGGACCAATTTGGTACCTGGGGGTATGGGAATGGACAACTTAGATCTCCCGAAGGTATTGAAATATACGAAGATATTATTTATGTAGCGGATTTTGTAAACTGCCGTATTCAAACATTTGATTTAGATGGCAATTTTATAAATACTTTCGGTTCTTGTGGCACAGGAAATGGTCAGTTCGTCTCTGCTTATGGGATTGATGTGTTTGATAATATAATATATGTTACTGACAGAAGTAGCGACCGCATTCAAACATTTGATTTAGATGGCAATTTTATAAATACTTTCGGTTCTTCGGGCCCTGGTAATGGACAATTTGATACACCTTATGATATATCTGTAAGTGGTGGGAAAATATATGTGACTGATCGGGGAAATGACCGCATTCAAACATTTGATTTAGAGGGTAATTTTATAACTACTTTCGGCTCTTATGGTTATGGCACAGGTCAGTTTTTTCAGCCAAATGGTATTGCCGTAAATAATGATAGAATATTTATTACAGATAATAATTATTTAAGTAAACGAGTTCAAGTGTTTGATACTGATTGGAATCATGTATCCACACTGAGTTCTTATGGTTCCGAGCCCGGCCAGTTCCTTGGAGTTACAGGAGTGGATTATGCTGAGAATAAGCTATATGTTATGGATACAACGAATCATCGAGTTCAAGTATTTACTTTACAATATCTTCCTCAATGTTTTTTAACGCCTATACCTTCTGTGGCACCAAATGCAGGAACAGAAATAGGTTTTTAATACAGTCTTAATTTACTTTTATAAAAAATATGAATTATTGGACAATCGGCATTATTGTAATTGTAGCTTTGGCCTTTCTGTTTTATTTAAGCAGAAATAAAGGTTTATTTAAACTGCTTAGCAAATCCGCCGGCCAAGGAGGTTCTATTTTAATGCTTTATGCCAGGGATTTAACCAAGCTGGCTCAGGAAGGCAAGCTGGACCCGGTTATTGGCAGAGAAGAAGAAATCACCAAAGTCATCCAGGTTTTATCACGCCGAACAAAAAACAATCCGGTTTTGTTGGGTGAAGCCGGCGTTGGCAAAACAGCGATTGTGGAGGGTTTGGCAGACGCCATTATTAAAAAGAAAGTGCCGGAAGTTATTTTAAATAAAAAAGTTTTAGCTTTGGATTTAAGCGGCATTGTTGCCGGCACCAAGTATCGGGGCGAATTTGAGGAGAGGTTGAAAAAAATTGTTAACGAGATAATTTTTCGGGAAAGAGAAATTATTTTGTTTATTGACGAAATTCATTCTATTTCCGGAGCCGGCGAAGCCACCGGCGCCATCAATGCCGTGGATATTTTAAAGCCAGCGCTGGCCCGGGGAGAATTGCAGGTTGTTGGCGCCACCACCATCAGCGAATTTAAAAAATACATTGAGCCCGATGTTACTTTAGAGCGCCGCTTCCATCCGATTATAGTTGATGAGCCGACTAAAGAAGAAACCATTGATATCTTGATGGGCATTAAACAAAAATACGAAGAGTATCATAAAGTTAGGATTCCTAACGAAATTATTGATGATATCGTTGAACTGGCCAGCGACATTAAAGGCAGGATGTATCCGGATAAAGCCATAGACTTAATGGACGAAGCCGCGGCCAAGGTCAGCTTGCAGTTAATCAGAAACGGCCGGAGCCAGATAAATCCAGAAGTTGCCCTTAAGGTGGTTCAAGAAGTTCATGATGAATGGGCGGAGACGAATAAAGCGGTGTGATTGAGGACTAAGGACTGAGGACTGAGGATTAAGGACTATAAGTCAAATAATCATTAAAACAAAGCCCTGCCTGAACTCAAGCGGGGCTTTTTGAATTGCTGAAAATCGTCAGATTTGCTAGAATAATCACGTGTCACGTATCGTGTATCATGTATCATATGAAAGAACTCGTAGATAAAATTGAGGATTTAGGATTTAGGATTAAGGATTTAAAATCAAAAATTAATCTTGAATCAAAAAATTCTGAAATAAAAAATCTGGAATCAGAAATGAACCAGGAAGGTTTTTGGGATAATCAGGAGCGAGCTGCCTGGATATCCAAAAAGGTCGCTGATTTAAAAGAAGAAATAAAAGAATGGGAAGTTCTAGAAAACCAAGTCAGCGAGCTGTTAGCTTTGGCTAAAGAAGATGATAAAGACCAGTCAGTCAATTTGAACGAAGAAATAGAAGATCAATTAAGCCAGTTAAGTAAAAAATTTGAACAACTGGAATTGTTAACGGTCCTCAATAATAAATACGATTCCAGCAATGCCATTCTTTCTATTTATGCCGGCGCCGGCGGAGTGGATGCGCAGGACTGGGCTGAGATGTTATTACGCATGTATCTGAGGTTCTTCGAAAGTCGTGGCTGGAAAGCAACAATCATCGATCAATCCAAAGGCGCCGAAGCGGGAATAAAATCAGTAACGTTGGAAGTTAAAGGATATTATTCTCACGGCTATTTAAAAGCCGAGAGCGGCGTCCACCGTTTGGTCAGAATTTCGCCTTTTGATGCCGACCACGCCCGGCACACCTCGTTTGCCATGGCGGAAGTCATTCCCGAAATAGAGCAGGAGTCGGAATTAGAAATCAAAGACGATGATTTGCGGATTGATGTTTTTCGCGCTTCGGGCCATGGCGGTCAAAGCGTCAACACTACCGATTCAGCCGTCAGAATCACCCATTTGCCAACAGGCATTAAAGCCACCTGCCAAAACGAACGCTCCCAGCATCAAAATAAAGAAACTGCCTTAAAGTATTTAAAAGGAAAGCTGGTAAAATATAACGAGGCCAAACTTGATGAAGAACGCCAGCGCCTGCGCGGCGAATTTACCGAAGCGGCTTGGGGCAACCAGATCCGCTCTTATGTGCTTCACCCATATAAAATGGTCAAAGACCACCGCACCGATTACGAAGAAACAAATCCGGAAAAAGTTCTGGACGGCGAGCTTGATGGATTTATTGAAGCTTATTTAAGAAGTCAGATTAAATAACCTGGCGGTTAGTCAGCCAAAGAAGACAGCGCTGCTTAATCTCAATTATTTTAGATATGACCAAAAACCAGATTATTGCCCAGCAGCTGGAGAAAAGCTTTATCAGCAGGGAGAAGCTAATAAAATTTCCTGTGGCAGATAACGGCGAACCGTTGGTGGATTTACAGGAAATCTTGCCATTATTTGTTTTAGCTTCCAAGCCAGATGTTCTATGTAATGGCTGTAAAACCATCTTTGTCCGCCAGGCAGTTGCCCATAAGCTTAAAAAGATTGCCGGGCGCCTTAATAAACAGGGGCTAAAGCTAAAAATTGTTGACGGTTACAGGTTTCAAAAAACCCAGCAGTTATACTGGGAGCAAGAAATCAAATTACAAAAAAGAAAGCGCCCCCGATTATCTAAGCGCGAAATAGAGCGCCTGGCCGATATTTTTGTGGCCAGCCCCCAAACCGCGTTTCATCCGACCGGCGGGGCAGTGGATGTAACTTTGGTTAATCAAAAAACCAACAGGGAGCTGTGGCTGGGCAGCCGAATTGGCGATTCATCGGTTAAATCATATTCTCTTTATCCTTGTTTATCGCCTTTGGCTCTGGCCAACAGGCAGATATTATTTAAGGAAATGGCCAGAGAAAATTTTTATAACCTGCCCAGCGAATGGTGGCATTTTTCTTACGGCGCCAAAGACTGGGCTATATTTTACAATAAAAAAAAGGCGATCTACGACCAGATAAAAGATAATAAACTCATCAGATATAAATTCAAATAAATAAAAAAGGGAGCTGTTTTGTGCTCCCTTCGTCTGTAACCCTCGTCATCTATTGATGGGGGTTACCGACAAGCTGTCCTTCCAGACCTGCACCTGTGCGGTGCAGGGTGTTCCATCGCCATCGCTGTCTTCATAGCCAATGCCTTGAATGGTGACGGAATTTTTTGTTCCTCCTTTTAGGATAGTATATGATCCATTCTCGTTACGCAGAGCCCCCTCCATTACAGCCGTGGGTTCTGCGATGTGATATATGTTTAGGAGAGTAAAGCTACCTCCTCCACCATCCATTTCTACAGAATGGCGGTAGTACTGTTGCGCCCGAGCAGACAGGTCGATCAGATCCGAAGTGACAGCATCAAAATTTGAAGCAGCCAAATCGTTCTGATAGATGTTCCATCCTGCCACCCAGCAACAACTTCCTACCACAATCACAATTACGATCCTTGCCCACATGGGCACTTTACTCATTGTTTTGAAAACGTTTTCCATGACGCCTCCTATTTGAATGTAATGTGCGTTTAAATTTATATTTTATTATAGCATATCTAGAAAATTTTGTCAAGGATTTTTTCATCATAAATAATGAATTTGGCTAACTTTAGCTAGAAATTACTCTAAATATAGGTAAATTTTGATTAGATTAGCCAATTTTCAATTATTTTAGTAATCTTAACAAGTTGGAACAGCAGAAAGCGTTTTTAGCAAGTAATCATTGGGTAAAATGAAGATTTTCAGCGAGGAAAGTTTAAAGCAAAATTAAACCTTATTAGTTTTAATAAGATGTTAGAATAGTTTTAATTAAGATTTTAGCTAATTCTTGAGGAATTCAAGCCATTTACAAAATAAATTAAATATGCTATAATAAGATTACATTACTATTACTCAACTTTAATTTAATCAATTAAAATAATTAAGAAATAATACTAAAAATATGTCTAAAAATCATCTAGAACAACCAAACACTTCTAACGAAGAACAAGAAGAAACAAAAGGTAGTAAGGCGGTTGATCCTCAAGAAATCCTTAATAAAACTACAACCGTTCTTAACGAATTACGTGAAAGAAAAGCTCAAATTCAAGAACAGATAAGAACAGAAGTTGCCAAAAAACTTAATAACCGTGAGAATTTGATAAAACAAGGTGGAGAAAAGGTTGAATCATTAGAGCAGGCGCAAAAAAATCTGGATTTATTAATTTTAGAATCCAGAGAATTATTGAATGGATTAGGTGATGGAGATAGAGAGGTGTTTGAAGCTCAAAGAAGTGAAATAGAAAGATTAATCGCATCTCTTAAAGCAGATCTTGAACAGATTGACGAACAGATTAAAGAAATTGAAGTACCAGAGGTTGTAGGCGCTATGCATGAAGAAGCAACAAAGCAAAATGTTATAATTAATGAAGCCATCAAAAACCTGGAAGGTCACCAAGGTGTCTGTGAACAAGCTAAGAATGAATTTAGTGAATTAAAACAACATACAGATGAAAAATTGGGTCAATTTGAAAATAAGTTAAACAGTAGCAGTCTTATTTCAGCGATAGAAGATTTAAAAAGTGAATTAACCAGAAAACAAAATTCCACCTTTTTCATAGGAAGGGAAAAGCGTGAAGCAAGAGTTGCTGAAATTAAAGAATTGCTAAGAAAAAAGAGAGATGATTTATACCTTGAGCTTCGGAATATTACAAGTAAGGTATTCGATTTTAGACACAGTTGTGAGGAGTCTCTTGGAAAATTTTACTATAATGCTTACGAAGATGCTGATAAAAGCGGATCAACAATACTAAAAAGTAGATATAAAAAAACGAATGAAGATACTGAGGCGTTGATTGAAGAAATAAAAAACTATTCGATACAGACGGACGGTGAGTATAAAAGAATCGCAAAAGTGATTAGTGGTATTTTTGAGATAAAAAAATCGTAAGCATAGTTAAAATAACATTTTTAATTAAACAATCATGCCAAACTTTGAAATGCCTATGCCAAAAAGTGAAACCGGAGCAGAACCTCCTGTTTTGGCCGGCGTAAGAGAGAATCCCGATGGATCGCCAGATTACTCAAGAGCGGTTGAATATAGGCCAAGGGGAAGAAATAGTTCATCAATAAATACACAGGTTGAAACTGGGGGATCATCCGAAAATTTAACTGAACGTGAAAAATCACGCGAAAGAGCGGCCGAGATTGTATTAGAAGACGGAGGCGTAAGAGTACATATGTCAGTAGCAAAAAGTTTGTCTTTAAGCCCATATGGATCTGATGGATTTCAAAATCTTGAAACACGAATTCAAGACCACCGTCAACCAAATGTTGTGATAGAAGAAATAACAATGCAATTTTTATCACGAGATGAATTTATGCGAAATATACGACTAGATAATGCATTGAATGATCGCGATATTAAAGAGATTATTGATATCCGTCCTGAAGTTAGACCAACCTATGAAACGGTAACTGTTCCCGGCAAAAAAGGAGTACTTGGCTTCGGAAAAATGCCAGATCGCACTGAAAGAAAGGCTACTGGCCGTTATGAATCAATACTTCACAGTGAAATTGTGAGCGGCGGGAAGAATGAACCGGTGGTGCGGTTTACTTATTACATTCCTCAAACCGAATGGAGAGACTATTCAGGCAGGCAGGGCCAAATGATGGTCGTTGAAATTGTTTTGCCGGAGTCAGCCGCCAAAGAGCTTGAGCAAATACTTAAACGCGACCCGGCCGCCATGCGCCAAATCGTGGAAGAAGTGATGAAAAAAAGGTTTTTGGAAGACCCAGGCGACTGGGAAAAGTCCCAAGGTTATGGAGATTCACTGAGGCCTCCTTATGAAGTTTGGGACGCCGAGCCAAACGGCGGAAGAATTTACCTGCAAACAGCAGGGAAAGAGCCGGGATTTCACGAAGATCGTGTTTATAAAGTAAAACAGTATTAACCGTCTGGAAAGCGTTTGAAAATTTTTTTAAATCTTTAAGTTGGGACATTCCAACGGGATTGTATGAGGAATATTTGGCAGCAATGGATAGAAAGAAAAGGGAAAATGATGAATAGTATAAGCGATAATTTTTAAATAATATTTTTAATTAAATAATTATGCCAAACTTTGAAATGCCTATGCCAAAAAATGAAATCGAGCCACCGGTTGAAGAACCGGAAAAAAGGCAAGAATCCCCATCCTTAACTTCGCAGGCGATGAAGTTTTTTAATTTACGAATCGAGGAGCACCGGGCTGACGAAAGTGAACTTCATCTAGATGAACGAGTAAATGCAATGCTGAAGACAGAACAAGAATTAAGATTGCGTGAAATGGGCGAACGGCTTTCCGAACTGTTTCTTTATGCGGAAAAAAAACCAGATAGAGTAAATCCTCTGGAATCCGCTCCGGCAGTATCATATTTAGCCAGTCAGCTAATTAGTTCAAGAAGCGTTGCGGGTCATTGGAAAGAAAATTCTCCTGATGATCCTGAAACATCAAAATACGAAGAACAGGCAGAAACGGTCGAAAGACTTTTTAGAGAGGCAGGAAAAATTTTGTTTGGCGGAGAAGTAGATGTAATGCCTGAACAATATCTGGCCGATTCTCCGGAATCAAATAAGTTATTTTTAATGCATATTTCCCGTGAACTGAAAAAAATTAATGGTGAATTAGAATCAACTACCTCTAAAATTTTTGCTGATATCACAAGAGGCACTGGTTTAACTGGCGGGCTGATAGAAAAAATTAACATAGAAGGTCTTAAACAAACATTACGAGACCTGGAATACAATATGAATGATTTTGGAACAAATATGCATCAAAGATTACGGAAAGAATTAGACAATCGTCCTGACGATGGCTATGGGGAACCTGATCCTCTTTCAGAAGACGGCAAAGAGAAGTTAGAATATGCTAACATTCTGTTCTATCGCCTTTCGTTAATAAGAGACGCGATTAAAGCTAAACTGGAAAATTTAGAAAAAGGCGGTGTAAAAGAACCTGCTGGCCAAGCTGTAGAAGCGGCGGGAGCACAAAATGTTGAAAAATCACCAAACCATAACACAAGTCAACCCGAAACGGCTCAGTCAGCTAAAGATTCTAAGGAAGCCCAAGCGAAACAAGAACGAGAGATTAGAAACAATCCTTTGATGAAAGAATTTGCCAGCCCAGAATTAAAAACTGCGGCTGACATTCGGAAAGCGTTTACACTAGAGGTAGAAGCGGCCTTTAAAGAGAGACTGCTTTTTTACCTTGATGATATAATTGAATATCTGAAGAAACACCCAAAAAAAGGGGAAGCGCGGGGCATGAGTTCAATGGCTCTGGTTTTTGGTTTAGAGACACAATTTAATCCAGAGTATCAAAGATTGGTTTTTGTTAAAACTGGAGAGGTAAAAACAGGGAATGAAATAGCCAACATGAGTCCGTATATTTTTTTACGAGACTATTTAGATTGCGATCTTATCAATGACCCCGTGCGCAGCCCAGTACTAAAAAAGCAGAGCAATTTTTTTGGCAATGTTTATGATTGATGCAAGTTCGCTTAAGTTATGGATTTTCAACGAAAAGCCAAAAGAAAATTGAGTTGTTAATTTATAACAACACTTCTCACCAACCACCATTTGAAATATTTTCTTAAATAAGTTGTATTATTATAAGGCATATTGCCATCAGCATTGGCGATATTTGCAAATTTTTTAATAAATTAACAAAATTTTATGCCCAAAGAAATAAAAGATGAAAATACAGATAATATGGATATGGATAGTAGCGATAACAATCAAAAAGAAACCAAGTCCGACTTGGAAACCGAAGTAGCAGTTAAAAATCATTCAAAAGTTATTACTCTTGCGGTGGTGGCAGCCATAGTTATAGTTTTGGCTGTACTTTTTTATTTTATTCTCTGGCCAGTTTTATTTTCTCAAGAAGATGCTCAAGTAAAATATAAAAAACCGCCTTTAAATGAAGATGCAAGTCAATTGCCCCTAAAGCCAAAACCGCCTTTGGATGACGGCTATTTATCGCCATTCGGCGCGCTGGGGGCAGAAGTTATGTATTCCGCAATGAGAGAGACCGGCATCCCTCCTTCTTTTGTAGAAGGAGCGCAAATGGGTTTAAAGTGGAATCGCGGCAGTTTAGGTAGTTTTGAAGGCCTTAAAGATATAGATTATGATTTTGAAAAGACAGATAAAGTTCTTTTAAGCAGCATATCGGCAGGCATTCCCAACTATGTTTATAATATCTTTACTAATAACCGCGGCTATGAGCAATGGTCTCCGCCCGATAAGCTTGTTGATGATTATATTGAGTGGGTTAAATACGGGGTGGAACGGTATGACGGCGACGGTTATAATGACATGCCCGGCTTAATCTATCCGGTAAAATACTGGCAGATAGATAATGAGCCGGATTTGGAAGCCGATACTGTCGGCGACGGCTATTCCTATGCCCATTTGTTAAAAATCACCTACCAAGCCATTAAAGAGGCCGACCCCGAAGCCAAGGTGCTTAGCGGCGGCATTGGCATTGACAACAGTTTTATCAATATAAGTCAACGTAGCGCGAAATTTTTTGAAGATATTATGGACACCTATAAGCCGGAACGTTATTTTGATATTTTTGACCTTCATTATTATGGCAATGCCAGGGGCGATTACAGAATTTATGAAGACCGGGTAAAAATTATCCGCAATTTATTAGACAGCCGCGGCTGGCAGGATGTGCCGATTTGGACCACGGAAATGGGCTCTTACAGCGGCCAGCCAAAGGACTGGGATTACCAGTCCGAAGTTCAGCAGGCAGGCGATTACGTTAAAAGATGGGTGCATGGCATTAGCGTCAAGGTGCCGGTAATTTTCGGCGCTTGGTGGCTTAGAGAGGGTTTTAGTATTATCCCCGGCGATGATTACTTTGACCATACCGGGCTTATTTTTGACGGCGAAGACGGCGATGGCAATACTGACCCATATGACCGCGGCATGAACGTAAAAAAGATCGGCTACTACTCCTTTCAGGTTATGGCGGAAAAGCTGGAGGGTCTGCGCTATCAGGAAATGAAGGTATTGAAGGATAATGTTTACGCTTACCGCTTTCTCAATCTGTCAACCAATAAATCCACCTATGTCGTTTGGTGGGACGGATATAAGGAAGGTACTTCCATTACTTCAACTCTTAGCGGGATTAACGGAGATAGGGTGAAGATAACCGATGCAATTACTGATTTTTCTGGAAATCGCGAGGTTACTTATGGCGAATTGAATAATGGCCAGATTAGCTTGAATCTTAAAGCTTATCATCCTTTATTTATTGAAGAACAATAATAAAAAAGTATAATTATGAAAAAGGTCATATTCCCAGTTTTTATCTTAATTAGTTTATTGCTGGCAGGCTGCGGGCAAAATGTTGAACAAGACAGTCAGACTAATATGGCCAATAATCAGGGATTAGTTAATAATGCCGTGAATAATATTAATCAAAATAGCGGCCCAAGCAGCGCTGGTCAGGAATTGATTAGCGTCAGCCAGCTCTTGGCTAATCCGCAATACAATGCCGAAATAAAAGTTTACGGAGAAATTGCTGATTTTGATATGCTTGACTGCACTTGTTTTCGGCTGATTGAGAATGGAGCCATCCTTAATGCCTGGTATGATTCAATGACCGATGGCCAGGGCAATAAAATTTGGCCGGCAGTTGATATAACCGGTTTTCAGAACGGCGATCAGGCAGCGCTTACCGGAGAATTTGTCTCAAAAGAAAGTAAAGATTTTTGGATTAAAAAAATTGAAAAGTTTAAATAATTAATCAATAAAAAACATTATGAAAAAAATTTCTACAATCCTTGCCTTAGTTGTTTTTTCGGCGGCTCTTTCCGGTTGTCAGATAATCCCGACTAAGGTTGATCAGACTGAAGTTGATAAAATACCAGCGGTAAAAAGCTTTGCAGTTAGTTACCAAAGCTTAACGGCCGGGCCTATCGCTGAACAATATAAATACAGCGAACCGGAAAACTATGACGTTTACAGCAGCAGCAATCCTTTTTACTATGACCAGTCAGCTCAACAGTACAAATGCAGTAAAAACAATGAGCCGGCTGAAGTTAGCACTATTTTCCCGGAGCCCGATGCCAGCGGTTTATATCCGGCCGGCCCGTCCAGGATTTCTTATTACTGCCCCGGCGAGAATCAGTACTGGATCAGAGATTTCCCAGGCAATCAAAGGGCTACTGTTTATGGACCGTTTCAGGGCAAGCCGGAATAGATTTGTTAGGTCAGGTTAAGTAAAAATTTAAAGCCAAGTTGAAAGCGGAGCAAGGCGCTCCGCTTTTATTCATTTGTCTATTAGTCGGTAATATTGTAAAATAGACCCATGAATAAAATATTATTATATAATACTCTGAATAGAAAAAAGCAAGAATTTAAGCCGTTAAAATCAGGCAAGGCGGGCCTGTACACCTGCGGTCCGACGGTTTATGATTTTGCCCATGTCGGCAATTTAAGAACTTATATTTTTGAAGATGTTTTACGCCGAACATTGGAATATAACGGCTATAAAGTCAAACAGGTGATGAACATTACCGATGTCGGCCATTTAACTTCGGATGCCGATTCCGGCGAAGATAAGCTGGAAAAAGGAGCTAAACGGGAAAATAAAACTGTCTGGGAAATTGCCGAATTCTATACCAAAGTTTTTAAAGAAAATTTTAAGGATTTAAATATTCAGGAACCGCATATCTGGTGCAAAGCCACCGATTACATCAAAGAACAAATTAAATTCGTCAAGAAACTGGAAAAGAAGGGCTTGACCTATAAAACATCGGACGGTGTTTATTTTAATACTTCTAAATATCCTGATTATGCCAAGCTGGCCAAGTTAAATTTAGAAGGCCAAAAAGAAGGGGTGCGCGTGGAAGTCAATCAAGAAAAAAAGAATCCCACAGATTTTGCTTTGTGGAAATTTAGCGCTTCGCGACGTCAAATGGAATGGAAAAGCCCTTGGGGAACCGGCTTTCCTGGTTGGCATTTGGAATGCAGCGCTATGAGCATTAAGCATTTAGGCAAAGAGTTCGATATTCACTGCGGGGGTGTGGACCACATACCTGTTCATCATACCAACGAACGGGCGCAAAACTGGGGCACAACCGGTAAAGATGAATCAGTCAAATTTTGGCTGCACGGCGAGTTTTTGTTAATCAACAAAGACAGAATGGGGAAATCAGAAGGCAATTTTATTACTATCCAAACACTTAAAGACAAAGGCATCAGTCCGTTGGCTTACCGTTATTTTTTACTGCAGGCGCACTATCGCACTAAATTAAATTTTAGCTGGGAAGCGTTGGAGGCAGCCCAAACCGGTTATGATAATTTAATCAGAGATATTTCCAATCTTGACCCGCCTTCGCTAAAGCTTCGGCGGGGAGGTAAAGAATCAGGCAGTCTTCCAAAATTCGAAGAAAAATTTATTAAAGCCATTAATGATGATTTGAATATGCCGGAAGCTCTGGCCGTGCTTAGGTCGCTTGTTAAATCGGACAGTCCATCGTCGGCCAAACGCCAGACAATCATCCAGTTCGATAAAGTCTTAGGTTTAAATTTAAATCAATATAAAAAAGAAAAAGCATTGAGTCCTGAAGTTCAAAAATTGATTGATGAACGTCAACAGGCGCGTCAGGAAAAGGATTTTAAAAAAGCCGATGAGCTTCGTCATAAATTAGAAAAGCAAGGGATTAAGATTAATGATAAAGCTGATGGGGGATATGAAGTAGAATAGCGTTTGACAGAATTTAATTGTTGTTATAAGGTAGATTCAAACATAGGGTCAATTCGGCGTATTGCCGATTGGCTTTTTTAGTACAAAAATTATGTATAAAGATTATCCAAATAGAAAATTAAATAGAATGAGAGGTTATGATTATTCCCAAAATGGTTTTTATTTTGTTACGATTTGCCTAAAAAATAAAATTGAATATTTTGGGTCAATTAAGAATGGCCAAATGATTATAAATAAATTCGGGAAAATCGTCGAATATTGTTGGTATGATTTAATAAATCATTATGGAAATTGCAGATTAGATGAATTTATTATCATGCCGAATCATGTCCATGGGATCGTCGAAATTAATAATAATCGCGAAGGGGCAGGTTTGAAACCTGCCCGTACGGATTTAGAATCTGCCCGTACATTAATTAATAAAAAATATTCATTATCAGAAATGATTAGGGGATTTAAATCATTTTCATCAAGAAGAATAAATGAAGTAAATTTTGATTCGGTATTTAGATGGCAACGTTCATTTTATGATCATATTATTCAAAATGATGGTTCATTGTATCGAATTCGAAAATACATTAAAAATAATCCATTGAGGTGGGAATTAGATAGGAATAATAATAATGAAAATTAGAAAATCACAAATAATTTTTTATGTTTGTTTATCTTTTATCATTGGCGCGGCCATAGCCTCATTTTTTGCCTTGCCGTATTTATTTTTATACCTCGGCATCATCAGCGGAGTCGCGATAACTATTATTACCAAAAAACGAACTTTAATCAGAGCCATTGGCTGGTGCCTGGTTTTTTTGTGTTTGGGAATTATCAGATATCAATTATCAACTCCAATCATCAGCGAAAATCACATTGCTTATTATAACAATCCGGCCGAAGCAGAATTTTCTGAACGCCAGTCAATCACCTTCCAAGGAATTATTGTTGACGAGCCGGATGTGAGAAAGGATCATGTGAAATATAAAGTCGTTTCTCGCCAGACTCAAGGCCTGTCGGAAAGTCAATGGAAAAAAATTCATGGAAATGTATTAGTCAGGGCAGGATTGTTTCCTCAATATCAATATGGCGATGTGTTGGAAATTACCTGTGCTTTAACAGAGCCGGAACCCATAGAAGATTTTAGGTACGATAAGTATCTTGCTAATTCCAGCATCTATTCAATCTGCTATCACGGCCAGATTGAATTAATTGATTCGGGCCAGGGTAATTTTTTTAAAGCCGCAGTTTTTAAAATCAAAGCCAAAGTAGTAGCCGCAGTCAGCCAAATTTTACCCGAACCGCAGGCATCGTTTTTGGGCGGTTTATTATGGGGAGCTAAAAAAGGCATGCCGCAGAATATTTTAGAAAATTTTAATCGCACTGGCGTCACTCATATCATCGCCGTATCGGGCTATAACATCACCATAATCGCAGTCATGCTTTCCAATCTTTTTATCAGTTTTGGACTTTCCAGAAAAAAAGCATTCTTTTTGATTGTCTTGGGCATTGTTTTTTTTGTGATAATCACCGGTTCGCCGGCTTCCATCATCAGAGCGGGCGTTATGGGAGTTGTGGCTTTGGTTGCTACCACAGTCGGCCGGGCTGCCAAGATGCATAATACTTTAGCCATCGTCTGTCTGCTGATGCTTTTATTTAATCCTAAAGTTTTAATCTGGGACGCCGGCTTTCAGCTTTCGTTTTTAGCCACCATCGGCCTGATTTATTTTGTTCCGGTTCTGAAAGAATACACCAAGTGGCTGCCGGCCTTTTTTGAAATCAGAGAATCAATGACTACCACTTTATCGGCCATAGTTCTCACCACCCCGCTGATTTTATTCCAGTTCGGCAGATTTTCGTTTTTAGCGCCGTTTGCCAATTTGTTAATTTTGCCCTTGATTCCCATAAATATGGCAGTCGGATTTTTAGCGGTGGTTTTTGGTTTAATCTGGGTACCTTTGGGCCAGGCCATTGGTTATGTATCGTGGGTGATTCTCACTTATGTTTTGAAGCTGGCAGAGATTCTTGGAAATCTATCATGGGCGTCAGTTCCTGTTCCAAATTTTCATTGGGTTTTTATGGTCGGAGGGTACATTATAATCGGATTTTTAGTATTTAAGAATCAACAAATTAATAAAGTTAATCAAAAAAATTATGCAAGAAAATAACCAAGTACCAAATAGAAAAGAACCAAACAAGAACCAAAATCAAAAAAATCAAAAATTTGATTTAGAAGAAAGAACATTAACTTTTGCTACTAACGTAATAGATATGATTAATAGAATTTCTAACAATATTCAAAATATTGAAATAAAAAAACAACTAATTAGATCAGCAACTTCTATAGGCGCGAATTATAGAGAAGCAAATGAAGCACTAGGTAAAAAAGATTTTGTATATAGGTTGAAAATATCTAGGAAAGAAGCAAAAGAGACAATTTATTGGTTAAATTTATTAAACAGCAATAACCAGCCCTTTGGCCCCGAAATGAATAGTTTGATAAAAGAAGCTAAAGAATTTATTTATATATTCACATCGATAATTAGTAAATTTAACAGTTAAGAGATTTTTGATTTGCGATTTTTAATTTGTTTGGTTCTTGTCTCTTTTGATTTGAGATTTTTAATTTTTATGAAAAAACTCCTAAAAATTTCCCTCGGACTGCTGATTGTTTTAGCCATCCTTTTATTTGTTACCTATCAATCAGGCACAGAAGGGGATTTAAAGATATATTTTTTTGATGTTGGCCAGGGCGATGGTATTTTAATCCGTACGCCCAGTCATCAAAATATAGTTATAGACGGCGGTCCGGATAATGCCTTTATCACCAAACTGGGACAGACTCTGCCTTTTTACGATAAAACAATCGATTTAATGATTTTAACTCATCCGCACGACGACCATCTTTTCGGCCTGGTCGAAGTTCTTAAAAGATACCAGGTCAAGCAAATTCTTTATAGCGGCGTACTTCACTCAACCGATGCCTACGAGGAGTGGCTAGGCCTTATCAAAGAAAAAGAAATTCCCGTAAAAATCGCCTTGGCCGGCCAGGAATTTGTTTTTGCCGAAGTTAAGTTAAAGGTTATTTTCCCATTTGAGGATTTTACCAATGTTAAGGTCGATAATCTAAATAATACCTCGGTTGTAGTTCAATTGATTTATAATGACATCAAAGTTTTGTTTACCGGCGATTTAGAAGAAGAGGGCGAAGAGGAAATTCTTCGATCTTCAATCTTCGATCTACAATCCAATGTAATTAAAGTCGGTCATCATGGCAGCAATACTTCATCTTCGGAAAATTTTCTCCAGCAGGTTTTGCCGGAATATGCTATAATTCAGGTGGGAGAAGGCAATAAGTTCGGCCATCCTTCGCTGCGCACTTTATTCAAACTGGAAAGATATAGCGCTAAAATTTTTCGCAACGATTTAAACGGGGATATTCTATTAGAAAGCGATGGCCAGGAGATTTTATCCCGCACCACAAAACCATAAGCATAAGCTTATGGTTAGAAAAAAGTCTGTAGACAAAATATACCTATCACGGCTATTAGTCCAAGCACCAAATGGTGCTGGGTTAGGCCGTGGTGCGGGATTTATTAACAGCGGCCAGGCCTTGATTTTTTAATCCACCTTTTCTATAATAAATTCAACAATAAATTCAACCCCGCTTGTGGGGCTATTTATCAAAAGAACAATATGACTGACACTAAAAACCATAAAATTCTTTTAATCGAAGATGAAGAGGCCCTGGTCACGATGTACGAAACAAAGTTTAAAAACGGGGGCTATAATATTAGCGTTGCTTTCGACGGAGAAACCGGCCTAAAAATGGCCACGGAAGACAAGCCGGACATAATCCTTTTAGACATTATTATGCCTAAACTGGACGGCTTTTCGGTTTTGAGCAAATTAAAGGAAGACAGCAAGCTTAAAGACGTGCCCGTAGTTCTTTTAACCAACCTGGGCCAGGACGAAGATATTAAAAAAGGCAAAGCCCTGGGCGCAGTGGGTTATTTAGTCAAAGCCAATATGACTCCTGCTCAAGTTGTTGAAAAAGTAAAAGAGTATCTTAAGTAGGTTAATTGAGTTAATTAGGCGATCAGGCGATCAGGTAATTAGGTCACTCTCCGTTTGGAGCCATCTCCGGATGGCGACCATCTAAGGTTAATAAGTTTGATAAGTTCTATAGTATAATTAATTTATAGCATTATGAAGAAGACAGATCCAAAAAAAGAAAAAACTGTTATTTTATTAAAACCCGATACAATTAAACGCGGGTTGATTGGAGAAATTTTATCCCGTTTTGAGAAAGTTGGCTTTAAAATTATAGCTTTAAAGATGGTTTGGGTCGATAAAAAACTGGTGGCCAGGCATTATCCTAATGATAAGGATTATTTAATTGCCATTGGCCATAAGACCTTAAAAACTTACGAGGAATATGGGAAGGATCCACGCGAGGAACTTGGAACAAAAAGTCCTTACAAAATTGGCCAATTTGTTCGCAAGTGGAATATGGATTTTTTAAGTTCCGGTCCGGTGGTAGCGGTACTATTACAAGGCATACATGCGGTTGACGCAGTGAGGATGATGATTGGCAACACTCTGCCCCGCTTTGCCGACCCCGGCACTATTCGCGGCGATTATTCTTTAGATTCCCCGATTTTAGCCAATATGAGTAAACGCACAGTCAAGAATATGATCCATGCCTCTGGTTCAATAAAAGAAGCTGAGTTTGAAGAACAGCTCTGGTTCCGCCAAAACGAAATTCATGATTATAAACGAGCTGATGAAAATATTATGTTTGAGTAACAGAAGGGAGTTATAATAAAAGTAGAATACAGGATATATAATGGCTCTGGCTCCTTTCAGGAACCGGAGCCGTTTTTTTCAATAATAGTTTTATCCACAAATCTAAAATTTGACAACAATTTTAGTATTTGCTAAGATGATATCAATCTCAAAAAACCACTATGATTAGTCAAGAAATCAACATTCAGAGTCAGATTATCATCCAAAATCAAGCTTTTTGGTTTTTTTACTTTTTTAGCTAGCTAATCTGGTGGTTTATCGAGTCAGACTCGATTAAGTATATAAAATATAATCATAGATAGACCACCAGATAGGTGGCTTTTTTGATTGTCGCTGATCGCTTTCGCAAATCGTATATCGTGTATCGTTAATTAAGGAAGATTCAATAAAATTATATTTATCCAAAAATGTTTATTTCTAAATTAATTGGAGATAAAAATTTCTGGACAAATAAAAAATCAAAATTCAAGGAGGAATCATAATGTGTCATGAAGCAGAGGACGCCGAAAAAAACGATCAACCAGAAGGTTCTACAAATGGAGACCAGAGTCCTATCGAGACTGCTATCACTCCAGAGGGAAAAAGAGAGCCAGTTGTTGTCGATTATGGCGAACATTATGAACAAGTAATGCGAGTTCATTGGTAACAATGATACAAGGGACGAGCTTTGAGAACTTTTTTAAAGCTCCTCCCTACCTTTACAAATCAGCAAGTTTAAAATATACAAAAAGCGGCATAAGCTTTTATTCAATAAATCCCGGCAAGGACAGATTGAGTTATTGCGCTCACACCGCTTTTTGTATTGATATCAAAATTTTTGTTCTTTGTCAATGATACATGAGATACATAATATAAATCGGGAGGTAAGGAGGCATCCAATGCAGATAATCAAGCTAATACATGGCAACGAATATGAAAGGTATGTTGTTAGATTAGGCGATGGCAATGTCGTTGAGTTTAGCGACAATACCAGAAGCTTGCGGGATAAGCATTGGGTTGTTTGCATCCCAACGCAAATAGGCTGCGGGGTTCGTTGCTATATGTGCGGTTCAAACCAGATTGATTTTAAGCGCTCCCTTTTAAGCAGGGAAATGCTTAATCTGGTTGAACTGGCTGTAGGCAGGCAGGGTATCAGCCCTGATAATTCAGAGTTTTTCGCCGTTTCTTTTTTAGGGATCGGCGAACCAACTTTGAATATCAACGAGGTTTTATCAGCCATGGCTTTATTAGAAAAAAACTGGCCGGCAGTGAGAATGATAATTTCCTCGGCAGGGGTTAATTGCCGGCAAAGCATAAGTCTGCTGTTACAAGCGGCTTCAAGACATAATTTAGGCCTGCAATTCTCTTTGCTGGGATTTACTGACAAAGAGAGAATGGCGAGTGTAAAAAGCAACATCAAACTTATCACCTTGAGTCGGATCGCTGAAATTGGGCGGGAATTTCATTCAATAACCGGAAGAAAATTATATCTTGACCTTCTGGTTAAGCCGGAGCATCGCGGGAAAATCGGCCTGGGAGAAGAGGAGCTGGGGAAGATATTTACTCCCGCCGAATATTTCCACATCTCCGTGAATATCGGCTCAAAATTCGGCAATGCGCCCGGGTTTAGCCCTCCCTCAAGCGATTTGGTTAGGAAATGGTTTATAGCTTTAAAGCAAAAAGGGTTCGAGGTTGCTTACCATGCTCCTTTAGGCACTAATGATGTCGGCAATAATGGGTGTGGTATAGTAACTTGCCCTCAGTTAGCTGCCGATTTAACAACAACACAAAAGTTCAGATAAATAGAAAAGGAGGATATAATGTTCTGGTGCAAGAAGAATTTCGCCCCCGACCCGCCATCGCCATTAAGGGCAATCTTAACAAGGCCATTAACCGATAGACAAAACTTACTAATCTGGTTACTGGCAGAATCAGCCAAAAAAATGCAGGGTAAATACCTTGCCGTTCCCCATCATATTCTTGCGCTCCCGTGCGGGTGCAAAAGATATGAGATTATGCGAGAAGGAAAAATCCTAGGCCTTGACCGTGAATTCTGGTTAAGGCGGAGCAAGAAAAATAGAATGTGGAAGCATGATGAATGCGGGGAAAGTTTCTGGATTGATGATCTGCGCAAAACCAGTAACGTGGTGAGAATATTGCTGTTTGATGGAGAAACCGAGTTGGGCAGGACGGAAATCGAACTTCAGGAACCGCTTTACGCGTCTATCCTTGAAGGATTGGCAGGCGCAAGAGGCAGTTCTGAACTGATTAAAGAGTTGACAAAAATTTTAAAACAATAAACTAAGGTTCTGCCAAAAATTCAGGGAAGCAACTCTGCTTCCCTTTTTTTATCCCCAAAACTAAATTTGACAGCTTGTTTAGTTTTGCTATAATCATTCTTAAGTATGACTACCATAATAAAAAATCAGTTATTTTCCGTTAACCCAGCCATTATTTGGATTATTATTTATATTGCGTTGGCAAGGTAGTCAGTTAATTTTTAAAAATATTTTAAAGATAGGCGCTGGCTGCCAAGCCGGCGCTCTTTAATTACCAAAAACTTTTTGGACATCAGAAACTCTTTGAGTAACTGTTTAAAGCCTTTTGCTGTTCAATAAAAAAATACCTTTAGGAGGCATTATGACATGTACAGGAAGAATGTTAGTCGTTGGTTTTCCAACTGATCCAGAGGTTTATGAACCTTCGGTTATCTGTGAACCTGAACAAATAGAAGAACCTACGCCTACAGAAATTCCGCCAGAAACCGATGCTCAAAAATTGTTACAGAGAATTCTTAACTCGCCTACATTTGTCTGGAATAGCGCCTGGACAACAGCCACCCAGATTTATCATTTGCCCATCCCGGATTGTTGTCGTTCAAAATGTAAATAAAGAAAATCAATTAAGAAGGGAGTTCGTTATGGTTGATGCAAGTAAGGGAGTTCAAGAACCTGATCAGGGATCGGAATTGCAAAGCCCGATCAGTCAGCCGCCTCGCGCTACCAAACCGGATATTTAACCTCAAGACATCAGCGGGACGCCTAATGTTCAAACCGGTTTCCCATTGGAGTTTTTTCACGCGAGTACCTAAAGGGCTCAGAAATCGGTGCATTCAACTCCGATTCGTCGCTTTCAGAGTAATTTGAGAGCGACTTTTTTTATTCAGCCATTTTTATAAAATTGACCTGTGAAAATTGGCTCTTGACAACCTTTTGGCCCATGTTACAATTAAAGTAAGCCCTGCCAAGAGGCAAATTGGAGCTCTACAATCTTCAGTGAAAAGGGAGTTCATATTACTATAGCTCGTGGGCTATGGTAGAGAATACCCAGCGGCCGAAAATCGTGAATTGCTAGTTATTTAGAGTTTTTCTCGAATATCTGATAATTCATGAATGGCTCGATTGGCAATAAGGAACTTCCAATTCTGCCATTTTGGGGGGCTTTTGAATTTAGAAGATTAGGAGAAGAGGAGATTAGGAGCTTAGGAGATTTGAAGTTCGTTAATAATATTGAATATCGTTTCTTCTGTCCTCTTAAATTCCTAACCTTCTCACTTCCTATCCTCCTAAATTTAATTACCAACAAACAATTTTCAATTTAAAAAGATACAGGCTAACGCTGACCACGCGAACAATCACAAACCGCTGACAAATAAAGTTCACGGTTCGCGTAAGTCTGCGCAGTCAGCGATTTTAAAAAAGACGAATATTTAAAATCCGCCTTAAATAATCAGAGACGCTCCATAAGAGTAGCTGCCTACTTTAAATTTTTAGAGATTAACTCAAATTCCTTTTTCACCAAATCCCATCTGTGGGGCGGGATAATACCTTCTAAAATTACGGGGTATTTTTTTATGGATAAATTATCACAGATTGTTTTGTTATCAATAGTAGAAAAATTTTGCCAAGTTTTTGGAATATGGTAGAAAATTTTGAATGAGATAATGCTTGATTAAACCGGCCATATCTTAACCCTATTATTCTTTCAGTCATGCTAAGCGTGTCAATTATCGCGCTAAGCGCGAAGCCACTTTAGAGCTTCTTCTTCGGTGGCGAACATCTTTGTTTTATCACCGCTAATACCGCTGGCTTTAATTAAAAACCTATTTACAGTTCTAACAACAATAGAAGAAGTGATATAGGCAATTTTTTCCAAGTCAGGGTCTTTGTATATTTTTTCCACAATTATTTTTCTGACTTGCGATGACGGTATTGTTGCTTTAAACAAATCTATTATGGCAATCGTAGTGATATTGACTTTGACCAGTTATTACATCCTTGATTGTGTTCATCTAATCTTATTTTCGGATCCTTACTGGTTAAACCTGTATAAATCTTTTTGTTTTTGTTACTTTTTAAAAAATAAAGATAATACATAAATCGCTTTTCTATCAGGTTTTAATTGGTCGCAGTTATTAGACGAAGCGCGAACTTATTTTGAAAGAAACTGCTAGCAGTTTCCGATTTTTCAGGGCGGGGCGGAAGGGGGGTTTGGGGGGAATTCCGCCCCGCCCGCCCTTTTAAAATTTATTTAAAAGTTTTCTTCAAAAAGCCAAAGATTTTTCGTTGCGCCCTTCAGGCGCGCGCCGCTTTATGTCTATTTTTTAATCAACAGTTTTAAAACTTTCATAAATTATGTTATAATATCCATATTAGTGGATACCTCCTCAAACTATAACCTCAAACAACTATAAGTTAGTGTTTTGTTGGATCAACTAACTTGTAAGTGATGCCGGCCTTTTCACTTGGTGGAAAGGTTTTTCCTTTTACCGCAGTGATTTCTTCACCAGTCTCACCACCTCGTGGGCCAATCTTTTCGTACTGACCTGATCGAGGAGCTGTTTCGCCAGGTTTATAAGTATTTTTCATACGTTTATAAACTTTTTTTCCAAGGTTCGACTACCTCCCTGTTGCTACTTAAGTAGCAAGTCCCAGAACTACACAATAACAACAAGTAAGTAGTAAGAAGGAGGTATCCACAAATACAAGTACTATTTGCCTTCCATAATTAAAACCAACTTATTCAATTCCGATATTTTTATCCTTTGAGCATCCAATAATTTTTTCGGAAATAATTTTACATACTCACTCGGCTCTCCTCGTTTTTTCTTATCAAGATACTTTGACTCAAATTCGCCTTTACACCAATTAGAATTTTTTCCACTCGGTTTTTTATCAAGAATTGATATGAGTAGGAATTCCAAGCAAGGGGTATTTTCAACAAGTTCAATGCATCTATTTTTAGCTTCTTGCCTGGCCAAAGTCATTTCCGTCTTAGTTTTATCGTTATCAAGAATGACTATTTTTCTATCAAATGCGCCCGGTGTCCTATCCGCGTCAATAACAATACTTTGTGCGTCTCCGCCCTTGCCCTTTTTAACAGTTATCGCAACATTGCTTTTGTAAGAATATAAACTTTTCAAGTGCTTTAGGAACATCTCCTCGCTAAAACCCTCTCCAAATACTAGAAGGGTTTTGCTTGCCTGGCGTCTTTTTTTCTTATATGGATTAGTTCGTGACATATTTGTTTTAATGGTTACAACTTAGGAACAGCTCCATAAGCACCGGCAATATATTTTGTGTAATAATTATCGTCAGCACGGACACCGGATACATCATCTAACCGCCACGATTCGCTTTCGCCCTTTTCGTTCTTTTCAGTAAGAATTATCTGGTATTTATCCAATTTACTTAAAACTCGATGACTATGGCTACTGAATAGTAATTGAGCATTATTCAAATTGGTTTCCGGTTGGATAAACAATTCAAACAATGATAAAACCATTTCAGGATGTAGATTTACATCAAATTCATCAAGAACAGCAACTCCGCCTTTGGTTAATACTAGTAGGATAGTTTTTAACAAGACAAAGAGTTGTTTAGTGCCGGACGATTCATACTGCATTGGCAGGAATTCTTTTTGACCGCCAAAAGAATGTGCAACTTTTACATCTATCAAAAAGCTATTTTCTTTTTTTTTCTTGTTAATTTCAAATGAATCTAAACCAAGATCAAAACGTGATAAAAGTTTTTCTGCCTCTTTCTTTATTGTTTCATTACCACTCTCGCTATAAAAGTCTAGAGCTTCAAGTAATTGCTGATTGGCGTTTGGCAAAAGATGATCGCCAACCCAGCCGGCTTCTACGACATTAGTTTCAACCTTTTGCCAATAATTAAATATTTCCTGACTTTCTTTATGGTTAAACCGCACAGCAACACTTACTATGCTGGCGTTAAGACGCATGGAATTTTCAAATTCCTTTGGGAGATTAAAACGCTTATCATCTAATTCGTATTTTCCGCTTTCATTGTTCCATTGACGAGAAAAAACTTTTTTGCTTGTTTCTTTTTGATTTGTTTTATTTTTTATCTTTAGTTCCTCTGATATAATTTTCTTTTCATCAAGAATAAAAGCATAGGTATAAATATCACCATTAATTTCAAAATCCGCTGAAAGCTCAGTCGGTTTATTTTTTTGTTCACCAAACATAAACGGCTTTACCGGCAATGGAGCAGATGGATTGATATTAAACGAATTTGTAATAAGCCATTTTAAGAACGGCAAAACCTTTAAAAGATTTGTTTTACCGGAAGCATTGGATCCAACAACTGTTTCAATCTTAGACAGGCGGTTACCCGAGGGAGCTGTAAAATAGCCGTTATTAACCGGAGCCTTATCGTTCACAGCAAAACTAACGGTCGTAAGATCGTTAAAAGAATAAAAGTTTTTGCTCGAAAATGAATGGATCATATATTTATTGTTTTATACTTATATGTTAGCAAAATAATACTTATATGTCAATAACCTACAAAATATTGTAGGAAATACCCTAAAACATAGTATTTTAAAGTATTGTTAGAGTTTTCTTGTTTTTATATAAAAAGTTATCCACAGCATATCTCCTCAATAATTTTTACCACCTAAGGCTATTGGGGTGTATGAAAAGCAAGTTGGTGTTAAAGGAAAAGAAAATTATTATCAAGTTATCTTAAATAACTTACTAACTTATCCTTTAAAAATAAAGTAGCACGACAATCATCCTCATTATAATCCAAAATTCTTTGTAATTTTTTTGAGTCTTTATTATTTAACCAATTATTATACCATTCAATAGATGCAGCTCCGGAAGGGTTTTTATCACGCCATTTAAACCCCAAAAACTGGGCAATTGATTTTACAGAGTAACTATATAAAGGCCATTCAGTCTTACTAAAAATGATATCATAATATAAATCTACAGCTGCTCCATTTTCTTTATTAAAAAATTGTTCTAACAAACTAATATCGATTACACCCGGATGCTTATTAAACAAACGCTGATAAATAGAAGATTCATGGGAACTATAATAATAAACAACATAATTATCTAATGGCAAAGTCTTAATATAATTCCAAAATTCAACCCAAGCCAAACGCTCGGCTTCCAAAGAATTATCTTTAGCAACAAATGGAATATATTTTAACTTTCCATTAACGCGCTCCAAGATGCCGTGCAAATATACTATATCTTGAGTTGGATCATCCTCAATATCAAAAAATAATTCATATTTTTTATCAGGAAAAACAAAATTTTCTAAAATAACAGGTTTGTCTGTGTTGGTTTGATATAATTTTGCTCGTCGAATATATTTTGTAAAATCTTTTTCACCAATACCAAATAAGAACTGCTTATCACCTTGCTTTTTCTTTTGGTTCTTTAATAATAAAATTTCATCAACATTTTGTTCTGCCAATTCTTTCATTGATTCAATGTGTAAATCTTCGGTAATTTTATCCCTATCAACACGACCTAAATAAAAAATACGACTTAAATCGTCATTTTTAATACATTCTTCCTTACAAGAAGTGAGCCAATGACACATTTTACACGAACTTCCAATTGCCGGCTTTGTTTTTATAAAATTATTTATTAAACTAAGAACCTCCTGTTTTCTTTTTAAATACCTATCCCAAAATGTCTCTTTTGTTTTGGTATTTAATGATCTATTTAAGTCATACATTACCTTGTTGCCTTCAATATCATAAACATAAGCGATTTTTTCTTTCATCAAATTTAACCCTACTAATATTTCTATATATACTGCCAACTGCATAGCATACTTTTCTTTTGGCTTTCCAACTTCAAAATCATCATCAGCATCTAAACCACGCCCGGCTTTAATTTCTATCGGCACATAAGTACCATTTGCTTGCAGTTCTAAAACATCGGGAATGCCTAATAAATTATCAAATTTAATTACACCTTGATAAATCATCTTAACGCTTGCTTTTATCGCCTCCATGGTTTTTTTATTTCGTTCATCAAGCTCACCATGTGATAAATTTAAAAAATCGCCCAATTCAGCAATGGTCTTTTGTTCAAATTGCGTACCTTTCTCCCATAATAATTGCAAAAACTCATTCTCGGAATCTTTTTCTTCTAAATCAGAATGTTCATCACGCCAAACTCGGTGCGGACATAAACAATGATTATATAATTTTGCCGATGTAATGTGATTTTGCACAAAATTTATTTATTATTCCACAGGCCACTTGGTTATTAATTTATCAATTTCTTTCATTATCCTTATTGTTTCCCTGATAGCTACAATAATTTTCATATAATGTTTTAAATCATCAGCTGAAAGCGAACGCTCGGCTTTTTTGCGATCTTTAAGCCACTTTTCACAGACCTGATAACCGCCGATCAAAAATTGCCAAACCTCCTTATCAATACCGGTAAAATATTGACCTTCGTTTATATAAACACGCCTATTTTTTTCATCATAACGAACATCAATAACTTTCCAATCAATTTCTTGTCTTTTTTCGGTCACGGCTTGCGTGTGCCATTCTTTATAGTCATCAAATATTGTTTTTGATTTATCAAATGGATTTTCACCAAGCAAATGTAAATTCACTAACTCATTACCTTTGGCAACTAATTTTTTAAACAACTCCTTATCCGAAGTTAATGGCAAGCGCGGAAAATCAATTTTAAGTTGTTCAGCGTAGCGTAAACGATAAGTTGGTGAGTGAAAAATCGCGTAAGCATAATAGAACACTGATTCCGGGCCAAAAGTTTTTTCTAAATCGCCGATACCTTCAGGAACAAACTTGAGCAAAATTGTTCTTGAAAATATTATAATAAAATCCTTGGGAATATTCGACTTTCTTGTTTCTTGAATAAGAAGATTTGGTTGTGTGGAATTAGAGTAAAGGTAAAGAGGGAAACAGTATCCACGTTCTTTCGTTTTATTAGATACCATTGAGTCATCTACAATTTTATTTGTAATAAAAGAATGCATCCAAGTATCCGAACTAGATTGTCTGCACGTAACAAGTCCGAGATTATCTTTTTTCAAAAAATGAGCCATAACATTTTCTCTCCCCCAATCAACCATCTTTGGGTGATAATAAATTGATCGGATATCGAATGGACGATACAATATATCTTTAATAATCTCGGCGTGATTTTCATCCTTTATTTTAATACGTGCATCTGATAACTTCCAACCCCGCGTATCGCCAGATAAATATTTTCCACTTTTCTTACTACTAAAATATTTGCTACGGATATAATCATCGGAGTTGATTGGATAACAGAAATCCTTGATACGATTCAGGAGATTGTTTTTATCATAATCAATTACAAACTCATCACGCGCGGTTACAATAAACTTCCCCCCGTTATTCAGACAGTAAATCGTTAATTATGTGAGACATTTTCGACCTTTGAAAAATAGACTTGTTCCGGAGTTTGGTAATTAAGCGAGGCATGCAGCCGTCTGGTGTTGT